>LNFM01003332.1_pt1 | contig 32544 bp, 25 predicted proteins | sample 596031 | NCBI WGS metagenome assembly LNFM01 (sample SAMN04254537, study PRJNA301005) | activated carbon metagenome | isolation source: dual media filters at the Ann Arbor, Michigan drinking water treatment plant | place: USA: Ann Arbor | reverse complement strand
GTATCTACATGAAGGGTGCCAGCCAAGGTGGGCGAATCGAACGCAATCTCGTCATCTGCTCAAGTACCAACATTTCCAAACCAGGCGTGCGGGTAGGGATCTCCTTCGGCGGGGGGGGCACGGCACCAGCCTATTGCAGGGACAGGTCTTGCGCCTCATACGAGCATCGCCTGGGCCTCGCAGCCAACAACATCGTGGCCCATTGCAACGACACCGGATTTGACGTGAATCGATCAAGCGACATTCACCTGGCGCACAACACCGTCATCAACACCAGTGGCATCGCACTCCGGGGCAATCCGACTCAAGCCCGCATTTACGGAAATCTTTACGAAGGCCGCCTGGTGGCGAGGGATGGAGCGCAGATGGAGACTTACTGGAACGAGAAGATGAACGCAACCAAGACGTTCTCTGACGCCGACGCTCTCGCACTGACCTGGCGAGCTTCCCCTGATTCCATTCCGGCACTACCCATCGCGGGCGACGACTTCAATCGTCTGCCCCGAGAAGCCACCGCCCGACCCGGCGCTTACCGCTGAGTGATCAGCTTGTGGTGCTGGCGCACGTACCACTCGCTCGCGGCCTTCAGACCCTGCTCGATGGTGTGCGTGGGTTGGTAGGCGAGCAGCGCGCGTGCCTTGGAGATATCGGCCTGAGAGTGCCTCACGTCGCCCGCCCTGAAGTCGCGGTGCACGCCCGAGCCAACGAGGTTGTCCCGGATCAGTTCGAACAGTCTGTTCAGCGTCGTGCGGTCCCCCACTGCCACGTTGTAGATCTGGTTCCGGGCTTCTTCCTGGGCTGTTGCGGCGAGCAGGTTGGCCTGCACGGCATTGTCAACGTAGCAAAAGTCTCGGCTGGTCTCGCCATCCCCGTTGATGTGGACGGTCTCGCCCTTGAGCAGCGAAGCTGTCCACTTGGGGATCACCGCGGCATAAGCGCCGTCAGGGTCTTGCCGACGGCCGAACACATTGAAATAGCGAAGCCCGATGGCTTTGAATCCATAGCTGCGGGCAAACACATCCGCATAGAGCTCGTTGACGTACTTGGTGACCGCATACGGTGAGAGCGGGCGACCGATGACATCTTCAACCTTGGGCAAGCCGGGGTGGTCGCCGTACGTGGAACTGGACGCCGCATAAGTGAAACTGTTCACTTTCGCGTCGCGCGCCGCCACCAACATGTTCAGAAATCCGTCGATGTTGACGCTGTTGGTTGCCACCGGATTCGCCAGAGACCTGGGCACAGAACCCAGCGCCGCCTGATGCAGAACATGGTCCACCCCCTCGCAAGCACCGTGGCAAACATCCGGATCGCGGATGTCACCTTCAATGAACCTGAAGGCTGACCACTGCTCCGGCGAAACCGTTGCCTCCACCTCGTCAAGATTGCGCTGGTGACCGGTGGCGAAGTTGTCGAGCCCGACCACACGCTGGTTCAAACCCAGCAAGGTCTCCAGCAGATTGCTGCCGATGAACCCGGCCACTCCAGTCACCAGCCAGGTCTTGGGCTCGTCACTCAATTGCTGGCAGATCTGCTGGTAGGGGGTGAGCAGTTTATTCACGGGGTATGTTTCTCGAAGGGCGATGCAGTGGAGAACAGCTCAGAGCCGCAGGTCGGATTCTTGGGCTGTGAGGATGTACTTCAAGTCGAAGAGAACGTGGTCGGCCTTGCCCAGCGCCCGAATGGCTGGAGCTCCCATGGCCTTGAACTCCCGGTGTGCCACCGCCAGGATGACCGCGTCGTACACCCCTTCGGCGGGCTGCTGTACCGGCACGATGCCGTATTCGTGCTGCGCCTCTTCGCTGCTGACCCACGGGTCATACACGTCAGCCTTCACGTCGTACTCGGCCAGCTCACGCACGATGTCCACCACCCGCGTGTTGCGCAGGTCCGGGCAGTTTTCCTTGAACGCCAGACCCATCACCAATACACGCGCACCTTGCACATGGATCCGGCGCTGGGTCATCGTCTTGACCAGCTGGGTCACCACATAAGCACCCATGCTGTCGTTGAGACGGCGCCCAGCAAGGATGATCTCCGGGTGATAACCAATGGCCTGCGCCTTGTGGGTGAGGTAGTACGGGTCCACACCAATGCAGTGACCGCCCACGAGGCCGGGCCGAAACGGAAGAAAGTTCCATTTTGTGCCGGCCGCCTGCAGCACGGCCTCGGTGTCGATGCCCATGCGATTGAAGATCATCGCCAGTTCATTGATGAGAGCGATGTTCACATCGCGCTGGGTGTTTTCGATCACCTTGGCGGCTTCTGCCACCCGGATGCTGGAAGCCTTGTGCGTTCCAGCCGTGATGATTTCGCCGTACAGGGCGTCCACCAGATCAGCGATCTCAGGGGTGGATCCGCTCGTGACCTTCTTGATGCTGGTCACTCGGTGTTCCTTGTCCCCGGGGTTGATGCGCTCAGGGCTGTAGCCGGCGAAGAAGTCGACGTTGAATTTGAGACCGGAGAACTTCTCAAGCACGGGCACGCAATCGTCCTCGGTCGCACCCGGGTACACCGTGGATTCGTAGATCACCACGTCGCCACGCTTGAGCACTTTTCCGATGGTTTCGCTGGCCTTGATCAGCGGGGTGAGGTCGGGCTGTTTGTGCTCGTCAATCGGCGTTGGAACCGTGACGATGAACACGTTGCAAGCAGCCAGCGCTGCGGGATCCGAGCTGAAGCTGAGTTGACCCGCTTCAGCGAGTTCTGCGGGTGTCACCTCGAGCGTGTGGTCCCGGCCTGCCTGGAGCTCCGCAATGCGAGCAGGGTTGATGTCGAACCCGATGACGGTGCGCTTTTTGCCGAACTCGACGGCCAGTGGCAGGCCCACATAGCCAAGCCCGACGACGGCAACACCATGAACACGCAAGGAATTTTTCATTTTCGCCAGACAGAGAAGGGAGGGAGGCCGCGGGCCATGGGAGTGTCTAGCCCATGAGTTTAGCTTTGCGTGGGAGTGAGAAAGAACTCATCCGCAGTGAAAAACACACGGTTGTCCCCCTCGAAACAGGGCGCCGTCTGTACGCCAACCTGTATGAAGGTGTTGCAAGACCCCGCCACGGCTCCCAGACCACCCCTGAATTCAATGAAACGCTCGACGACCGCAGCGCCCTCATGAATACCGATGGGTTATTTTTTGAGTGGCGGGCGCCAGCCGAACGAGTACCCAGCCGCGAAAGACTTCACAGCGACTTTTACCGCCAGCCGCGGGGCCAGGCCAGCCTGCTTGGCGCGCTGAGTCAATAAGGGTTAATTCCCGGCATTGCAATTCTGCATTGGTAGTAATCCAAAGCTGAATTCCCATTTCATTGTGAGCGGGCTTTCAATTCGTTACAGCGCCTGACGAATTGGTTTCAACTTCTCGGCAGAATCGCGCCGCCGACTGAAGCCCAGTCCACTCAGTGCAGTCCTCTTCCGCAGAGGTCTGCTCCCTTCTGAAACAAGCACCTTGACCAGCCCCCTGGTAGCTCGAGCGCTGTCGCCGCACAGATGTATCCACCTGTCAGCGATTTACCTTTGGTCTGCGCAAATGCACCGTCCATTAATGTCCATTTCCACACATCGTTCGCAATTGCCGTCCTGTCCGTCAAGTGACGAAATTCACGAACCTCAGACCTAAAGTCCAACCCGTTGTCGTCGAGATAGGTGCAGCAGGTGGCGTGAAAAATTTCACGTGAGACACCAGACCTCGTCCAAGTTGCCCATATCCCCTTGCCCAGCCTGCACAAGCAACAGCCCGCAGGCCGACAAATTGAATACTTAAGTGACCATCATGAAAAAGCAACACACCTTCCAAGGGACTGCAGAGTTCGGCCGTCGGAGCGTCCTGAAAGCCTTTGCAGGCGCAGTTGGGGGAATGGCTTTAACGGCTTGCGGGGGTGGATCGGGCTCTGCGTCCATCGTGGGGTCGGCTGAAGCCGGCGTGCCATCCGCTCTACCTGCCGCAGTTCCCCCTGCCCTTCCAACTGAAAAGCCCGGCGCGATCGAGCCTATCCAACCAGGGAACAAATCAAACGAACTCCGCATAAGCCTCCCCAGCGGAAGCCAGACCAACTACCCGCTGCAATTTGGTCGGGCGTTTGCGCCCGGACAAGTAACCGGTGAGCCATCGGTGACGCTCGATGGCGTCCCGATTGCTTCGCAACAGGCAGATGTGAAGACGCGTTATGCGGATGGGTCGGTGAAGTTCGCCGTGATCAGTGTGGTTGTTCCGAGTCTGGGTACAGCTGAAAGAGTCCTGGCAATCGGCAACAAGGCCGTGGAAACACGAACTGCCGAATCCCGGGCGAACATGCTGGCCCGGTACGATTTCGAAGCGACCATTGGGGTTTCCGTGTCCGGTGTTCCAGTGAACGGCAGCGCAGTCTCAGCGCGCGCAATGCTTCAGTCGCTCACAGACACAGCCCTGGCCAATGAGACTGCTGCGGGTGGCGTGAACTCCCGCTACTGGACTGTGGGCCCCGTGTGCACGACTGTTTTGCTGTGCGACCACACCACAAAGGCATGGGACATCGGGACGAATGCCACCAAAGCAATTCGCCCCATGTTTCACATCCAGTTCTGGCCAGGAATCGGCAAATACCATGTGCGCCACATCATCGAAGTGGCCGACGTAACCAAGCTCAAGGACGAAACGGGTCTTGACGTGACATTCACCACCGGGCAATCGCAGCCGGTGACCCGACTGTCACAAACCGGTGTGTACGTCTATGCCGCCACTTTTCAGACCCGTGCGTATTGGGGCGGAACAGAGGTACCTCGTGCGAACGTCAAGCATGGCGTTGCCTACCTCGCAAGCACAAAAGCGCTGCCCAACTACGACTCACGGATCACCATCAACCCGGCGTCTGTGGACAGCTATGCCGCGAACTGGGCAACCAAGAACAAGGCTCTGAATGGTGAGGGATATTGGCAAAAGGCCATGGCGACAACAGGTGGACGCCAGGATCTTGGCTTGATGCCCAAGTGGGACGTGGTGGCGCTCTACTCTGGCGCAGCGCACATGCACGACATTGCGGAATCCCATGCAGAGTTGGCGGGCTCTTGGGCATTCTTTTTTCGCGAAGGGAGCGAAAGCAAGACCATCTTCGATTCGACTCCAGGCACGGGCAGGGTCATTTCAAAGTTGTCACGGCCAACCCAGTTCATGTACGACGGCAACGGCAACATGAGGACCAGTGGGGTGGATGGATTCATCGCAGATGGTTCGCTTTCGGCTCAGCGCGCCGGCTGGGCGCACGATCACGCTCATACACCAGGTGTCTTCTGGTTTGCCTACCTGACGACAGGCTCAGCGTTCTGGCATGAGAAGTTGATGCAACTGGGTGCGTGGAGCCAGTTCCTGGTGAACCCAGGCCTGTCATACAACAGCGTCGGCAATGGGCGCGCAAGCACCGACCTCATCATGAACGGCGTTCAGTCTCGTGGGTGGGGTTGGCAGTACCGCAACCGTGCACGGGCGTGGTGGGCGTCTCTTGAAGGTTCACCAGAGCAAAGGCTGTTTGACAAGAGTCTGTCAGACGCCGTTGCGCACAGGGCGGGGCTGTACGACGTTCCAGGCTTGATGCTGGGGAACACGATTCGAGACGCATGGAACAGCAACCACCTCACCTGGTACGGCGCGAATACACCAGCGCCCAGACCCAACCCCTTGTGCTACTGGGAAGGTAAAGGGGGATATACAGAGAGCCAGTTTGTAGGATCCATGGGTTCCGTTCCCAACGACTGGGGCATTGGTGCACAAGCGCCATGGATGCGCAATTTTGTGTCGATATGCCTGAATCACGCCGTGGAACTGGGAGCTGCTGTTGCGCGGCCTCTCGCCGACTGGGCGTCGCATCAGACCATTGCCATCGCCAGTGGCCCTGAGCCGAGGCATATTGGCGACTACGTCACCCCAGACCTGAAGAACGATGGGCGCTACTACCAGACGCTTGAGGACATCTACGACGGCTGGGAGAACTCAGGATCACTCACGGCAAGCAGCGCGAGCGGCTTTCCTGCGAGTGGCGCGCCCAACACCTATGGCGTCACGGCCGAGGGCTATAGCTCCATCGCGGCGGCATCCATTGCCATGGCGAATTCCGCTCCGGGGAGAGCGGCAGCATGGGCTTTTGTGCAGCCTTACCATGAAAACACGGTGTACTACAGCCATGACCCGCGCTATGCAATCGTGCCGCGGCTTTGATGGGGCAGCATGCAGGTGCCTTGATTCAAGCCACGGCCCGGCTATGCTTTGAACGGCTTCAAACACTGTCGGTTGAGCTGACACTGGCCGCAGTGAGCCGGGGGCCTAAGGGCGCAATGGCCTGACCCAAGCCCCTACAATCCGGGCTGGCTCCCCGTTCGGGTGGCCATCAATACGGCGGGCGGGGTGATGCAGAGTCATCGAGCCGTTCAGGCAAATTGCATGAGCCAGAAGATCAAGACCCTGCTTTTTTCCACCCTCTACCCCAGCAGCGTCAGGCCTTTTCACGGCATCTTTGTGGAAACACGCTTGCGTGAGCTGCTCAAGAGCGGGCTCATCGAGACCCAGGTGGTGGCCCCCGTTCCCTGGTTTCCGTCTTCCAACCCCCGCTTCGGGGAGTACGCGAAGATGGCGGCAACGCCGACTGCAGAGGAGCACAACGGGCTGCGCGTCCACCATCCACGCTACCTTCTGCCACCCAAGGTCGGCCAGAACATTGCCCCATTCGTCCTGGCGGCTGGCGCTCTGCCAACCATTCGCAACATGATCCGCAACGGGTTCGACTTTGACCTGATCGACGCACACTTCTGGTACCCGGACGGCGTGGCCGCCTCCATCATCGCGCGCAAGCTGGGCAAGCCCTTTGTTTGCACTGCGCGGGGATCCGACATCAACGTGTATCGCCAGTTCGCTGTTCCGCAAAGGTTGCTGAAAGGAGCGCTGCAGAAATCGGCCGCCAACATTGGCGTCAGCACCGACCTCGTCGACCAGATGGTGTCGCTGGGAGCTCCGCCCGAGCGCTCGCTCGCCATCCGCAATGGCGTTGACCTTGACCGTTTTCAGCCGATGGACAGAACGCTCGCGCGCAAGGCACTGAGCGAGAGGACCGAAGGATTGCTGCTTCTGTCCGTGGGAAATCTGATCGAGCTCAAGGGCCACCACCTGGTGATCTCGCTCTTGAGAGATTTCACCGAGGCTAGGCTGATCGTGGTGGGAGTCGGTCCCATGCGGGACGAGCTTGAGGCTTTGGCAGCATCTCTTGGAGTTCAGGACCGTGTGACCTTTGCAGGCAGACAACCCAACGACACCTTGAAGACGTACTACAGCGCAGCAGATGTCCTGATCCTTGCCTCGAGGTCTGAGGGTTGGGCCAATGTGTTGCTGGAGTCCATGGCATGCGGCACGCCCGTTGTGGCCACACGTGTCAACGGCACGCCCGAAGTCGTGGCCAGCGCAGTGGCTGGACAACTGGCAGATGTGCGCGACTCAAGCCACTTGGCTCAGGCGTTGCACAGGCTCCTGGGCGACCGTCCCGAGCAACATGAAGTCCGGCGTTATGCAGAGGGCTTCTCGTGGGAACACACGACCCGGCTGCAGTGCGAGCTGTTCTCGCGTGTCACTGGCAAACACCTGGAAAGTCAAGAATGACGATGGATGTCTCGGCAGTGGTGCTGTCTTTCAACTCGGGCCGCTACATCGAGACGTGTGTACGCAGCCTGGTGAGGTCTTATTCCGAGTGCGGTCTGCAGGGCGACATCTGGGTGGTGGAAAACGGGTCTGTGGATGGCAGCGTGGCTTTGCTGAAAGCCCTGCAAGCCGAGATCGGTACCAGTCTGAACGTGATCTATCTGCCGCACAACACCGGCACCACGCGGTCACGCAATCTTGCACTGCGCCAGGTGCGCGGCAAGGCGATTCTGATCCTGGACTCGGACGCCTACATGAATTCCCAAGCCCTGGGTGGCTTGCTGGCTTACCAGCAGGCGCACCCTGAAGCGGGCTTGGTGGCACCTCGCCTGACTTACCCTGACGGCAGATTCCAGTTGAGCGTGGACACATTTCCCACCATTGCACGAAAAGTACAAAGGTTGTTGTCGCTCAAGTCAATCGAGGCTCGAGAGCCGCCAGCCCAGGAGGGCCCGGTCGACTGTGCCATCTCGGCCTGCTGGCTGCTCAGTCAGCCGGCCGTAGCCGCAACCGGACTTCTGGATGAGCGGATCTTCTACTCTCCCGAAGATGTGGACTACTGCATCCGCATCTGGGAGGCGGGTTTTCAAGTGCACTACCTTCCCCTTGTGTCGATGGTGCACGATGCACAGGAGATATCACGACCCAAGGGCGTGTTCATCAACAGCTTCACGATCAGGCACGCCAAGGGATTGGCTTACCTGTTTCTGAAACACAGATACGGCCTGTCGCTCAACGGGCTGTATCGTCGCCTTGGCCGGCATGCACCTTTGAAGTCAAGGTAGACGGCATGAAGATCCTCCACGTATTCGATCATTCATTGCCGATCCACGACGGCTATGCCTCCCGCAGCTGGGCCATTCTGCAAGAGCAGTGCGCGCGCGGCTGGGAGGTGTTTCCGATGACTGGCCCACGCCAACACTCGGACAACGACGACTCGGAAGTGATATCCGGCATGCGTTTCTTCCGCACCCAGGATCGGCAAGGTCTGATGGGTCGGCTGCCGTTGCTCAAGCAGTTCTGGGCCATCTGGCTCATGTACCGACGATTGATCAAGCTCATTCCCGAGCTCTCACCCGATGTGGTTCACGCGCACTCCCCCGCACTCAACGGGGTGGCCGCATCCTGGGCCGCGCGCCGCTTTGGTCTGCCCTTGGTGTACGAAGTGCGTGCATTCTGGGAGGATGCAGCGGTGGATCAGGGAACCAGCAGTCCAGAGGGACTGCGCTACCGCTTGACCCGTGGTCTGGAGAATCATGTGTTCCGCAATGCCACACGCGTGACCACCATCTGTGAAGGCCTGAGAGCCGATATTGACGCCAGGGGCTTGTGCGCCAAGCCAGTGACAGTCATCCCGAACGCTGTGGAGTACGAGAGGTTTTCCAGAATCGTTCCGGTGGACCACGCATTGGCCATGAAGCACGGCCTGGTGGCCGGACACACGGTGGGGTTTGTGGGCTCCTTTTACGACTATGAGGGTCTCGACCTCGCGATCAAGGCCGTGCCGGCACTGCTCGAACAAGACCCCCGGATGCGGCTGCTGCTGGTGGGCGGGGGGCAGCAAGAAATGGCGTTGCGCGAGCTGGCACGGGCTCTGGGTGTGGAGCGGGAGGTGGTGTTCACGGGCAAAGTGCCGTTCAGCGAGGTGGAGCGCTACTACTCGGTCATCGATGTGCTTGTCTATCCCAGAAAGTCGATGCGCCTGACCGAGACAGTAACGCCACTCAAACCGCTCGAGGCCATGGCTCTGCGCAAGGTGTTTGTGGCGTCGGCGGTGGGCGGCCACCGGGAACTGGTGCGCCATGGTGAAACGGGCTTGCTTTTCGCGCCCGACGACGTGCCCGCGCTGGTGGAAGCGGTGCGAAGTGCTCTTTCTTCTCCCGAGCTGCAGTCCCGACTTCGAGAGAATGGCTTGGCATTTGTGCGTGACGAGCGCAATTGGCGTAACAGTGTGGAAAGGTATGACGAGGTCTACACCTCGGCAATCAACAACTGATGTGAGTTGTTCGCACCGAGAGGCCTCCTCTCAATCAGCACCTCGGCTCACGTGCCACGGCCACAATGAAAGGACGACATGAAGGCTGTTGAGACCCAACTCACCACAGGACCAGGGACCGACGAAGGGGCCTCTGCGCTCCACCCCGAACGCCTTCGCCTGACTGACCAGGCGCGCCGACTCTCAAGAATGATCGGGCAAGCCAAACGCAACGGAGGGGACGTTGAAACACTGGTGATTGAGCGGCGAAACATCGAAGCGTCGCTGGCGGCGCTCGCTGCATCAGCGACTGCACCGCCGCCTTCCTCAACCGCAGGTGCGAGGGCCGGGTCACCACAGCTTGTTGCCCCTGACACGTTCGCGCCGTCACCCGCTCAGCGTCAATGCCAAGTCCGATTGTTCAAACCCGAAGACGCGGAGACATGGGACGCATTCGTCCACGGTCATCAAGATGCTTCGGTCTACCACCTCAGCGGTTGGCGTGCTGTGTGCGAACTGTCGTTTGGCCATCGATGCCCCTACCTTCTTGCGGAATCGAACGGAGCGCTGGTGGGAGTCCTCCCTCTGGTGCACTTGGAAAGCCGGCTATTCGGAAACTTCTTGGTTTCCCTGCCCTACTTCAACTATGGAGGTGTGCTGAGCCAGGACGAAACCGTCAAAAGTGCATTGCTTGAGAAAGCCAGCGCACTCGCCCGCGAGGCAGGATGCGGGCACATGGAGCTGAGAGACACCAGGCCGCTGCCGGGCTGGCCAGCGCGCACCGACAAAGTAGCCATGTGGCTGACTCTGCCGGACAACTCGGACGCCCTGTGGAAGCAACTTGGGAGCAAGCTGCGGGCTCAGGTCAAAAAGTCTCAGGAGGCGAAGCTGACATGGAGCACCGGCGGCATTGACTTGCTTGATGCCTTCTACAAAGTATTCGCCATCCACATGCGCGATCTCGGGACCCCCGTCTACAGCAAGGCGTTTTTCGCCAACATCTTGCGGCTGGCGCCCGGGAAACCCGTGATTGTTGTTGGGCATGATCGGCAAGGCACGCCGGTTTCGGTTGCATTTCTCTTGCAGTTTGGCGACAGGATGGAGGTGCCTTGGGCCTCTACGCTGCGACGAGCCAATAGATCCAACGCGAACATGGCCCTTTATTGGCACATGTTGCAGCTTGCTTGCCAACGGGGCTGCCATGTATTTGACTTTGGGCGGTCCTCACGTGATGCGAATACCTATCGCTTCAAAAAGCAGTGGGGCGCGCAGCCTGTCGACTTGTACTGGCACTACTGGCTCGCCGATGGTGTTGAGCCACCACGCCTGAATCCTGACAATCCCAAATACAGGTTAGCGATAGCCGCGTGGAAGCGAATGCCCGTCTGGATGAGCATCCTGATTGGACCGCCCATTGTGAAAAACCTGCCATGAACAGTTTCGCAGCACACGCCTTTCTGTTGCAGCAGGCTGCGAGAGAATTTCAATCTGAAACACTTTCCCACTCCTAAGAGAAACCCATGCAGAAGTTGATAAAAAACGCCCTCCGCCGCTTCTTGCCTTCGGCCAAGCTGACGCCGGCAGCGGAGCAGGAGCGCGGGAGAGATCGCCTTGGACTCATCCATGAAGTCGCCCCAGAACCGCAGATCTGCATAGATGGTGCATTGTCCTGGCTGTGCAGAGCACAAGACCTTTCGGCATCGGCCGACGGTGGTGTTGCCCGGGATTTCAGCCTGGTCAAAGGCTGGGCCACGTCGTATCCTGAAACTACGGGTTACATCATTCCAACCTTCATTGACCTGGCCAATCGCTACGGGCGGGAAGACCTTCACCAACGTGCACGTCGAATGCTCGATTGGTGTGTCGCGATTCAGTTTGAAGATGGAGGCTTTCAGGGCGGCAAGGTGGATGCGACTCCTCGGGTCCCTGTGACCTTCAACACAGGGCAGATCCTGTTGGGGCTCAGCGCGGGGGCCCGACAGTACCAGGATGAAAGTTACCTGCGTGCCATGCACCGCGCGGCTGCCTGGCTGCGCGACAGCCTCGACGCGGATGGCTGCTGGCGCAAACACCCCACACCATTCGCTGCACCTGGCGAAAAAACCTACGAAACCCACGTGGCCTGGGGCTTGTTTGAAGCCGAACGGGTGGCCCCAGGGTATGGCTACGGCAGCGCAGGGCTCAAACAGGTGGACTGGGCCCTGACCAAACAGGCAATCAACGGATGGTTTGCATCCAACTGCCTGACCAACCCCGATGCCCCCCTTACGCACACAATTGGCTATGTGTTGCGCGGTGTGTTGGAGGGTCACCGCCTGTCACAACGCCCCGATCTGCTGGATGCGGCGCGCAGAACCGCAGAGGGGCTGCTGCAGGCGATCGATGCCGAAGGCCGCCTCCCGGGGAGGCTGAACAATCGATGGCAAGGCGCAGCGGCATACGTTTGCCTCACCGGCTCGGTTCAAATTGCCCATTGCCTATTCCTGTTGCACCAGATCACCGGGGAAAACGACTATTGGAGCAAGGGACAACAACTCACTGCCTATGTGCGCCGCAGCATGGTTCTCCAGGGCTCTGAAAATCAGCGCGGCGGCATCAAAGGCTCGTTCCCGGTAGATGGCGACTATGGCAAGTGGGAATACTTGAACTGGGCTGCGAAGTTTTTCATTGACGCGCAATTACTTGAATCCGACATTCAAGCAAAAAAACATGCTTAATCTGATCAAAACGCATGTGAAGCGCCTGCTGGCAGCGATTCACCATCGGCGGCGCCAGAGCGAGCTCAAACAGACGCAAGCCCACACCTCCAGAAAGCAGATTGCCAACGATCTGCAGCGCATGGGCGTGGTGCAAGGGGACATCCTGTTTATTCACTCATCGTTGAAGAGCCTTGGATATGTTGAAGGTGGCCCAACCGCGGTGATTCAAGGGCTTCTGGATGCCGTTGGTCCGGGCGGCACACTTTTGCTCCCCGCCTATTACATGCCGGGGGGTTCCATTCTGGGCACCTGCCAGATGGAAGGCTACGTGTTCGACCCCCGCATTCACGGCACAAGCATGGGCGCCCTGCCGGACGCGTTTCTGAAGTTCGAGGGCGTACAAAGGAGCATTCACCCCACCCACTCGGTGGCGGCCATTGGCAAACACGCAAAGTACCTCACCGAAGCGCACCACTTGGCGCCCAGTGTGTTTGGCAAAGGATCGCCATGGCAACGGTTTCACGAGTTGAATGGAACGGTGCTGGGCCTGGGGATATCCATGGGCCCCGTCACCTTCTATCACCTGGTCGAAGACACTTCGGGCGACCGATTCCCCGTCAATGTGTGGATGGACAAGGCATTTCACCTGCCTTGCAAGGGCTGGCAAGGGGAAGACTTGTTGGTTCCCGTCAGACCCTATAGACCAGAGCTTCCGCCAATACGAATAGACCACAAATCACGCCAAGACTTGCGCGATTTCATGTGGGCCTCACTTCAACAGGCTGGATTGCTGAAAGTGGGCACGGTTGGCAGCGCCAAGTCTTGGGCAATTCAAGCCCATCCGTTTTTTAGTCATGTGAACGGGTTGGCGCAAATCGGAATAACCATTTACTCAACCAGCAATCAGCTCGCTGGACAAGGCAAATAGAAATGTTGATTTTTTTTGGTGAACTTAGGTTGACTGAAGGTAGCCCAGACCGACTACCCACGCTCGAACCTGTTGGCACTTCAGTGTGGAAGCACATAACATCCAAAAATATCGCACTTAAATTTTGTGACTTTTCACCAAGACATGATAAGAGCCTGTTGAATGAGCGCTACGTCGCTGGCATTTCAGGCGATCCCGTCATTAAACAAAATGGAAAAATTAACATAAACTTCTTGTGTACAGCATCGGAAGAATTGATGCAGGATAGAACCCAATGCATCAAGATGGCCAACGGTGTTTTCTGTGGATTTCTTCTAGACCGGGTTCATAACAGATTAAAGCTTTTCACCGACTATCTTGGCCTTCGAAAAGTATTTATAGCCAAATTGAATGGTCGAATCTTGTTCGCAAATACGCAGTGGCTCATAGAAAAGCTATTACCCAATGAATCTGAATTCGATGAGCAGTCCATCATCGAAATGGGAGTGCTGGGATATGCCCTGGGAAACCGGACCAGACGAAAGCAAGTTGAGCTCTTGGCGCCGGGAACCGTATTGACCATTGATAAAAGTGGTACTTTAAGCAGCGAACAAATTCACTCACTCGTTGCAACCCAGCCAATTGCGCTTACGGAAGACGACGCGGTGGAGGCTCTGCACTCGGCGTGGAATATGGCCGTTTCTGATCGAATTGACCATCAGCACCCACTTGCATTCCTTTGAGGAGGCATGGACTCCCGACTAATAGTTAATACACTCATGAGCATGGGCGTAACGCCGAACACGGCGAATTTTGCACCACCGAAGACCATGGACAGGGTGTTTGCGGAGAATGCTGCAGCCGAAATAGGCGTTCCGTTGTGGCTACACCCCACCGGAAGTTTGAATACAGATTTTGTTGTTGAAACGGTGAACACATGGACAGGGGCAACTACGGAGCTAAAAGAACACTTCAAGAGTCGAGCGATCTGGTCCGGCGATGGAGGCAGTGTCGGATTAGGAAATGTCTATCTCGATGACGAATTGAGTCGACTGTGCGAACAAGGAGCGTATTCAGAGTGCGCCCACAGGTTCTGTGCATTCAATAAGCGGGAAATTGTCGCAAGGGCATACCGCAAAAAGAATGTACAAATTCACTTCGAAGAATCGATTGGCCAGCTGCTTCAGAGCTACAGCAAGTCTCAGCCATCAAGAGCGCCATATTACTTTTTGATGCTCAACGATCAAAGACGCCACCTCGATCATCATTATGAAAGCATTCACGTAAGAAGATTCGATTTTAAGCTTCCTTTTTTTGACAGACGGTTGATTGAGCTGGTATCTGCACTTCCAACAAGGCAGTTCAATCATCATCGAATGTATGATAAGCTTTTTCACCGTATTGGTGGGAGCCTCACCGCAACAGCATGGCAAACCTACCCGGGACACGTTCCATGCCCCATTCCCGCACCAAAAGGATTGGCCTATCAATGGGGAGGCAATTTTTATAGCCAAAAAGAACGGAAAAAGCAGCGAAGAATAAATGCCATGAAAAGCTTGTCGTTCGCAATCAGTCCACCTTCAAAACAGCCAATATTCAAACGCCCCTATATTGCCATCGCATCAATTGCCACGCTTCTAGGATTATCCGATCACTCCTATCTTTACCTATGTGTGAAGCCTGAATACTAGGATGGCAATGGCTCTATGAAACTGCAGAGCGTCGATCTTGAAACATAAGCCAATACTCATTAAACCAGAGCTAGCTTGTGCAGGCGCGAGCCCGTCGCAATGGGCCTTCATGATATTGAATATATAAATTGCATCAGCCTAAATTGTCAGACAGCCAGAAAGTCCAGGTAACACCGATAGCCAAACAAGGTTCGCACGTCGATGCGAACATGAAAGTCTGTCGGATCAATTCACAAAACTTACTGCAAAAATTCAAACAATATGCTCAACCATTTCTTCGGCCTGTGTGACATCTCAGGAAATTCGGATAGGTATAGCGTGGTCGAGAGTCGGCTCTTGAAAGAAGCCGAATCCCTCGGGAGGCAGTTTAGCATTAGCGTCAATAGCGACAGACGCATTGGATTGATTTCCAACAACTGCCTCTCTCAAAATGAGCCGGGTGGCTTTGTTGCTGTAATTTGCGGCGATCTAGTTTCATTGAAAGCTGAAACCGCCTTAAATACTCTGATCAGTGAAGCACCGATTCAAGTAAAAGAGCCATTTGAAAATTTGCTCAAAGCGGCAAACGGCACGTTTGCGCTGGCGCTGCTATCGGATGAGCTGTGGATTGCGACCGACTTTCTGGGGGCTCGCGCTGTATATTACGGTCAGCAAGATGGGGTGATGGTTTTTGGTACATCGTTTGATGTGGTCAAGCGCATACTGCCCAACAAGTGCCGACTTGACACCCAGGCATTGGGTGAAGATTTCTCGTTTGGCCACCCGCTGGGCGATAGAACGCTGGCGGAAGAGATCAAGGTGTTGCGCGGGGGGCAATACATCCGATGCCATCGCGGCGCGATAGCAATCAAACAATATGAAACCTTCCCTGTTGAAGCTCCTGAGCTTAAAACCTTGGAAGTCAGTCTGAAAGAGAGTGCATACGCGCTGAAGACCGCCATTCTCGACCGTCTTCAACCGGGGCAAGCGCAGGCATCTCTGCTGAGTGGCGGCCTTGACTCACGTGTCATTGTTTCGGAACTGGTTGAGAACGGCCAAGTGGTGTTAGCGGCCAATTACTCGTTGGACGGTACATATGACCGAGTATATGCAGAAGCTTTCTCAAAGGCTGCAGGTGTTTCACTGCATATCAACGAGTTGAAAATACCACATCACTCACTATCTCCAGGTGATGTGACATCGTTTTCATTGCACGCTGCGCAGGCAGGGCTGCCTCCTGGCAAGATATTTTCGGGCGATGGCGGGGGAGAGCTTTTTGGTTTCATTGAATTGAATAATGAATTACTGCGAAAGGTTGAAGCCGAGGATGCAAATGGCGCAACTGCGTGCATGATTCAGCAGAAGGCATCTGGCCATATTGCAGGAAAACAACTTTCAAATTTTCTTGCTCAAATCTGCACCAAAGGATTGAGTGAAGAATTAGAACGAATTAAATTCAAATTTTCAGCTCGGAAAATGCATGTTGCATATATTGTATTTGATTTGCGAGCTCACCTACATCAATATTTTTCCAGCACAGACACAAACGCACGGGAATTACTCTTGCCGTTCTACGATCGACGAGTAATCAATGTCTCAATTAACCTTCATAAAATAGATAGCTCGCAGATCGGCCACCGATTCTATTATCAACTTTTAGAACGCATGTCGCCCTTGGTTACAAAGATTTCATGGCAATCATATCCTGGATCGATACCTTGCCCGATATTAGACACTGCCAATATTGCTATTAGCCAATGGGATTACGCGCGAAGTCTTAATAAAAAATATGCAAAACGCTGGGCGCTCATGGTATTAAGTTTGATTTCAAGAATGCAGTGGCCAATTCTTTTGAGGCGGCACCAGCTTCGCGCGATGGCCATTTGCGCAGTTGCTGGCTTCTACACTGAAAGCTACGTGTTCAAGCAAACCCTCCGGATGAATCGTTACTTCGAGGATTTCTTGTGCGACAATCGCAGCTTCGACTCCAAGCGAATTGATCAATGATCAACACTGCCATTTACTATCTCAATCGCCTTGGCTTGGTTTTCAAACGAGGCCATTATTTTTTTTACCTTCTTGACTGCAGCCAGATTATTTCCGTTGATTCAACATCAAAACTTTTGGAAATCAAGGAGGGAGAGATAAACAATAGCATCATCTTCGGATGGCTAACGGTCGATGAAGCAAAGTCGCTGATCAGCTTGCCATCAAACCGAATGTTTCTGCTTCAAGATGGTAACGAATCCATTGCTAGCTGCTGGTTGCAAACTGTGCAACTAGAACTGGACTTTATTGACGGACATGGTGCCATTCCAGAGAGTTCGGCATATGTTACACATGTGGTGGTGAAGCCACAATTCAGAGCCAGAGGTGCTGCCTATGAGTTGATTGAGCGACTTGTGCAAGTTTTGCAAAAGGAAGGAATCGAGAAACTTTTTTTGTGCGTAGATCACCGCAACCTTCCCATGCAGAAAGTCATTCACAAGCTCGGCTTCGTCTTCTACTTCGGTATTCGATACTTCAGGGCGTTATTTCTTAGAAGATATTATATTCACGATGAGTGTAAGCCAATGCCAGAATATCGACAGATTACCGGTGCTCTGCCCCCGGATTTCCATCTGATCGATATCCATTTTGACAAGTCGCGCGGCTGAAACATTCAGCTTGTAATCATCCAGCGCAGTCAGGCATATTTAAATTTTCTTTTGCACTAGCGGATGTCTGAAAACAATTTTGAAAGTCGATCGGTCTGTGCAGTCCGTGAAAACACGGCCACCTTTACTGCATTTGATTTGAGTTGCGCTTGGTCACGTCCGTCGCGCCGAAAGCCGTCCCATGCCACTAGACCCCTGCTGATATCTTCATGGTCGTCTATATCGGCAATTCCTACATCTGAAAATTGGCGCAGTTGGCTCGCTGTGTCGCCAGACTTATCAAGCAGGGCAAGCACTGGGTTGCCGCTTCGAAGATATTCGTAAACCTTGGCAGGTATCTGCGTATTGAAATTGCTTCCTTGAAACACAAGCAGCAAGTCCGATCCCATTATTTCTGCGATGGCTTGGCGGTAGGGGATGGGGGGTGCTACATCCACCACATCGGCGAGGCCGTGGCGTTCGGACAAGGTTTTGAGCTCATCCACATGATGTGGTGCGCGGAACCTGATGCACAGACGCTCTCTCGTCAGCGTCCCACGCTCCAGCAGCGTTGATATCGCCTGAAAGAACGCGCTGGGGTCGCGGTCTTTCGGATAGATGATGCCGCTGTGGAGCATTAGCACGCTGCCCTCCGGTACACCCATGCGGTTGGGGATGTTGCCTGTAAAGGCTTCCTCATCAAAACCGTTTTCAATCACCATGCACTTTGCCGCATGGCTCGGATAGCGCTCGCGGTAGGTCTGCGCAGCGCGCTCGGTGGTGAACACACAGCGAGCAGCCTGCTGCAACACGCGAGACTCCAGCCACTGCCAAGTCTTGCGCTGAAGCCGGTGGGAGGGATACCCGCCGTTGATCATCGGGTCCCGGAAGTCGGCGATCCATGGCAGCCCTGAGCGCTTGGCCAGGGAATACGCAATGAGGTGTGCGGTAGCAATGGGGTAGGTGCTCCAGATGACGTCTGGCTTCTGCTCACGAATCAGGCGCATGCCCGCCGCAACGCCACCCGGCCACCAGCTGGCCCAGCGGTCTGGCAGGGCGAACCAGCCAGGGTATTTACCTTTAATGCTCAGTTGTTTGGCGGTGTCCAGTGCCGGAGCGCGCACCACCTGGGTGCCTGCCGGAATGCTCTTGAGCAGGTCTTCGCGGCATTCAACATAAGCCCGGGGATGGGCCGACAACACCATGGGCTGCCAGCCGCTGCGAGGCAGGTACTTCACAAAGTTGAGCGTACGCAGAATGCCACTGCTACCCGCTTGTGGCGGGAAGTGGAAAGCCACCATCAGGGCCTTGCGCGCAACACTGCGAGATTCTTCGACGTGCATTGGTAGCTCCCTGAAGTTGCGGGCCAGCTGCCAGGCCATGCGCAGGGTTTTGGGGCCCCATGGTGTGAAGCGAGGGAGCTGAAATTCGGGAGTGTTGACTGTGGCCGCTCCGCGCTGAGTGGTGAGCGCGCAGACGTAGCCAGCCTGCCTGACCATAGCCACATGTTCGGCGGTGAAGTCGCGCCCCGGGATGCCATTGGGGTAAGCAAAGCAAGACACTGGCGCCCGAATAAGGGACTCAAGCTCCTCCCGGGCGCCAGCGATTTCCTGCATGGCTTGCACGGGGGTGCACATGGACAGAATAGGATGGCTCACGGAATGCGCGCCGACCCCAAAACCCATAGCGTGAATGGACCGAAGATCGTCGGCCGACATCACGGGAGCGTGTGAGCGGGATACCCCCACATGGGATTCCAGTTGTGCCAGCAGCTGAGCTTTCCGGTCTGGCGGCTGGTATTTGAGCAAGGCGTCCAGCTTTCGAATAGCCTCGCTTTTGTGAGCGGGCGTGTCGAGCAACAGGGGGGGGCCTGCTACGTCCTGAAGCAGCAGCGGCTGAACATTGCTGGGGGCGGCGGCTACGCCGTGCAAGATGCGCTCGTTCCACATGGGCTCACCGTGAAACTGCCCGGTAGTGATGAAAAAAGTGGCGTGTGCCTGGTATTTCCGAAGCAGCGGGATGGGCCCGCCCAGCCAGTCTGGGTACCCGTCGTCGAAGGTGATGCAAGCAGCGCTTGACGGCAGCCGACCACCCTTGAGCGCAGCCAGCGCGTCGGTCAGCGGAAGGATCGTGAAGCACTGCAGCGCCAGCCTAAGAACCCGCTCAAAGCTTGACAGAGTTACCTCTTCCACCGCCAGCGAATGAGCCACCTTCGGCACCTTGTGAAAGGTCAAGATGGTGAGCTTGCCGGCTCCAAGCTGACGAAAGACAGGGCGCAGCATGTGTTCAAGCGCCTTTCAGTCGGTTCGCAGCCACCTGCATTTGGTGCTGTCGAACGGTTTCTAGAAGCATCATGCAAACGTAGGGCAGCTCGAAATAGGCGGCGCTCAGTGCAGACCCAGTGACCATGTATGCAACAAGGGCCACAGTCAAAAGACTGCCCAGATCCGCAGCCCATTGTTGTTCGGGGCCATTTTTCCGCGCCAGCTTTCGCACAGAATTAGCCACCACGAAGCTGTTGCCAATCAGACCCATGAAGATGAAAAGACCCAGAAAACCCTGATCCCCCAAAACCTCAAACCAGATACTGTGTGCTGCAGGCGCGTAATTGATGTTGATACGCAGATCTGAGAACCCCAAGAAACTTGGTGCCTCTCGGAATTTGGCCCACACCGGATACGACTGAATGGCTCTGAAACCGCCACCAAAAACAGGATGCTCTTGTGCAATGGCAGTACTGACCCGCCAAGCCATCACACGCCCCATGAATGAAGAATCTTCTTCAGCCGATTGAATGGTATTCATTCTCTCAGACCAGTCTGAAGGCGCCAGATTGATGACAACCACAGCTGCGATGGCCACCAACGCAGAACCCAGCAAACGATGACGGCTCTTGTAGACCAACCAAATCGCCACAGCTGCCATCCCGATCAGTCCTCCGCGTGAGTTTGTCGAGACCACGGCCAACACCATGAGCAAAATGGTCCCGAGAAAGGCCCATCGCACCCAAAAGACCTTTGAATAGATATGAAGATAATAGAGTAACGGAATCACCATCAACAAGACCATGGCAAGGTGATTGTTGTCACCGAACTTGGATATGACTTGTGCATTGTGTGATCCACCGCTGTTGATGAACTTGAGTCCATCAAGAACACCGTGAAAGCTCACCCCGATCGCGATCATCAGAATCAAGGCATGGATTCGAAACCGGTCGGTGGCCAAGACTGGCATCAGAAGACAAAACAACACCGTTTTGGCGACATTCCCCCAGAGCTCCCAATTGCGGGTCAGGTCGGGGTATGCGAGCGTAGCGCAAATCAAGCCGTGAATTACAAAAGCAATCATCCAGAAGGATGTTGAATTTCCCTTGAGTTGCAACTTTTCTCCACCATGGCCGCGCTGCACAATGACTGCGATCAACGTGATCAGTGCGAATATCTGGACATAAGGCAGACTCTGCATGAATCCAAACACGTAGAAATTCAAGGCCACCAAACCACTCCACCCCCACAGCAAATAGCCGGCAAAGGGTTGCCTGAATGCAATCACTACATAGGTCAAGAAAAAACCCAACAAGACGAGATCACGCACCAGGCTTTCCCTTCACTGGTTTGGATTCGTCCACTTCCTTGTTTTCTCTGTAAGCAAAGAACCCAAGGTCGCCGGCTCTCCCCGCCCTTTTTCCTTGCGCCACCGCCTTCACCACAAGCAGCATGGCCACCAACTCGATCACGAAAAACAAGCCTTCAGTCATTGATGAGTCCTGCGGTCCAAGGGCTTACCGCAACACACCCTTGGTATCAATCACAACCTTGTCCTTGATGACCTGCGGATCGATGTCGGTGAATTCATGGTGATCCACCAGCAGCAGCAAGATGTCGGCCTTCTTCAATACGTCTTTGAGTTCGTGCAGCGGGAACGGTGCCTTCTCTTTGCTCACGTTGGGGTCGCATGCCATCACGGTGCCGATGCCCGACTTGAGCAACAGCTTGACGATGTCCAGGGAGGGTGATTCCCGAAGGTCGTCAATGTTGGCCTTGAAGGTAAGACCCAGGCAGCCGATGACCGGGTCTTTGAATCGCTCGGCTTTGGCGCGAACTTTCTCAATGACCCAATGCGGCTTGGCGTCGTTCACCTCACGGGCGGTGCGGATCAGGCGCGCCTCTTCGGGTGCGCTGGACACGATGAACCACGGGTCCACCGCAATGCAGTGGCCGCCCACGCCCGGGCCGGGCTGCAAGATGTTCACGCGCGGGTGGCGGTTGGCCAGCGCGATGGTTTCCCACACACTGATGCCCAGCTTGTCGCAAATGACAGACAGCTCGTTGGCGAACGCAATGTTGACGTCGCGGAACGAGTTTTCGACCAGTTTGGAGAGCTCGGCCGTGCGGCTGTCGGTTTCCAGAATCGCGCCGTTGCAGAAAGTCTTGTAGAGCGTGCGCGCCTTGGCAATGGCGGCCTTGGTGGTGCCGCCGATGATTCGGTCGTTGTCCACGAGCTCGCGCAAGATGTGGCCGGGCAACACGCGTTCGGGGCAATGGGCGGTGTGAATCTTGCCGGCAAGGTCGGGCCTCATCTCCGAGATGATGTTCTCGATCACCTCGGTGGTGCCCACAGGCGAGGTGGATTCAAGAATGACCAGGTTGTCTTCGCGCAGGTAGGGCGCAATGGCCCGGGTGGCGGCCTCCACATACGAGAGGTCGGGCGCCTTGGGGTTGCCGCCCTCTTCCTTGAACGGCGTGGGCACGGCCAAGATGAAGGTGTCGCCCTCTTCCGGCGTGAGCGAGGCGCGCAGGTTGCCGCTGTTCACGGCGGAGCGCACAAGGATGTCGAGGTCAGGCTCGATGATGTGGATGCGGCCCGAATTGATGGTGTTCACCGCCGACTCGTTCACGTCCACTCCCAGCACGGTGTGGCCTTTGGTGGCGAGCATGGAAGCGGTGGGCAGGCCAATGTAGCCCAGGCCCATGACGATGATTTTTTGCAGTTCTCTTGCCATTTCAGTTCTCTTTCGCGTTGATTGAATTCTTCTTTAGAGCCACGGCAGCGGCCTCCATGAGTAGACCAAGGCCGAGGCTGTTGAGATGTCCGTCATAGGGGCCGATCTCCAGCTTTAGGGGGGACAGCCGCTGGTGTTCGCGGAACAATGGCCCACCGTAAACGACGGAAAATCCCCGCAAGCTCAGTCGCTCCGCCACATGGTATCCCTCGTCTCGTACCGAGAGACCTCGCTTCAGGTGTTCACGATTCATGTCTATAACAAATACCACACGGATGTCCGGAATCGCAGCAAGCCGTTCAAGGAAAACGTCGACGGCTGCATCCACGACTGGCGACGCTTGGACCTCAAAGGTTGACTGTGCTTTGCTAGGTTCCGCAATTGGCGGTTCTGGCAAGGGTTCTGAGGGGGTCCCTGAATTCCAGAACTCCCGGGATCTCAGACGCGACAACTGGAACTTCAGCTGGCTATTCACGTATTGGGCCAACGCATACTCTCGCAAAACGTCCTTCAGCGGGCTCGAGGAAGACCGCCTGAGTGTGGTCGGCTCAAGCGACCCAGGCTTTAGGCAATGAGCGTGGACATTTCCGGAACTGCACAAAGCTTGGCTGGCATCAGAGTTCTCCATCATGACCACAAAGTCCTTCAGACCAAGCGCTTGGTTGGCCCATCTGATCCGCTCAGCATAGTCGAGCAGCGAGGAGCCAGGAGCGCCCATCGCATATACCGAACGCCCGCCCAAAAAACCTTCCAACAGTGCCGCAGGACGCTCCTTAGGCGGCAGCATGGATGCTTCAACGTAGCTGTCGCCTATCAACCCGACTGCATCGCTGTTCGGGAAAAAATCTCCCTCAGCTGCAAATCCAAGGTTGTTGCTCCGAAGCCGCTGGCTGTTTCGCAGATCCCAACCCGTCGCAACTGTCCAATGGTGATGTGCTGGATACGTCAGAAGATCGGGTGCAATGTAATAGCCAGTCTTGGTCGAAGTTGACACCGGCAGGACCCGAAGGAGGAGCTCCGCGACCAAAAGTGCAGCGATGACGCCAATCAAAAGGGGGAAGGAGCGTTTGACCATGTCAAAAGTTGAAATAGATGAACGCACCGGCGACGCCCCGGCTGTTATTCAGAAAAATCAACAGGCAGATCAAAGTACCAGCGCTGCCGGCCACGAAAGCAACACGGTATTCACGGCCTGAAACAAGCGCTCGTAACTTGAGGCCTAACTCATTGCTGTTCCATGGCCAAAGCGCCACCAGCGACAGGACGGCACACAGCACCCAACCTGTGGAGGCTTTCAGGCCAGCGTTCCACAGGACAGTGCCAATCTCCACACTCGAAAGGCTCAGCATTCCAGCGTAGATCGAAAGCGCACCATCCAGCGATGGCGATCGGAACAGCACCCAAGCGAACACCACGCTCAAAATGGTGACAGCCCATGACAACACCTTGGCCACTGGTGAGGCAGTAACGGTCGAAGCTGCTCCTCGATTCGCGTTGGGGACGCGCAACCTAGCCCAGACCTGCTGAACCACGAGATACACACCATGCAAGGCGCCCCATAGAACAAAGGACCAACTGGCTCCATGCCAGAGACCTCCCAAGATCATTGTCGTCAGCAGGTTGGCATACCGGCGGACTTCTCCACGTCGGTTTCCACCCAAGGCGATATAGAGGTAGTCGCGCAGAAAAGCAGACAACGACATGTGCCAGCGCCGCCAGAACTCGCTGATGTTGGTCGCCAGGTACGGAGAATTGAAGTTGAACGGCAGTCGTATGTTGAGCATCCACGAAAGGCCAACGGCCATATCGGAGTAGCCAGAGAAATCAAAGTACAGCTGCAGTGTGTATGCAAGCGCTCCAAGCCAAGCTTCCTCCATGGTGGGAGCACTGCCCTCTTCCGCACCATCAAAAACGGCGTCAGCATATGGGCTCACACCATCAGCCAGAACCACTTTTTTGAAAAGACCAAGGGCGAAGATGCCCATGCCAATCGACAAGTTGGTGAAGCTGAAGTGATAGGTTTCGGGGCGGGCGAACTGCGGCATCATCTGAGCGTGATGTAACACTGGGCCCGCTACAAGGTGAGGGAAGTAGGTCACAAACAGACCGTAGTGCACAAAACTTGGCTCCCGCACACCTTTGGCGTATGAGTCCACGAGAAACGCAATCTGAGTGAAGGTGAAGAAAGAAATTCCTATGGGCAGAACGATCTGACCAAGACTCCAGTCAGCGCCTGTGAGCTCATTCAAGTTGCCCAGAAGAAAACCGGCGTACTTGAAGTACGCCAACAGCATCAAGTTGGCAGTGACCCCGAAGGTGAGCCACCCTCGCGAGTGCAGCGCGCCGATGCGCTGCCCGATCACATAGTTGAAAGCAATGGAAGCCAGCAGCAAAAGCGTGAACTCTGGCATCCATGCTGCATAAAAGGCCAGTGAAGCAAGGAAAAGCCAAAAAGCCGCTCCCCTTTCCGACCACCGGCCGATAGCGAAGAAGCCCACAAGCACGACGGGCAAATACAACCACGCGAAGAGTGCTGACGTGAAGAGCATGCGTCGGAAGAGCTGGAAAGTTCAGACTCGCGCCGTGAGGCTCTTGAGAACGACTCCCACGATGCGTTCGACGGCCTTGCCGTCTCCATAGGGGTTGTGCGCCCGGGACATGCGCGTGTACTCTGCCTCGTCGGTCAGCAGGCGGCGGGTCTCGCCCACGATTTTCTCGCGCGAGGTGCCCACCAGACGCACCGTGCCGGCGTCCACCGCCTCCGGGCGTTCGGTGGTGTCGCGCATCACCAGCACCGGTTTGCCCAGCGAAGGCGCTTCTTCCTGCACGCCACCCGAGTCGGTGATGATGAGGTAAGACCGGTCCATGAGGTACACAAATGGGAGGTAGTCCACCGGGTCGATGAGGTGCACATTGTCGAGCTTGCGCGCGGCCAGAATGTCGGCCACTGGCTGGCGCACATTGGGGTTCAGGTGCACGGGGTACAAGACTTCCACGTCGCTGTGTTCGGCGGCAATGTCGGCAAGGGCCTGGCAGATGTTTTGAAAGCCCTCGCCAAAGTTTTCTCGGCGGTGCCCGGTGACGAGAATGAGCCGCTTGGCCGGGTTCAGGAAGGCGAAGCGCTCTTTCAGCACCTTTTGTGCATCGGCATCGTTGCGCAGCTTGTGCACCACGGCCAGCAGCGCATCAATGACGGTGTTGCCTGTGACGTGGATGGTGGCGGACGGCACACCTTCGCGCAGCAGGTTGGCTTCGGCCGCGCTCGTGGGGGCAAAGTGCAGGTCGGCAATGGCGCCGGTGAGGCGGCGGTTCATTTCTTCGGGGTAAGGCGCTTGCTTGTTGCCGGTGCGCAGGCCTGCTTCTACATGGCCCACCGGCACCCGCGCGTAGTAGGCAGCCAGGCTGGCGGCCAGCGTGGTGGTGGTGTCCCCATGCACCAGCACCAGGTCGGGCTTCTCCTGCAGCAGCACGGGCTTGAGCCCGGCGAGGATATTGCCGGTGATGTCGAACAGGTCCTGCCCAGGCTTCATGATGTTGAGGTCGTGCTCGGGCACGATGTCGAACAGCTTGAGCACCTGGTCGAGCATTTCGCGGTGTTGCGCGGTCACGCAGACCACCGTTTCAATCTCGCCGGCGCAGGCCTGCAGACCCTTCACCAGCGGAGCCATCTTGATGGCTTCTGGGCGGGTGCCGAAGATGGTCATCACTTTGAGCATGTGTTGTCACTTCCTGAGGTGTTTGCGCTGGCTGCACGGCCAACAGTTAGAGGTGCCTGCGGTCGCGAGGCATCTGAGCCTATCAAAGCCAGGGCGCTTGCCAACCCACCGGCGGCTGGTCTTGGGAAATCATTTTCGACCCGCAAAATCATGCCCGTCCTGCATTGGCGCGTTTTTGTTGCTCGGCCCTTAGAAAATCCAGCGCCGTGGATTCAAGGCCCTCCGGGCGTCCCGCCAACCGCCAGCTCACCAACGACCATGCGCTGAAGAAGGCAGCGCCCAATGCCACGGCCATCATGAGCCGCAGCACATCGCCACCCGGCAGGCTTTGCAGGGCGGTGGCGACCAGCAGGTACATCAATGCCGACCCGCACAGCGCCCGCGCCACGGCCAGGAACAGGGCTCGCGGGGAGACCTGGCACAACGACGAAGCTAAATACCCCACCAGCAGCGAGCTGACACCGACCGACAGCAAGCGGGACCAAGCCAGCCCCACCATGCCCAGCATGGGCAGGAGCCACCAGATGGACAGCCCGAGCGCGATCGCTTGCAACCAGACCACCGTGCTCAGCGGTCGTGTGTGCCCGTCCAGAATGAGCAGGCTCTCCAGCGGACTCAACATAAACCGCGTTGAGCTGGACAACGCAAAGATAGCAACGAAAGGCCCTGCTTCAACCCAGTTGGGCCCCAAGACCACCGCGGTTAGCAGGGGCGCTATGGCGGCTACGCCAAAAGCGATGGGCAAGGTAAGGGTGTTGGCGGCGGCCACGGTTTTTACAATAGCGGCCCGTGTCCGGGCTCGGTCGCCCTGAATGGAAGACAGGACAGGCAAAATGGACCGCACCAAGGCGGGCCCGACCTCGCTCACCGGTAGCTGACCGAGCTCTTTGCCCATGGTGAACACACCAAACTGGCTGGTGGGGAAATACTTAGAGGCCACCAGGTCATCGACCCTTTGAAGCAGGTAATCGCCGATGTTGGCCAGCATCAGCCACTTGGTAATGCCCCAGATTTCATGAATTTCCTTGACGCGCCAGCGCGGGCGGTAGGGGTGCCACAGGTAACTCAAGAGGCACTCCGCCACAAATCCCACCAGCATGCCGGCCACCAGTGCTCGGTAGTCGCGCAGCCAGAGGCCTAACCCTAGGGCAACCACCACGCTGATGATTTTGGAGACAACCTTGACCTTGAAGTCCACCGAAAACTGGAACGACTTCTGGGCGAGCACCAGGCCAATGTTGGTAAGCCCCTGAACCACCACGCCGAGCGCCAGCACCCAGATGACCGCCAGCACGCGCGGCTCGTTGAAGGAGGCTGCAGCCGCCCATGAAACGGCCATCAGCAGCAACGCAACGCTAAGGCTCTGGAGGAGGCGCAGGGTCCAGGCGGAGTTGACAAAATCGTCGCTCACTTTTTCCTTGCGAACGATCGCGGTGGCTGCGCCGAAATCCATCATGGTCTGAATAAGGCCGACCACGATCATGGCCATGGCGACCACACCGTAGTCGGCCGGCAAAAGAAGCCGGGCCATGATCACGGTGTTGATGAAGGCAAGGGCCTTGATGCCCCACCGCGTGCCAACGGTCCAGGCTGCGCCCCGAAGCAACGAGCGCTTTGGACTCTCGGGGCTTGTCATGCGCTGGCCCTGAACAAAGATGCGTAGCTGCTGACCATGGCGTCGAGCCCGAAACTCCGCAAGGCGTTTTCCCGACCGGCGGTACCCATGGCCTGAGCCAGCTCGGGGGAGTCACACACACAGCCCAGGGCGTGGGAAAGCGCAGCCTCGTCATCGGGCGGCACGAGCAGACCGGTGCGCCCCTGCTGCACCAGATCGGGGGTACCGCCCACGGCGGTAGCCACCACAGGCAAGCCGCTGGCCATAGCCTCCTGCAAGGTGCAAGAGGTGCCTTCGGCCTGGGAAGGCAACACAAACACGTCGAGCATGCGCAGGATCTCGGGGACATCGCTGCGTGCACCCGGGAGCCAGGCCAGATGCAGCAGGCCGGCCGCGCTCAGAATGGCCTCTACCTCAGCGCGTAAGGGGCCTTCGCCCACGATCACCAAACGCAGCCGCTCGGCGGCATGCGGGCGCTCGTTGAGCAGACGCACGAAGGCGCGCGCCAGGAGCGGCTGGTTCTTTACGGTTTGCAAGCGCCCAACGGTGCCGATCAACCAATGGGTGCCGGGCTCGAACGGGCAACCAGGCACCGCCTGCGGCTGCGAGGAGGCTGGGGAAAACAGCGCTGTGTCCACCCCGTTGGCGATCAGGCTGCGGCGCTGGGCTGGTACGCGGATGGCGCGGCCCAAGTAGTCGGCGATTTCTTGGGACACTGCCACAAAGTGGCTAACGAAGGGACGATAAAACCGGCGCACGCGCTGGTACTTCAGGTTACCCCCGTTGCGGTCGTGCGAATCCCAGCCATGCTCGGCATGCAGGCGAACCGGCACCCTAGCGAGCCAACCCAGGGGCACGATCTCCAGCGCCGCGAAGTTGCAGGTGTGCAGCACCTGCGGCCGCAGCTCGCGCAGCAGCTGGTAGATGCGCGGGTACAAGGGAATGGCGTGCCCGGGTTGTTTGTGCAGTTCAATGAAGCGCACGCCGGGCTGGGTGATGCGGTCCTTGAAGTCGCTGATGGTGGTGAGCGACATGACCACGTGTTCAAACTGGTCGACGGGCAGGCGGTTGATGAGCTGAACCACCACGTTCTCCAGCCCCCCCACAGAGAAGCTGTAGACGACATGGACAACGCGTGTCCGCGCACGACCTTGGCGTGATGGTTCCTTCATTCTGACCAGCCAGCCTGAGTACACACGTCGTTCATCTCTTTTCTAGAGTGACCATGATCCACCCCCTCAGAAAGCTGAGGGCAGGCAAACGTGTCAGCCGTTCATAGCCAACGCCCACGAGAAACAAGGCGCCGTTGAACATGAAGTAGCTGGGGTATTGGCCCAGGTATTCAAACTTGGCAACTTCAAAACCGTACGACTTGGCCAACTGGTTCACCGCACTTTTTGAATTTGTCTTGAATGCGGTTGGAAACGTGTCCTCTTCTGCCCTGCCTTCAACGTAACGGACGATCCGGGAATGAAATCGATTAGGAACCAGCCGAGCTATCGCCGTGCCGTAGTCCCAAGTGTTTGCGGTGAGAAAAATCAGCTTTCCGCCTGGCTTCAGTACCCGAGCCATTTCTTGATACACACCTTGGGGATCCGTGAGGTGTTCAAACACGCTTCGGGAGATGACGACATCCACACTGGACGGAGGCAGGGGAAGCGATCTCAAGTCGGCTTGGTGATAGTCGATTCCTTCGGCTACATCCCGAGGATCGACCAGATCCACGCCAATCAAGGTTCCGGCAACATCCCTGAATTTGCGAAGAACGGGTGCGGATCGGCCACAGCCCGCATCCAGCAGCGTATCTCCAGGCTTCAACAGAGTGCGAATCGCTTCTTCAAACAAGATGTAAGGATGCTCTTCGTTGCGATAAAAGCGATTCTTCAGTCTTTGTGAGAGCGCGCTCATAGAGTGCCTTCCATGTTGGCGGTGACCATTGCCTGGCTGTTTTCCACAGGTGCGGTCTGCGAGGGCGCCTGAGCCTGGCGCAGGAACGCATCAAACATGATCAACATCCACAGCGCGGTGGAATGGTCGGACTGCCGGCTCAGGTGCTGGTCGATCAAGGTGCGCAAGGTGGCCTCGTTGAAGTAGCCGGAGTCCAGCATGCGCTGGCTCAACACCGACTCGCGCATGCGCTCGGTCAGCGGCCCGCGCAGCCAGCTGGCCAGCGGCACCGAAAAACCCATCTTGGAGCGGTACAGGATGTCGTTGGGCAGCAGTGGCTCAAAGGCTTTCTTGAAAACGTATTTGCCTTCACCGCCGTTGATCTTGAGGCTGCTGGGCAGCGTGGCCAGCCATTCAATGAGCTGGTGGTCCATGAGCGGTTCGCGCACTTCGAGCGAGTGCGCCATGCTGGCGCGGTCGACCTTGGTGTTGATGTCGCCGACCAACCAGGTTTTGTAGTCCAGGTATTGAATGAGCGCGAGCGGGTCTTCGGTGTTGGCGCGCTCGGCGTGGCCGCGGAACACGGCGAGCGAGTTGTAGCCGCCCAGGCTCTTCTGGAAAGCCGGCGAAAACAGGCGCTGGCGCTGATCGGCGCGCAGGTGCGACATGCTGTGGTGGTAGGCCTGTACCGAATCCATGGCCATGCCTTGAAACGTGGTCTTGGCGCGGAACATGCGGGGTGCCCAGTCGGCCTTGGGGTACAGGTGCCCGAGCGAGCCGAACAGCGGCCCGCGCAGGCCCTGGGGCAAACGGCTGCGCACGCTTTCTTCGCCTAGGTGCATGCGGTAGCGCCGGTAGCCGCCCAGGCTTTCGTCGCCGCCGTCGCCCGAAAGCGCCACGGTCACGTGTTTGCGCGCCATCTGGCACACACGGTAGGTGGGAATGGCGGAGCTGTCGGCGTAGGGTTCGTCGTAGAGCCAGGCCAGGGTGTCGATGAGGTCGAAGTCGTCGCTCTTCACCACCTCCAGCCGGTGGTCGGTCTGATACCGATCAGCCACCTGCTGGGCAAAGGCGGACTCGTTGAAGCGCGGGTCGTCGAAGCCGATGGCGCAGGTGTGCACCGGCGTGGTGGACAGGCCGGCCATGGTGGCGACCACGGCGCTCGAATCGACCCCGCCAGAGAGAAACGCGCCCAACGGCACGTCGGCCTTGAGGCGCAGCTTCACGGATTCGCGCACGCGATCGCGCAGCTCGGCTTCGGCGTCAGCCTGGCTCATGGGGTTGTCGTTGCTGAAGTGCACGTCCCAGTACGGCACGGGCTGGGCCTGAGCGGCGTCGCCCCGGCGCAGTGTGAGCGTGTGGGCCGAAGGCAGCTTGTGGGCGTTGCGGTAGATGCAGCGCGGGTCGGGCACGTAGCCGAACGAAAAATAGTCTTCCACCGCCAGTGGGTCGATGTCGCGCGCAAAGCCGGGGTGCGCGGTGATCACTTTCAGCTCGGAGCCGAAGATGAACGTGCCATCAGCCAGCCAGGCGTAGTGCATGGGTTTCACGCCCATGCGGTCGCGCGCGAGAAACAGGGTTTGCAGGTTGCGGTCCCACAGGGCAAAGGCAAACATGCCGCGCAGGCGGTACACGCACTCGGGGCCCCACGCTTCCCAGGCGTGCACGATCACCTCGGTGTCGCTGCGCGTCTTGAAGGTGTGGCCCAGCGCCTGCAGCTCGGGCACGAGTTCTTCGAAGTTGTAGATCTCGCCGTTGAAAACGATGCCGACGCTGCCGTCTTCGTTGAACAAGGGCTGCTGGCCGGTGGCGAGGTCAATGACGGACAGGCGCCGGTGGCCCAGGGCCAGGCCGGGTTCGAAGTGCAGGTCGTCTTCATCGGGCCCGCGGTGGGCCTGGATGTTGTTGATGCGCGCGGCCAGGGCGCGGTCAAAATCGCGCTGGCCTTGTGTGTCGAACAAGCCGGAGATGCCGCACATTCAGGGCGCCCCTCGCGTGGTCTTCAAGGCAGCTTCAATGGCGCTGCCGTGGCTCTGCATGAAGTTTTGCAGCACGGCCGTGGCGGACGCGCGTGCGTCGGCATCGGTGCGCTGGGGATCGAGCGGGGTGTAGATGACCACAATGGCTCCGTCGTCGCCCTGCCCCGTGATGCGGCTCAAGGCTCCCTGTATTTTGGCCAATGGGTCGCTCGCCGTGAAGCGGTTGTTGACCCAGTAGAAGCGCCAGACCTGCAGGCGCTGGCTGTTCGCAGTCAGGCCACCGGCCTGGTTGCGCAACGTGGCAGCGGCCACGGTGAGCGGCTGGCCGGCCAGCTGGGTGGTGGCGCTGCCGCCCGCCACCTGGGACCACTGCTTGTCGTCGCTTTTGACCAGCATGTTCTGGGAGCTGACGAGTTTGCGTTCGTAGTCTTGCTGGCGGTAGTAGCTCAGGTGCAGGCCCACGGCTTCGCCTTGCGGGCCGCTGTAGCCCAGGTGGCTGGTGGCCACCGGCAGTTCAAACGCGGGAGCCCAGTCGCTCGGCGGCGTGGCGGCACTTTGCCATGGAGCCTGGGCGGCGGGTGCGCTGAGCGCCACCGTGCCGGTGTTGGTGCCGAGCGCGAGCAGGCGTTCGAGCAGGTGGGGCGATGCCACGATGAGCAGCGCCACCACAGCGGCAATGGCCGTGCGGCTGGCGGACATGCCACGCGCTTGCGCAGCGGCGGGCGCGGTCATGGCCACCGGGCCTGCGGGTGGCGCGGGAGCATCGGCCCAGCGGGCGCCGATGAACAACATGATGAGGATGAC
>LNFM01012669.1_pt1 | contig 32551 bp, 36 predicted proteins | sample 596031 | NCBI WGS metagenome assembly LNFM01 (sample SAMN04254537, study PRJNA301005) | activated carbon metagenome | isolation source: dual media filters at the Ann Arbor, Michigan drinking water treatment plant | place: USA: Ann Arbor | reverse complement strand
CGTGCGGCCCAGGATGGGCATGACGCCCGGCAGCACGGCAATCTCCTCCGGCCGGCGGCCGTAGCGCGGCATGCGGCCCTTCAGCGAGGCATAGGCCGCCTTCGCCTCGTCCAGGTCCTGCACCACGGAGAACACCACGTCGGCGGTGCGCGCCGCCAGGTTCAGACCCGGCTCGGACGACCCGGCCTGCAGCACGATCGGCCGCCCCTGCGGGCAGCGACCGATGTTGAGCGGACCCTTCACCTTGAAGAACTCGCCCTCGTGGTCGAGCGCGCGCATCTTCGTACCGTCGATGTAGCGGCCGGTGTCACGCTCGGCGACGATGGCGCCGTCGTCCCAGCAATCCCACAGCCCCATCACGACATCGATGAATTCCTCCGCCACGCGATACCGCGCATCGTGCGGCGGGTGCTGGCGCCCGAAATTCGGCGCCGATCGCGGGTTGGAACTGGTCACCGCATTCCACGCCGACCGGCCGCCGCTCAGGTGATCCAGCGAGGCATAGAACCGCGCGACGTTGAACGGCTCCTCATAGGTTGTGGACATCGTCGCGCCCAGGCCGAGATGCGTGGTCGTCGCCGCCAGCGCCGCCAGCATCGTGATGGGCTCGAAGCGCGCGGTGAAGGACGGGTGGTCGTTCACGCCCGCCGCCAGGCCATCGCCGAGGAACAGCAGGTCGAAGCAGCCGCGTTCGGCGATGCGCGCGATGTGCTGGATGACCGGCAGCGACTGGAAGGAATCATAGGCGCCGGGCATGCGCCAGCCGGCGATGTGGTTGCCGGTGCCAAGCACGAAGACACCGAGATGCATCTGGCGTGCGGCCATGCGCGTTCTCCTGGATCAGGCGCCAGGGTGACGCGCGGGCGGCGGCGCGGCAAGGCAGCGCGCCGTTTCCTCGGCCACAGGCATCGTTGAGCGATGCAGGCGGCCAAGCGTATCCCCGCGCCATCCCCCCTGGCACATCGCTTGCAAAACCGGCACGCTCGTACCCTTGCGGCCAAGCCGCGCGCCGGAGAACCAACGCCATGAACCGCATGTGCCTGATGGCCGCCCTGTTGTGTGCCGCTGCGCAGCCCGCCACCGCCCAGACCCTGCGCATCGCCTTCAAGGCGTCGATGGACGGCACCGACCCGCACCAGACCTTCACGCCCAACCGCAACGCGCAGCTGCATGTGTGGGAGACCCTGCTGACCCAGGACGCGACGCTGCGCCCACGCCCGCAGCTGGCGGAATCCTGGCGCTCGGTCGATCCGCTGACCTGGGAATTCAAGCTGCGGCGCGACGCGGTGTTCCATGACGGGTCGCCCTTCACCTCGGCCGATGCGGCGTTCTCCATCCTGCGCGCACGCGCCGCCACCGGCCCGCGCACCTATGCCGCCGCGGTGCGCAACGTGGCGACGGTCGAGACCCCCGACGCCCATACGCTGATCGTGCGCACCACCGTGCCCACGCCGCTGCAGCCGGACTTCCTGGCGGCGATCGCCATCCTGAACGCCCGTGCCTCGGAAGGCGCGGTGGATGCCGACTTCAACGGCGGCCGCGCGGCGATCGGCACCGGCCCCTACCGCTGGATCCGCTGGACGCCGCAGCAGGACGTGGTGTTCGAACGCAGCCCGAACTGGCGGGGCACGCCCGAACCCTGGGCCCGCGTGCAGATCCGCTTCGTGCCGAATGACAGCGCGCGCGTCGCCGCGCTGCTGGCCGGCGATATCGACGTGATCGACAGCGTGCCCACCGGCCTGCACCAGCGCGTCCGCGACAACGCGAACCTGCAGTTGGTGAACGGCTATTCGGTCTTCACCCACTATTTCTACATGGATGCGATGAGCGCGCAGGTGCCCAACATCACCGGCGCCGACGGCCAGCCGCTGCCACAGAACCCGCTGCGCGACCTGCGCGTGCGCCGTGCCATCAACCACGCGATCAACCGCGTGGCCCTGGCCGACCGCGTGATGGAAGGCGGTGCGACCGCCACCGGACAGATCGCCCCGCCCGGCTTCATCGGCCATGTGCCGAACCTGCCGGTGCCGGAATTCAACCCCGCCCGCGCCCGCGCGCTGCTGGCCGAGGCCGGCTACCCCAACGGCTTCACCATGACGGTGCATTGCACGCAGGACCGCTTCGCCGGCGATGCGCGCACCTGCCAGGCGATCGGGCAGATGCTGACCGCGATCGGCATCCGCACCGTGGTCGAGGCGCTGCCCATGCCGATCTACCTGCGGCGCAGCGCCACCCTCACGCCCGCCGGTGCGCCGGAACTCTCGGCGCATCTCGCGATGTTCGGCTCCTCCTCCGGCATCGCGAGCGAGGGCCTCACCGCTCTCCTGCGCACGCCCAACGCCGCGCGCGCGCATGGCGGGTGGAACCGCACGCGCTTCTCTAACGCTCAATTCGACGCCATGCTCGACCGCGTGGACGCCGAGTTCGACCCCGAGACGCGCGAGCGCCTGAGCCAGGACGCGATCCGCTGGGTGGCGGAGAACGTGCCTCTCGCGCCTGTCTTTCATGTCGGCGCGTCGTGGGGGGCCAAGCGTGGCCTGGTCATGACGCCGCGCGGCGACCAATACACCATGGCAACCGAGATCCGCCCCGCACCATGAAGCAGCTTCACCTCGGCGCCTTCTTCTTCACACCAGGCAGCCATTCGGCGGGCTGGCGGCATCCGCTCGCGGTCGCGGAAGCCGACATGTCCTTCGCGCACTACGTGCAGATGGCGCAGACCGCCGAGCGCGGCTGCCTCGACTGCGTGTTCTTCCAGGATACCGCCGCGGTGAACGGCAGCGCCGGGCTGGACGGCGCATCCCCCTGGCGCCCCGGCATGGGCCGCCAGGTCTTCCCCGAACCCGCCACGCTGATCGCGGCACTCGCACCCGTCACGAAGCACATCGGGTTGGTCGCGACCGCCACCACCACCTACAACGACCCCTATACCCTCGCGCGGCGCTTCGGCTCGGTGGACCACATCTCCGGCGGGCGCGCCGGCTGGAACCTGGTGACCTCGCAGATCGAGGACGAAGCCGGCAACTACGGCTTCGACCGCCACCCCGACCACGCCAACCGCTACGAACGCGCCGAGGAATTCTTCGACGTCTGCGCCGGTCTTTGGGATTCCTTCGAGGACGGCGCCTTCATCCGCGACAAGGCATCCGGGCGCTACCTCGACCCGTCGAAGGGCCACATCCTCAACCACCAGGGCGAATTCTTTCGCGTGCGCGGCCCACTGAACCTGCCGCGTTCACCGCAAGGGCGACCCGTCATCGCGCAGGCAGGGTCCTCCGACGACGGCCGCAAGCTCGCCTCGCGCGTCGCCGACATGATCTTCACCGCGCAATCCTTCTACCAGGACATCCGCGCCCGCGCCGCCGCGCACGGCCGCGACCCCGACCATGTCCGCGTCATGCCCGGCTTCATGACCATCCTCGGCGAAACCCAACAGGAAGCCGACGACATCGCCGGCGCACTCGCCGACATGATGGACGAAGCCAACGCCATGCGCCTGCTCGCGCGCCTGTGCGGCGACCTCGACATCCACGCCTACCCGATCGACGGCCCGCTGCCCGACCTGCCACCGTCGAACGCCGCCCGCGCGCGCCAGGAACACCTGGTCGCGAAAGCCCGCGCCGAGAACCTCACCATCCGCCAGGTCGCCCGCTACCTCGGCACCGCGCTCGGCCACCAGCTCATCATCGGCACGCCCAAGCGCGTCGCCGACACCATGCAGGAATGGTTCGAGGCCGGTGCCTGCGACGGCTTCACCCTGCTGTTCCCGTTCTACACGAAACCCCTCGACGACTTCGTGCGCCTGGTCGTGCCCGAACTCCAACACCGCGGCCTGTTCCGCACCCGCTACCCGGGCCCGACGCTGCGGGAAAGCCTCGGGATCCCGGTTCCCGCGAACCGGTTCGCGGGCGGGTGAGGGCGCGTCGGGAGGGCTCTGCCCTCCCGAACCCTCCCGCCGGGGGCATACGTGCCCCCGGACCCGCGTGAACGAAGGGCCGGTTTGGAGGAGGGGCTCGTCGGCGGCTCCGACGCGGCGGGCGCGCCATGCCCCTCCTCCAAATCGGCCCTTTGACCCAGGGTCTGGGAGGCGGTTGCCTCCCAGCGGGGGGCCGGGGGGCTGGCCCCCCGCTGCACCCTCACCCCCCCGGCAACCAGATCCGGAACGTGGTCCCCGAGCCTTCCTCGCTGTCGATCCCCAGCGTGCCGCGGTGGCGGTTCACGATGTGCTTGACGATGGCGAGGCCGAGGCCGGTGCCGCCGGCGTTGCGGGCGCGGCCCTTGTCCACGCGGTAGAAGCGTTCGGTCAGGCGTGGGATGTGGTCGCGCGCGATGCCCGCGCCGTCGTCGGTCACGCTCAGCACCATGCCGGGGCGGCCGTCCGATGCGCTGCCGGGGGCCACGGTCAGGCGGATGGTGCCGCGGTCGCGCCCGTGGCGGATGGCGTTGTCCAGCAGGTTGCGGATCACTTGCGCGACCTGGTCGGCGTCTGCCGGTTCGGCGGTGCCTTCGGCCAGGTCGAGCACGAGCTTCGCCTTGCGGGTGGCAAGGATCGGCGCCATCGCATCCGCTTCGGCGCGCGCGATCGCGGCGACGTCGGCGCGACCGGACGGCGCCTGGTGTTCCGTCAGCTCGATGCGCGACAGGCCGAGCAGGTCGTCGATCAGCCGGCGCATGCGGTCCGATTGCTCGGCCATGATCTGCAGGAAGCGCTGCTGTGCCGCCGGGTCGTCGGCGGCGGGGCCGCGCAGGGTCTCGATGAAGCCGATCAGGCTCGCGAGCGGCGTGCGCAATTCGTGGCTGGCATTCGCCACGAAGTCGGCGCGCATGCGTTCCACCGCGCGTTCGCGCGTGCGGTCCGACAGCAGGACGATGACCCGGCCGCCATCGGCCAAGGGCGGGTCCATCGGGATCACCTGCACCGCCACGTCGCGCGTCACGGGCACCGGCAGCACCAGGTCCGCCACGGCGGGTGCGCCGGTGGACAGCGCCTTGTCCAGGGCCTCGGCCAGAGCGGGATGGCGCAGCAGCGCGGCGGCGTCGGGCGGGGCGGCGGTGCCGGCGCGCCCGCCCAACATCTCCCGTGCCGCGCGGTTGGCGCGCAGCGCGGTGCGGTCGGCCGCCAGCACCAGCAGCGGGTCCGGCAGCGCTTCCACGATGGCGGCGTCGGCGCGGCGCAGGTGTTCCACCAATGCGCCGCGCTCGGCCAGGTGGCGGGCCAGGCGCGTCACGCCGTCGGCGACGTCCTGCACGGATGGCAGCAGCGGTGCCACGGTCAGGTCGGGCAAGCCGTCGCCTGAGGATGCGGCGCGGATCTGCCGCGCCAGCCGCCCGAGGTTGCCGAGCCAGATGCGCGCCACCGCCGCGCTGCCGGTCAGCGTGACCAGCAGTGCGGCGATACCGGGCCGCGGCGCCAGCGCGCCGGTTGCCATCAGCAGCAGCAGCACCGTGGCCGGCGCGCCGGCCACGACCAGCGTCGCGCGGATCCAGGCCCCCGCGCGCGGCGCTTCCCCGAACATGGCGCGCGACCCGCGCCGGCGCGTCAGGACCCCGCCGCGCCCGGCGCGGGTGCGCGTTCGACCATGCGGGGCTCGCCGCTGGGTTCAACCGCGAACAGCGCCAGGCCGCGTTGCACGAGTCCTTCGGGTTGCAGGCGCACGGGGCCGTCGACGCCGTCGAACACCTCCCCGGTATTGGGCCCGGCCTGGCCACGCGGTGTCAGCACCACGCGCGCCGCAACGCCGGCGGCGTCATAGGCGATGCCGGCGAGGCGCGGCGGGCGCTCCCCGAAGGCGCCTTCGAAGCGGGCATCGAAGGTGGCGCGCGATCGCGGATCGGGTGCGGCGAAGATGGCGCCATGAAGTGCGGGTTCCTGCCCCAGCGACGCATCCTGCGCCCACAGCGCATGACCCAGGATGCGCGGCGCCGGCGCATTCAGCCCGGCGGGCGCGAGCCCTGCCGCGATGCCGCGCGCCAGCGCGCCGGTGCCGCCGATCAGCACCGCATCGACGCCGCCGGCGCTGCGCTGCGCCACATCCTGCGCCACCGCACCGCCGCTGGCACGCGGTGGATGCAGCACCACGGTAGGTTCCGGCAGGCCCCATTCGGCGGCGACGGACCGCATGGCGGTGGCCAGCGCGCGGCCGAAGCCATCATCGGGCGCGGCCACGGCGAAGCGCTGCGCGCCGCCGGACATCGCGGCCCCCATCGCGCGGCGCACCTGCTGCGCGGGCGTGACGCCCAGCGTCCAGACGCCGGGGCCGGACTGCGCCGCATCGTTGGTGAAGGCGATGATCGGGATGCGCGCCGCGCGCGCCGGGGCGGAAGCGGCCGAGGTCTCGGCCGCGGTCAGCGGACCGACGATCATGCGCGCGCCGGCGCCGATCGCCTGGCGGGCCGCGCCGGCGGCGCCCGACGCCGTGCTGCCGGTGTCCATCGGCATGAAGTCGACGCTGCGGTTGCCGCGTTCGAACAGCGCGAGTTCCGCCGCCTGCCCCATGGCGCGGCCGAGCGAGGCCTGCGGCCCGGACAGCGGCAGCAGCAGCGCGATGCGGTTGCGCGGCGGCTCCTGCAGCGGCTGGCGGGACGACACCGGCCCCGCCCCTTGCGGCGCGCAGGCGCCGAGGCCCACAAGGGCAAGGACGGCAAGCGCGGAGAAGCGGCGTGGGAGGCGATGCGGCAGAAGGGACACGGTCCTCGGATCCTCCCGGTGGTCCGGCTGCGCGGCCGGGCCTGGTGCTTGTCGCGACGCCGATCGGCAATCTCGGCGACCTGTCCCCGCGTGCCCTGGCTGCCTTGCGGGACGCCGACGCCGTGCTGTGCGAGGACAGCAGGGTGACCGGCGGACTGCTGTCGCGCCAGGGCGTGGCGGCGACCATGATCCCCTTGCACGATCACAATGAGGCCGCGCAAGCCCCCCGCCTGGTCGAACGCATGACCGCGGGCGAGCGTTTCGCCCTGGTGTCGGATGCCGGCACCCCCCTGGTGAGCGACCCCGGCTACCGGCTGGTGCGCGCCGCGATCGAGGCCGGCGTCATGGTTTCCGCCATCCCGGGGCCGAATGCGGCGGTGATGGCGCTGTCGCTGTCGGGCCTGCCGCCGCATCCCTTCCTGTTCCTCGGCTTCCTGCCGGCGAAGGCGGGGCCGCGCGCGGCGGAGGTCGGCCGGCTGCGGCAGGTGGAACGGGCGGGGCTGTCGGCCACGCTGGTCTTCTATGAGGCACCGCACCGCCTGGCCGAGGCGCTGGCCGCCTTGGCCGAAGGGCTGGGTGCCGACCGGCCGGCCGCCGTGGCGCGCGAATTGACCAAGCGGTTCGAGGAGGTGCGGCGCGGCGCGCTCGGTGACCTCGCCGCCCACTACGCCACGGCCGAGGCGCGGGGCGAGATCTGCATCGTGGTCGGGCCGGCACCGCTGGAGGAAGCCGGGGAGGGCGAACTCGACGCCGCGCTGCGCGCCGCCTTCGCCGCCGGGCTCAGCCTGCGCGACGCCGCCGCGAGCGTGGCCGAGGCAACGGGGCTGAAGCGGCGCGACGTCTATCGGCGGGCGCTGGAGCTGGGCGGGGAGGCGGGCTGAAGCGCTCCCGGTACGGGCGCGCACCGCGCAGTGCATGTCAGGGAATGCAACCGGAGCATGTGGCTTGATCGGTGGCGCGCACCCCGTCCCCGGGGTCGGCTGCGGGCTTCGTCGCGGCCCGCCGTGCCGAATTCATGACGATTCAGGTCAGCCCATTACTTTTTGTCGATGTGCCGGAAGAAGCCGGCACAACCCGGCGTTGTCCCCGCAGCCGCATCCGGAATCCTCCGGCGCGGGTACCAGAACGGGGAAACCACCATGCCCATCATCTATGGCACCGAGGACAATGACCGCCTGTTCGGCACCAGCCTGGCCGACCGCATCTTCGGCCGGTCCGGCAATGACGAGATCTTCGGCAATGACGGCGACGACATCCTGTACGGCGAGGCCGGCAACGACGAACTGGTCGGCGGCGCGGGCAACGACACCATCCTCGGCGGCGCCGAGGACGACACGATGTTCGGCGGCCTGGGCAATGACAGCCTCAACGGCGGCATCGGCAATGACGTGGCCTATGGCGAGGACGGCGCCGACCGCCTGACCGACGATATCGGCAACGACACGCTGGATGGCGGCGCGGGCAACGACATCCTGCGCTCCGGCCGCGACAACGACCTGCTGCTGGGCGGCGCGGGCGCCGACCAGTTGTATGCCGGCGCGGACAACGACACGCTCGACGGCGGCGCGGCCAATGACCGCATGTACGGCGAGCACGGCGACGACGTGCTGTTCGGCGGCACCGGCAACGACCTGATGGATGGCGGCGCCGAGCACGACACGCTCGACGGCGGCGCCGGCGCCGACACCATGCTGGGCGGCGAGGGGTCCGACCTGTTCTTCGCCGGCGCGGGCAATGACCTGATGACCGGCGGTGAGGGCGACGACACCTTCCGCTTCGAAGGCCGCACCTTCGCCGACGTGATCACCGACTTCTCGGTGACCAACGACAAGATCCAGATCGCGGTCTCGGGCGTCGATGACTTCGACGACCTGCGCTTCCGCCAGACCGCCGAAGGCGACGCCGTCGTGTCGTGGGGCGGCACGCTGACCGGCGGTTCGGTGACGCTGCTGGACGTGTCCGTGGCGTCGCTCTCGACGGATGATTTCTCCTTCGGCTGAGGACGGTCGGGGGGATCGACCCCGCCGAACAGGAGAGCATGCCGGGTCGCCGCAAGGCGGCCCGGGAGGGCTCTGCCCTCCCGAACCCTCCCGCCGGGGGCATACGTGCCCCCGGACCCGCGGAGACATGAGGGCCGGTTTGGAGGAGGGGCTCGTCAGCGGTACCGACGCGACGGGTACGCCATGCCCCTCCTCCAAACCGGCCCTTTGACCCAGGGTCTGGGAGGCGGCTGCCTCCCAGCGGGGGGTCCGGGGGGCTGGCCCCCCGCCGCGCCGACTCTCAGCGCGCGCGCCAGCCGCGGCGTTGCGCCTCGGCCACTGCGGCGGTGTCGAGCATCGGCCCGGCGCCGAGGCGTTCCAGGACCTCCGCGATCACCGGGTCGTCGGCGCCGGCGGGCTGGAAACTGCCGCCTTCGGCGTTGCGCGCCACGGCCACGCGCAGGCGCCAGCCCTCGGGTTCGCGGCAGGCCACGCCCTGCATCGCGCCGGTGCCGTCGGGCATCGCGAAGCGGCGGCAATAAATGTCGCCCTCGGCCAGGTGCGTGCCGGCAATGGCGACCCCGCCGCCGCCAGCGCCGTCCAGCGCTGCCGCCACGCGGGCCGGCAGCAGCCCGGCATCGACGGGCGCGCCGCCCGGCAGCGGCAGGCGCGGGCCAAGGAAGGCGCCCAGCACCAGCCCGGCGGCTGCCGCCAGGGACGCCATGCGCCAGCCGCGGCGGCGGTTGTCGTTCACCGGCATCGTCGCCGCCGTTGTGGCGGCCGCCAGCAGGCGCGCCGGCACCGGTTCGTCGAGCACTTCCCGGAAGGCGCCGGTGGCGATCCGCCGGCCATCGGCCAGCAGCGCCACGCGCTCGGCCAGGTCGGGGTCGGCATCCAGCGCGGCGGCGATGCGGTCGGCCTCGGCCTCGGGCAGGGTGCCGTCGGCGAAGGCCATCAGGGTCTCGTCGGGGATGCTCATCGGTCGCTCTCCCGCACCGGCTGCACCGGGGACCCCAGCGCCCGCGCCAAGGCCATCCGCCCGCGCGCCGCGCGGCTCATCACCGTGCCGGGCGGCACGCCCAGCACGGAAGCCGCCTCGGCATAGGTCAGGTCCTCGATGCAGGTCAGCACAAGCGCCTCACGCTGGTCATGAGGCAAACGCAGCAGGGCGCGCTCCGCGTCCCGCAGATCGAGCAGGATCATTGTAACGCTGGTGCCATCGACGCCCGGGATGGAATCCGCATCGTCCAGCGTTTCATGCACACCACCGCGGGCCGCGCGCCTGCGGTGGCTGTCCAGCCAAAGGTTGCGCAGGATGCGGAACATCCAGGAATCGAAGCGCGTGCCCGGCGTGAAGCCGTCCTGGCTGCGCAGCGCGCGTTCGCAGGCTTCCTGCACCAGGTCGTCCGCCTGCTCGGGCCGGCCCGACAGCGCCTGCGCGAAGCGCCGCAGGCGGGGCAGCAGCGCGACCAGGTCGGCTTGGAAGGATGACACGCGATGGCTGCTCCGGGCGCACGGGTGTCGCATCGCCGCGCGCGACGCCCATATGCCGAGAAGATGCACATGACGAGCAAAGCGGCAATCCGGCGCCCTGGCGCCCTGGTGTTCGCAGCCGTCGCGCTGGCCCTGCTGGTCGCCGGCGCCCCGGCGCGCGCCGATGACGATGGCGATGACGGCGGCGGTGGTGGTGGTGGCGCCGGCGCCGGCGCGGGCGGCGGGGGAGGCGGCGGCCCAGGCAGCGGCGGCGACGGCGCCGGTTGGTCGCGCGGCGATCGCGGTGGCCTTGGCCCGAATCCCGGGCGCATCCCGATGCCGCCAGCCTGGCAGCGCACGCTCGACCGGATGTTCGGCGCATCCCCCCCGCCGCCGCCGGCCGCGCGCCCGGTCCGCCCACGCGCCGAGATCGTTGCTGTCGGTGTCCCGCCCGCCGCGCTGGCCCGCCTGCGTGCCGAGGGCTTTGTGGTGGTGGCGGAACGCGCCCCGGTCGGCCTGGTGCGGCTGCGCGGCCCGGCCGGCCAGGGCGAGGCACAGGCGCTGGCCCGTCTGCGCGCCTTGGCCCCCGCCGCCGCGGCCGACCGCAACCACAGCTATCGCCTGGCAAGCGAGGCGCCCCCCGCGGGGAGCGCGCCAGCCGCCGCAGCGCCGGGCTGCGAGACGCGGGCCGGCTTGATCGCGCTGATCGACACCGGCGTTGATGAACGCCACCCGGCGTTGGCCGGGCGCATCGAGCGGCAGGAAGTCCTGCGCGGGCCAGGCCGCCGCCCCGCACGCACCCCCCACGGCACGGCAGTGGCGGCGCGGCTGGCCCTGGCGGCGCCGGCAGCACGCATCGCGGTGCTCGACGCCTTCCACCTCGGCCCCAATGGCGAGGCGGCGGATGCCTACGACCTGGCCGCGGCACTGGAGCGCGCGGCGGCCATCGGGGCCGTGATCGTGAATGTCTCCGTCGTCGGCCCCGCCAATGCGGTGGTGGACCGGATGGGCGCCGGCGCGGCGGCCACGGGCCTGACGGTCGTCGCCGCGGCCGGCAATGACGGGCCGCGCGCGCCGCCGCTGCACCCCGCCGCCTATCCCTGGGCGGTGGCCGTTGCGGCGGTGGATGTGCGGGAACACCCCTGGGCGCGCTCGGCGGCGGGTCCGCACATCGCCTTCGCCGCGCATGGGGTCGAGGTGAACCTGCCGGCACCGGGCGGCGCGGCGGCGCGGCGTTGGTCGGGAACGTCCTTCGCGGCGCCGGTGGTCGCGGCGGCGCTCGCGGGGTTGCCGCGGTTCGGCGGCGCGGGCATCGAAGGCCTGGCACTCACCGCGCGCGATGCCGGGGCGCCTGGGCGCGACCCGGTCTTCGGCTGGGGCGTGGTCGACGCCGACCCCTGCGCCGATGTCCCGGCGCGGGCGGGCGCGGCCCCCGCGGCGAGTGACTGAGGCCGGACGGGCGAATGATCGCCTGTCGCCGCATTGCGCGGGGGGGCGCCGGAAAGGCCCTCGCGGCGCTGCCCCGGCGGATGTCATCGAGGCCCTGGCAGCGGATGGGTTTGCGGATGTCCGTCGGAAAATGACCCGTCAGCGGTTCGGATAAAGCCGCGGATGCGTCACCTGTTCGGGCGGCCCCGGCGGGCGCACCGGCCCGACCTTGCCGCAGGCGCCGAGCAGCAGCAGAAGCGCGAAAGCGCCCAGCGCCATGCGGGTCATGCCAGCTTCGCCTTCCATTCCGCCGCCATGGCCGCGACATTGGCCGGCGCGGTGCCGCCGAACGACGTGCGCGACCGCACCGAGGCCGCCACCGACAGCACGTCGTACACGCCCTCGGTGATGCGGGGCTCGGCCTCGCGCATTTCCTCGATGGTGAGGCCCGCGAGGTCGACGCCGAGCCCCTCGGCCTTCTGCACCAGCGCACCGGTCGCGTGGTGGGCGTCGCGGAAGGGCATCTTCAATTCGCGCACCAGCCAGTCCGCCAGGTCGGTCGCGGTGGAGAACCCCGCCCCGGCGGCGGAGGCCAGCCGCCCGACATCCGGCTTCAGGTCGCGCACCATGCCGGCGGTGGCGGCCAGCACCAGCGTCATGGTCTCGGCGGCGTCGAACACGCCTTCCTTGTCCTCCTGCATGTCCTTGAAATAGGTGAGTGCCAGGCCTTTCATCACGGTCAGCAGCCCGACCAGCGCGCCCACCACGCGCCCGGTCTTGCCGCGCACGAGCTCCGCCGCATCCGGGTTGCGCTTCTGTGGCATGATGGAACTGCCGGTGGTGAAGGAATCCGACAGTTTCACGAACCCGAAATAGGGGTTCGTCCAGATCACGATGCGACAGGTGGGTCGCGCACATCGAGCAGGCGAACAGGAATTCCGCGGCGAAATCGCGCGAGGCCACGGAATCCAGGCTGTTGCGCGTGGGGCCGTCGAAGCCCAGCGCCTTCGCCGTCATGTGCCGGTCGATCGGGAAGCCGGTGCCGGCCAAAGCCGCCGCACCCAGCGGGCATTCATTCATCCGCGCGCGGCAGTCGCGCAGGCGCGACAGGTCGCGCGAGAGCATCTCGACATAGGCCAGGAAGTGATGCCCGAGTGTGACCGGCTGCGCCGGCTGCAGGTGCGTGAAGCCTGGCATCACCGTGCCGGCATGTTCGGCCGCGCGGTCGACCAGGGCGCGCATCACGTCCTCGATCTGCCCCGAAAGCCCGTCGATCGCATCGCGCACCCACAGGCGCACATCCAGCGCCACCTGGTCGTTGCGCGACCGCCCGGTGTGCAGGCGCTTGCCGGCATCGCCGATCGCGGCCGACAGCCGCGCCTCGACGTTCATGTGGATGTCCTCGAGCGCCTCGTCGAAGGGGAAGTCGCCCTTCTCGATGCGCGCGGAGATGTCCGTCAGGCCGCGGCGGATGTCGGCCTCGTCATCGGCGGTGATGATCCCCACATGCGCCAACATCGCGGCATGGGCGAGCGAGGGTCGAAGCCGATCGAGGCATTGATCGCCTCCATGATGGCGGAGGGGCCTTCCGCGAAGCGTCCGCCCCATTGCCGATTGGCGTTGCTGCTCACCTGCGAGGGTCTTTCGTGCTGAAACCGTGCCGCCGTTCCGTGCTGCTGACCGCCCCGGCGCTGGCGGCGGCCACCCTGATACAGGCCGGGCTTCCGGCGCGTCCAGCCATGGCCGCCCCGCATGGGCTGAACCGCCTGCGCGAGAACGACGCCGCGCTGCCCGACATCACCTTCACCAACGCCGAGGGCCGCGCCCACACCCTGGCCGACTTCGCCGGGCGGGGGCTGGTGATCAACCTCTGGGCCACCTGGTGCCCGCCCTGCGTGGCGGAAATGCCCGCACTCGATAAACTCGCGGCCACGCTGGAACGCGACAACGTCCAGGTCCTGCCGTTGTCGTCGGACCGCGGCGGGCGCGAGGTCGTGCAGGCCTTCTACGAACGCACCGCCGTGCGGACGCTGCAGGTGTGGCTCGACCCGCGCGGCGCGGCGTCCCGCGCGCTGGGCGCGCGCGGCCTGCCCACCACCATCATCGTGGACCGCGCCGGGCGGGAACGCGCGCGGCTCGAGGGCGATGCCGCCTGGGACGCGCCGGAATTCATCGCCGCCATCCGCCGCCTGACGGGGCGCGCGGCCGCGCCGGCGACGCGCGGGGCGTGAGGGGTGGTTGGGGCGATGCCAGGGGGCGCTGCCCCCTGGACCCCCGCCGGGGAGGCAGTGCCTCCCCGGACCCCGGCTTGGCGCGCCTGTCGCGTAAGGCGCACCGGCGAGCCCCTCCCTCGCCCCACCCCATCAATCCCGCGGGTCTGGGAGGCCGCAGCCTCCCAGCGGGGGGTCCGGGGGGCCGGCCCCCCGGCGCGCCCCACGCACGGACCCATCCCCCGGGTGAAACCCCCCCCGCCCCGCGTGACGGGTCCCGGCACAGATGACGATCGCGCCGCCCACCCCGCTCCTGCCGGTCCGCCGCCGCCTGGTGCTGCACGTGCCGGGCTATGAGCCGCTGAGCGCCGCGGCGCAGCAGCGCCGCCTGGCGCGCACGCTGGACCGCAGCGCGGCGACCTGGGGCCTCGCCGCCGAAGCCGGGCCCGGCACCGCCTCGTCCGACGGCGTGGTGCACGCCTTCCCCGCGCGGCTGTCCGGGCCCGACTGGTCCACCCAGGCCGAGATCCGCATCCTCGCCTGGGACGACCTGATCGCGCGCGACCTGGCGGTGCCGCTGCCCTCGCGCATCCTGCGCGGCGGCGCGGCGCTGCTGCGCCTGCTGTCGGATGGCACGCTCGGGCGCTACGGCGCGGCGCATTGGCGCTACCTGGTGTTCGTCGCGCTGCCCGTCGCGCTGCTGGGCGGCGCGCTGCTGGCGGGGCTGCTGGCGGGCCTGCTGCTCGGCGGCTGGGCGGGGCTGGCGCTCGGCGTGGCGCTGGCGCTGGGGCTGGTGCTGCTGGCCGACCGCCGCGCCCATCTGGGGCACCTGTTCGCCGACTGGTCCTTCGCGCGCGACCTGGCCGCCGGCACGCGGCCCGACATCGTGGCGCGCATCGCCCGGTTCGCGCAGGAGATCACGGCGGCGCGCCGCGCGCGCGACGTGGACGAGGTGGTGCTGTCCGGCCACAGCCTGGGCATGGTGCTGCTGGCGCAGGCGCTGGCCGATGCGCTGGCGCAGGACCCCGACCCGCCGCGCCCGGCACCGCGGCTGGTGCTGGTCGGGCTCGGCTCCTCGCTGCTCAAGATCGCGTTGATGCCGCAGGCGGACGCGCTGCGGGCGGCGGTCGCGCGGATCGCCGCCGCACCCGCGCTGACCTGGCTGGAATACACCTCGCGCCGCGACCTGGTGTCGTTCCATCGCGCGGACCCTGTCGCCCTGCTGGGCCTGCCCGGGCGGGGGCCGCGCATGGAGCGCATCCATCCCCGCGCCATGCTCGATGCCACCGGCTGGCGGCGCGTGCGGCTGTCGATGCTGCGGTCCCACCGCATCTACGTCACCGGCAATGGCCGGCGCTATTTCTACGATTGGGGCCTGATCGCCTGCGGCCCCGGCGCTGTGGGGCGCGACCCGGACCCCGACCGGCTGATCGGCCCCGACGGCGCGCTGCTGCGCACACCCCTGGAGGCCACCGCGTGACGCCCCTGCTCGCGAAACTGCTGCATGGCCTGTGCATGGTGGCCTGGTGGGTCATTCGCCGGCCCTTCGAACGCAAGTCGAAGCGCAACGTGCTGCTGCGCGACGCGATGGACCTGCGGGAGAAGGCGGTGCTGGGCGTGTCCTTCGCCGGGCTGGGGGTGATCCCGTTCCTCTACATCGCGACAGGCTTCCCGGCCGCGCTGGACCAGGCGTTCTCGACGGTGCGCGCCATCGCGGGGCTGGCGCTGTTCGCCGCGGCGCTGGCGCTGTTCTACGCCACGCACAAGGCGCTCGGGCGCAACTGGTCGGTCACGCTGGCGGTGCGCGCGGAACATTCGCTGGTCACCGGCGGAGTCTATCGTTTCGTTCGCCATCCAATGTATACGGCCTTCTGGATGTGGGCGGTCGCGCAGGCCTTCACGCTGCAGAACTGGCTGGCCGGGCCGGCCGGGATCATCGGCTTCGGCACGCTGTACCTGCTGCGGGTGGCCCGCGAGGAATCCCTGATGCGTGAAACTTTCGGCGCCGAATGGGATTCCTATGCGGCGCGCACACCGCGCATCATTCCCCTCGCCCCACCCCCCCGCAGCCCCTGACCCGCTCCAGGCCCATGCCCCACCCGACCCGCCGCGCCGCCCTGCTCGGCCTCGCCGGCACCGCCGCCGCCTGCGCGAGCGGCGAGAACGAAACCCCCATCGTGGGCCCGCCACGCGGCCGCGTGGTGCTGCTGCGCGGCCTGGCCAACGTGTTCTCGACCGGCATCGACGAGCTGGAGGAAACCCTGCGCCGGGATGGCTACGACGCCGCCGTGCACAACCACCTCGACTGGGCCGCCCAGGCCGATGCGGCGCTGGTCCTGGCACGCGAAGGCCGCCTGCCGCGGCCCTTCGCCGTGATCGGCCATTCGCTCGGCGCCGATGACGCGATCCTCCTGGCGGCGCGCTTCGGCCAGGCCACCGGCATGATGGACATCGTCGTCACCTTCGACCCGGTGCTGGTGCGCAGCGTGCCGCGCGGCCCCGCGCTGGTACGCAACTACTTCCAGCAAAGCGACCTGTGGGGCGGCGCCCGCCTGACCGCCGCGCGCGGCTTCACCGGCACGCTGGAGAACCGCCCCGTGCGCGGCGACAACCACTTCACCATCGACAAGGACCCCGCGCTGCACCGCGAGGTGATCGCACTGCTGGACGCGGCCCACCCGCCGCGCCCAGCGCCGCGCCGCGCCGCCTGAGGGACCGCTTGGGCATCTGCCGCCAGGCGCGTTCCGCAGCCCGGCGCCAACCCGCCCACGGACACCCATGACAGCGGCCCCGGGCTGGCGGCGGGCCGGTGCCGGCATCCCCGAACAGTCACACCACCTGCCGCCGCCGCCACGCGCCCTCACGCGCCGCCATCTTCTCGCCAAAGGCCACCTGCATCCCCGCGCCGTGTCCATGACCCCGATTCGCCTCCCACGCCGCGCCGCGATGGCGCTGTTGCCGGCCCTCGCTGCCTGCGGCACCACCACCGTGCAGCCGCTCACGCAGCCGCCGCGCGGGCGGGTGCTGGTGCTGCGCGGGCTGCTCAACATGTTCTCGACCGGCATGAACGTGCTGACCTTCATGCTGCGCGACGCCGGCTACGACGCCACCGTCCACAACCACGCCGAATGGCGCGGGCTCGCGGACCGCGTGGCGGCAGACGCGCACGCGGGTACGCTCAAGCGGCCGCTGGCGGTGATCGGCCATTCCTTCGGCGCCGACGACGCCATCCTGATGACCGGGCGGCTGGGCGCCGCGGCGGTGCCCGTCGACCTGCTCGTCACCTTCGACCCGTCCTGGGTGCTGGCGGTGCCGCGCGGCCCGCGCCGCGTCATCAACTTCCACCAGGACCGCGACACCTATGCGCGGCTCCTGTCCCCCGGCCCCGGCTTCGACGGCCGCATCGAGAACCGCCAGGTGACCGGCGAAAGCCACCTGTCGATCGACAAGGATATGGATCTGCATCGGCAGGTGCTGGCGGCGCTGCGCGAGATCGACAACGCGTCAGGGCCGCCCGCGACCGCTGGCGCGGCGCCCCGCACCGCCGCATCGCCCGCCACGGCGCCCCCGCGCCTGGCGCCGCTGCCGCGCCCGCCCGCGCCGCCGGTCAGGGCAAGGCGTTGAGCCGGCGCTCCAGCAGCCCGCGCCAGGGCGCATCCGGCGGCGTCTCCGTCAGCAGCGCCTGCCACAGCGTCCGCGCATTCGCCGGGCGGCCGCTCTCGGCCTCCACCAGCCCCACCAGGAAGCGATAGCGCGGGTCGCCAGGCTGGTCGGCCAGGGCGCGCGTCAGCCAGGGCGTGGCCGCCGCCGGCGCGCCGCGCGCGATCTCCATCTCCGCGATGTCGCCCGCCAGGTCAGCCTCGAACCGCGCATCCAAGGCCCGCGTCCAGGCGGCGATCGCCGCCTCCGCATTGCCGCGCCCGCGTTCCGCATTGCCCAGCAGGATCCAGCCCTGCCGCGCCTGGTCGCTGCGCGGGTCGAGCGCCGACAGCCTCTCACGCAGCGTCGCGAGAATCTGGTCGTCGCGCGCCGCCGCCTCCGCCCGCAGGTCGTACGGCGCCGACGGCATCCCCGGCGACCCGCGCAGCAGGTAGATGCCGACCCCCGCCGCCGCCAGCAGCGGCAGGATCGCCACCAGAAGCGCCGGGCTGCGCGCGGTCGCCACCACCTCGGCCTGGTCGGCCGCGGCAATCAGGCGGCGCTGCACCTCGATGCGCGCGGCACGATGCCCGGGCTCATCGAGCCGGCCCGCCTCCCGCTCCCGATCCAGTTCATCGAGCTGCGCGCGATAGAGCGCGACATCGGCCTCGCGCCGCCCCCGCGCGGCGGACGGGCGCAAAACCGCCGCGCCAAGCGGCAACAACGCGGCGAGCGCGAGAAGCGCCAACGGAATCCAGATGGTCATGCGCCGCCGCCAGGCTCCAGCTCCGCCAGGCGCCGGCGCTCCGCCTCGGTCAACGGCACAGTCTCGATCCCCGCCTGCGCACGCCGGCGCCGCAGCACGATCACCGCCAGCCCACTCCCCACCGCAATCACCGGCATCGCCCACAACAACGCCGTCACCGGATTGAAGGGCGGCCGCAACAGCACGAAATCGCCATAGCGCGCATGGACGAAGCGCATGATCGCCGACGAATCATCGCCCGCCACGACCCGCTCGCGCACCACACGCCGCAGGTCGCGCGCCAACTCCGCATCACTGTCCTCGATCGACTGGTTCTGACACACCATGCAACGCAACTCGCGCCCGATCTCCTGGGCCCGCGCCTCCATGCCCGGGTCCGGCAGGCGATCCTCCGGCCGACCCACGGCCCCGAAGGCTGGCCAGGCCAGGGCCAGCAGCAGCGGGAGGGTTGCGATGAGGCGGGGCAGGGCGAACGGAGAGGGGCTTTGCCCCCCTCCGGACCTCCCCCCACCAAGGGGCAACGGCCCCTTGGATCCGCGGGCTTTTGAATCGGGGGAATTGGGGAGGGGCATCGTCGGTGGCACCGACGCGATGGGCGCGCCATGCCCCTCCCCAATTCCCCCGATCAAGTCGAGGGGTCCAGGGGCCCTTAGGCCCTTGGCGGGTGGGGTCCGGGGAGGGCAGAGCCCTCCCCGTTCTGCCCTGGCCATGCTCACGCAAACCTCCGCAGCAGCGGCCTGAGGTCCTGGTTCAGCACTTCGGGTGTGATCGGGCCGGCGTAGCGCCAGCGGATCAGGCCTTGGCGGTCGACCAGGTAGGTTTCGGGCACGCCGTAGACGCCCCAGTCGATGGCGGTGCGGCCGGGTTCGTCGCGGCCGAGTTTGGCGAAGGGGTTGCCGTGGCGGGTGAGGAAGGCGGCGCCCGCGTCCGGGCGGTCCTTGTAGTTGATGCCGACGACGCGGATGCCCTCGCGGTGCAGCCGCATCAGTTGCGGGTGTTCGACGATGCAGGGCACGCACCACGACGCCCAGAAGTTCACCACGACGGGTGCGGGCAGCGGGCCTCGCAGGTCGGCGGCGGTGAGCGTCGGCAGGCCGGTGGCGTCGAGCGGCGGCAGGGCGAAGTCGGGCACCGGTTGGCCGAGCAGCGCCGATGGCACGCCGCGCGGGTTGTAGTCGCCGGTCTGCAGGCCGCGCAGCATGACCCAGAAGCCGGCGCCGGCCGCGGCGGCGAAGCCGAGGGGGGCGTAGAGCATCCAGCGGCGGCTGCGCGGCGCGGGCGGCGTGGCGATCGGCGGTTCGATGGCGCTCATGCGGGAGACGTCGCCCCTTTCGGGGCGGGGGCGGCCACCCGCATCCGCCGGTCGGACAAGGAAAGCCCGCCGCCGAGCGCCATGATCACCGAGCCGAACCAGATCCAGGGGGCGAGCGGATTGTGGTGCAGGCGGAGCACGCCGGCGCCGTCGCGTTCCTCGCCGAGCACGGCATACAGGTCGCGCATGGCGTTGGTGTGGATGGCGGCTTCCGTGGTGGTCTGGCGGTCCACCGGGAAGGTGCGCCGTTCGGGGGCCAGCACCGTGACCACGGCGCCGTTGCGCGAGACGGTGATGGTGGCGAGGCGCGATGTGAAGTTCGGCCCCTGCGCATCGGCGATGGAATCGAGCCGCCATTCATAGCCGGCCAGGCGCGTGCTCTCGCCGGGCTTGAGCGCGATCAGCGTATCGGTCGCCACGCCCATGCCGGCGATGCCGGCGATGGTCACGCCCATGCCGGCATGGGCGATGGCGCCACCCCAGCTGGCGCGCGGCAGGCCCTTGGCGCGCTGCCAGGCCTGGGCGGGGCGGCGGAACAGCGCGATGCGATCCGCCACATCCGCCAGCGCGCCCACGATCAGCCACGCTGCCATTCCGATGCCGATGGCCGGCCAGACCGGCAGCCCGGCCGCGACCAGCATCAGGAAGCCGATCGCGAGCGCGATGCAGGCCGCCCACCACAGGCGTTGCAGCGCGGCCCAGACGTCGCCGCGCTTCCACGGCAACATGGCGCCGATCGGCATGGCCAGCACCAGCGGGATCGCCAGCGGTGCCGTCGCCAGGTTGAAGAAGGGCGGGCCGACCGAGATCTTCGCGCCCGTCAGGATGTCGGCGAACATCGGCCACAGTGTGCCGGCCAGCACCACCGCGGCGATCGAGCACAGCAGCAGGTTGTTCAGCACCAGCGCGCCCTCGCGCGAGATCGGCGCGAAGATGCCGGTGGGTGCCAGCCGGTGCGCCCGCCAGGCGAAGATGGCGAAGGCGCCGGCCACGTAGATCATCAACAACGCCAGGATGAACACGCCGCGCGTCGGGTCATTGGCGAAGGCGTGCACGGAATTCAGCACGCCCGATCGCACCAGGAAGGTGCCGAGCAGGCTCATCGCGAAGGCCATGATCGCGAGAAGCACGGTCCAGATCTTCAGCGCGTCGCGCTTTTCGACGACGATCGCCGAATGCAGCAACGCCGTGCCCACCAGCCAGGGCAGCAGCGAGGCATTCTCCACCGGATCCCAGAACCAGTACCCGCCCCAACCGAGCTCGTAATACGCCCACCAGGACCCCAGCGCGATGCCGAGCGTGAGGAAGGACCAGGCCATCAGCGACCACGGCCGCACCCACCGCCCCCACGCCGCATCCACGCGCCCTTCGAGCAGCGCCGCCACGGCAAAGGCGAACGTCACCGCATACCCGACATAGCCGAGGTAGAGCATCGGCGGATGCAGTGCGAGGCCGATGTCCTGCAGCACCGGGTTCAGCCCCTGCCCGTCCGGTGGCGGCGGCCAGATGCGGTCGAAGGGGTTCGAGGTGAGGATGATGAACAGCAGGAAGCCCGACGCCACCCAGCCCAGCACGCCGATCACCCGCGCCTTCAGCGCCGTTGGCAGGTCGCGCCCGAACCCCGCCACCGCCGCGCCGCACAGCGCCAGGATCAGCACCCAGAGCACCATCGACCCCTCGTGGTTCCCCCAGGCGCCCGAGAACTTGTAGATCAGCGGCTTCGCCGAATGGCTGTTCTGCACGACGTTCGACACCGTCGTGTCGTTCACCGCGAACGCCCACAATAGACACCCGAACGCCACCGCCACCGACACCAGCGTCCCGGCCGCCAACGGCCCCGCCGTCGCCATCCATCGCACGTCGCGCCGCGCAGCACCGACAATCGGCAACACCGACTGCGCGACAGCCAGAACACACGCCAACGCCAACGCGAAATGACCGAGCTCGGGGATCATGCGGGGATGCTCCTGGCGGTGCGGGTGTCACCAGGGGGCGCTGCCCCCTGGACCCCCGCCGGGGAGGCAGTGCCTCCCCGGACCCCGCCATGAATGGGGTTGGCGCGCCTGTCGCGTCAGGCGCACCGGCGAGCCCCTCCCTCGCCCCACCCCATCAAAGCCGCGGGTCTGGGAGGCCGCAGCCTCCCAGCGGGGGGTCCGGGGGGCCGGCCCCCCGGCGCGCCCGACGCGCGCAAGCGCCACCCGCATCATCCTCCGCTCCGTCCGTCGCGTGGCGCGGTGTTCCAGGTCTCGGCCGGTGGTGCGGCGCCTTGGGCGGGGTTCCAGTGGCCGGCGCGGCGGAGTGCGTCGGCGACTTCGGGGGGCATGTAGGTTTCGTCGTGGCGGGCGAGGACTTCGCTGGCGCGGAAGGTGTTGTCGGGCAGCAGGCGGCCGAGGGTGACGACGCCTTGGCCTTCGCGGAACAGGTCGGGCAGGACGCCGGTGTAGGTGACGGTGATGGCTTGGGCGCCGTCGGTGACGCGGAAGGTGGCGGCGGGTCGGCCGTCGGTGCCGGTGCCGCGTTCGACGCTGCCGGCTTCGACCAGGCCGCCGAGGCGGAAGGCGCGTTCGCCGGCGGGCCGGTTGGCCAGCACGTCGGAGGGCGAGAAGAAGAAGACGATGTTGTCCTGGAAGGCGGTCAGGGTCAGCGCCGTCGCGGTGCCGAGGCCCAGGCCCGCGAGGAGCAGCACCATCAGCCGGCGTCGTTTTTTGTGTGTCACTGGCGTGACCCCTCAGGCGCCGGGCGCCGGCCATCCGGCCGGCCTGGCTTCGCGCCACGCACGGGTGCGCTGGACGCGAAGGGCGGGTTGGGCGCGGTCGCGGTTTGCGATCCCGGATCGGGCAATGCGCGAGTTGCAGGTGGCGTAGGTAGGGGCGGGGCGCTTGTCATGCCCGTTCGCCTCGCGGGTCCAGTGTCGCCAGCAGCCGCTTCGCCGCGCGGTGGCGCAGCGCCGCGCCGACGGCCAGCGCGCCGAAGGTGCCGAGCACCAGCGCGTAGGACGCGGTGATGTGCCACCAGTGCAGCGTCATGCCACGGCGTCCTCGCGCCGCGCACGGGCGAGTTGCAGCGCGCGCACCCGGCGTTCCATCACCGCGGCGCGGGTGCGCGCCAGCACCACCGCGCCGAACAGCAGGGAAAAGCCCAGCGCGCAGACCAGCAGCGGATAGAGGATGTCGACATGCATCCCCGGCGCGTTCAGCCGCGTCACGGAGGCCGGCTGGTGCAGCGTGTTCCACCAGTCGACGCTGAACTTCACGATCGGCACGTTGACGATGCCCACCAGCGCCAGGATGGCGCCCGCCCGTGCGCCGCGTTCGGCGTCGTCGAAGGCGCGCACCAGCGCGGCGTGGCCGAGCCACAGGAAGAACAGCACCAGCACGGAGGTCAGGCGCGCGTCCCACACCCACCAGGTGCCCCACATCGGCTTGCCCCAGAGGCTGCCGGTGGCCAGGCACAGCGCGGTGGCGGCCGCGCCCACCGGCGAGAGTTCGCGCGCCGTCAGGTCGGCCAGCGGGTGGCGCCAGATCAGCGACATCACCGACAGCACGGCCAGGCCGGTGTATCCGCCCATCGCGAGCCAGGCCATCGGGACATGGACGTACATGATCCGCACCGTCTCGCCCTGCTGCCAGTCGGCCGGGGACAGCACCAGGCCCCAGACCAGGCCGAAGCCGAGCACCAGCACCGCCGCGGCCCACAGAAACGGCATGAGCCGCCCGGTCGCCCGCAGGAAGCGGCCGGGATTGGCGAATCGGTGGAGGCTCCGCGCGCCTGGTCGCGTCGCGTCGGTGGCTCCGGTGCCGGCGGTCAGGCGTCCATCCACGCTGACAAACTAGGGGATCAAGCGCGGTTGTTGAAGCGGCGCGCCGCGCGCGTTACGTGCTGTCACGAAACCGGGGGGTGGGGATGCTGTTCGCCGTGACCATCGAGGACAAGCCGGGCATGGCCGCGACCCGCCGCGCGGTGCGTGCCGCGCACCTGGATTGGCTGGAGCGCCACCGGGCGATGCTGGTCATCGCCGGGCCGATCATGGATGCGGACGGCAATTCGATCGGGTCGGTGCGCGTGGTCGAAGCCCCGGACCGCGCGGCGGTGGACGCGCTGACCGATGGCGACCCCTTCGCCCAAGCCGGCTGCTTCGCGCGCGTGGCGATCAACCCGTACCGCATCGTCTACAAGGATGGGGCACTGGCCGAATGACCACACGCCGCGAAAAGCGCCCTGCCACCGCCGCCGCCGCCAGCGCGACAGCCCGTGGCGCGAAGGCAAAGCCGGCGGATGCCGCCCGCCCGCCGTCCGAGGGCCGTACCACGCTTCGGATCGCGCCCGTGCGCGATCCGCGAGCGCACAGCGCGACCGCGCCCAACCCGCCCGCCGCCGCCAGCGCGACAGCCCGTGGCGCGAAGGCAAGGCCGGCGGATGCCGGCCGCCCGCCGTCTGAGGGACGCAACAATACCTGGCTGGTGAAATCCGAGCCCGACGCGTTCTCCTGGGATCAGCAGGTGGCGAACGGCATCGAGCCCTGGACCGGCGTGCGCAACCACATGGCCAAGGCCAACCTGATGGCCATGAAGAAGGGCGACCGCGCCTTCTTCTATCATTCGAACATCGGCAAGGAGATCGTCGGCGTGGTCGAGGTGGTCCGCGAGGCCTATCCCGACCCCAGCGCGGACCCGGGTACGCCCTGGGTCTGCGTGGACATGAAGGCGGTGGGCCCGGTGCCGAAGCCGGTAACGCTGGCGGCGGTCAAGGCCGAACCGACGCTCGAAGGCATCGCGCTGGTGCGCATGTCGCGGCTGTCGGTCATGCCGATCTCGCCCGGGCACTGGAAGATCCTGGCCAAGATGGGCGGATGGAAGGGCAAGTGACGGCTGCCGCCGCCGAACGCGTGCTGTGCTTGCTGGATGATATTCCCGACGGCGAGTCGAAGGGCTTCGCGGCCGCGCCGGGCGGCTTCACCGGGCTGTTCGCGGTGCGGCGCGGCGATCGTGTCTGGGTCTATGTGAATTCCTGCCCGCATATCGGCGTGCCCCTGGATCCCGTGCCGGACCGTTTCCTCGACCGCAAGCGCGAGCATGTCGTGTGCTCGACGCATGGCGCGCGGTTTCGCATCGAGGACGGGTTCTGCACCACCGGCCCCTGCTACGGGGAATCGCTCGAAGCCGTGCCGCACCGCGTCGATGACCAGCGGCGCGTGCTGGTGGCGCAGGATGCGGGGCTGTAGCCGCCGCGATTCCGCCACGCCTGCCGCGGCGCCGCCGCGATCGCCCCGAAACCACCTTGGCGCCGCCCTTCGCCCGACGCGCCCGCACGGTCTTCTTGTTCCTGCGTCCGGACCGACACAGGCCGGACCAACACAGGAGAACCTGATGCGCCAGATGTCCCGCACCGCCTTTCTCGCCACCGGCCTGATGCTCGTCGCGGGCGCCGGCTTCGCGCAGGGCAGCGCCCCGGCCGCGGGGGGTGCGACAGCGCCCGTCCAGGCCCAGCCCATGCGCCCCGCGACGCCCACGCCGCATGTCGCGACCACCCCGGCCGCGCAGGCCCCGCAGGCCGCGCGCCCCGCCACCCCGGCCAATCCGGCCGGCAGCACCGCCGGCGCCGCCCAGCGCCCGGCCACGCCCGCCGCGCCGCAGGCCGGCGCCCCCGCCACGCCGCGCATCGACCAGCGCAGCCAGGCCACGCCGAGCACGCCGGCGCCCGCGCGCACGAACTGACCTGCCCGATCCCGCCCAGCCTGCCCCGCCCGCCCGGCTTCCGCCGGGCGGGCGGTCCCGTTTCGCATCGCATGGCCGATGTCTTGGGCGGAAGTTGACCTGAATCAAATCGCCGCCACAAATCCCCGCCCAGAAAACACCGAGGTCAGGGAGGCCAGCCCATGGCGGACGAACTCATTGCCGTGAAGCCCGAGATTGCGGCGCAGGCGCACATCGATGCCGCGAAGCGCGAGGCGATGGTGGCGGCCGAAGCCCGCGACCCCGACGCCTTCTGGCGCACCGAGATGAACCGCATCGCCTGGATGAAGCCGCCCACGAAGATCAAGGCGGTCGACTTCACCGGCGATGTCTCGATCAAGTGGTTCGAGGATGGCGTGCTGAACGCCTCGGTCTCCTGCCTGGACCGGCACCTCGCGACGCGCGGCGACCAGGTCGCGATCATCTGGGAAGGCGACGATCCGAACACCGACGCCAAGGTGACCTACCGCCAACTCCATGCGCGCGTGTGCCAGCTGGCGAATGCCATGCGCCGCCTCGGCGTGAAGAAGGGCGACCGCGTCTGCATCTACCTGCCGATGATCGTGGAAGCGGCGGTCGCGATGCTGGCCTGCGCGCGCGTGGGCGCGATCCATTCCATCGTGTTCGGTGGCTTCTCGCCCGACAGCCTGGCCTCGCGCATCCAGGATTCCGAATGCGCCATGCTGATCACCGCCGATGAGGGCCGCCGCGGCGGGCGCAAGGTGCCCCTGAAGGCGAATGCCGACGAGGCGCTGCTGGCCTGCCCGTCCATCCGCAGCGTGATCGTGGCGAAGAACACCGGCGGCGCGGTGGACATGATGGCAGGCCGCGACCATTGGTGGGAGGCGATCACCGCCGGCGAGGGCACGACCTGCGAGCCCGAGCCGATGTCCGCCGAGGACCCCCTGTTCATCCTCTACACCAGCGGCAGCACGGGAAAGCCGAAGGGCGTGCTGCACACCACCGGCGGCTACATGGTGTGGGCGTCCTTCACGCATGAGGCCGTGTTCGACTACCGCGACGGCGAGATCTACTGGTGCACCGCCGATGTCGGCTGGGTCACCGGCCACACCTACATCGTCTATGGCCCGCTCGCGAACGGCGCGACCACGCTGATGTTCGAGGGCGTGCCGTCCTGGCCCGACAATGGCCGCTTCTGGCAGGTCTGCGCCAAGCACAAGGTCAACATCTTCTACACCGCGCCGACCGCCATCCGCGCCCTGATGCGCGACGGCGAGGCGCCGGTGAGGAAGCACGACCGCAGTTCCATCCGCATCCTGGGCAGCGTGGGCGAACCGATCAATCCGGAAGCCTGGCTGTGGTACTACCGCGTGGTCGGCGACAGCCGCTGCCCGGTCGTCGACACCTGGTGGCAGACCGAGACCGGCGGCATCCTGATCTCCCCGCTGCCCGGCGCCGTGGCGCAGAAGCCCGGCTCCGCGACGCTGCCGCTGCCCGGCGTGAAGCCCGCCATCGTCGACAACGAGGGCAACCTGCTGGAGGGCGCGGCCGAGGGGAACCTGGTGCTGCTCGACAGTTGGCCCGGCCAGATGCGCACCATCTATGGCGACCACGCCCGCTTCGGCCAGACCTACTTCGCCACCTTCAAGGGCATGTACTTCACCGGCGACGGCGCGCGCCGCGACGCCGATGGCTACTACTGGATCACCGGCCGCGTGGACGACGTGATCAACGTGGCCGGCCACCGCATGGGCACCGCCGAGGTGGAATCCGCGCTGGTGGCGCACCCCGCCGTGGCCGAGGCCGCGGTCGTGGGCATGCCGCACGACATCAAGGGCCAGGGCATCTACGCCTATGTCACGCTCAAGGCCGGCATCGACCCGACCGAAGTGCTGCGCAAGGAGCTGGTGGCCTGGGTCCGCAAGGAGATCGGGCCGATCGCAACCCCCGATGCCATCCAATGGGCGCCCGGCCTGCCCAAGACACGATCCGGCAAGATCATGCGTCGTATCCTGCGCAAGATCGCCGCGAACGAGACCGAGGGGCTGGGCGACACCTCCACCCTCGCCGATCCCGGCGTGGTGCAGGAGCTGATCGAGAACAAGGTGGGCTAGGGGCATGCGCGCAGGCCGCTTCCGGGATGTCTATATCGCCGGCCCCGACCTGGTGGCGCCGGTGCTGCGCGGCGTGATCGCACCGGTCGGGGGCGCGCCCTATCGCATCAGCCCGTTCTTCCCGCCCTCGGCGCGGGACATCTTCGCCGAGGTGGTGGAACGCATCCGCCGCGGCGCGCTGACCGGCCGGCAGACCGCGACCGCCTGCTGGTGCGCGCTGGTCTCGCCGGTCGAGATCACCGCGCTGCTCGACGATGTCTACGGCGCAACGGAGGAAGACCCACCGCCGCTGTCGGCGCTGCGCCGCTTCGTGGCCGGGTTGCCGGATGATTGCCAGTTCTCGCTGGTGGCGGCGGCGGTCTGAGGCGCGGCCGCGACGTCCCGATCGCGCCGGCCGCACTGCCGCTCAGCGATAGACGAAGGCGCTGTCGTCGAGGTCGATCGCCGGGATCGCATCCTTCTCCGCCCAGTAGTCGTGGGCGTGCTGCCATTCCGGCTTGTCGCCGCGCCGGGGCAGCAAATGCTGCCCGCGCGCGACATAGCCCGAGCTGAATTCCTCCGGGTCGATCCAGGGGCCGAGCGCCATGCCGGCATCCTCGGGCCGCAGCGCGACCTCGACCTGCCGCGCCTGGCGCGCCTGCATGTGGTTGAGCAGCCGGCAGACGAAATCCGCCACCATGTCGGCGCGCAGCGTCCAGGCAGCGCGGATGTAGCCGAACACCCAGGCCATGTTCGGCACGCCGGTGAACATCGTGCCGCGATAGGTGACCGTCGCGCCGAAATCGAGCGGCCTGCCGTCGATGGTGAAGGCGATGTCGCCCAGCACGCTCAGGTGGAAGCCCGTTGCGGTGACGATGATGTCGGCATCGAGCGTCGCGCCCGACTTCAGCAGCAGCCCGGTCCCGGTGAAGGCCGCGATCTCATCGGTCACCACGGAAGCGCGCCCCTGCGCGATGCCACGGAACAGGTCGGCATCCGGGATGAAGGCCAGGCGCTGCTGCCAGGGCCGGTAGCGCGGGGTGAAATGCGTGGCCACGTCGTAGTCCGCGCCGAGGTGGCGGCGCACCTCGCTCAGCAATTCCTCCTTCACCGTGTCGGGCTCGCTGTGCGTGCGGCCGATGAAGCGCGCCTGCTCGAACAGGATCTTCCGCCGCACGATCTCGTGGATCCATTCCTCGTTGATGCCGAGCGTGCGGAGTTCGTCGGCGATCTCGATGGCGTTGCGCCCGGTGCGGAAGAAGGTCGGCGATCGCTGCAGCATGGTGACATGCGCAGCGGTGTCGGCCATGGCGGGCACGATGGTCGCCGCCGTCGCGCCGGAGCCGATCACCACCACGCGCTTGCCGGCGTGGTCGAGGTCCTCGGGCCAGGTCTGCGGATGCACGATGCGGCCGCCGAAGCGGTCCATGCCGGGCCAGTCCGGCGTGTAGCCTTCCTCGTGCCGGTAGTAGCCCTGGCACATCCACAAAAAGGTCGCGGTGAAGCGCGCGGTGGTGCCGTCGCGCCGCTCGGCCGCGATGGTCCACAGCGCGCTGGCCGAATCCCAGGCCGCGGTGCGGATGCGGTGGCCGTAGCGGATGTGGCGGTCGAGGCCGCCCTCGGCGATCACCTCCTCCATGTACTTCAGGATCTCGGGCGCGGTGGCGATGGGCGGCCCGACCCAGGGCTTGAAGCGGTAGCCGAAGGTATAGAGGTCGCTGTCGGACCGGATGCCGGGGTAGCGATGCGTGCGCCAGGTGCCGCCGAAACCCTCCTGCGCCTCCAGCACCACGAAGGATCGGCCCGCGCATTGTTCCTGCAGGTGATGCGCGCCGCCGATGCCGGATATGCCGGCGCCGACGATCAGGACGTCGAAGTGTTCGGGCGCCCGGTGGGTCGCTTCCGACAGCGTCGCCGCGTCCGCCATGCGCCGTGCCTTCCAGGGATTCTCGCACCGAGCCTATCGGCGCCGCACGGACAGCGGAAGGTCCGGCGGCTCACCCCGGCACGGTGGGTTCGACGATCTTCCAATAGGAATCCTTCCGCGTGACGAGGCCGTCGCGGAATTCGTAGAAGTCGCAGCCCCGCACATCGACCGCCGCACCGGTTGCCGCCAGCGTTCCGGTCAGCCGCCAGCGCGACACTCCGAGGGCACCCGCCACGGCATGCTCGTCCTCGCCGTAATGGACGTCGGGGATGCCGTCGAAGCGGGATTTCAGCGCGGCGCGCACCGCGGCGGTGCCGACCGAGCGCCGGCCCCAGGGATCCGGGCCGCGCGGCATGTCCAGCACGCAATCCTCGGCGAAGAACGTCATCACCCGGTCCAGCTCGTGGGAATTGAACGCCGCGAGGATGGCCTTCAGCTGCGCAAGGGTGGCGGGGGCCGACATGCCGCATATCCCTTCCTGGACGCCGGGACGCTACGCAAGGGGGCGGCGGTGCGCAAAGGGCGGGGCGCAGACCCGCGGCCAGCCTGGGTTTCCTGATCTTGTGGCGTGCCGCGCTGCGGCGCAGCATGACCCCATGACAATCCCCGCCGCGCCAGACGACGAGCAAGCCAGCGCCGCGCGCATGCGCCGTGTCCTGGCCATGTATGGCCCCGCGGTCTTCGCCGGCGCGTTGGCGACGCGCGCGACCGATCCCGTCGTCGCCGACATCGCGCTGGATTTCGGCACCACCGCGGCCCAGGTCGCCTTGCTGGGCACCGCCTACACCCTGCCCTTCGCGCTGGTGCAGCCCATCCTGGGGCCGATCGCGGATTCCGTCGGCAAGCGGCGCGTCGTGACCATCTGCATCGGGCTGCTCGCCGGGATGCTGGTGCTCTCGGCCGTCGCCGCCTCGCTGGGCTGGCTGATGGCCTTCCGCGCGCTGTCGGGCGCGGCGGCCGGCGGGATGATGCCGCTCACCCTCGCCATCATGGCGGATGCCGTGCCGCTGAAGGACCGCCAGGTGGCGCTGTCGCGCATGTTGGTCTTCGGCATCTCGGGGCAGATCGCGGGCGGGGCCATCGCCGGGCCGGTCGCCGCGGTGTTCGGCTGGCGCGGCATGCTGTTGCTGTGCGCGCTGGCGGCGGTGGTGGGCGCGGTGGCGCTGGTGGTGGCGTCGCGCACCGCCGCGGCCGAACCGATCACGCGCTACGACCCGGTGGTCGCGGCCAAGCGCTACCGCTCGATCCTGGCCAACCCCAGCGCCATCCCCCTGTACCTGACCGTCGCCGCCGAGGGCGGGCTGGTCTTCGGGTCCTTCCCCTTCCTCGCGCCGTTGATGATCGGCCGCGGCATCGGCGGCACCACCGAGGCGGGCCTGGCGATCGGTGCCTTCGGGGTGGGCGGGCTGGCCTATGCGGCGCTGGCGCGCCCGCTGTTGGCGCGCTTCGGCCAGGCGGGGGTGGTGCGGATCGGCGGCGGCATCGGCGCGCTGGCGCTGCTGGGCTTTGCCGTGGCGCCGGCCTTCTGGGTGATGGTGGTGGCGGGTTTCCTGCTCGGGACCGCCTTCTACATGATCCACAACGCGATCCAGACGCGCGCGACGGAACTCTCCCCGCAATTCCGCGGCAGCGCGGTGTCGCTGCACGCGTTCTCCTTCTTCAGCGGCCAGTCGCTGGGGCCGATCCTGTTCGGGCTGGGGGATGTCACGGTCGGGCTGGGGGTGTCGCTGGGCGTGGCCGCGGTGCTGCTGCTGGGCCTGGCGTGGATGCTGGCGCGCCGGCCGGCCTGACCGTTTGGAACAGAAGGTGATTCTGATCGCCGATCCATGAATTTCGGCCCATGGCGAATCAAGCACTTGGTCCGAGTCGCAGGAACGAATCGCTGACGCTGCGCGGCCGATTCGCACAAGCCCCTGAAATCAATGGCTTGTGGTGCAGCTGGGCCGGCGGGCACCAGGGCGTTCGTGGTTCGTGCGGTGCGCGGTGCCCGAGTCGCGGCACCGCGCGGGACCGGCGCGCGGGCACGGCAGGGCGCGCCTGCATGGGTGCCGGCGCAGTCCCGGCCGGCCGTCAGAAGTCGCTGACGCGGCCCTTGCGTTCCCAATCCCCGAAGCGCGTCGGCTCGGGGCCGGCGGGGCCGCCGATCTCCTTCGGCAACTTGGGCGCCGGCTTGGGCGTTGGCGTCGTCCTGGGGGCGGCGTCGGTGGCGGGCGCGGGGTCGTTGTCTGGCGTCTGTGTCATGGCCATCCTCATGTAGGTGTTCGCGAGGGAGTTGGACATGGGCGGGTACATGCGCACGGCGGTTCTGCTCGCCGCACTCACCGCGGTGTTCGGCGGGCTGGGCTTCGTCATCGGCGGGCAGCAGGGCATGGTGGTGGCGCTGGTGGTTGCCGCGGGCATGAACCTATTCGCCTGGTGGAACAGCGACCGGATGGTGCTGCGCATGCAGAACGCCCAGCCGATCGGCCCGCAGGACGCGCCGCGGCTGTTCGAGATGACGGCGATGCTGGCCCAGCGCGCCGGGCTGCCCATGCCCGCGCTGTATGTGATCCACGAGGACCAGCCCAACGCCTTCGCCACCGGCCGCAGCCCGTCCAGCGCGGCGGTCGCGGTGAACACCGGGCTGCTGAACCTGATGCCCGAGAACGAGGTGGCGGGCGTGATCGCGCATGAACTGGCGCACATCAAGAACCGCGACACGCTGATCATGACGGTGACCGCCACGGTGGCCGGCGCGATCTCGATGCTGGCGAATTTCGGCATGATCTTCGGCGGCGCCAATCGCGACCGCAATGCCAGCCCCTTCGGCCCGATCGGCATGATCCTGATGCTGATCCTCGCCCCCATCGCGGCGGCCATCGTGCAGATGGCGGTCAGCCGGTCGCGCGAATACGAGGCCGACCGCGTGGGGGCGGAGATCACCGGCGACCCGCTGGCGCTGGCCGGTGCCTTGCAGCGGCTGGAACAGGGCGCGCATGCCATCGTGAACCAGCGCGCCGAGGCGACGCCGGCCATGGCGCACATGTTCATCATCAACCCGCTGAGCGGGGCGCGGATGGACAATCTGTTCTCGACGCATCCGCGCACCGCGAACCGGGTGGCGGCGCTGGAGCAGCTGGCCCGCAGCATGGGGCGGGGCGGGGGCGTGCGGCAGGTCGCGGCGCCGCAAGCGCCGGGTCCGTGGAGCGCCGGCAAGCGCAATCCCTGGGCGTGAAGCCAGCCGGGGGAAGCGCGGATCGCGCGCCTGCGCGATCCGGGAGCGCACGGCGCGACCGCGCCCAGACCGTCAGTCGCGCCGGGCGCACCAGTGCCCGGCGCGAAGGCAAGGGCCGCGGACGCGGCC
>LNFM01003227.1_pt1 | contig 32558 bp, 31 predicted proteins | sample 596031 | NCBI WGS metagenome assembly LNFM01 (sample SAMN04254537, study PRJNA301005) | activated carbon metagenome | isolation source: dual media filters at the Ann Arbor, Michigan drinking water treatment plant | place: USA: Ann Arbor | reverse complement strand
GGATTGAAGCGGATCGGAGCGTAGCGCAGCCTGGTTAGCGCACCAGTCTGGGGGACTGGGGGTCGAGAGTTCAAATCTCTCCGCTCCGACCAATAAATCAATGCCTTAGTAGAAACCACGTTCCGCGAGACTCGGTGGGCGGAACGTGGGCGGAACTGATGGTGCTCCAGCGTTGCTGCTCCTACAGCGCGGCGCGGAATTGTTCGAATCTCAAGGCTGGGCGATTCGGATCTGGACGATCTTCGGCGCGGGCTGGCAGGCGTACAAGTCGACCCACTAACGCCCTTCACACCCTCCTCAAACATCGGGCCATCGTTCAGCAACAGAAGCGCCGGGGCGACGTGAATGTGCAGGTCCGGATCATGCCGATCAGGTTAGCGTCGAACGCCGCATGATGCATCTTGAATAGCGCAAACCGTTGGACACGACGGGCTAACCATCGCCATCGTGCACGATGTGCGCAGCATCGAGCAATCTCGGTTCCGGCAACCCGGTAAGCGCGCATCGGTTTCCATAAGCCGCCATCACGGCTTCCCGGAAGGTTGCTTGGTGCAAGCGCTGCCGAACCATCCGCAACGCATATTTGCGTTCGGGAGCATCAGGTGCCCGCCTCTCTGTGACGCCGAACGGTGCGCCGAAAGCGATGCGTGCTTTGAGCTCGCTGGCTGACCAATCAACAATGTAGGTAGATCGCTTCCACGTGAACATCTGCGCAATCGAGCACGGGAAAGCCGACATTTCACTCCCGGAACGCGAGAAACAGGTCAGTTCCGCCGAGCAGAACGACCTCCGCGTCCTGCTCTCGGCAGAGGCGTTCGCTGGTGGTAAAGAAGACCTGATCGCTGCTTGTCGCTGACCCGGCAGCAGTCGCCATCGCCGCATAACTTGCGTGCACCTCGTCCCGCTCAGTACCCAGTGGAACGACTACTGTCGCCGACGAGATTGCCCCGTACAGCCGTGTCACCATCACAGCGCGCGTGCCGATGATACCTATGGTTCTCAACTTTTCTCGCTTTACGGCAGCGTCAACCTCCGGGATCCGTTCAGAATGGGCAAGGGCGATAGCGGGAGGAGCTCGCCGATGCAGAAGTGACCACCCATCGAGGTGATAGCAGCAACTTGGGCGCCGGCCGCCTTGAGCCGCGATATCAAGGCCACAAAAATCTTGGCCTGCCTTCGCGCATCGTCATTTGCGAGGTTCTGAGAAAGATGGCGCACTTCAGCATTCGCGGTCGTCAGGTCCAGACGCGTGCCGGACTTCGCATGGCGGTCGGTGGAACGGCAACTCACTAGCGCCGCTGGTTGGTGGCAAACCGCTCCGGTCCACCACCCAGACGCTAGCGGTTTTATCCGCCTGCTATACTCCGGCCATGACCGAATCGGCCGACATACCCACAAGCCCGCTCGAGCGCGGGCAGATGCTCCAGAACATGCTCATCAGCCGTGCGACGGGAGGCGTGCCGCAGGATACCGACTATCAAACCTTGAGGCGCTACTTCTTCTCTGATCCCGTCCTAAAGCACCTCCTGCCTGACTTTGTCAGAACATCCCGAGACCTTTCCCAGTTTTGGGGCCACATCAAGCAGGCGGCCAGCACGTATCAGGCCCGCCGTGCGTTGATTTGGGAGGCGTTCCAACCGCTCCTCGATCACATCGAGAAAGCAGACCGCGCTCCCTCCGATGTCATCGTCACTGAGACGATCCATGAGCTCAAGGCAGACGCCGTTTTCGCCATCTGGCAGAAGGCACTAACCAGACGCAGCAGCGATCCGGATGGCGCCATTACGAGCGCCCGCCAATTGCTCGAAAGCGTATGCAAGCACATCCTGGACGACATGGGCGTTCCTTACCCGGCTGATGCCGACCTGCCCAAGCTCTGGCGCCTGTGCGCTGAGAAGCTCAACCTCGCGCCCGATCAGCATAGCGAAGTGGTCTTCAAGAGCGTCCTCGGGGGATGCCAGACCGTGGTGCAGTACCTCGGCACGATCCGAAACCGATTGGGCGATGCTCATGGAAGCGGACGTGCTCCTGTTCGTGCGGCTCCCCGGCACGCGGCACTGGTCGTCAATCTTGCCGGCACCATGGCCACCTTCCTTGTCGACACCTATCTCGCGCGCAAGGCTTCGTGACCGCCCACGGGCCGCCGAAGCACGTTGGCGGATGTGCCTATAAGAGCCTTGGACAGGGCTGATGTAACACTGGAATCGAAGGGCGCTCGCCAGATATACTTCCTCCACTGATCAGGGGGATGAGGGGTGGCGAACGAGGCTGACACTTGCCGAAAATCTGTGGTGCCGCTCTTGCAGCAGGCCGGATGGGACAACGAGCCGCATTCGATCGCCGAGCAGCGCACCATCACCGACGGGCGGATCATCCCCGTCGGCAAGGGTTTCGTGCGCAAGCCCCCGAAGCGCGTGGACTATCTCCTCCGCTACGCCCGTGACTTCCCGCTCGCCGTCGTCGAGGCCAAGGCGAGCTATAAGGCCGCCGCCGATGCCGTCCAGCAGGCCCGAACCTACGCTGAAATGCTCGGTCTTAAGTTCGCCTATGCGACCAACGGGTCCGACATCATCGAGATCGACTATTTCGCGGGCACGGAAACGCGGGTCACGGTCTACCCTTCCCCCGCCACGCTCTGGCAGCGCTATCAAGCTGGCGTCGGTATCGTTGAGCCCGCCCGCACGGCGCAGCTCCTCACGCCTTACAATCACACCCTTGGCAAGGGCGAGCGCTACTATCAGCAGATCGCTATCAATAAGACCGTCGAAGCCATCCTGAAGGGTGACAAGCGCCGCTTCCTCATCACCATGGCGACGGGCACGGGCAAGACCTTCGTCTCCTTCCAGATCTGTTGGAAACTCTGGTCGAGCCGTTGGAACCGAACGGGCGAGCATCGCCGCCCCCGCATTCTGTATCTCGCCGACCGCAACATCCTCGTGGACCAACCCAAGGACGGCCTCTTCGCCGCCTTCGGCGACGCGCGCCACAAGATCGAGTCTGGCGAGGTCGTGCATAGCCGTGAGATGTATTTCGCGATCTATCAGGCCCTCGCCGAGAGCGAGAACCGCGACGGCCTCTTCCGCGGCTACCCAACTGACTTCTTCGATCTCGTCATCGTGGACGAGTGCCATCGCGGCAGCGCACGGGATGACAGCTCGTGGCGGGTTATCCTCGACCACTTCAATCCAGCCTATCAGCTCGGCATGACGGCGACGCCCATGCGCGAGGACAACCGCGACACCTATCTCTACTTCGGGAATCCGATCTACGAGTACAGCCTGCGGCAAGGCATCGATGACGGCTTCCTCGCACCCTACCGCGTTCACCGCGTCATCACACAGTGGGATGCGGCGGGGTGGCGTCCGAGCAGAGATGAGGTGGACCGCTACGGCCGCGCCATCCCCGATGACGAATACCAAACTAAGGACTTTGAGCGTGTCATTGCCTTGCGCGCCCGCACACAGGCCATCGCAAGGCACCTGACCGACTTCCTGAAAAAGACCGACCGCTTCGCCAAGACCATCATCTTTTGCGTCGATCAGGAGCACGCCGCCGAAATGCGCGAGGCTCTGGTCAACCTGAACTCGGACCTCGTGGCCCAACACCCCGATTATGTGGCCCGCGTGACTGCCGATGAGGGCCAGATCGGACGCGGCCATCTCTCCCGCTTCCAGGATGTCGAGACCAAGACTCCCACCATTCTCACGACGTCACAGCTTCTCACGACGGGCGTTGATGCGCCCACCTGCAAGAACGTCGTGCTCGCCCGCGTCGTGGGCTCCATGAGCGAGTTTAAGCAGATCATTGGGCGCGGGACCCGCCTTCGCGACGATTACGGAAAGCTGTGGTTCAACATCCTCGACTATACGGGTTCCGCGACCCGCATGTTCGCCGACAAGGACTTCGATGGCGAGCCGACCCGCATCACAGAGGAAAAAGTCACCGAGGACGGTGAAACAACATCCACCACCGAGACAACGCCAGACGGCCAGGACCAGCCGACGCCGGGCGAAGATGACACCATTGTCGTCGAGCCGCCAACCGGCGAACCTCGTAAATTCTACTTCGACGGCGGGCAAGTCGAAGTTCTGGCCCACCTCGTCCACGAGCTCGACCCGAACGGCAGGCAGCTCCGCGTCATCAAATATACCGAATACGCCGCGGAGAGTGTGCGCTCTATCGCCCACTCTTCGGCCGAACTCCGCACCCGTTGGGCGGATGCCGAGAAACGCCGCGAGATTATCGAAGCTTTGAAAGAACGCGGCATCGACTTTGGCGAGCTTGCTGAGCAGACGGCCCAGCCCGACGCCGACCCCTTCGACCTTCTTTGTCATTTGGCATTCAACGCGCCGCTTCGCACCCGCCGTGAGCGTGCGCAGCGCCTCAAGTCCGAACGCAACGATTACTTCGAGAAGTTCTCACCCGGGGCCCGCGGGGTCCTCGACGAACTTCTTGAAAAATACGCCGAACATGGTGACGCGCAATTCGTGCTTCCCGATGTTCTGCGCGTTCCTCCCATTTCGACACACGGCCAGCCTGCCGAGATCATCAAGCTTTTCGGCGGTCCCGATCACCTCCGGCAGGCCGTGAACGATCTGCAAGGATTGCTGTATGGCACGAATTGATTCCGACAAGGAAGGGAGACTATGAGTAGTTTCGACAGCACCAAGGCCGCCCTGCCCGACCTGATCAAGGACATCGTAGCGGGCAAGATTCAGCTTCCAGACTTTCAGCGCGGCTGGGTCTGGGATGACGATCATGTGCGCTCTCTTCTCGTCAGCATCGCCCGATCCTTCCCCGTCGGGGCAATCATGCTGCTTGAGACAGGCGGCAACGTCCGCTTCCAAGTGCGTCCCGTCGAAAACGTGCTTTTCCCAGGAGAGAGCCCCAACCCCGAGAAGCTCATTCTCGACGGCCAGCAGAGGCTCACGACCCTCACGCAGGTGCTTGCGATCGACCGGCCCGTAAAAACCTTCGACGACAAGGGCAGGCCAATCTCCCGCTATTATTACATCGACATCAATGCGGCCCTGGATAGCGATCTGACTGAAGATGTGATCCTGGCCATCGAAGGCGACCGCAAACTAAAGAGCGACTTCGGACGCCGCATTGATCTCGACCTTTCGATCGTCGCCCTCGAGTGCAAGAACTTCTATTTTCCTTGCAATCAAATCCTGAAGTCCGACGCCTGGGAGATGGCGCTGCACAAGCACGCGCCGGAGAAGTTTGGGCGCTATATGGAGTTTCGCGAGCGCATCCTTAATGCCTTCCGCTCCTACCAGATACCCGTCATCGCCCTCGGCAAGGCCACGTCCAAAGAAGCGGTCTGTCTCGTATTCGAGAAGGTCAACACGGGCGGCGTGCCTCTTTCCGTTTTCGAACTCGTCACGGCCAGCTTCGCCGCCGACGACTTCAATCTTCGCGACGATTGGTTCGGCAGTCCGATGCGCAAAGTCGAAGGCCGCGAGCAGCGCCTCAGGGCCGAGCCAATCCTGCACTCGACCGAGCCCACGGACTTCCTTCAGGCGATCTCGCTTCTCTACACCCTGGACCTTCGCAAGGCCGACATCGCAGCCGGAAAGACAGGTAAGTCGGTCTCCGCAGTTAGCGCCAAGCGTGCCTCCATCCTTGCGCTCGAACTTGCGGACTATCAACGCCTCGCAGCCGACGTGGAGCGTGGCTTCCTGCTCGCGGCCAAATTCCTGCGCAAAGAATGTTTCTTTGCTGTTCGCGACCTTCCCTACCGCACGCAGGTCGTGCCGCTCGCAGCCGTCCTGAGCCGACTGATGGAACGGTGGCTGGAGCCCAAGATCCACGCCAAGCTTGCTCATTGGTACTGGTGCGGAGTGCTCGGTGAACTCTATGGCGGTGCTGTCGAGACCCGCGTCGCCAATGATGTCGAAGAGCTCTTGGCCTGGATTGATGGGGCAGAAATCCCGCCGCGCACAGTCACAGAAGCGAACTTCGTCTCAGGCCGCCTGAAGACACTGCGTTCGCGTCTCAGCGCTGCTTACAAGGGGATCAACGTCCTCGTGCTGCGCGAAGGTGCCAAAGACTTGTTCTGGAAAGAGACCGTCCAGAAACTCGACATCGAGGAAGTAGCTCTCGACATCCATCACATATTCCCGAAGACCTGGTGCGAGGAGCGCAAAATCAAGCCTGCCGTCTTCGACGCGATCGCCAATAAGACGCCCATCTCATACCGCGCGAACCGAATGATCGGCGGGAACGCGCCGTCGGACTACCTCACCGCGATCCAGTCACATAAGCAGGTAGGGCTCTCTCCTGAAGAGATGAATGCAATCGTCGGGAGTCACTTCATCGACGCAGAAACGCTGCGTCGCGACGAATTTGAAAACTTCCTCCAAAAGCGCGAGCAGAGCCTCCTTTCTCTCATCGAGCGCGCCATGGGCAAGTCAGCCCACATGGATGCAACACTCCCCGCCGACGAGCCAGACAGCGCCGCCGCATAAGAAAGTCGAGACGTTAAACATGGCAAGCACCAAAAAGAAGAACGGCGCTGACGTCGCCCCGATGACCACGGCGCAGATGTTGGGCTCGCTGCTCAAGTCCGCGCGTGACATCATGCGCAAGGACAAGGGTCTCAACGGCGATCTCGACCGCCTGCCGCTCCTCACCTGGATCATGTTCCTGAAGTTCCTCGACGACCTCGAACAGCAGCGCGAGGATGAGACCAAGCTCGCGGGCAAGAAGTTCAAGCCAGCCATCGAGAAGCCATACCGGTGGCGCGATTGGGCCGCCGACAGCCAGGGCATTACGGGCGACGAGCTTCTGTCCTTCATCAACTCGGATGAAGCGGTGCGCCCCGACGGCACAAAGGGCGCGGGCTTGTTCGCCTATCTGCGTTCGCTCTCGAGCTCCAACGGCGACAACCGCCGCGACGTGATCGCGACCGTGTTCAAAGGCGTCGATAACCGCATGAAAAGCGGCTATCTGCTCCGCGACATCATTAACAAGGTGGGGGCCATCCACTTCACCTCGTCCGACGAGTTGCACACCCTCGGTGCACTCTATGAATCCATGCTCCGCGAGATGCGCGACGCGGCGGGAGATAGCGGTGAGTTCTACACGCCGCGCGCCGTCGTCCGTTTCATGGTCGAGGTCACGGACCCGCGTCTCGGGGAAACCGTGCTCGATCCAGCAAGCGGCACGGGCGGGTTCCTGGTCGAGGCTTACAACTATCTCGAACGCCAAGTGAAGACTGTCGCCGACCGCAAGCGGCTCCAGTCCGAGACTATTTCGGGCTGCGAGCCTAAGTCGCTGCCATATCTCCTCTGCCAGATGAACCTGCTGCTGCACGGGCTCGACGCCCCGCAGATCGACCCTGGCAACGCGCTGCGCTTCAAGCTTTCCGAGATCGGCGAGAAGGAGCGCATGGACGTGATACTCACCAACCCGCCCTTCGGCGGGGAGGAGGAGAAAGGCATTCAGGGCAACTTCCCGGAGGACCGCCAAGCCTCGGAGACGGCCCTGCTCTTCCTTCAGCTCATCATGCGCAAGTTAAAGCGCCAGCCGACCTCCGCCAAACGACCCGCGCGTGCGGCTGTCGTCGTGCCGAACGGAACGCTGTTCGGCGACGGTGTATGCGCCCGCATCAAGGAAGAGCTGCTGAAGGAGTTCAACCTGCACACGATCGTGCGCCTGCCGAACGGCGTGTTCGCGCCCTACACGAGCATCCCGACGAACGTTCTCTTCTTCGACCGCTCAGGCCCGACCAAGGAGGTCTGGTACTACGATCAGCCGCTTCCCGAAGGCCGCAAGAACTACACCAAGACGCAGCCCATGCAGTTCGACGAGTTCAAGGGCTGCATGGCATGGTGGAAGAAGCGCGAGGAGAACGATCAGGCGTGGAAGGTTCCGGTCGCGGAATTGCTCGAAGCGGGCTGCAACCTCGACCGCAAGAACCCGCGCGGCAAGGTGGACTTCGAGCACCTGCCACCCGATCAGCTCGCCGACGACATCCTGAAAAAGGAGCTACGGATCGCCGAGCTGATGCGGGAGATCAAGGCCGCACTGGGGGCGCGGACATGAGTTCGGCGTTGCCAAAGGTCCCATTGCGTGAGGCCGCCCAACCCGTGAGCCGGCCCGTCGCGCCTTCGCCAGGCGAGACTTATCGGCAGATCGGCGTCAGTCTCTGGGGCAAGGGCGCCTACGAGCGAGAGCCGGTAGACGGCGGACTCACCAAGTACCAGCAGCTATTCCGTGCCGAGCAAGGCGACATCGTCGTCAACAAAATCTGGGCGCGGAATGGCAGCGTGGCAGTCGTGGATGACACCCTCGCGGGATGCCACGGCTCCAATGAATTTCCGATGTTCGCCCCGATAGAAGGGCGTCTCGATCCAAGGTGGATGCATTGGGTAACGAAGACCAACGACTTCTGGAAGCAGTGTGAACAGAAATCTCAAGGCACAAGCGGACAGAATCGCATCAAACCTGAACGCTTCCTTGAGGTCGAAATCCCCCTCCCGCCGCTCGACGTGCAGCGCCGCATCGTCGCGCGCATCGACGAGCTTGCCGCGAAGGTGGAAGAGGCGCGCGGGTTGCGGCGAGTTGCTATTGAGGAAGCATCGTCATTCTTGCCTTCTCATCTCGGCGCGAAGTTCCGAGAGCTAGTTGATTATTACCCCGTTCAACCGCTAGGCGAGCTGTCGTCTCACATCGTTGATGGCCCTCATCAGACCCCAACCTACTTGCCCGACGCGAACGGAGTGCCGTTTGTCACCGTCAAGAACATGGTGACCGGTAAGTTATCTTTCGAGAATTTGAACTACGTGTCGCGTGAGGATCACAGCGTGTTCTCCCGACGTTGCCGCGCAGAACGAGGCGATGTTCTCTACTCCAAGGACGGAGCCACGAAAGGGCGGCCCTGCTACGTAGATACGGACGAGGAGTTCAGCTTTTTCGTCAGCGTGGCGCTGATCAAGCCGCTTCGTGATCGGCTCGACGGGCGCTATCTTGTGCACTTTCTGAACTCGTCTTGGATCAAGGACCGCATGGTCGACAAGTCACGCGGAGACATGATCCCACACATTGTCTTGCGTGAAATCCGCGCCTTTCCAGTCCCACTCCCTTCTCTTCCTGAGCAACGCAGCATCGTCGCCGAACTCGACGCCCTGCAAGCCAAGCTCGATGCCGTGAAAGCGCTTCAGACCGAGACCGCCGCCGAGCTGGACGCTATGCTCCCCGCCATCCTCGACATAGCATTTAAGGGGGAGCTGGCGCCTCAGGACCCGAACGACGAACGAACGTCGTACTTACTGCAGCGCGTCGAGGCAAAGCGCAACATTGGTTCCGGAGCGCGTCGCGATGGCCGTCATTCGCAGAATTGAGATCCGGCACTTCCGCGGCGTCGCTTTGCTCGACTGGTGTCCATGCGAGGGCATAAATTGCCTTATCGGCCCGGGCGACAGTTGTAAGACAACCATCCTCGACGCCATCGACCTTTGCCTTGGGGCACGGCGGAACCTTGCCCTCAGCGACGCGGACTTCCACGGCCTAGACGTGAAGGAGCCCATCGACATCCGCATCACGGTCGGCCGCCTGGATGATAATCTCAAGAACCTCGAATCCTATGGCCTCTATCTGCGCGGCCTCGACCCGAAGACCGGAGATCTGCATGACGAGCCCGATGCCGGGCTGGAGACTGTGCTGACCCTCCGGCTCTTGGTGGCTGCTGATCTCGAGCCATCCTGGACTCTTTTCTCCGAGCGGGCCGAGCAGCAGGGCCAGTCGAGGGGCCTCTCGTGGGCGGATCGCGCTGCCATCAGCCCAGCCCGGTTAGGCGCCTACGCCGACCATAACCTGAGCTGGGGGCGCTCCTCAATCCTCAACAAGATTTCCGACGAGACGATCACGGCTACGGCCGCGCTTGCCGATCTTGCCCGTGGTGCCCGCGACGCATTCGGCGAGCAAGCCGCTGCTGGCCTGCCCAATGCCCTCGCCATCGTGAAACAAATCGCCTCACAGCTCGGGGTGCCTGTCGGAGATCACGTCTCGGCTCTACTCGACTCGACTTCGGTTTCCTTCTCAGGTGGCACGATTGCATTGCATGACGAGCGCAGCGTTCCGCTCAAAGGCCTGGGGCTTGGGTCGAAGCGACTGCTCGTCGCGGGGCTACAGCGTGCTGCCGCAGCCGCAAGCCCGGTCGTTTTGGTCGACGAGATTGAGCACGGTCTGGAACCACATCGCATCCTGAGACTCCTCGGGGCGCTCGGCGCTAAGGATGCTGAGCCGCCGCTCCAGGTATTCATGACCACGCACTCTCCGGTCGCGGTGCGCGAACTGAGTGCCGCTCAGCTCCACATCGTGCGCCCCACTGACGTCGGCCATGTTGTTCATCGTGCTGCGGACGCCGGCGACGTTCAGGGCGCCATCAGGCTGTTTCCCGAAGCTTTATTGGCCCGATCGATCATTGTCTGCGAAGGGGCGACCGAGCATGGCCTTCTGCGGGGCCTCGATCACTACCGCGTTGCAAACGGGAAGGTGTCGCTCACCGCACGGGGCGCTGCACTGGTAGACGGCGGCGGCGAAAATGTGTTCCCACGGGCACGCGCCTTGCAACAGCTCGGCTATCGCACCGCTGTCCTGCACGACAGCGACAAGATACCGACACCCGACGTGAAGGTCGAGTTCGAGGCCGCCGGCGGACTAACATTCGCTTGGAGGGACGGGTGTGCGTTGGAGGAGGAGATGTTCCTCGCCCTCCCCGACAAGACCGCCTTGCAGCTCCTCGACTACGCCGTCGAGCGCCGCGGTGAGCAAGCAATCGATGCACAAATTCGCTCAACGTCTGCCGGCAAGTTCAGCTTGCCGGCATGCCGCGCGGGACTGACGCCAGAAGTGCGTTCTGTTCTCGGAAAGGCCTCGAAGGCCAAGTCCAGCGGCTGGTACAAGACCCTCACAGACATGGAGGTCGTGGCCCGCGATATCGTCGGTCCCGGCGCTTCAGGCTCAGCCGCAACGTTTACGGGCCCGATCAACGCCCTGACGAAGTGGATTGCCGATGGCATCGGATGACACCGACCTCCTCGCAATCGAGCGCGGGCTCGTTATTGCACCGGCCGGGTGCGGCAAGACGCAGCTGATCGTGGAGGCGATGAAGCAGCACGCCGCCAACAAGCCCGTCCTCATTCTGACACATACCAATGCCGGTGTTGCCGCACTGCGCAACCGGCTCGATCGCGCCAAGGTGCAGCCTGGTCGCTATCGATTGTCAACAATCGACGGCTTTGCAATCCGTTTTGTCGGCATGTTTCCGGGTCTGGCCGAATTCGATGTCGGGCAACTGAAGGCAGAGCGTCCCCCTTACAAACGCATCCGCGAGGCAACCTGCCAGATTCTGGCTCAGGACCGCATTTATGACTTGATCCGAGCGACCTACGCCCACCTGCTCGTCGACGAATACCAAGACTGCTCCCAATGGCAACACGCTGTCGTCTTCTACTTGTCGCACGTCTTGCCGACGTGCGTTCTGGGTGACCAACTGCAGGCGATCTTCGACTTCGGCGATGACCCCCTCGCCGATTGGAACGGCCACGTTGGTGCGCACTTTCCAGTCGTCGCCGAACTCAAGACGCCTTGGCGATGGATCAACGCTGGCTCTCGCGAGCTGGGAGATTGGGTACTCGCTGCGCGCAAAGAGCTCCTGGCCGGACAGAAGATCGATCTCCTAAACGTGCCATCGGCCGTGGACTGGATTCAGCTCGACGGAACGAACGCCGACCGCCAAAAGCAGCTCAAGGCCGGCAACACGAAGCCGCATACGCCGGAGGGGCATGTCCTGATCATCGGCGACAGCATGAGCCCTCCGAGCCAGCAGCGCCTCGCGAGCCAAATCCCGGGCGCCGTCGTCATCGAGGCAGTCGACTTGCGGGATCTCGTAAGCTTCGCGTCTCGATTGAACCTTTCCTCTCCCGACGCTATTCGCGAAATCGCGAGGTTTGCGTCAACGCTCATGACCGCCACATCTGCAGACCAACTCCTGCAACGGCTTGAAACCATAAGAGCCGGTCGCGCCCGACGCGGGGTAAGCAGCCTGGAGCAGGCTGCCTTGGATTTCTGTGCTGCCCCCACTTATCGGGGAGTTGCCGCAATGCTTGCCGAGTTCAACAGCCAGCCCGGCGTTCATGTCCATCGCCGCGCAGTTCTCAGCGCCTGCCTCAGGTCCTTGAACGAATGCGATACCGTCGATACCAACTTCCGCGAGGCGGCTGTCCGCGCCCGAGAGCAGTATCGCATGAGCGGACGGGTGCTCCCCCGCCGCGGCGTCGGTAGCACGCTGCTGCTCAAGGGGCTGGAAGCTCAGGTGTGCGTCGTCATCGAGGGCGACAAGCTCAACGCCGAGAACCTATATGTGGCCATCACGCGGGGTTCGAATCGCCTCGTCATCTGCTCACGCAACCCAATCCTTCCGACGGGATGAGCGGTACCCCTTACTCAAACCCCGGAAGATTTCCGCGCCACATCAGCTTCGCCATGTCCGGTCGCAGCACGACACGATCCCGGTCGTCCCACCGCTCGGCATGCTCCAAGACATTATCGCCGACCTCTGCTTCTAGATGGAATACACCCTCCTCGTGCTGCCCCCATCGATTGAGCGCGATGAAGAGCGTGACCGAGAAGTCCCAACCCAGGCCAGACGAGCCGCCAGCCGAACTTAGCCGCTGGCGCAGTCCCAGAGCGCTCTGACCACATTTTCCAGCCGTTCCAGGCTCTCCGATGCATCGCAGGCCCAAGAAACCCTCGTCACCCGATTGAAGCTGCGGCAAGTCCATGAGCTTGTGCAGCAATTCCCGCAACTCGGAAACCGTGCGAGGTTTCGGTAGGCTTGGGGAGGTTAAGTGTTTTTGTGAAGCTACCGCTCCGTTTGGGTGGCGGCTTGGCGGCGGTATCCGGACAGTGAGTCGATCGGCTTCTGAGCCTACCAAGCGCCGATGTCTGACTTCCGATTCTCTGCAATATAGATATCTGTGCCCAGAGTGCACGCTCACCCAGGTGTGTTCTGAACAAGCGAAAGAAGAGCGGCGACAACTTACTGCAAAAGTGCAAATTTGCGGCATTGCTCCAGCTGTGTGCACGCGCGTCGGCTCCAATGGCCTGAAGCGCAAGTCGAATGGGGCACCCACCCCATCGGCACCGGTCAAAATTTCAGGTTTTTGATTGGCGCCGTAAGTGCTGCCGGCAACAGGCGCATTTCTTAGAGCGCCTCGCCGTTGAGGATGCGATGGACGCTTGTGCGTCCGATACCTAACTGGCGCGCGATGGCCGTCATGCCGAGCCCTTGTGCACTGAGCGCGTGGACTTGATCGGCTTTCCGTCTGGCTGTCGGCGCACGTCCCTTGTACTTACCCTTGGCCTTGGCGGTGGCAATGCCTTCGGCCTGCCGCTCGAGCATCCGCATTCGCTCCCATTGTGCCACCGAGCCGATCACATTGAGGATTAGTTCGCCCGTGGCATTACTAGTGTCGAGGTTCATGTTGAGAATGCGCAATGAAGCGCCGATCACCCGGATCCGATCCACCAGGGCGATCAAGTCGCGCATTGAGCGCGCCAGCCGGTCGAGGGACGTGACTACGAGCACGTCACCCTCTCGTAGATAGGCGATGGCAGCCTCGAGTTGAGCGCGTTGGGATAGCGAGCTCACCTGCTCTTCGAAAATCCGGCGGCAACCAGCTGCGGTGAGTTCGCGCTTTTGTGCCTCAAAGCCCGCGGCCTGATCGACGGTGCTGGTCCGAGCATAGCCGATGACGTACGACATTTCGCAGATGTTCCAATAGAGTCCTTGCTGTAGATATTCCAGCATATGGCCTTTGGAACATCTAGTGGAACATAGCCTGATGGTTAATCAAACCACGTAGTGCTTATCCAATAGACCTCGCCCTATTGGATCATTGATGCCGCCGAAGCGGAGCGGCTGATCCCGGATGGCCCGACGCATGAAGAAGGAAGCGCCCGGCGTGTCCGGAAGCATCTTGGAAGTCTCGACGAGATGCTCACTGTCAACCGTCTTCGCCTGCCGCCCGAGCTGCGCCGATCACTGGCCTGCACCAATGCGATCGAGCACATGCAGGGCACTATTCGCCGCGCCATAAGGAACGTGATGCATTGGCGCGATGCTTCGATGCCTCGGCCATGGGCGGCCGCCGGGATGTTGGAGGCGAAGGCGGGCTTCCGTCGATTGAGAGCCTACCGTCAGCTCCCGGCTCTCGGGGAGCGCTTACCGAGCACCAGACTCGACGCCTTGACATGCCGGGCTAGCTTGTCCGCCTTGCCGTACCCATCGCATGTGCGACTGTCCGCTGGTCCTCCGGGACCGGCCGGATGGTTGATTCCTGCTTGGGGCCACTAGCGGAAGTGCGGTCCGGTGGTCAACTCGCGTAGGAGACTGGATGCGTCATCCCACGAGCTGACATCGAGCACCGGGCTTCGACGCCCCTCATGCGACGCCGACTACGTCCGGTCTTGGGCATCTCGCGTCACACCACAGCAAAAGCGCATCGCGAAATTGGCTGGCTTGTCGCGCGCGGATTAGGCTGCTTCATTCACTGCTACGGCGTCTTTGGCATCAACCATGCTTGGCGGCCGTTCTCCGGCACTTCCGTCCTTGCCCAGTGCAGCCGGCGACGCAGCATAGATTGCGTACTGGCTCCATGGTTGCCACCGAGGACCACCATGTTTGATCTTGCGAAGGGCGGTGCTGTTCTGCAGCAGATCCTCGTACTGCGGATACACATACACGATGTAGGCTTCGCGGGGGCTCGCCTTCAGTGAGGCCTCCAGGTTCGCGATAGCGTCCGCGAGAACTTCACGCCCGAATGGATCGAAGAGGAAGAGCACGAGAGGCCCTTCGCCATAGGCATAGTCGAGCGCATTCATGCATTTCAGATCGAAGGTGGAGCACTGTTGAGTTGTGGGCTTGTACAGCCTGACGTTTGCCTCCGCAGTCCTATGCAGTTGCTCCGAAAGCTCGATACCGACGATCTCCTTGAAGGGGAATTCCGATGCGACAAGCAAGGCGCGTCCCTTGCCCGATCCCATATCCACGAATGTGAAAGTGTCCGGCTGCAGCGGAAGAGAGGCAAGTATCTCGTAAATGACCGATGCCGTCGTTGGGACGTAGAAGTGAACCGATGTCTGCTGGTTTCGCTCGAACGTCGGTGCGGACGTATCGGTGCCAAAACGGGCATCAAAGGCTTCAAGCCGCTCCTCGATGTGCGACCTCGCGTATTCGAACAAATAGAAGATCCGCCCAAGTACGGGCCCGTTGAGGTCCAATGGGCCCCGGAATACTTTTGCCAAAAACGGATTCATGGAACTCATGGTCGACTCCAACTAACGCAGACACCTTGCTCCGCTTGTCGCGGCAAGCGTGAGAACCGCAACGCACTCCTGAGTGCGGGCTTCAGGCCGAGCATGTTGTGGGAATAGATGGTGCGGAGCGCGTATCAGCGACCGAGACCAATCGGACGCGCTAGCACCGCAGCGACATTTTCAGGATCGTCGTGGTTACGGTGGGAGCATTCTGCTTCCAATGCCGAGAGGTCGCGGCCGAAGCCGTGTCACATTCATTTATGCCAACTTACATCTAAGCAAAAAGGTCGGTGCGGCAACTTTTTGACCTGCGACAATTGAGCCTGAAAGCAATGAATTCCTGTCGCATGTCCGTTGAGAAATGAGCGATTGCTTTGCAAGCAAGAAAAGTTGCTTTCATTCAGAGGCTTAGATGGCCCGCAGCTGAGAACATCTGGTTAGGCTTTCGTGAGCGTTGACTCAAATCTTCGTGATGGCCATCTCGGTAGGCAGCTCTACAAAAAGCAAGGAGAGACGGCGGTGAACGAGGAAGCTCGACTGAGCTACATAGCGAGGCGTGCACGAGAACTCGCCGAGTCCGGCCAACACATCGATTACCTTACAATTGAGGCCACCTTAGTGAGCGAGGGCTATCCCGAGGCGCGCACCTACTTGGATCGTAACGGCATTCGCGCCGACCTTAAGGCGATGTGCGATCGGGCGCGGCAGATCAAGAAAGACGCCTGATGACGCCGGAAAGACGGCCGACGGCAGCCCGGCGTACAAAGCCCGCGATTGAGATCGGGACCGTTTTGTCGGGTATGAATCTCGACATCGACGAGCCATTTGCGAACTTTAAAAGTGGCCAGACGTGTCTGACGCGCCTTGAATTGGCATCACCCGGTGGTATCGCCAGCGTGCCCGAGTACAAACCGCACGCCGATAAAGGCCAAGCCTGACGCGATCAATGAATATGCGGCCAGCAAAAGCGCGATCGCAGCAATGGTCCATTCCCATCCGATTAGGGCTCCCACGATGGCGGGCGCGAGACCAGATGCAAAGACCATAGTCGAAGTCGCAAAAGCCCTAATGGCGCCAAGATGAATGACGCCATACACCTCGGCCCACACTGCCCCATGAATGACAGACATGAGGCCTGACTGAACGCCAAGCAACGAGAAGAAGACGAGGGCACCCGATCTGCTGTCGGTCGTAGCGAGAACCGCACAGGCCAGGATTGTTGGCACGAGACTGAATGGCCTCAGTCGACGGGTGGTCAGCCGATCGACCAGCACGCCGGTTGTGAGCATCATCACGAAAGAGCCTGCGGCAAACGCGGTGAGCCCGAAGGCCAGAACCTCGAGCGTCCAGCCCTTCTCCGTGCCGATGTGGATCTGATGAAAGATGAGGCCCGTCGATATGAAGGCGGGGGCCATGAGGGCTGGCAGCAGGCAATAAAGCAAGGGATCCTTGAGGACCGTACCGAGCGACGCGCCTTGTCGCGCGGATCTGTTGCCCTCGCTTGGAGCAGAAACTGCAGCGTATGGTCGAGGCTCGACGGGCTGCTGGCGAAGAAGCATCATCACCAGCGGAAGAAACAGCATGAGCAGGCCGGCGGCGTAGGCAAGCCAGACCGTGCGCCAATGAAGTAGCGCCATCAACGTCACCGCCAGGATGGGAAGCGCAGCTTCGGCGCACACGTGGCCAAGCGCAGCGAATGAAACCGCCCGCCCCCTTTCTGCAGTGAAGTTCCGCGCCATGGCCGTCATTGCAGCATGGGTCATGAGACCCTGACCAAAAAACCTCAAGCAGAAGAAGGCCAGGATCAAGGTGAGCCAACTGCCCGCAAACCACATGACGAGCGTCGACAGTGCGAGGCCGACGATCGAGATGCTCGAGAACGTGAGAAGCGGCAGCCGGTCAATGAGGCGTCCGGCCCACATCAGCACGAACGCGCTGAGGAGCGTGCCTGTCGAATAAAGGCTGCCAAAGCTGGCGTGAGACAGGGTCGCGCGTCGTTCCTCTGGCACAGCTGAGACGCCAGAGGCGCAGGCCCGATCCACCTCCGGCCCTATTTCCTACGACTCGCGCAGCCGATACAGAGGGGCGTCGATGGATCCGCCTCGAGCCGGCGAACAGCAATCATCTCGCCGCACGATATACACTCTCCGTAGCATCCGTCATCGAGCCGCTGGAGCGCAGCAGCAATGCGGCTCAGTTCGACGCCGCGTTGGCGGTCTGTTGCGAGGGCCATTTCCTGAAATTGGATGGCGTCGATGCGAGATACCCGTCCGACGCTGGTCTGGTCCAGTTCCACAGCTTGACGACTCGTCTCCGTCTCCTGCTTGTGCCGCAGCAGCTCTGCCCTTCGGTCTTCAAGCCGTCGGCGAAATTCTTGATAGTTGATTGGAGCCATGACGACGCGATTCTGGTGACCTGGAGGAGCGTCGCGCGCAGCAGCGTCAGCGTCAGTGCGCTAGCGCCCCAACGACTGGCGGAGCTTGCGTCGTTCCCACTCAGCTACGAACGCGGGCTTCTTCCCGAACACCGCAAGCGCGTGCGCGATGATGCCAACGCCCCACCCACCAAACACCCATTGTACCCACCAGCCGCCGCCCGATAGCACGTTGAGAGCGAGAAGGATCAAGAATACCGCAACAAATGCGAACAGGTGGATGTAGAAGCCTTTGATTTGTGCGACCCGGCTTTGGGCTGCCTTTATGCGCTGTCGATCGTCCATGAGTTCTCTCCATATCAATGTTGGGGTCCATCACGGCTTCGCCTGCGAAGTCGCTGGGTCAGCCGAACGTCGCGCCGTTGCGGTGGCGTTCAAGGGCTGCATAGCCCGCTTCTGTGTCGACGAATTCCTCGAGGGCGCGCCTTTCCGACGGACTCAACTGGTCGCCAATGATGTACATTGCCGACTGCACGCGCCAGATGAATTCCCGCAGTTCGCGATGAATGAAACGCGCGTTCGTTAAAGGCCTACGGTAGCATTGACTGTCGTGCATACAATCCCTTTGATAGGTCATGGTTCACAACGGCGTGCAACTCACCGCCGTGGGCGCTGAAGGCCGAATTGCTCAAGCCCCGGCCAGGACCCGTGCAAGATATACGGTTTGCGTGCATTCCCGGTTCTGCAATGAATTGTAGAAAGTCACGGGCTCAGCACGTGCTTCGCCAAAGGCTTCCGACAGGCGGGCCGTAAAGGCCGCGTCAGGACCGTCATTTGACCATAGCCCGAACACGCCAGCGGGCTTCAGGTGCGCTGAGACGGCCCGCAATCCTTCGAGCTGATAAAATGACCGGCTTCGTTCATCGATGAGCGCTTCCGGGGAATGATCGATGTCCACGAGGATGGCATCGAACCGCCGCCCTGGCTGATGTGGATCAAGGCCGGTCGAGCCGCGCGCGAGCGCAAAAAAGTCGCCGTGGATCAGCCGACACTTCGGATCGCTGGTGATCTCGGCGCCGAATGGCAGTAAGCCGCTTTGGTGCCAGTCGATGACGCCCGCAAGATACTCTACGACGACGAGGTCTCTTATGGAGGAGTGTCGAAGGACGGCTTGCGCCGTATAGCCGAGACCCAACCCGCCGACGACAACATCAAGTTCGTCACCGGCGCATGCGGCCAGCGCGAGCCGTGCCAGCGCCACCTCGGATACAGTGAACTGGCTCGACATGAGAAATTCTTGGCCAAGCTTGATCTCGTAGATCGCCTCGTCCGACCCGACGGTTCGCCGGCGACGCAACGTCAGAGCTCCGATTGGCGTGGACCTATAGTCGAGCTCTTCAAACAGATAGCTCATTTCGCCCGCAAACCATGCAGGCCTGTTAGCGACGATAGCGATTCATTAGAAGCGCTCGTGACCTCGGCGACGCGAAGAAATTTTGAAGCACTCATCTATCGAAACAGCGCGACGGGTATGAGGCAGCTCCGCACCATCTCGGTGGTAGTGCTGCCGACGATCAAGCTCCGAATTCGCGAATGACCGTAAGCTCCCATGACGAGCAGGTCGAAGCCGGAGTTCTCGACGGTGTTGGAAATCACGACTTCCGGCTGCCCGGGCCTCACCTCCGAACTCGCGTCGTATCCCGTCGAACGCAGCCGAGCGGATACATCCTCGACAAGCTTCGCCGTGGCATCCGTGCGATCTCCGACATACAGCACGTGCATGCTGAGGCCGGCAAAAAGCGCTTGCGATGCGCAAAGATAGTTCACAGCGCGCCCAACGCTCGGCCCGCCATCGAATGCGATAAGGACGCGCGATATCGGCTTGAAGGCGCGTGAAGCGACGAGAATGGGCTTCTGACTTGCACGCACGACGCGCTCGAGGTTGGAGCCGAGATGGAGCTTGGCAAAATCGGCGGCCTCGCCTCGTTTGCCGAAAACCAGCAAGTCCGCGTCGCCCTCGAGGTCCTCGACCGTTTCGACGATATCACCCAGGCGCAGTTTCGAGCTGACGTTCTGAACGCCAGCCTCCTTCAACCAGGCAGTCGCTTGATCGAGCAACATGCGTCCGCGCTTCTGGGCCAGCTTGGCCTTTTGCTCATCGAGCGCTGTCAGCTCGGCCAATAAAATATCCCGGGCATTGGCATCGAGTGCGCCGGTGAAGTCGCCGGCTGCCGCTGCCGAGACATCGCGGCGGCCCAGCACGTGCAAAACGTCCACGGACGCCGAGATCCGCTTCGCAACCCAGGCCGCGTGATCGCAAACGCTTCTCGCGTAGACGGACCCATCTACGAAGGCCACGAGCTTGGTCATTGAACGTCTCCCTAGTGCCCCATGAGGCGCTCAAAGGCGCCGGGCTTATCGTGGATGGCCAGCCTGTCGACAATCGTCTCACTTGCTTCGTTGAGCCCGACGATATCGACCGTTGCGCCTTCACGTCTGAGCTTCAGTATGACCATATCGAGCGCCGTCACACTCGAAATATCCCAGATATGCGCTCCGCTGACGTCGATCGTCACGCGCTCCACGGCCTCCTTGAAGTCGAACGCCGCCATGAAATCGTCGCCCGAGGCAAAGAATAGCTGGCCCTCGACGAGATAGGTTCTTTGGGTGCCGTCCTCGGAGAGAGTCGATGTAACGCGGAATATCTGCGCGACCTTCCAGGCGAAGAAGAGCCCAGACAAGAGCACGCCGGCCAGAACCCCGATCGCGAGGTTATGGGTCAGCACCACGCCGGTGACGGTTGCCAGCATGACGATGCTGGAGCTGCGCGGATGATGCTTGAGATTGGTGATCGAGGCCCAGCTGAACGTGCCGATGGAGACCATGATCATGATTGCGACCAGCGCGGCCATGGGGATCAGCTTCACCCAGGCGCCAAGTGCAACGATGAGTACAAGCAGGAATGCGCCAGCCAAAAATGACGACAGCCGCCCGCGACCGCCCGATTTCACGTTGATCACCGACTGTCCGATCATCGCGCAGCCGGCCATGCCACCGATGAAACCCGTGGCGAAGTTGGCGACACCCTGGCCGATGCACTCTCGATTCTTGTCGCTCGGCGTATCCGTCAACTCGTCGACGATCTGCGCCGTCATGAGTGATTCAAGCAGGCCGACCACGGCCACCGCCACGGCATAGGGGAAGATGATGCCGAGCGTGGTGAGGTTCAGCGGGATATCTGGCAGCAGGAACACCGGCAGCGTCGACGGCAACTCTCCCATGTCGCCAACCGTGCGCACGTCGAGCTTCAACGCAATGGCGATCGCCGTTAGAACGATTATGCAGATGAGCGGCGAAGGTACGGCTTTGGTCAACCGGGGCAACAAGTAGATGATGGCCAGGCCCAGGGCCACCAGCACGTACGTCAGCCATGGCACGCCGATCAATTCTGGCAACTGCGCCAGGAAAATGAGAATGGCCAGCGCATTGACGAACCCTGTCATCACCGAGCGCGAGACGAAACGCATCACGTAACCGAGCTTGAGAAAGCCAGCCGCGATTTGCAGCAATCCCGCTAGGATTGTTGTCGCAAGCAAATATTGCAGGCCATAATCTTTAACTAGTGTGACCATCAGGACTGCGGTCGCCGCCGTCGCTGCTGAAATCATCGCCGGGCGACCGCCAACAATTGCCGTGATGACGGCGATCGAGAACGATGCGTAGAGGCCAACCTTTGGATCGACCCCTGCGATGATCGAAAACGCGATGGCTTCGGGAATGAGAGCGAGGGCCACGACGAGGCCGGACAGGACGTCACCGCGGATATTGCCGAACCATTCAGTCCGCAGATTCTTAAGCAGTTCGCGTGTCAAAACGTGCTCCTGAACCGCAGCCTCCGGCGTGGGAGGGCGGACACAATTCAGTTGGGAATTGGGGAAGATTGCCGCCGTGGCCAGGCAGAACCGGCGAGGGTGCGAGCGACGCCTTACGGTGGGCTGACTCGATCACTGAGGGGAACGCCGAAGGCGATGACCGTCACGGCGCTATCCTATTTCGTTGCAGTGCAGCATTCCGCCTGATTATCGCGTACGGGTGGCTATGGCAAGCCTAACAAGTATCCAGCGCCGCACTTCATGTACGCAGATGGCCTGAGACAAGCGGCCTGCGCCCATTGTTTGGCCCCGTTGATCAACCCGGTTGAGGAGGGTTGTTGCGCCAAAGCCGGCTTCTGTGATCGATCGATCGCACACTTCGGACGCGCGCGTCGATTAAATCGACCATGTGCGGCAGTCGTACACTGACTTCCGTTCTTGAAGCAGGAGCTGTCCTTCCAAGGTAGGGCGCAAGACCTGAACGCGACCTCGAAGCAACGTCTGCAATCTCTGCGAAGCGTCGTCGCCTCGCGTTTCGGCTAGCGGACGCCAGCTTCCGCTCAACCTCCACAATCGGGCACCGCCGAGGACGGGTGCGGTCGTCGCGAAGGTTCTTTGTTCGACTAACACAAATGTACGGAACTCGCGTCGGGTGCTCGCAACGGACTATCGAGCTTGCCCCTATCGCGCCCGGCTCTTCGACTTGATGGCCGCCGCGGCGCGCTTCCGGGTCGCTGTTCGTGTACTCGCTTCTAAACACGCCGCCAGCGTATCAAAGAGCCACGCGATGCCCGCGTCCGCCATTGCTGCTCGCGAGGCAACAACACGCACCGGATCCGGCATCCAAGGAAACGGCGGCGGGCGCACCGCGAGGTCGAAGCGATCAGCATGTCGCTCTACCAGATGGCGCGGCAAGGTCGCAACGAGATCACTCTCGGCGAGCTGCGCTAGCGCCATCATGAAGTTCGGCACCGTCAGCGCCACGCGCCGCGACTGCCCTTTTTCGGAGAGCATTACATCGACGATCCCAAGCGCATCACCGATGGCCGAGACCAGTATATGCGGCGCCGCGAGATACGAGGCGAGAGTAAGCTTGCGCGCCAGTTCGTGGCCTTTGCGCATCGCAACGACGAAGTCTTCCTCAAAAAGTTGCCTTTCGACGTATCGCGAAGGCAATGCGCCGATCGGTAGCACTGCGAGATCGAGCCTGTGCGCGTCGAGTTCGGTCAGCGTGTCATGCCAAACTTGTCCCGTCGAATTGCCATGACGTTGCGGCATCAGTTGCAGCAGTCGGATGTCGATGCCTGGAGCATCTCGGGCCAACAGGGCAACGAGCGGACCGAGAAAAACGGCAGCCAGGGCGTCGGGGGCGCCGATGGTGAACGTCCGCCGCGCCGACCGCGCCTCGAAGGGTCCCGCCGCTGACACGATTACTTCAAGACGCGACAGAAGCTCAGCAACCGGACCGGCGAGTGCGAGTGCACGTTCCGTCGGCATAACGCCGGTCGGCGTCTTGAGGAACAGCGGATCGTTCAGAAGAAGCCGCAGCCGCCGCAGCCCATGACTTACGGCGGAAGGCGTCAGATTGAGCTTGTCCGCCGCACGCGCGACGTGGCGCTCCTCCAGGACGGTGCGGAACACCACCAGGAGACTGACGTCGATACGTGCAAGCTGAGCAGGCTTCAGCATGATCCTGAGAACTTATCACTGGCTTCATGATCGCCACAACAGCATCTAGCGTCCGTTCTCGTTCACTCAAACGAGCCATTCCACACTGGAGACCTCGAATGCCCAAGATTGCGCTAGAAAAATCCGGTCCAGCCACGCCCGCCTCATGGTCCCGCCGTCATGCCCTCGCGGCGGTGGCGTGCATGCCGCTCATTATCGCCGAGCCGCTCGCGGCAGACGACGTGATCGCCAAGCTCATCGCGCATACCCAGGAGGCAAACGCCGCCCTGATGCGCGGGGACGCCGAGACTTACCGCCGGATGACCGCCATCACGGAAGATTTCTTATTGATGTCGCCCTTCGGTGGCGAGCCGTCCAGAGCTTCGCACTACACCACTGAAAAGTGGGAGCGCATGGGCCGGTTCTTCAAAAACGGGACGCATTCGCAGGAGGTCGTCCAAGCCTATGGTTCGCATGACATGGTCGTTCTGGCCTTGATCGAGCGGGACAAGGTCGAGGTCGGCGGTCTACCGCGGCAGGAGTGGGCCTTACGTGTGACGCTCGTCTACCGGCGCGATGGCACGCAGTGGCGCCTGGTGCACCGGCACGCCGACCCGCTCGCCCATGGGGTCAGCCTGCAGCAGGCGGCAGCGCTCGCGCGCGGCCTCCCCGCAAGTGAATGATCAACGAAGCCGGGGCTGGGTTGGAGAAGAACGGCATGGAGATGCACTCGGGTCAGTTACCTGCCTATGCGCCGCACGGCGCGGCGCTGCTCGACTACTTCGGTGGTGACACCTCCGCGACGTTGGTCTGCCATCAGGACGGTGAACGTGACGATGTGCCAGCGGCCTTCTGGTTCAGGGAGACCTTGGACTCTCTCGAGGTCCGTGCTCTCGACCTATGTCGCGGCAAAGTGCTCGATGTCGGCGCCGGCGCTGGTGTTCATACACTTGAGCTCCAACGGCGCGGGTTTGAGGTCAGTGCGATCGACATCGTGGCCGAGTGCGTCGCGATCATGCGGGAACGCGGCGTGCGCAATGCGCACGTCGCCGACCTCTACGACGTTAACGGGAGATTTGACACAGTGATCTGTCTCTGCAACGGGCTCGATAAGGTCGGTACGCTGGCCGACTTGCCCAGATTTCTGGACCGGATGTCGGCCTTACTCAATCCAGGAGGCCAACTCCTAGCCGACTCGTTCGACTTGAGGATCGGCGCGACGCCGGCCTCCATTGACGCCATGGCCCGCAAGACGGCCGCGGGCTACTATTTCGGTGAGATCGATCTCACCTTCGAATACGCGGGACGGCGCGGCTCGGAGTTCACGGTACTACAGGTCGACCCGCAGACGCTGGCTGGTTTCGCTCGCGCCGGCGGATGGTCCTTCGAGGTCGTGCGCCAGACGGGCGGTCACTACCTCGCGAGACTGCGGCCGACGGCCTGACTCAGCGCGAGACGACCGGCACTCACACTCAGGCCCTTCACGCGCCAAGCACTCGATTGCGCTTCATCGTGCATTGGCGCCTCCTGCGCCCGATGGGTCTCCGTCCGTGCCTTAATACTCCCGAGGGAAACGTCGTCATGAGACACTACGCGTCGATAACTTCCACACAGCTCGGCGAGCGAACCTTTCATCTCCACATGGCTTTGCTCTGCCTCGGCGTCGCCATTCTCGGATTCGCGCCCACCTATTGGCGGGGGTTGGCGACGGGCTCGTTCCGTGGCGGCCCGCTCGTCCATCTGCATGCGCTGATCTTCTATGCCTGGATGATCCTGTTCGTGGTGCAGGCCGCGTGGATCAGGCAGAGGCGGATCGGTCGCCATCGGGAATTCGGCCTCGTCGGCATCTCCCTCGCCACGCTGCTCGTCGCCTCAGGCATGGCCGTTTCCATTGCTGGTGGTGTTCGACTCGAGCAGGCTGGCATAGGCCGGGAGGCGCGCGCGTTCCTGATCGTCTCGTGGTCGGCGATGATCGTGTTCGGCACGCTCGTCTGGCTGGCAATCTCAGCCGTTGCCCAGCCGGATCGTCACCGGCGGCTCATGCTCGCAGCGACGATCTCGGTGCTCGGCGCGCCCATTGCGCGCTGGTTCCTGGTGATCATGGCGCCCGAGACGATCAACTCGGGTGCCGTCGCGGCGCCGCCTCCAGTGATCGTCAGCCTGCCGCCAGCTCTGCTCGGCGACCTCCTCTTCGTTGCTATGCTGCTGCATGATCGACGTGCGCTCGGCCGCTTCCATCCGACGACCATAAAGACAGCTCTTGCCGTGGTGGCGACCCATATCCTCATCGTTCCGTTGTCGTCGACCGACACCTGGGATGAGATCGCACGCTGGGTATTGCTCGTTGGACGATGAGGTGCTTGTCACCAACTGCTGTCTTCTCTGGACCACTTCACCGACAACCGCCGGTCGGTCTGGAATGAAGAACGGACGAATGCGCGCCGCGCTGCCGACGAGTCGCGATGTCTCTTGTGGGTCAGAATCTGCCTTCGGTACCGAGCCTACACGCGACTGCCTCACCTTCGGGTGCGGACGAACTCCACATCACAGCCAGCCGGCGCGAAGGGCCAATCGCGTCACTTCGCGCTGCAGCAAACAGCCGCACTATTCGATTACCCCGTCGGCGCGTCCGAGCAGAGTGACCTTGCTGGCATGCTGTGCCCAAGCCCTCGCCGCGGAACCCGGTCAGTTGTAGACTGGGGTGACGCGCTGCGAATATCGGTGCAAGGGAGGCAACGCCGATGGCCGAATCGCAAATCCGCTACGATGACGCGACCGGATACGAGCGGTCGATGGGGCACTGGAGCCGGCTCGCGGGCGAGACGTTTCTCGATTGGTTGGCACCGCCTCCGGGTCTACGATGGATCGACGTTGGCTGTGGCAGCGGCGCCTTCACCGAGCTGATCGTCGATCGGTGCGCGCCGGCCGAGGTTCAAGGGATCGATCCGGCCGAAGCGCAACTGGCCTTCGCCCATGCGCGACCGGCGGGGCGCATCGCGGAGTTTCGCAAGGGCGATGCTATGGCGCTGCCCTTTGCGGACCGCAGTTTCGACATGGCCGTCATGGCACTGGTGATTTTCTTCGTTCCGGATCCAGCCAAAGGCGTTGCCGAGATGATGCGGACGGTTCGTCCGGGCGGCATGGTGACGACCTACGTGTGGGACATGTTCGGCGGTGGGTTTCCAATGGACCCAATCCAAGCCGAAATGCGCACGATGGGACTGACGCCTGTGATTCCTCCAAGTTCTGAGGCGTCTCGGATGGATGCTTTGCGGGCCTTGTGGACCGGCGTGGGTCTCGACGAGATCGTCACGCGAGAGATCACCGTGCAGCGGACGTTCGCGGATTTTGACGACTTTTGGACGACCAGCCTCCTCACACCAAGCATGCGCGCCGCGGTCTCCCCGATGACGTCCCAGGCGATCGAGCAACTCAAGACGCAGGTGCGCAAGCGACTACCAGCGGATGCCGCGGGACACATCACCTCCAGTGCGCGCGCCAACGCAATACGAGGTCGGGTGCCATTGACCCCTCACGATAGCTAGAGATTGATGTCGGAGAAGGGTCATGAAGGACGGTTCGGGACCGCGCCACTTCTCCTCCTGTGCCCCCGATAGCTGCCATGCCTGGACGAACGGGAACATGGTGGACGGCCCGCGACGGGGCCATCAGACCTGCTACCGGTCGTCAACCTCGATACCGTGACGTTCGAGCAGCGCCGCCCGCTTGAAGTTCAACAGAATCCGGGACATCTCCTGATCCGTGAGGAAGCCGGCGAATTCTGCCGGCAATCTTCCCTGATAGTCCCAAAACTTTTCGATCTGAGCTAGGTGCTCGGCCCATTGGTCGGGCCGGCTCCGCGCGAGTGCACGTATGGATGCATTCGTCGACGGCGTTAGCTGCGCAGCAACATCGTGAAGCTCTGCAAATCTGAGAGCGATAAGGATCTCGAGAACATTGCACATCGCCATAACGTTCGGACCGGTGACCTTGGACAGGAAATTGAAGCCAAGATTAGCTGTGAAGAATCAGCCCCGCGCGGGTATGCGCATAGCTTTTCCAGCATTCGCCTGACCACCGGAAGCAAACGTTCCTGGCGTCGGCACATGAACCTCTTTTAGGCGGCCCAGCAGCCACAAATCAATCAATGTCGTGCTCGTGCACATGTGACCTGATGGAAGCATTGCAGCGGGAAAGCCATGGTCGCGAATCCAACGCCACAAGGTCCGTTCCGACCTGCCGAACATGCGCGCCATCGCCGCGACACCAATGACGATGCCGTTGCTGCCCTCGGGTGCTTTGCAGTGCCCTGCCATGATCTTCCGACATGGTATTGAGTCGTCGACAGCGCAAGGTCAATAGCGACCGGTGCAATGTCCTGCGATGTCCTTCAATGTAGAATTCACCGACGAAACTAACTCTGCGCGTGCGTCGCTCATCGGCAATAAGCGGCCGGCGTCATTGCGATTGCCGATCCGATCAAGTCAATCACTCCCATTGCCGTCCTTAAGGCCGCTGTTATCCGGGTTGTCATGCTGAAGGGCGAAAACGCTACGGCGGCACGTGCTGTTGCGCACAAGCTCAGCGTTACCGATGTCGAGGCCGAAGTGTTTCCCGAGGAAGTAGGCAAGGTCGTCGCGCGTCTGCGAGCCGCCAGGCTGCGATGGCAGGTGACGGCGTTAGCGGCAAGCTTGCTGGCAATGCAATGGTACCGGCTCCGACCTAGCCATGCAGAGTGCCGGCATTAGGCTTCTCAAAGGCGACCTCAATGGCATCGTGCGGCACGCCAGGCCATCTCTCGGCGGCTCTGCGCGCATCGACCAACCGCAATGCCTCAGCGCCATTCTGCCCTGCGGCTCATCCAGTACAAACCAATTCGCAACCCGAGGATTGATTCTCGATTTGATCAGATTGCCGGTCCATCTGGTCCATGCAAATCTATTTTCTTGATCCCACTCAAATCGAAAAGAGCCATAAATAAGAAAATGCCTGGATTGCCTGGACTAGGAAGCGGACCTAACCTTAGCTCCAAACGACGCCAAGCGCGAAACCGGCGCCTGCTCCTCATCAGCCGACGGACCCTTAAGGTCGATACCGTGGTAGCACCGGATTCGATCCGCACCCGCTGGCCTCGTGGTGCTGATGCTCGGGAAAGCTGCCAGCAAATCGCGTCCGAAAACATGACTTGCCTCGGCGCGTACACCGTTCGCGGAGCACCAGATGGTGTAGGCCGAGTACAACTGTTTTTTAGGCACCTGCAAGCCCGATCCTAATTCGCACCGCTCCTCGATGAAGCTGGTGGTTGGCGACATCACGGTGCGCATCATCTCCTTTTCGGTCGTCGACGAAAGTGGCTCGACGAACCGCTTTTCCCGCTGGAGCCTTTGGTATCCTGCTACGGCCCAGCTCAGGATGCTGGGCAGCTCAACCAGAAGCCGCGCACGCAAATCCGGATCTTCTCTTCCGAGAAAACTCTGTTTCGTTTTCAAGATGACGAACCGGTCGGCGAGAGCGCCCGACACGTCTTCAAGGCGCGGCAACTCGTTCGTCGAAATCAAAAATCGGGTGGGCAACCTGCCCACCCAGTCCTCTCGAAATTTTCGAGGCACATTGACCAAGTCTTCACCCGAGATCGAAAGCATCCGCTCCACTAGTAGTGCGGGGTCGTTCTTTTTGCCGAAGCGGGCGTCAGGCACAATGCATAGCGGCTTACCAATCAACTTTTGTAGGCCGAACTGCTGCGAAAAGTTGCTGATTGACATAGACGCAATGCTTGCTCTGCCTAACAGTTGCTGCAGCACGGACGCGATCGTGCCTTTGCCGCTGCGCTTCGGACCAATTAGCATGAATATCTTTTGAAAGCTGGTATCCCGCACCAAGCAACACCCGAAGATGGTCTGCAATGTCCGTTGCGCTCCTGCGTCAAGGATCTGATCTAGGAATTTCTTCCACTGCTTCGGCGGCGGCGCTTCTTGGTCAAACGCAACACCGGAAGCCGACTCCACAAAAAGGGCTGGAGTAGCTGGGTACAGCCGGCCGCTTGGGACGTGCAAAAGTCCATTGGAGACTGGCAGCAACTCGGCGGCCGTGATGCCGACCGCGTGTCTCGGCAAGCCAGGCAGCCAGAACGGAGTGCCTTCGGCGGAGGTGAGCTCGCATTCAGCCTTCAATGCGTCATATACTTCGTCAACGTTCCTCGAGCGCGGCTTGAATGGCGCCAGCACCATCCCGTGGCCTGCGGGATCTTTCACCCATGCTACTGAGTCGCGCAGCACTTCCCAGATCGCGGCTCGAACTTCGTCTCTATTCGTCCGGCGGTATGCGCGCCCGTCGTAGACATAAAATTCTCCCTGAAAGTGGTGCAGGGTTCGGATGCCGTCCTCCGAAGTGAATTCCTCGTTCACAATCCTACCCGCTATGTCGCGAGGGTCGGCCTTGTCCAGCACGCGCACAAATTCAGTCACGGCACTTGCTCCATGCCCGACGTCCGAAGGTTCTGCTACGCGAGTTTAGAGCGCTAGGCTTTGCTCGATCGTCATTGTGGACGATGCAGCAGTTCGAATTTCAATGCGATCGATGGTGTAAAAGCTCGGCCCGTCCTCGATAATTCCATTCAGCAGGCTCAGTTCTTCAAGAGCGTGTTCGACCTGCAGCAAGCCCGCGTGCGTTCGGTACGCAACGTTACAAATCCATCGTGGCGTCCGCGGGAGATTATCGGGGAATCGAACTGGATGAGGAGAGGCAACGGGTGGAGAATACCACCCATCGCCGCCTCGTGCGTCTCGCGCCAACTCTGATGCGTACCGAAGTAATGTCTTTAGCTGCTGAGGCAGTTGGGCATTCAACGCAGCCAGGCCCGTAAGTCTCTCAAGCACGAGTAGAGCAGGGACACTTTTCATTCCCACCGGAAGTGCGTTGCGGCCGGTCGAAGTCCCTTCAGAATGGGTCACGATGAGGCTCCTAAGTCGATGCTACCGAGTAGATCGGTTCGCGGGCGTATTGGTGCGGTCGCGGGCGTCGGCTAGATCGCGCAGGACCTGATCGATCTCATCTTCGCGCCAGCGGGCAACACGCCCTAGCTTGATCGGCTTGGGTAGTAAGCCAGCTTGTATCTTGCGATAGACGGTAGATGGATCGATGGGCCGGCTGCCGCCGAGCTTGCGGCAGAGCGCGCGGACGTCGAGATACGCCGACATTGGTCTTCCTTGCTTCTGACTGCGACAGGCTGCAGGAGCAAGGTTGACAGCGCGTGTTCTCAGATGGAAGGCCGCTTATGTACTCTTTTGACGCCCAGGTCTTTTGGCACATTCGCAAGCTGCAGGGCCGTAGGATATACGCTCAATTCTCGAGAGGCTGAGTTCGATGCCAACGCTCTGGAGCATTTCCTGAAGCACCTGAGAGCCGGATTTCACTGGTGAATTGCCCCGTTTGTCATACGTACGGCAGCGTCGCAATCCTTCCTCGATACAGATGTTCATTGCCCCAATGATCCATTGATCCCGAGGCCAATGTTCGACCTGATGCTTTATCCTAGGTGGTGGAAGCTTCGGCAGATCGTAAGTTACCCAGTACAGGTGGTCAGGAAGATCAAGCGGGTCGGCAACGGATTCTAGCGCGTCTTGCTCAATTTCCCTTAGAGCGGCGCGCGCACTGTCGTCGCCTTGGAGTGCAAGCTGCTTTACGATTCTAATGCTGCGTTCTGGAGGCGAATAGCGGAGGTAGTAAGCCAGGACCCGAAAAGTCCTATTGCCGTGTATCAGGGTGGGCGGCAGGTGATTTCGAATCCGCAGCCCGGCGGCCTCAACAGGAGTGGCGTTATCTTTCCTCACGCGCACACCATCACAATATGGTCTGCCCAGGCATTCATCGCCCGGCGCTTTTCGTCTGCGTAGACCGCTCGATTGTACACCCCAGCGACTCCGGCCTTGTGGCCACTGACGTGGTTGACGCAGGCTTCCACTACATGTGGCAGGGCCAGCCCTTTCTCCAGCACATGTGTGACGAACGTGCGGCGCAGGTCGTGTATAGTCCAGGGCGGCATCGGCCGGCTAATGCCGGCGGCTTTGCGGCACGCAGCAATGCGCCCGTCGAGCTCGCGCTTGGCCTTGGACCAGCCGCTGAAGCCCGCATTCGCCGAGCGGCCGAAGACCTGCTCGCGGTCCTCTCGCGGCGGCGGCAGCAGCGCTAAGGCCTCTTCGCTGAGGGGCACGATGTGGAAACGCTTGTTCTTAGTGCGGGCGCCCGGCAGCTCGATCTGGCGCTGGGCCTCATTGATCTCAGTCCAGACCAGATCGCCGATCTCCGTCTTCCTCTGGCCGGTCAGGACTAGCAGCTTGACGACGCAGCCGTAATCATCATCCGAACAAGCCTGCCAGACCTCGCGCAGCTCGGCCTCGGTGAGCACACGCTCGCGGTTGGTGGTTACGGATACGCGCTTGATGCCGGCGGCGGGATTGGTTCTGACATACTGATCGGGATGGTCAACGGCCCACATGAAGAAGGCTCCCAGTGAAACCCTGGCACTATCGGCTGCCCTGGGCCCGCTATTGACCGCAAGGTTCTCCAACTCTCGTTGAACGTCACTGCGCGTGATTGCCTGCATGTCGTGCTGATGCAGCGGCCACCAGTGCTTCATCAGATGCCGCTCGATCTCGAGGTAGGTTCTGGGCCGCAACTCGCGTCGGCGCTTTTCGAGATAGATAGGCACAAGGCTGCCCATGGTCTTGCGCTTCTTTAGGGCGTCGCGTTCCGTCCGCGCCTTCGCTTCGGCGGCCCGCTTCTCGGCGACCACGTCGTGGCCTGACTTGGCTCTTAGCAAAATGCGGGCCGCTTCCTTCCGCGCATCCGCCAAAGCGCCTTTCACCAGTGCGCTGCCAAGCACATGGCGGCGCTGTTGAGCGCCCACATTGAACTTCACAAAATACACGGCCTTGCCGTTCGGAAATTTGCGGATACCAAAGCCGGGCAGCGCGTCATCAAAAACTTGGAAGCCGCTCTTCGGATCGACGTCCGCAGGGACCGACATGCGTTGCGCAAACCCTTCGGTGATCTTGGCCATGAGATACTCGTGGCGGAACGTGAGCGGAACTGCTCAAGAGCAAGCATCTGCAACTCTATGCGCACAGCGTTCTGGAGGTCTAGTCAGAACAACCGAGAACAAATGCCGCCTTTGACGCGCAGGCTGTCGCAGCGGAACGCAGGGTGTCGCGCCCACTCCTTACTGGGGGACTGGGGGTCGAGAGTTCAAATCTCTCCGCTCCGACCAATTATTTCAACGACTTAAGGTTCTCATGTCTCAGTGACATCATGGGCCA
>LNFM01003226.1_pt1 | contig 32562 bp, 26 predicted proteins | sample 596031 | NCBI WGS metagenome assembly LNFM01 (sample SAMN04254537, study PRJNA301005) | activated carbon metagenome | isolation source: dual media filters at the Ann Arbor, Michigan drinking water treatment plant | place: USA: Ann Arbor | reverse complement strand
GTAATCGGCGCGTGATAGCCAGTGCTGTATATTTTTTTCCCAACGCGCAATCGGTTCCGACTGTCAGTATTCTTTTGCCGGTGCGTTTTCGACCGGTCCCGACTGGTAGATTTTGCGGCGCACGGCGGATGTTAAATAAACCCCGTCCAAGCCGTTTTGCCTCAAGCGACAAAGCAGGAAATGCCGAGAGCGAAATATGCATTCCGCTTACGATATCCAGACCAGCCCGCATTGCTTCGGTCAGCATGGGGATCCACGCCGCAGGGATCGTACCACCGGCGTTTGCAACACCAATCACCAATGATCTCGCACCTGCGGCATAGGCCTGCGACGGCAACAGGCGAGGCAGTCCCGTTGATACTGATGATGGCCCACTCCCCCATTCGCCAATGCACAGTTCAGGCACCCAATCGCGCAAACCAAAAGCAGTTTTTGCGTAGCTTGGATTTGTCACGTCGCCGAGAAACAACAGATAAGGTTGTGGCAGGGAGAGCGGAATGCCCTCCCCAGCCGTAAATTCGGATATTTCAGTTTTCATGTTTAAAATGCCAGTTCGATTGCTGCGCCCACGGTTCGGGGTTGCATGGGCGCGACGAAGAAGAAAGTGGGCTGGCCGATCCCGTCCCTGCCGCGATCGCGGGATAATGCACCCTTCGAATCGAGAAGATTACGCGCATAGAGACGTACCGTGAAACGATCCGAAATGGCGAATACGCTGTTGACGTCAACCGCTGTGTAAGCTTTGGCAATCGTTGCCTGAGGAGTGCTTTCAGCCCCGGAAATCCGGCTTCCGACGTACCGTACGCCCAGTCCCAAGGTTGCATCTACGTCATCGCCGATGGGAAAAGCGTAGTCGGCTGTCGCCGATCCACTGAATTCAGGAATCCGAGGTAGCCGATCGCCTTTCTTTCCTCCGACCGACGGTGGTGTGTCTTCGGTCAGCTTGGCGTCGGTATAAGCACCGTTAAGACCGAACACGAGCTTGGGTGTAGCGCGCCAAATCAATGCAGCCTCCAGTCCCTGGCTGCGCGCACGACCGGCATTGGCACCGCCGGACACGCCATTGAAGTCAACCGAGAGCTGGATGTCTTTCCAGTCCATCCGGAACAGCGCAGCATCGAAAGTCACGCTTTTATCGAAGAGTTCGGCCTTGACCCCAAACTCATAATTGGTCAGTCGGTCGGAGTCGACGATTGGAGGAACATTCGGAAGAATGACATTAGGTCCCCCGGGTCGGTAGCCAGATGCAGCCCGCAAATAGACCATAACATCGTCATTTGGCCGCCAGCGCGGGCCCGCACTGAAGGTGATGACTTCTTCCGACGAGGTGCCGCCCTGGTTAGCAGCGGGCAGGATGGCTCCACCACTGATCTGGCGGAACTTCTGATCGTTGCGAGCCCATCGCAATCCGCCTGATATATCGAATTTTGGCGAAAATTTGAACGTTGCATTCCCAAAAACCGAATATTCCCTGTAAGTAGAAGGGAGCGCCGCGATCGCAAAGGGATCGAGACCAGCTATCGGCTGTTTTGCAAAGGTCAGGGCACTGACATTCTGTTTGTTTTCGCTTTTCTCGTCCGTAAAGAACCCGCCAATCAGCCACTCGAAGCGGTCATCGGAAGCTGATGCAAGCCGGATTTCCTGAGTGAATTTTTTAAGTTCCAGACGGATATCAAACTGCGAAAGACCTGCACCCGGCGCCCCGAAAAATGGAAAAATAACGCCAAACACCCGGCTCGCATCATTTGTTTGCCTGGTTACATTGTGGCTGTAGGTTGTTGCCGACGAAAGCGTTGCAAAATCGAGATCGAGATCGGCGCTGAGAGCACCCCAGTAGAAATCCTTCGAGAATGGTTCGTCGAGATAATTGTTGTTCGACAAACCATCGCCCAGTCGCTGGCCATCTGATATCCGCTCTACGACCAATGCATTGTTCGCAGACTCGATATTCTGCCATATGCCGCTTGCCACGATCGACAGGCGTTCAGTAGGCTCCAGCCTAAGCGCGATGCGCGCACCCTGCTGCAGGACGGGATTCTGGTCGCGTGCGCCCGTTTCAACATTATCAATAAACCCAGGGGACTTCCGCCGGGCATAGCTAAATGTCAGACCTGCCATATCTTGGGCCAGCGGCACATTGAGAAAAGCCTGAGCCGCATAGCCGACATTGCTGCTGCCTTTAATTCCAAAAATCTCGCCGCCTGCCTTGCCTTCAAAAGCATCCAGTGATGGCTCAACCGTTACATATTTGAGGACGCCGCCAATCGAGCTTGCTCCATAGAGCGTTCCCTGAGGACCTCGCAGCACTTCAATCCGCTGCACGTCATATGGAAGCAGATCGAGATTGAAAACGGCACTGCGAGCATATACCGAACTTGAACCTACCGGCGCTTCATCGAGATAGGTACCCACCGTAGCACTTGGGCCCAGCGGTCCGATCCCGCGCAGCGAGATTGTCGACTGTCCTGGGGATCCTGCGGTGTCTACCTGCAGCCCTGGAATATAGCCGCTAAAATCTGTGAGTTGCGCTGCGCCCTTGCTTAAAAGGTCTTTGCCGGTAACCACGCTGATCGATAAAGGCACCTCTTGCAGATTTTCGGCACGCTTTTGAGCTGTCACCACGATTTCAACAGCTTCGCTCTCTGCCTTGGTCTTTCTGCTATCTGCCTCTTCGGCATTGGCGGGTGACGCAAAAATTCCGAATATACAGGCAGCCGACGTAAATAATATGTATTTATAACTCATGCTACGTTCCCCTCATTTCCAAACACTGTTTAAAAGTCTATAGAAATTATTCCCGAGTATCATTTCAATATTTGTCTGGGAATAACCACGCTTCAGGAGAGAATCTGTTAGTTGATATATTTTTTCTGGATGATCGAAGCCATCTGTGTCGATTTTGTTTCTAAAAGCATAGCTTTGCTTATAGTGTGACTTAAGCTCTTCGTATTGCTCACGCGGCATATCATCATAGCCATTCAAGTCTGAATCGCTGCCGATGCCGACATGTTCGATCCCAGCAAGACGGACGACATGATCGATATGATCGATTATATGGCCGACATCGGTCGGCTCTTGGTCGCGGACAAAATTGCGCACGCCGGTAATACCGATCACACCGCCCTTGCGGGCAAGGGCGGTAATTGCGAAGTCGGATTTCAACCTCGGATGGTCATTGAGCGCACGGCAATTGCTGTGTGTAATCGCGATCGGCCCGGAAGATGCCTCAATAGCATCAAGCGTGGTTCGGTCGCCGCTATGCGAGACATCGACGAGCATACCGACCCGATTCATCTCGGCGATCACTTCTGCTCCAAAATCGCTGATCCCGCCATCAACTCGGTCTGTCGAACCCGAACCTATGCGATTCTGGCTGTTGTAGGTCAGCTGCGAACAGCGCTGGCCGAGCTGATAAAAAAGTTCAATGTCAGATATGCGCTCGAAATGATCGCTATTTTGCAGGCCCATAATGACCGCACAGCGCTTTTCCCGCTTCGCCCGGTCGATATCGTCGGCTGATCCAACCAATGAAAGTATGTCGACATTTCGTCCGACAAAACCCTGCCAACCGGCAAACCATGTGAGCGCTGCCTGCTTGGCGTCGGGACCCATTAATCCAACAGCATTATGTATGGCGGTTATGCCACTGCGCTGAAAATCTAAAACGTCCGAAAGCGGCATACGGCGTGCCGGATATTTCGGATCGAAATCGAGCTTAATTGGCGCGAGCATATCAATAACCCGGCAACCGCCAACAATATCCACCGCCTTGGTTGAAAACCGGACGCGCCCCGTGCCCTGGGCCAGCACGCGCCCTGAATTGATCATCGGAAAGCCGACCGCAGCCACCGCGCCGGCGCGCATGACCGCACGCCGCGAGAATGCATTCTCGCCTGGCATATTCTCTCTCCTTTTATAGCCTGATTCGAAATCTATTCTCTATTTAGAGAATTGCAACTCTTTTATGAAAATAGTGTGGGTGCCCAGACGGGATCTTGCAGCGAAATGCGGCCACGGTCATATTTTACAGCCGGTTCGGTGTCGCGGGCTAGAAAAGTCGGGCCATCAAGATCGACCACACTGCAATATTGCCCCAAGACAAAAGCAGGGGCCATTGCCCGGCTGGTGCCCATCATGTTGCCAACCATGACACCAAAACCCAGTTCCTTGGCGCGGCGCGCCATTCGTAGAGCCTCGGTAAGACCACCGCATTTGTCGAGCTTGATATTTATGATGTCGAACAGACCGACAAGGTCTACCAGATCGTCGGTCTCAAGAACGCTTTCGTCAGCCGCAATCGGAATGGGCGAGCCAAAACCTCGCAAATCTTCCTCACAACCCCTTCGTAACGGTTGCTCGAGCAACGAGACATCATATGTAACCAGATTCGTAATCAGCGCATCCATGTCGCATCTATTGAATCCCTGGTTGGCATCTACCGCGAGCCATATATCGGGGCGTACCGAACGGACGGCCGCCACCCTTGCAAAGTCAAGCCGGGGTTCACCGCCAAGCTTCAGTTTAAGCGCAGTCGCGGATTTTAGCTTTAGAGCTGCGTTCGCCATGTCTTCGGGGTCAGCAACACCAAGCGTGAATGTCGTTTCCAATGACCCGTAACGCGGAACACCAGCAAGTTCGGCAACGCTTTTCTGCGCCTGCGCTGCTTCCAATGCCCACATCGCGCAATCGATAGCGTTGCGCGCGCCCGAACGCGGCAGTAGCGACTGAAGTTCTGCCCGTGATACACCGGCCTCAACCGCGTCGCGTACTGACTCGATTTGGGCGACAATATTGTCCGTATCGTCGCCCAGATAATAGACGCCGGACGCTTCACCTGTGCCGATATGGCTACCTTGCGACAGGGTGACGGTGACAACCCGGCTATGATCAAAAACATAGCCGGATATTTCGAAGGGATGGTGATATTCGAACCGTTCAACTTCAACCCGCATAGTGCGCAGCGCATTTTCAAGAACCAGCATGATCAATAATCCAGTGCAAGCGAAAGAAAGTTGTATCGCGCAGCGATCCATAGGATCACGAGAGCAGCGCCGAAAAGCAAAGCGGCCGCTGCTATCTTGGCAACCTCGCGCGTTTTAAAAGAACGCCAGAGCGCCCAGACAGCCACAACAGGGAGCGCGGGCATGAAGAGGAGCGATCCGAACTGAGCTGCGCGGACAAGCGGATCAAGAGCGCCGTTGAGTGAAGCGAGGTCACCTGACATCTTTAAGATGACCACTACCCAAGCGGTCAATGATGCAAATACACCTGTACTGACGACGATCATCGCCCGCCGGACACGCCGATCAGTTCCTTCAAGGTTCGACGGTAGACGGTAACGCCAGCGAAAGAAGCGACCGAGGGCTGAGCCAAGAAGGAACAGTAGCAAGGTCACAACCGAAGTCCCGAGCAGCACCGAGAGGAGCGCGCCGTTTTTCGAAGCCGGGACCCGGTCAAAAAGCATTATCGGCGCAATCGAACCGATAGCTATGCGTTCGACCGTATTGTCGCGGATAATCGCCGCAAGCGTCTCTGTTCCATCTGAACGTTTCCACAGGCCCGCCGCCACCGGCAACCATTCGTCTGAAAGACCTGGCGCTTTGCTTGAAGGGGTTATCAGACGGCCATCGGGCATGGCGGTGACCGTGAACTGCGAAAAAATCTGTCCGGCTCGCAGGAAACTTGAATCCGATCGGCGGCTAAAAACATAACTTCCAGCTACCCGGGCTGCTTCTTTTGCCGCGACCTTCCCATCTTCCATGCGCCTGTCCAAGACAGCCTGCCGAAAATACCTCTCGACAAATTGCTGAAGCAAAAGCTCGCGCAATTTTCCGGCAGCACCGGCCTGACCGCTACTGTTAACGCTTACAAACAAGCCGACCCGTTGCGCCGGCCAGAGCACCAAATTGCTGTGAAACCATTGTGTATCGCCGCCATGGGCAATGGCATGCACGCCATTAACCTTCTGTTCGTAAAATCCCAGAGCCATCCGGTTGGAAAAGGGATCTGTGCTTGTAAAACTGTTGTGCATCAGCCGGGTCGTTTCTGGGCTTAGAACCTGACCTCCATCATCGAGATGTGCGATCATGAAACGGGCCATGTCGGAACCCGTCGCACTGAGCCCACCTGCAGGTATATTAGCGATCATTTCAAAAGGCTGCGCTTTGTCAGATGCCGACGCATATCCCTTGGCAACAGATCCCGCGAAGTGAGCCGGTACCGGCTGGACGAGAGTTGAGTGCGCCATGGAAAGCGGCATGAAGATATTCTTCTCAACGTATTTTTCAAATGGCATGCCACTGACGCGCTCGACGATATAACCTGCAAGCCCAGTTCCGTAATTCGAATAGGCCGGCGTGGAACCAGCACGAAAAATCCGGCGTGGAACCCAACGCTTGAGATCTTCGCCAAGTCCGGGTTTGCGTACGCCCGGTAAGGTGATGAGCCCCCTCAGGCTTTCCTCGAAGCCTGGACGATGCGTCATGAGATGGCGCATGGTGATCGGGCCGTCGCTCCTTTTTGGTATGCGAAAATCAAGATACTGGTTGATATCGGCGTCAAGATCGATCTGCCCGCGCTCGACGAGCTGCATGACCGCCGTCCAGGTGAACAATTTGGTCACCGAGCCTGGCCGGAACAATGTGTTCTGCGGATCTACAGGTTGGCGCTTGGCGATATCGGCATAACCATATCCGCGGGCAGTCAATATCTCGCCGTCCTTGACGATCACCACCACGGCGCCTGCAATATCCCCCGATTTCAATGCATATGGGAGGAAGCCGTCAAGCCAGATATCGGCATCCTGACGGGTGAGAGCACTGGATCGCTGTGAGTCTGCCGGGCGCGGTGTGCCTGACCGATCTTCCAGATTCGCTTGCGCAGACGCATCGCGCTTGGAAGTCGCAGCAGCTTTTGCGCCTGGCTCGCCCGTCGGCGCTACGAACAACAAAACCGCCGCTAACCCAGCTTTGGCCAACCTGTTCAGATTCATCATTTTTATAGCCCTCCCTTTAGGCATTGCAGATTGACCGCCTGGACAGTAAGTTTCCCAAAAGAGCAATTAGCCTAAATGCGCCTTATATTCTCTATTTAGAAAATAAAAAGCGTAAATGGAAATAATTTGAAGGAATGGATGATATGGCCGTACCAAAGCAGACCTTGGGAGCACATCTGAAAGCTCTGCGCGCCAAAAACGGCTGGACCCTTAAAGAGATGGGCAAGAAAACGGGAATTCCACTATCGACGCTTTCAAAGGTCGAGAATGACAAACTTACGCTGACGTATGACAAGTTGCTTCAGGTGAGCGAACGGCTGAACATTCGGATGTCTGAATTGTTTGCAGAAACCGATTCAACGGCGGGCCGGGCCGTAACCGCTCGGCGAAGCATCAGCAGTACGGACGATGCATTGCGCGTAAATACTGAGAATTATGATTATTACTATCTTTGCACCGACCTTCGTCAAAAGAAGATGATCCCGGTATTCACCAGAATTCGCGCCAAATCTCTCGAGGAGTTTGGCGACCTTGTCCGTCACTCTGGCGAAGAATTTATCTATGTGCTTGAAGGCGCAATGAAGGTCGTAACCGAATTCTACGATGAGGCGGTAATCAGTGCCGGGCAATCCATCTATATCGATTCTACCATGGGCCATGCTTATCTCGCGGCAGAGGGTTTTGATGAGGCAGTCACCATTGGGGTGTGCTCTAGCGATGACGAGAACTTGCTTGCGTCTCTGATGTCACTTTATGACGGAAATCCCGCATAACCAATCAAAATTCTCTTGTTAGATACATATTCTCTAATTAGAGAACCTGGCATCGATTGAGGGAATACTGAATGTTTATCGTACAATCTGGTCCGTTACTCCTTGTGGGCGCCATAGGTATCGCCACACTATTGTGTGATGTTGCTGCGACAGAGCAAAAGCTGATCGAATCCGGAAAGCCCGTACCGGGCTCGCGTGCGGTACTCGGGACTATACTGGTCGCCCAACCTTTTATTCTTCTCCTTCTTGCGCTTTGGGCAGGACATAGTTTTGCGCCAAGCGCAGGCCTTGTCTCTTTGTTGCATGGAGACGCGTATGCCGCACCGAACAACCTTGTTGGGATGTTTGTCGCTATTGCAGTTGTTGCCATCGGCAGTGCCGTCCTCGTTAAATATGGCGACCTGGTCTTCCGCCGTCTCGGTCCGGGCGACTGGGCAGCGTTGCGTCCTCCTACCGACAAAAGCTGGCAGTATCTGTTCAAGGGCATCTTTTACGGCGGCGCAACCGAAGAAATCCTCATTCGTTGGGGCGTTATGAGTGCGATTTTGTATGGTTTGCTCAAGCTTGGCCTTGCGCCGCACATAGCCCTGTCTAGCTCGATACTGGTGAGCGCTGCGCTTTTTGCCATCGCGCATCTGCCAGCGGTCGCAGCCGCAACCAGGCTGACTCGGGCGATCGTATTTCGCACTCTTGTCTTGAATTTTCTTCCGGGCATCGCTTTCGGCGCATTGTTCGCCACGTTCCATCTGGAAGCGGCGATGGTCGCGCATGGCCTGACGCATCTGATCATGTTCTGGCTTCCAGCGCCCGAAACCTATCCAGATAATTAGTCCAGAACAATGAATACACCAAGGTGCCGGACCATATCCGTTTGCTGTTCAGACTAAGACGGGAAGTGGAGGGTCGCGCTTAAACCTAAGATAATTGCCTATATCCAAATGTACAAAAACTGTCCGTTCACCTGCGCTCATAATGGAGAACAGTTTTCCGTCACCAGGTTTCTTGCGTTTGTCGTCCGCCAACCTGGCGATCCGCGCCAGAGATGCCAGACTGACGCAAACTGTCGTTTGAAGCGGGGATCACCGCCTCCAATGTAACCATCGCCGTACGTTTATAGGTTTCCCGAAGCTTTATTGCTAACATAGTAATCAGAAGGCGGTTCTATCCCTCCTCCCTTCCCCTGGAGCCGCCGTCTGACAGGCGGAGCGGCAGCTTGCATGAAAACCCATGCGATAGCCGCTCCGCCGATCTGCATAAATTCATATCCCAAGCACGCCTGAACAAATTTTGGGTTTTCACACTTAAAATTGTCCGTTTCATTCGCTTGTCTGGTCGGACTATGCAGCTTTTCCGAATAGCTCTCGCCAATCTGCGTCCGCCAGAAACGGCCGGTCAGTCGGTTGATCTCGCTGTCGATGCGGTAGCGTGCGCAGGCAGGCTGGGCGCCCGGATAGTCTGTTGCCCGGATTGCTTCGTTCCCGGTTTCCGGTGGCCGGGAACGGAAATTTCAGAGCCGGATCCCGATTTTCTGGCTGGTGCAATTATACAGGTCGCAGAGGCGGCGAAGAGGGCAAACATTGGTGTTATTCTTGGCACAGAACGCATTGCTGAACGAGGCCTGCAAATTACGGCCTGTGTCATCAACCCTGACGGAAACATTGCGGGCTGGCAGGATAAAACACAACTCGATCCGGATGAAGAGGAAATTTATCCAGCCTACGGCGAGGCACGCTATATCTTTCACATCGGCGGGGCTGATTTGGCATTGTCATTTGTCATGAAGGGTGGCGTTATCCCGAGACCGTACGCTGGGCAGCAAGGCGCGGTGCGCAGATCGATTTCCATCCATTTGCAAATGCGCCAACACGTACAAACTATCGTCCCGCATTCTTCGGTGACCCCTCCAACAGTTTTCACGAAAAGGCGATCCTGTGCCGAGCAGCGGAAAATGGCTGTTATTTCGCCTCGGTGTCCAGCACGTTTCACGGCAAAGGCGCAACCTCTGCGGTGGCTGGACCGGACGGGCAACTGATATGTTACCAGCCTTACGGCGAGGAAGGATTATTGATTGCCGATCTCGACCTTGATCTCGCTCCATGCGAACTGGCCAAAAGATATCGCGCTACCCTCTATCACGATTGATCGCTAAAACCCCTTCCCCACCATTCAACGACCGGCGATAGGGGCACCGTGTCCATCACTCATACGCACCTGCGTCGACAAAGACTCTAGCTTCGACACGGACGAGACATCCAGGGCTTCAAGCATATAATTTGAACACCGATAAAGCGGGCTCAGCCATGCAGTCTTTGCCCGCGTGCGGCCCGCTAGACCCCGCATGATGTTCGCCTTAAAGAACCGCGGTCATCTATAGGTTGGCATATTACAACCGGTCGGCACTGGCCGAATTGCTGCGCTCCATTGCGGCACACGCACTGAATCCCTACCCGAACCAGAATATGTGAAAAACTCATAATACAATCATTTTTTATCGTTATACATTAACTAATGGTTGACTAGGGTGCAAAGTCTGCCTAGTGGCCGCGCATTCAAGGCAGCTATCGGGGCTGCCTCATATAGAAGGACTATCGCATGAAATCGCGTACAAGCATATGCTTGGCGGGGCTGTTGCTCTGCGCCTCCACTCTACCTCAAAATGCAGTTGCATCGACTTCCGGCCCGTTGGTTATATTTGGCGACAGCCTGAGCGATAGCGGCAACGCCTCGCGCCTTACAGACGGGGCCTACCCCGATCCTCAATATTATAAAGATGGCAGGCTATCGAACGGCGCTATCTGGACAGATCTCGCAGCGCCCCGCGTGGGCTATTATGCCGACCTTCTTACCAATAAGACCACATCTGTACCGTTGGACGGGTGGAATTTTGCAGTTGCCGGCGCACGCAGTGGCAGTGAGGAACTGGACCCTGCAACATTGAGCGCTCCGGGATTGAGAACTCAAGTGCGCGAATACAAGCGGTTTCTCGCAGCTGGCGCCATTCGTCCCGACCAGCGCGCCGCTTCCGCGGCTATATGGTCGGGCGCAAACGACTATGGACTATATGTCACCGATCCAGTGCGTCTAGCCTCGGGCGACAAGGCATTTGCGGGTAGCGTAGTCGCCAATATAACGGCGGCCACAAAAGAGCTGACCGCTTCCGGTGCACGCGAAGTGCTTATCCTCAACCTCTTTGATTTCACTGCTGCGCCTACCGCCGCTGCTCTTCCCGCTGATCTCAAAAAGGCAGGCGACGATCTTGTGCACTCGCATAACGATCTTCTTCTTCGTTCAGCCGAGGATCTCAATCTTTCCAATGGCGCGCGGGTTTTGGTGGTTGATGTCAACTCACTCATTCGCGACATTTCAGCAAACCCGGCCCTGTATGGGTTTAACAATGTCAGCCAACCCTGCCTGCCTGACAATGCTGCCCCCCAATGCGCTACGTCGGCAGATGCAGACAAGCGCCTGTTCTGGGACGGAACGCATCTGACGCGTGCCGGCCATGCGCTTGTTTATGAAATCGTACGCGCCACCCAGCTTGCAGCCGATCACGCGCCTGCGCTCGCCGCTGCCATCGGCGACAGTGCAATGCAACTCGCCAGCCGACATCACGGTGCGGTGATTAACCACTTCGCCAACTCTGCCTCTGCCAGTCCCCTATCCGCAATTTCGATCTCGACCTGGGCTGCCGACGCACGCGTAGAACGAGACGCAATTGCCGGAAGGAGCGCTTATGCGCTCGATAGCCGGTCCTATGGCGGCGGCATCGACATAAATGTTTCGACTGGTCTGCGAGTTGGTATTGTCGGATCCTATCTTGAAGCTGACGCGGCTGCGGCAGATGCGGTAGGTTCCTTCACAGGCAGTAGCAGCGCTGCATCGCTTATCGCGTCCTGGACCAGCGGTCCGGTGCGCGCAGAAGTCCAAGGCGGTCGCGCTTGGCAGAATTTTGACGCCGTGCGAAAAACCGGACTGAGTGTGGCTCCCGACGCTTCAGCAAAAACTGACGCAACGGTAACTTTTATGAACGCGAAGGTCATGTGGGCGGTTAAGCTGGGAGCTGTCCTTTTCGAACCCAGAGTTGAACTTGGCTATGCAGACCTTGATCTCAATGGATGGCAGGAAAATGGCGGCCGCTTCATGAATATCGAGGCCGATGCCCAACACCGCCAGTCACTGGTGGGAAAGGTAGGCGCAAACTCCGCTTTTGATATGCCGGTCGGAGCATTTGTCCTGCGCCCTTTCGCAAGTGTCGACTATAGCCGGGAAATGCTGGATGGCAGCTGGCAGGTGGGCACCACGCTTGGTTCCGGTCAGCATATAGTGACCACCGCCGATACCGGTGACAGGGACTGGGTGGAGTTACGCGCCGGTGTGGCCCTCCAACTAACTGGCGCACTCTCGCTGACCACGGCCTACGAGACACGTGTCCTCGACAAAGGCGATGCGCTTCGCTCTTATGCAGTTGGGCTAAACTTTCGGTTCTGACTGCCGCACCGCGATGCTAAGGGTGGCACCCGCAGGCGGGTGCCACTCAGGAGGAAATGATGCAAAAACCGGAACTACAACAGGAGATTGCGACATTGAGTGCGCGGCTCAGGTTGATGAGCGGCCTAGCCATTCTGGTGCTTCTCTTGTTTTGGATCGGCGAAATTGTACAGGCGCGCATGGTCGGTTATTGGGAATATGGTCCAATCGATAGCCGCCTCCCTTACAATAATATGCCGCTCTGGCTGATCGTGTTGACAGCGCTGTTGCGCCTTGCCGATCTGATACCGGCTGTCGGCGCGCTCGCAACATTAAGGGCGCTGTTGCGGGAATGGAGCGACGGCGCAGTCTTTACTGTCATCACCGCAATCAAAATACGGTCGATCGGGATGTGGATCATCCTGCTAGCCGCGATACAATTGGCGAGTTCAGCGATATTGGGACCGCTCGCACATGCCGCAGGCATATTGCCCGAATTTCGAATCCATTTAAACTTCAACCTGCCTGCGCTCGCAATAGGTATCATGGTCATTCTGCTCGGCAGGATCATGCTGGTCGGTGCCCGGTTGCAGGATCAGGCAGACAGGACAATCTGATAGGCCATGGCGATTATCATAAATCTCGATGTCATGCTCGCAAAGCGCAAAAAGCGCCTGACCGACCTCTCCAACTATGTTGGCATCACCATCCAAAATCTTTCGGTGCTCAAAACAGGCAAGTCGCTTGCGATCAAACTTTCGACTCTCGACAAGATTTGCGAATTTCTGGAATGCCAGCCAGGCGATATTCTGGAACATGTCCCAAGCCAGCCAATGAACGGGCACGACTGATTTAACACGGTTCAAACGTTTGGTTCCAGCGGTGTAGCTGCCCGGGTTAACAATCGCGATTCAATCGACATACCTGTCCAATCTTGTCGCTTTGTCCTTTCGTAAATGCTCCTCTGACGATGGACGCACAACATTCTGAAATCAATATATTTATTGTATTTCGTATTCTTTTTATCGTTTTACAGTAACTTTTGCTTGCACTTTTCTTTGCACAAATTTAGACGCCCGGCGCAGCGGGAACATCTGCCCTTATGTAAAGGATCAATGATGCGTAAAATAACAATAGGTGCAGCCGTCGCTGCATGTCTTATATCGGCCGCCACCTCGGCGGCACCAGCGCGGTCGGATATCTTGGCGCCATCTGCGCCTGCTAACACCCAAGCTGCACTCGCCGAGAAGTTGGTGCGTACGATTATATCCGAGGCCATGTCCGGCTTCGTCGATCACACCCGGATGGAACCCGATATCGTACCTGCCGTAAAGCTAGCGCAGGCAGGCGTGATCGCCAAGTTGCGCAGCTATGGTCCAACCTTGTCAATCGTCCAACGCGGCAACCCTTCCGGCCGCGGGCTGCGAATCTACAAGTTCGATGTCGAGCATGCCAGAGGCCGCTCGCAATGGCGCATCAGCCTTGCTGCCGACGGGCGTATCAGCAATCTTTTGTTCCAACCCCGTTGAGAGCATGTGTCCGAAGCCATGAACTGCAATCTCGCCAACCCGCATCGTAAAGGCGCGTCATCTTTACTATTTCACGGCCTCCCCGCGCTGGCAGTCTATGCTGCCATAGCGGGTCTCTCAGGTTGCAAACAGGCAGCCCCCGGGCAGCGCGAGCCGGTATCTGCCGAGCTATCATGGCGTGTGGTCGGTGGCAGTGAAGGCGCGTCAGCGACACTCCTTCAATCGGGCGTAAAACCCCTGCTTCTGCTTGGTTGCCGCCTCGATAGCGACGAATTTGTTGTCGAAGTGCCCGGGTTTACGCTAATCGCCAGCGAAGAACGGCTAAGCTTTGGATTCAACGATAATGACCCTCTGGTTCTTGCCGTCGACTTTGATTGGCGGGGCGCTGGAATCCGCGCCACCGTCCAGATGCCTAAGGATATATTTGCAAAGATCATCACGGCAGACCGGATCGGCATTTCATATGGCCGCTACAAACTTGGACCATATCCGGCGCCAAGCGAGTCGCAGAAAAATTCCATGGCGTTAGCCTGTGCATCGCACGCTGACCCAACTGCGCCCCGTGGTCGAGTGACGTTCATACAAAAGACCACGTCCGTCTTGTAATCAGCGGTAATAGAAATTGTAGCGCGAATGCTGCGGTGAGATATTTGCCGCGATCTTGATGTGCAGGATAAATCATGTTGTTTCAGGAATTTTTTTATACGGAGCGTTTGGTATTTCGCCCGTTTAATAATCACGACTTAAGTGACCTCGCTGCCATCGTTGCGGATCCGAACGTTATGAAGTTTGTGGGCGATGGCATCCCCTTGGATACTTCAGCGACTGAATTGTGGATCAAAAATTCGCGCAAGAACGTGAAAACGTTTGGCTATGGAACAGGTGCGGTAATTGATCGATCATCTGGCCAGCTTCTCGGCTGGGCAGGCTTTGCGCGTCCAGAAGGCGAGGCTGAAGAGCTCATTTACGGTTTTGGGCAGGCGTATTGGAAAAGAGGCTACGGAACCGAGATCTTGGCCGCGCTTATTTCTTACGCATGGAACGAGCTAGGCATGACTGAACTTCGCGCCACAATCTTTGGGCAAAATTATGTTTCGAAGAAACTGTTGGAGAACAGCGGATTCAAATGCGCGTCAAATACTTCTGTTGGAAGCACAAATTTTATATTAAATCGACCATAGTGGACGCGTGGCAGTCCTTATGTCACCATTAGGCCACAGCTCCACCGCGCAGTACGTGCGAGTTCCTCGCTGATCCAGGTTACCGATTTATACTGAGGCCATCCAGCCAGCGCACTAGCTGTTCAGAGAGCGCAACCCTCTTATCGGAAAAACTTTGGTCTGTTGGCCAAACAATGAGACGAGAATGGTGAGCCGTTTGGGCGACTTTATGTGCAGTTTGTGCAATGCCTCGCTCGGCAGCTACGATGGTCAACGGCCTTTTGCCATAATCTACCACGCGCTTTGCTAAGTTAAAACGGATCGCGTTTTTTAGTAGTTCATCGGTCAGCGCCTGATAGTTGGTACCGCTTAGTGGCGGCAAATCCGTCGCCAGCTCCACACGCCACGCAGCCTGCCCAGATCGCGCGAATTGCTGCCTCGTGGCCTTTTACCTGTCAAAATTTGCCGAAAAACTCAGAGTCTGGCAACAAGGTATTATTGCAGATCTGGCCGTTTCCAAAATTGAAGGATTTGTGGCTGCACGGGTTGCCAAAATATTAAGCCAACCTGGTTCGCATGGCATTTTTAGTTTTGTTTTGCGCACCCAATCATAGCAAGCGGTTTCATGCTTAGATGTGGTTGCTAAGATACCTATCATAGTGTAGATGACGGTTGCTTTAAAAGCAGCACCTATCACTACAAAAAACGCGCTTTCTATGAAATTCTGCATAAAGCAAGACAACGCTCAACTTGAATTCGATAAAGCTATAAACGTTCGAAGATTTGACCTTCAGCAAGATCTCTCAATTTGTCTTCAAATCTGGCGCCGGTCTGCGGCAAAAGGGCATCCGTTTCTTACCTCTGCCGAATTAGATGCAGAAGAACTGGTGCTGGCGGACGTTTATATGCCAATGGCTAACGTCAGCGTCGTAACCCTTCAGGAGAAGCCAACAGGTTTTATCGCGTTGATTGAAAACGAAATAGGAGGGCTTTTCATTGACCCCGATTTTTGGGGTAATCGGCTGGGGTCCTTGTTAGTGTCTAAGGCATTTGACGTTTGCCCAATCCTAAACGTTGAAGTGTATGCGGCCAATAACCGTGCTTTAAGTTTCTATTCGAAATTGGGTTTTATCGAGATCGGAAAAAGATCATGTGATGACCACGGACGCCTTAACCCTTTATTAAAGCTTTCAGGGTCGCGTTAGTGAATATAAAATTTTGTTGTATCCAATATCACTTGTCCGACGCCAGAAAATTGGGCTCTGGTCTTTAAGTAAAGGGCAATCAAAATTTTCCGTAGAAATTGGCTCGACCAGCTGTACAAATTTTATTTCTGGTTATTATAGAAAACACAGTGTTTTGAAGCTATATTTTAAAGGGTGCGAAACATCACAAAGACGTCCACATAGCCTTTCACCGGGTGGCTGAATGCCAGAGGTAGGGTGCCAACGATACTAAAGCCTAACGACTGCCACAAAAGTACAGCTCGTTTGTTTGTGCTGACAACAAAGTTAAACTGCATGCCAAGGAAGCCACGCGACTGAGCATAATGAATTGAGTGTTTGCACATTTGTCTCGCAACGCCACGGCCGGTGGCGTTCGCACTTGTCATATATCCGCAGTTGGCAATATGTGCGCCGCCTCCTGCCTGATTAGCCTTTAGGTAATAGGTTCCCACGATTAAGCCGGCTTCTTCTGCGACGAACACCTCCTTGTCTTCCCCCATCCAATATGCAACGGCATCCGCCTTACTTATCAACGGATCTAAAGCATAGGTCTCCCCTGCTCGAATAGTAGGGCCAATTATTTCCCAAATAAATGCAGTATCGGTGCGACACGCTGGTCGTATCAAAAGTTTTATTTCACTTTCCATAGCCGCTTTTCCTTTAGTATTTTACGCACTCTATCTCCATATTGATTATGTGAGATAGGCTTCAACTTCGCGCGTTGTTATATTGAAAAAACCAGGTTGGTTATGGTATTTATTTGTTGGCCGTATGCCATGATTGCTTCCAGCAGCGGCAACCTAAATACACAGAGGCATGTCGTCGATCCGTCTGAACGAAAGCCGCTGTTATAAATTGCTTGGTCCACTCCCCTTTGCCAAAGCAGCTATAATGTGAGCCAAATGTTTGTTAAAGTCGTAGCTCTTCCCTTCTGGCGTCCAACCTAATCGAACAATTACAGCATTATGCGAAGGGATAGCTGCGACTATTTGGTAGTTATGTCCCATTGCCATGAACATATCCGAAGGTAGGTCTTTTAGCATTCGCCGACTTTCGCCGCTCGTTTCGGCAGCGTTTAGCCAAATATGCGCTCCATATACTGGTCGCGGAGCCGCGGTTGTTGGCGCAAGAGCAAAATTGACCCAATTTCGGGAAAGTAGTTGTCTTTTTCCAGCTCGACCACCGTTCAAATAAAGCATGCCAAACCTAGCCCAATCCCGAGCCGTAGCGTAGCCATAGGAACTTCCCACCAGGACACCCGATTCATCAGGCGCAATTAATGCACTTGTCATTCCAAGGGGTTGGAATAGCCTCTTTTGAGCAAATTGGGTCATATTTTCTAGTGTCGCGCCAGTTGATCGAAAGACAATGCCAGACAGAATATTTGTGGTTCCCGAGGAATAGCTCCAACTCGTGCCAGGGTCTTTTTTGAGAGGAGAAGTTGACGCCATCGCGCTCATATCTCCTGCCTCAAAAAGCATCTTTATTGAATCACTTCCAGGGACGTAGTCTTCTGAAAAGTTCAAACCGCTGGTCATTGTCAGTAAATGCCGCAATGTTATTTTGGACCGCGGATCATCTTTTGCCTGCCACTCTGGAACTGGTGCAGGCGCATCTAAATCGAGAACTCCATCATCCACAAGAATTCCAATCAGCGTCGCCATAATGCTTTTCGTTGCTGACCATCCCAACAGAGGGGTGCGCCGGTCGAAACCTGGCGCATAGCGTTCCGCCAAAATTTTTCCGTCTTGGACAACTACTATGGCTCGAGTGTCCGGATACCCATCACCGTTTTGTTCCGCGAACGCCGCCTCAAGCGCGTTTTCGAGCGCTGCGTGATCAACAGTACCGACGCCATTGTTATGTGGCTTCCGCGGGATTTTATCGCCGTCAGGCCATGCAGTCGAAAACTTTGGCCGCATTGCTTGCACGCGTGATGCCTGAGCTTGCAGTGACGCGATTGTCTTGTTTCCTGTCATCAGAGTACAGCCAACAGAGGGTCGGTACAAGGCGGTCCGCGACACGGCGTCCGGTGCTGAGGCGGTTACGGTTTTCTGATCCCGATCTACTGATAGCGTTACATTCTTCGTAAATTCCGCCAACACTTGTACATCGTCCCGTAAGACGTCTGATACCGAGCGGCCCGAAACAAATATACTGCCGCAGGCAATCTGAGCCGATACCGCTACACCCAAATCCGTTGATCCTGAAATAGGAGCCGGAGCCGCATGCGCGTTGATTGATGCAGCCAATGTGAGCCATAAAGCTCCGGCCATGTAAAATTTACCGTTCACTATTTTCCCCTTTAAAAAAAGTCCGCGCAAGATTTAATTAAATCACTTCCTTCTGCTCACTCGTAAGGGGCGCCAGAGGTGCAAGATCGACGGCTCGAGTTCCAGTTTAGTCCTTTTCAGTCAAATTCATCCGAAATTGCTGGTGGCTCAACTCCCGCAGCAAACAATGTACCTAACCGAAAAACCAATTCGCGAAATTTACCTTGGAAAAGGCACTAGCTGGTCGGCTTTGGAAGGAACCCGCCTCGCGCTCGCTAACAAACCCAAAATAAATTTGAACGCTCAGTTCGCCTTATCCCAATTAGAGATATATTCTCTCTTTGGAGAATGTAAATAGCTTTTTGCAATTGTTTCATAGCGAACTTCAACGTCGTCAAGTCATCCGATTTTCTGTTATTGGGATCGGCGCCTACTAGGTCAGCATCGTTATCAACGAGCTTGTTCCCGCGAATAGTGAGGTTAGCGTAACATGGGTTTGTCGTGCATATCCCATGTATAAGCGGCTGCGACGCGGTCCACAATTTCAGACGCAACAGCGGAGCCATTTTCTCCATTGGTCATGATGACCACGCCATAACCTTTAGCAACATGCGCAATTGCGAAGCTACGAAAGCCCCAATTTGCACCGCCATGCTTGAAATACCAACCCTGACCTTCTTGTTCGATCTGAAAGCCGACCGCATATGGTCCGACGCCAACAGGTGTCACCATGTTTTGCATTGTCGCGCGGTCAAGGACCGTTGTTGAATGGCCCGCCAGCGTCTTCTGCACTTCAATCATGAAAAGCGCATAGTCGGCTGCGGTAGTCCACAGGCCTGCGGCCGCCTGTTCGGGATATACATGCCAGCGTGGGCCCATGCCCTTGCCGTCAGGCCCATGCGCTCGGGCAGTATTGGACTGCTTATTGAGTGGCAACGGTTGTTCAAAGCTGGAATGCTTCATACCGATTGGCGCAAGCACCCAATCATGCATGATCTTCGCAAATGGCATCCCGGTTGCGTCAGTCAATGCCAGCTGCTCGATCTGAACCGCGCCGCCCGAATATTGCGATGCCATCAGCGGCGGCCGTACGAACCTTACCGCTCCCAGCATCGACGGCTTGTTACCATCTAGGATGTCTTGTTGCGTCGGTAAAGGCATGCCAGGCTTATACCCAGGAAAGCCAAATCCGTCGCCGGCTCCGGAAGTGTGACTCATCAACATGCGCGGCGTCACGGCCATGCCCGGGCTAAACTGTCTGTCGGGCAATCTCCAACTCTTCAGGATTGTGTTTACATCCTGATCCAAACCAAATTTTCCAAGTTGGGTTGCCTTTAACGATGCCATCGCCGCAACAGGCTTGCTCATCGAAGCAGCCTGGAACAGCGTATCAGAAGTTATTGGCTCACGGGATTCGACATCAGCCAAGCCATATGACTTAGTCCACTCGACCTTGAAGTCATGAATCACAGCGATGCTAATTCCGGGAACCTTGAACCGCTCAAGAATCTGCTGGAGCGTGAGTGGGTCTGTTCCCTGTCGATTTGGCGATTGGGGGTTCTCGACACGCGCAATTTTGTCAGAGAGTGGATCGGCGTTTGCCTGCGCATCAAACAACGCCAATGCTATTACTAACATGCTGGTTGCAAGATGCTTAATCATTGCTTGTTCCCCTAGCTTTCTTCACGCTGTTAAAACTAATTAATAGAATGTTCTAACAGCACAAGGCGATTTATGAATTGACTTAAGGTGTGCCCAGCCAAGCAACGGCATTTCATCATTTGCTTCGTTCAGGATTGGATCTGAGTTTTAGGCGCGATAGGCCAGCAAGGCCCCACCCGCTGCGAGCGCTGCGCTTTGCCGAACGCGTGACGCTGTCGCTCGATGGAGGTTGTCGGCTTCAGGCAACTATCTCGCACCATAATGTGACCAAACGCCCAGTAGAAACCCTTCAATTGCTCGCGGCATTGGCGGCACCATCTTAAGGGAACGAGCGAGTTGCGCGTTCTAACCCGAAAGGAAAATCGCTGACCAAACAAAGCAATTTTATTGCCTTTGGCCGATTAATTTAATGGGTGCGAGTTCGCGATGCTGGGTTTCGGATTTTGCGGTTGATTAAACCCAACAGGATGGTTTAAGCGCCGCAGCCGTTGCGGCAAGGTCACCCGCTACTTCTGGTCCAGACGAATTAGTCTAGCCAATGAATTCAAAGACAGTGGGGCGCTGTCTCAACAAGATTGAGTACTGCCAGATCTATGTCGCAAGGCCTTAAAGCCATATTTCTTGAGAATCGCGAACCGCTTTTACGGTTTCTGCGCGCTCGCGGAGCGGGCGATCAAGCGGAAGATTTGGTACAGGACGTCTGGCTGCGAGCAGCAGAGTCGGCCAGTGGTCCCATCGCCAATCCCCGAGCGTATCTGTTCCGGGTGGCCCACAATCTGATGATTGATATCCACCGCGCAGATACACAACGGATTCAACGAGAACATCATTGGTCGGATACTCGCGGAACCAGTGATGCAGGTGTATCTAACGAGCCTTCAATCGAGCAAAGTCTGATAGCGCGGGCGATGCTGGAGCAAGCACAAATCGTCATCAACGATCTTGGCGAACCCACCACGACAATCTTTCGCCGTTTTCGCATCGATGGCGTCGCCCAGAAAAGCATCGCGAGTGAACTTTGCGTCAGCCTCGCGACGGTGGAAAAGCATTTGCAGAAAGCATATCGCGCGATGCTGGCGCTAAAGAAGGAGTTCGATACGGAATGACCAATATGACTCCGTCTTGGTGCTGAAGGATAAAATATGTCGGCAAATGGTTCATTAATTGAAGAGCAGGCAATTGCTTGGACCATTCGTGCGCGCGATCCAGACTTCGACGACTGGAGCAAGCTGACTGAATGGTTGGAAGCAGATGTTGCACATGGTGCCGCGTTTCAAAAGCTCGCTATGCTGGACGATATCCTGCCACAATTGATCCCTGCTCCTACTAAACGCCAGTGGCGCCAAATCATTTTCCAGCCCTCGCGCTGGTCTGCCGGTGGCATCAGTGCAATCGCAGCCGTGTTCGTCGCAGTTATCTCGCTCTCCTTTTTCATGGCCCAGCCGTCATATTATTCGGTGGAAACCGGCGCGGGCGAACAGCGGGTAATTGCCCTTGACGATGGCAGCCGGATTGAACTGAACGGCGATACACAAATCACGCTTTCGAAAGAGGAACCCCGCTTTGCTGTGCTTGACCGCGGCGAAGCGTTGTTCACGGTTGTTCATAACAACAGCGAACCATTCATCGTCGAGGTCGGTGACGCGGTGGTTCAGGACGCAGGTACAGTGTTCAATATCATTCGGTTTGGCGAAACAACTGAGGTTGGCGTCGCAGAGGGATTGGTGATTTATAATCCGGAAGCCGAGAAAGTGTCGCTGCCACCGGGACAAGGTTTGCGCGTCGCTGGACGTGGACGGCCGGAGACTTTCTCGATACCGGCGGCGGCAGTGGGTAGCTGGAAGCGTAACCAGCTGACCTATAATAATGCATCCATGGGCCGAATAGCGTCAGACTTGAGTAGGTTTCTTGGCCAGAAAATTTCGGTTGATGCTCAAGCAAAGTCCATGCGTTTTACTGGAACGATTAATCTGACAAAGGATGCTGGCCAATTCTTCGGCGAGACTACACCGGTTTTGGGTGTCAACGCTAAACGGACGAAAGACGGATGGGTTTTGGCAGGGGCAGATGAAGCAAGCCGCTAATGCCCTGTACCTCATTGTTGCGCTTACCTTCGCAGAAAGCGCAACAGCCAAAAATCGAACCTCGGTCGATATAAAGGCCGGGCAGCTTGGTGATGCCATTGTCCAACTGGGTCATCAAACCGGAAGCTCAATTGGCATTTCAGACCAGCGCACAACGCGCCTGACCGTGCGTGCAGTGCGCGGTCAGCTATCGGTCGAGCAGGCAATACGGAAGCTGCTAAAGGGACAGCCTGCTCGCGTGATCCAGATCAATTCGCGAAGCTGGAGAATCATTCCTGCCACTTCGCCCACCGTTGCGGTAAGGTCCAAGCCAAATCCGCCGAGAATTCAGCTGGCCCGTTTCACGCCTCAAACGCCGATGGAGGAAAGCGAACCTGCCGAGATCGTCGTCACCGCGAGCAAACGCGAAACGCCCTTAAAGCTTATGCCTGCGACCGTCAGCTTGCTTCGCGGCAACGTGTTCACCGCCGGGCCTGATGCTGGCAGCACGGCTGCCATCCTCGAAAAACTACCCAGCGTGAGCTCAACTCATGCCGGTACCGGCCGCAACAAGTTGTTCATCAGGGGTATTGCAGATTCAGGCTTTACAGGCCCCACGCAGGCCACCGTAGGGCAATATTTTGGCGAGATGCGGGTCAACTATAACGCGCCTGACCCGGACCTTCGTTTGTACGATATAAATTCGGTGGAAGTCCTCGAGGGTCCACAGGGGACGCTTTACGGCGCCGGCTCTTTGGGTGGCATCATTCGCGCCAATCCCAATCGTCCTAACCTTTCGCAGACCGAGGCGCATACTTCTTATGCGCTCGCGAGCACTGCAAAGGGCGACGAAAGCGTTGATGGCCATATGGTGGTAAATGTACCTCTTGTGCCCGATAAGATTGCCGCCCGAATAGTTGCCTATGGCGCCCGCGAGGGCGGCTATGTCGATGATATCGGGCGCGGATTGAAGGACGTGAACGGTATCGACATTGTCGGCGGCAGAGGCGCAATAAGCATTGTCCCTCATGATGACTGGCGGGTCGATTTACTAAGCGTTGGCCAGTCGGTTCGGGGCGATGATGCCCAATATGCGCAGCGCGGGCTCTCCGGCCTTTCGAGGCGCAGCCCCATGGCGCAGATGTTTGGATCGGATTACTGGCTCGCCAATATGCAGGTGACGGGCAGCATTGGCGACATCCGTGTCATGTCATCAGTCGGTATCGTCCAGCACGATCTGGTTGAAAACTATGATGCGACGCGGCTGCGCGATGCGCCGACATTGTTCACACAGAAAAATGACATTTCGCTTTTCGCGACAGAGCACCGCTTGTCACAGGAGTTTGTTGATGGCGGCGGCTGGATGCTTGGTGCCAGCTACATCAAAAATGTATCGCGGCTCAAACGAACGCTGACTCCAGCTACCTTGTCGGTCCCCACTCCTGGCGTGGAAAACCGTCTGTCGGAATGGGCGTTGTTTGGCGAAATGACGATCGGCATAAGCAACAACATCCACCTCACCGCAGGCGGTCGCGTGTCTTCGGCCAAACTATCGGGCAATGCATTTGATGTACCAGCAATGTTCGACGTGAGCAATCTACGCCAGCAAGCCCAAAGGACCGAAACCACCTTTCTCCCCTCTTTTGCGATTGCAGCGACCCCTGCCGACAGACTGACCGCGTTCCTGCGCTATCAGCAGGGTTTCAGGCCCGGCGGCTTGGCGATCGACGGGGCCAATATAAGGCATTTTCGAAATGACCGGACGTCAACAATCGAAAGCGGCTTTCGTTTTGGAGACCTGGATCGCGATCTGTTCGCAGCAATCGGAACCGCCGCCTATACCGGCTGGAACAATATCCAGGCCGACCTGACAGACGGATTGGGTTTCCCGACAACTTCCAATATTGGCGACGGTTACATAATTTCGGTTGAGGGCCAGATTTCGGTCCGACCGGCCGAGCGCCTTACGTTCGATGGCGCTTTCATATTCAGCCACAGTCGGCTGGATAGCCCGTCTGCAGTTACCCTCAGTTTTCTCGCTTTATCCAGCCCACAGACGGCCGGTGGGATGCTGACTGTGCCAAATGTAGCGAGCTTCAGTAGCAGGGCAGCGTTCACCTACCGGCAGCCACTTCGTGATGACAGCTATCTGGTTTTTGCAGCATCCAGCAGATATGTCGGCAAATCACGTCTGGGCATCGGTCCTGTTCTGGGCGCCGAGCAAGGTGGCTATTTCCAGACCAATCTCGGCCTGAAATGGGAGCGTAGTCAGAGCGACTTCTTTCTCAATATCTCCAATTTGTTCAATGCGGTGGGTAATCGCTACGCGCTGGGCACGCCATTCGCCCTGCCCGACGGCGATGAATATACGCCCCTGCGCCCGCGCACGATAATGGTCGGATTTAATTTCGGCCTTTAACCTGCGTCTGGCCGTTCGCCAAAACCCTTAGCTCAGAAAAATTCGCATTCATCGTACGGGTATCGATGCCCGTCCTCGTCTTACGCTGGACGACGGCCTGCTGCCTCCCCCCCCCTCTGCAGGCCGTCGCACCCATCATTTGAATGAGGATTTTATGCGCCATCTGCTGAGTTTTACGTGTCTGACCCCAATCGTTCTTATTACTGTTACCCCCGCTTTTGCAGAAACCATCGTCAAGGACGCGCGCACTGCGCCAGTGCGGACGGCGACGGCAAATGTAGGCGCACCCGACAGCGTTACAATCGATACCACCGGTTCGATCAAGCTGACCTCGGGAACCGCAATTACGATGGACAGCAATCACGCGGTTGCAAACAAGGGTGCGATCACGATTGCTGACTCCAATAACGCTATCGGCATTTTTGCCGTCGCGGGCACCAATGGTGCGATCACCAACAGCGGAGCCATCACAATCGATGAAGCCTACGCGCCAACGGACATCGATAAAGACGGCGATATCGACGGTCCATTTGCAGAAGGTTCGGGTCGTTATGGCATTCGCGTCGGGACCGGGCACACCGGTAACGTACTCAACAGTGGCACGATCACGATCGAGGGAAATAACAGCTTCGGCGTGGCAGTAGAAGGCCCCCTTACTGGCAATCTGACCAACAGCGGCAAAATCGATATTCTCGGCAATGAGAGCGTGGGCATTCGAGCTGGCAATGTGTCGGGAAATGTTGTGCTTGAGGGCACGATCAGTGCACGCGGTTCCAATAGCGTTGGTGCTTTGCTCGCAGGCGATATTGGCGGCGCGCTGCGCGTTCAAGGCTCAATCGTCGCTTCAGGCTATCGCGCGATTACCGCTCCAAGCGATGTCTCAAAGTTTGATGCAGACGACCTGCTCCAGGGCGGAAATGCGCTTCGCGTGAGCGGCAATGTCGCAGGCGGCATCATATTGGATACGGCGCCAAAGGATACGGATCCCAAGGTTGATGACGAAGACAAGGATGGCGTGAAAGATGCCGATGAAGGCACCTCCAGTGTCACGTCCTATGGTTCGGCCGCAGCATTCCAGATTGGTGCGACTGACAAAGCGATCTCCGTCGGTGCCGTATCGGGTAATGCGCAGGGACATGGGCTGGTCATCAACGGCTCGGTGTCCGGACAGGGCGTCTACAAAGCGGTCGATGGCAACGGGCTTGTCATTGGTGGACTGGGTCACGCGGTAACCATTGCTGGCGGCATGACTGTCAACGGCAGGATTGAAGCCTCTTCGCTTGACAAGAATGCAACTGCACTTCGCATCGGTAACCTGGCTAATGTCAACGAAATTCTGGTGAACGGCGTCGTCGGCGCAGTCGGGGGCGGCATTAACGGCACGAGCGTTTCTGTGGTGCAGATCGATGCAGGCGCGGTCACCACAAAACTCACCAACAAGGGCGCGATACTCGCCAAGGTAAATTCGGACAAGGCAGTGGGTACCGCGATCCTGGATCGCTCGGGAACGCTGTCGAACATTGTAAACCAGGGCCGTATTGCGATTGAAGGCACAGCCGGCGCCGACCGCGCAATTGCTCTGGACCTGAGCGCCAACACGTCGGGCGTGACGATTTCCCAGTCGCGGGCGTCGGCAACCGCGACCTTACCCGAAATCACTGGCAACATCTTGCTTGGTAGCGGCAATGATCTGATTGATGTCTCGGCTGGCAAGGTTGCGGGCAAGATAGTCTTTGGAGCTGGCAATGACCGCGTCCGGCTTACGTCGGAAGCTACCTATTCGGGCGCTGTCAATTTCGGTACCGGGAGCGGCGAACTGTCACTGGCTGACAAGACAAGTTTTAACGGCAGTGCTGATTTCGCCAATACTGCCAGCACCTTGTCGATCGGCGGCACCTCCAAGTTCACAGGCTCGATAACCGGAGGTTCAGGCACTGCGGTGTCGGTGACTGGCGGAACGCTCGCTATGCTCAACAGCGGGACGGTCAACCTGGCGTCATTGTCGGTTGGCGCGCAAGGAACCTTGGGCGTGCTGATAAACGGCGTTGGCGTCACCAACACGCTGATCGACGTTGCCGGTAATGCGCAATTTGCAGGGGGGTCAAAGTTGCTAATCAACCTGACATCGGTATCGCAGTCTCCGGGCACCTTTACCTTCCTGAAGGCTGGCTCGTTGACTGGCTCACCTGCCCTCCTAACGGATGCTGTATCACTGCCCTTCCTGTTCAAGGGTGCCGTGCAGACTAATGCTGCTATCAATACCGCATCAGTGCTCATCACACGCAAGACGGTTGCCGAACTAGGTCTGAATTCATCTGAATCCAGTGCGTTCGATGCGATTGCTAAGGCGGTTGATAAGGATGCACGGGTCGCCGGAAGCTTGCTGACCATCCGCGACGGCGACACTTTGCGATCATCGCTTCAGCAGATGCTTCCCGACCATGCTGGTGGCGCTTTTGAAACGGTCAGCCTGGCATCGCGAAGCACGTCGCGGTTCATTGCCGACCCGAACAGCTATGTGCCCGATCTGGGTGGCTGGGGCTTCTGGTTGCAGCAGAATGTCTGGAGTAGCTCGAAAGATCTGGGCAGCACCGCAGCTTATGATGTGTCCGGATGGGGCTTCACCGGCGGGACAGAAGTCTCAACCGATGTCGGTAAGTTCGGCGTATCATTGGGCTACATGTTCGGAAAGAACGGCAACGGCGACAACAGCAACGACATGACTGCCGGGCAACTCGAAGGCAGTCTGTACTGGCGCGGTAGCTGGGGTGGCCTCCACACATTCGCCAAGGCTGGTTACGGTCAAATCGGATTTGACAGCACGCGCAACTTCTTTGGTACGGATCTACAAGGCGCGGTTCAGAAAACGTCCGAAGCCGAATGGGACGGAAAATTGATTACGGCCTCCGGTGGCCTTTCATATGCGATCCCGGCTGGGCGCATAAGCATCCGACCATCCGCGTCGCTTGATTATTACCGTCTTACCGAAGACGCGCACCAGGAAACTGGAGGCGGTGATGCAATTGACCTGTTTGTCGAAAAGCGTCGCAGCGACGAACTCGCTCTAAATGCCGGCCTAGCTGTTGCGTATGATTTTGGTGAAGTGGAAGATGGCATCGGTCGTCCGCGTATCGAGATCGAAGGCGGACGCCGGCAGATCTTGAACGGTGATCTTGGAGCCACAATCGCCAAGTTCAAAAATGGAACCAGCTTCACGCTGACACCCGAAGAACGCACGAGCGGTTGGACCGGTGCCGCCCGACTTGTGGGCGGCGGCGAAGGCTTCCGCATCGGCGGCGAAGTCAACGCCGAAGAACAACAGGGCAATGTGATCCTGGGCGCGCGCGTGTCTCTTTCGGCTGCGTTCTAAGAGCTATCAGTCGGTAGTTTCTTCGTCCGGGTCGCACTTACGGAAGACAGAACTGCCGATTGCTGGGGAGTGTTACCGGCATTGCATGGCAATGCCGGTAACCTTTTTGCCAGCGTCGAGGACCACATCCGGACCAAGTCTGGATTCATCATTTGGGATGCTGCCACGTAGCCGACGCCCCTGGTAGTGGACCTCACCTGGCATCCAACATTTATAGATTGTGCATGCCGCGACTCGAGCCCCGTTTCTCCCTGCATTAGGCGGAGGGCAGCTGCGTTCACTAAAATCTCGAAATTTGACTTGTAGGATAGAACAGAAATTCACTGAACTCTATATACAATTGATGCTACTACAATCTGTATGATATTATCAAATAATAATAGGCTTTTATTTGCCTATATGTGACCTACCTAGACTTTTAAATTTAGGCCTATCCTCAAAATTTACTTGCGGTTTTTCAATCTTATAATCGCCGAATCAAGCATATTGACTTCTCATATTTGATTGCGTCACAATGTGTTCAGATCGAGGAGTGTGAGAATGGAAACCTATAGTAACCCTGAGCCGATGCCCAGTTTATCAAGTCTGCTGAGGCTTGATACATTCTATGGTCTGAACATAGACCAAATACCTGTTGAGCTCTTTTCGTTGTCAGAAAACCTGCAGTCCGAGAGTTGGCCAGATTTCAGTGTGAAAGCGCTAGCCGACTGGCAATCGAGCATAACGCCATCCCCCTATCCGCCACCCGATGATTGTTGCCTAGTTGCAGTGCTGCCTTACATTCTCCCGGCAATCGACACGCGAAATGATTGGCGCCTCGTAGTCCATGAGACTGGTGGCATCTGGCAAGAACCGAGACGAGTACTCGTCAGGCGTTTAGCGGTGAGCGAACGCGGTCGTTCAATCGCACATCGTATTGCCCGGCATATGGCCGGCACAAATATCTCGGCGAGATTCGCATCGTTCGACCAACTCAATGAGTATCGCAGTTTGCTGAACGACGTAGGGCTTGATTGCAATGAGCATGTGCGGTCCCTTGCGGAAGCCTTTTACCCGATTGATCTCGCCGAGGAGGTAATTTCGATATTTGGCGTGATCGATTTCCCGTCAGAAATTTTTGAAGGAATCGACCGCGGGGGCATGTTTCTGGCTATCATGGCACCAAATTGTTCGGAGTTTTGACCGCTACTTTATGCGCTTCATGCCAAACCTAGACCACACACTACATAAAAATACAAGGACCCAAGTTTCATCAGAATATTTCCTATCTTACTGTTATATGGATATTGTTTTCAAAATTAAATCGACAACAAAGCGAAAATTTACGTAGTCTATGTAATGTATTATGTAGTTTTATGTTGACGGAGCGTTCTGTCTGAGGAATGTTGGCACTCATGAACACAGATGATTCGAAACCGATTACCGACGAAAGTGTGACTCTGAAAAGAGGCGACGTACTCGCTCGGATTGCTGCTTTGACTAATGAGCATGCTGGCTTGCTAACCCGTGCCAGCGAGGTTGCACATGCAATTGAAGTAGAAAAGGCGCTTCTACGATATTTTCCGACCAGCACAGATGTGGCTGCAGAGCGAGCGCCCACTATTCGCGAGATGCTTAAGGAAGTGATGGCCGAGGCACGCACTCCAATCGGTATCCGCCAAATGATCGACGCGATGAAGGAACGTTTCGGCGCCACGGTCGCGCGAACAAGCATATCTCCGATACTTCGAAAGATGCTGGTGCGCAGTGAAGTTGAACACATTGGAGACAAATGGGCCCTTGCATTTCGCGAAGGCAGTGAAGCTTAAGGAATACGGGGCCGTTCGCGCTAACGGACGGCCCCGCAAATGGCCTGGTCTCAGATCATGCCTCAATCATGCCGTACAGGGCGAACATAGAAGGAGCACCGAGATGAATTAGTTTCAAGCGCCAAGGCGCCGTCGTCTAATCAGCCAATTTCACTAATCGCATGATTTGACCCTCAGGGTCAATATCATAACCGCCCGCGCGACATAGCACCGGGCCGGGATGCCGATAGGTGCCGGATAGGTTTTCAAGCAGCGCCAAATCGAACTTCGTGCCGTCCTTTTCGGACCGCACACTAATACAATAGGCACACGTTTCCGGCTAGCACGCTGGAGCGATTGCCTTGATGCGAGTCAAGCAAATGCAGAATACAGGAAATACACATTATCCCTGGGGCAAAGGCGCCATCGAGCGAATTCTTTTCAGGGCTGACCGAGCAGAACAACATTCCTGCTGGGCCAATCGCTCCGGCCACTCCCAAGTCGACACTCGTGCGAACGCCACTTCCTGCCAAAGTGAAGGGAAGAAATAATGGCAAAAAAATATCGCATAACGGAAAAGCGCATCGCGCGCATGATAAAAGAAGGCCGCGGGCGTGGTCACGGAGAGAACTATAAGAGTTGGCTAACGATCACGGACCTGTCTTCCACAGGTCGCGTCCATCGGCGGCTCAGCCAGACATCGGCTCGGGTGGCACACCTCTTCTCCGACATGGAGGAGGACGTTTTCCTCAAATTTGATGGGCTGCCCCAAGTCGTCGATATTCGGGAGCAATTTCCCCTTTGCCGTGCAGAGACAATGGTGATCGCCGATCAGCTTGGTGTGCGCCATCCTGCTCAATATGGTGTGATCGTCGTAATGACGACCGATCTCTTGCTCGACTTCGTTGGCGGGCGCCGGGTTGCAATTGCAGTCAAGCCCGATGAAGAGATCAAGAAGCGTCGGGTCTTGGAAAAGCTAGCTATCGAGCGCGAGTATTGGCGTCGGCGCGGTGTCGAGTGGAAGCTGGTGCTCGGTTCGAGTGTAAGTCGCGCCGAACGAATTGGCGCACAAGAGACGGCCCAGTGGGCTAACGTCGAAATGCTACAGTCCCCAAACGATATCGGTTGGGACGAATGTGCTGACCTAATGCTGATCGAGCTGGCTGATCGGGCTAAAGGCAGCTTGATTGAAGCTTGCAAGGCAGCAGAGCTCCGGCATCGTTGGGTTCCCGGCACCGGCATGGCTGCCGTGCGTCGTCTACTCGCTCGTCAGCTCATAGCGCTCAATGGCGTTTCACGGCTGATGCCTTGGGCGCCGGTCACTCAACTGAGAATGGCCTAACTCGTGTTCGCCCAGCATTCAATTGTCAACACCGGCTCGGCATTCGGCCGCCTCAAGGTTGTGTGGATTGACTGGGCCAAAGACGCGGTAGTCACTGTTGACGCCGATGATCCGGGCTCCGACCCAGAGATCCATGTCGGTGTGGAACTGGAACGGCGCATCTTGATAGAAGGATGGAATGTCGAGCAGCACGAGGCGCCGGCCTTCACGCCGGATCACGTCTATGTGGGTGACCCGGCAACTAAGCGTGGGGGAAAACGCAAAAAGCATTTGGACCGCCGCGACGAGGCCTGGGCCGTCCTGCAGCCGATTCTCGATGACGACGGCCTGTATGATAAAAAACATCGTGCGAAGCTGGTAAAAGATGCCTCGAAGGCGGCGCGAGCTGCCGGAATGAAAAGCGCGAGCGTAGCCACAATCACAAATAACCTGCTTAAGGTATTTCATGGTGGCATGGTGCCGGATGCGCTGCGGCCAGAGTACGAGAAATGCGGAGCGCCAGGTGCGCCACGCCCGGTAAAGGAGGGCGGGAAAAAGTCCGGCCCACCGCCCAAAGAGAATAGGCCCAAGGGAACGGCCGTCACGGAAGATTTAAAAAAACTCTTCCGGCTTGGATTCGATCTCTACGATACACACGGCCACATAAAGCACATTGATGCCTTCCACCATTGTATGCGGGTCGGGTTTGCTAATGCAGTTGCGAAGCTCCGCGAAAACCACGGGTCGAAGATTCCTGACTCCGCATACGAGGAGCTTGGCTTGCCGCGCTACGACCAGTACCTCTACCATTACCATCGCGAGCGAAAAGCTTGGAAGGCGCAGATCAAACGTCTCGGCAAACGAGTCTACGCGCTTCGCCATCGTCCTCTACTCAAGAATTCAACAGACGAGGCATGGGGTCCTGGCGCGCGCTATCAGATCGATGCGACCCAGATCGATGTCTATGTCCGCTCGCGCCGTAACAGGCGCCGGCTGCTGTGGCGACCGACACTTTATGTGGTCGTCGACGTGTGGTCGAGGATGATTGTCGGGTTTGCCCTCTCGCTGGACCCCCCTTCGTGGATCGGGGCGATGACAGCGTTAGCTAATGCAATGACAAGTAAACCCGAGTTTTGTGCGAAATACGATATCGACATTGAAGACGAGGATTGGCCCTGCAAGCATCTGTGCGCAACTCTAGAGGGCGACAACGGCGAAATGAAGTCGTCTGGGGTCTTGGGCCTTATCAAACAATTCAACGTCGCAGTCGGCAATATAACCGCTTATCGCGCTGATTGGAAAGGTATCGTTGAGCGCCGGTTTGGGCTCATTCACGCGATGCTTAGCCCGCATATACCGGGATTTATCCGACCGGACTTTCGCGAGCGAGGCACCACCGACTACCGTCTTGAGACTGCATTTGATTTGGACGGACTTACTCAAGCAGTCCTCAGATGTATCCTCTACTACAACAATCATCACTGTATTGAAGGTTACCCGCTTAGCCCGGAAATGATC
>LNFM01003225.1_pt1 | contig 32575 bp, 20 predicted proteins | sample 596031 | NCBI WGS metagenome assembly LNFM01 (sample SAMN04254537, study PRJNA301005) | activated carbon metagenome | isolation source: dual media filters at the Ann Arbor, Michigan drinking water treatment plant | place: USA: Ann Arbor | reverse complement strand
AGCCTATTAGCGCCACGGGAATAAAGAAGATGATTTTCACGTATTGAACCCAACTGAGGCGGAAGGAGATACTTAGATTGTAGTGTTCTCCTGAATGATGTGCAACATGCGTTGCCCATAACAACCGTAAATGATGAGAGATGCGATGTGCCCAATAGCTACAAAAATCAAAAATTATGTAACAAGGTATAAATGACCACCAGCTTAATTCCATGCGCCAGGGAACCAGGTTGTAGGCTAACAGGAATAAGAAGAACAGAAGTGTTTTGATCAAAACACCTATGCCAACGTTACCAAGGCCTACCAACGTTGAACCGATTGTCTCCCGCACATCATAATATTCTTTACGCTGAATGTAGGATATCACGTACTCCAGGATAACAAAAAAGAACATGACAGGAATAGCCCATATGATTAAGTTAGGGGTGTCTGCCTGAAGGATTGATATATTGGTAAGGGGAATTTTAGCGGCTCCAAAAATGTCTTCTAAACTCATTGAATAAAAATTGATTCGTTTGTATCGCACACGACAATAATTGTTCCTTTTAATTCCATTACTAAGGTCTCTTCATTTTTCAGAAAATATTACTACGAATAATATACACTAACGGGAAAGTTCAAACTCTTCGAATCGATGAATCAGCTGATGAGAAAATAATTCTACATAATGAGATAGAGAGATTGTAAGACAGCAATCCTTTCAAACAAATAGTCAATTGTGTAAATATTCTAAATGGTACAGATATTGACTAATGTCAAAATGTATCAAACTAACTATTATGAATAATAGACTTACAAAACTAGTGGCTTTGATTTTCTTAGCCTTAAGTTTTTATCAAGCGCAGGCACAACGAGGTGCTATGGGATTTCATGCTACTGTAAATGAGTACGATGGTGACTTAAATGGCAACGAACATCACTTTTATCAATTTAATAATCTAAAATTAGGCGGGGCTTTTTCGTTGCAACAATACATTAACCCATCTTTTAATTTGATGGAGAAATTTTCTTACAACCGAATGATCTATAATAATCCGGATCGCACGGTTGGCATGGCAGCTGAAATGTTTGCGCTCAATTTAAAGTTGAGATATAAGTTCAATAATGGTTATATATTTAAGGAGGATGCCGCCATTGCTCCTTTTTTAATGGGGGGTATTGGGGTTACCCGTATTAACTCCAACGTGGATACGGAACTTAGTGATGCAATAATTTCTGATAAATTGTTCAAAGCGAATGTAGCATTGGGTGTTGGTATTTTATTCCAATTGACCGACCGCGTAGGTGTTGAGTTTGCGAATACTATCAATGCACCACTTTATGATGGTTGGGATGGAGTCACAATCGGTAATAATGATCTCTACTTACAACACAGTGCTGGGTTAATTTTTAGTCTAAAGAAACCAACGGACACAGATAAAGATGGAGTGCCCGATAAAAAGGACAATTGTGCAGATACACCTTCTAATGCAGTGGTAGATTCTAATGGTTGCCCTGTTGATTCAGATGTAGATGGTGTGCCTGACTATCTTGATACATGCCCCAATGTTGCGGGTCTGACGCAGTTTAACGGTTGCCCGGATACGGATGGTGATGGTGTTGCGGATAAGGATGATAAGTGTCCGGATGTTCCGGGAGTTGTTCGATTTGCGGGTTGCCCGGATAGTGATGATGATGGTATTCAGGACTCCGAAGACAACTGTCCCAATCAGAAAGGTCTGGATATTTTCAAGGGCTGTCCTGATACGGATGGTGATGGTGTTGAAGATGCTAATGATAAGTGCCCAAATACGCCTGCAGGCGTTAAGGTAGATGCAACAGGTTGTATTCCAGATACGGATGGCGATGGTATCAACGATGAGGAAGACGGGTGCCCAATGCTGGCTGGGATTAAAGCAAATAAAGGATGTCCGGAAATTAAGCCGGAGGTACAGCAACTTTTTCAGAGGGCGCTTCAGGGGATTCAGTTTACCTCGGGACGGGCGGTGATTAAACCGGTTTCGTTTCCGATTTTGAATGCAATTGTTAAGGTGTTGGATGATAACCCAAGTTATAAATTGCTGATAGGTGGTCATACAGATGATGTTGGTTCTGATGCCACCAACCTTACGTTATCTAAAAACAGGGCTGATGCTGTAGCTAATTATTTAATTACAAAGGGGATTACTCCGCTTAGAATTTCTTCAACCGGGTATGGTGAAACTACACCCATAGACGATAACAAGACTCCGGGTGGCCGTACCCGTAACAGGCGTGTAGAGCTGAAGGTTGAATTCTTAAAATAAGTTGCGAAGATTTGGCAAAGAAGCTCTCTTATTATGGGAGCTTCTTTTTTTTCTACTGTGAAGTTAACTATTCAGACTGTGGAAAGGACTCCCCACCCACGCGTGCCGGAAAAGGGCATAGGGCATAATTTGATGTGGCTGACTAATTGCTATGATCAATCGAGAACAAGGATATAATAGGCAAGTTAAAATCGAATATTCACAAGGGTTATTTTCTTGAAATTTTAAATAATGAGTATATGAATATGAAAATAGTTGGAACAGTATTGTTAGTCATAGGAATAGTGATGACAATCTTCACTGGATTTAATTTGGTTACAAAGGAAAAGGTAGTTGATCTCGGGTCAGTCGAGATAAGTGCAAATAAAAAAACACCTATCTATTGGTCACCCATAACAGGAGGCGTGCTGGCCGTTGCCGGGATATTACTTCTGACCTTGGGAAGAAAATCAAAATAGGTGAATTTAACTTTTTTACTCCCGATGAATCCTACGTCACCCAAAGTTTTACACCGCGCTACAGGTGACGCGATGAAAAATAAAAAGGTATTGATCATTGATGATCAGAAGGACTTTGGATTTTTAATGGAGGCATTCTTTTCAAAAAAGGGTAGTAAAGTTTTTGTAGCATACACTATCTCAGAGGGCTTGCAAGTATTGCACGAGCAGGCCCCTGACTTTACCTTTTTGGATAATAACATGCCCGATGGATTTGGTTGGAGCAAGACGGATTTTATTTTAGCGAATTATCCTGAAACAAAACTAATTCTTATCTCGGCCATGGATGTTCCGAAGATCGCTTCAACTTCGTACCGCATTCTTCATAAGTCTTATTTAAAAGATGAACTTAATAAGATGTTCCCCTAAAGGACTATGCTAATATGAAACCCAGGCGTACATTTTAGCTACGCAAATAGTCATTTACATTTACTCTACTCTCCATGAGGTTACTTGTTCCTGAGATTGATCACCTTTTGGATCCCTTAAAATCTCATTTTAAAAAGGATAATTTCACTCATAAAGAGGTTAATGAAAATCCTCCCTTCCGATCTGAACTTTTCAGCAAAGATCAGATGGAACTTCATGCCCAATATCTGGCGGGAACTCACGTACTGAGCAAGACTACTTCTCCGGAACTCTTACTGAAGGGATTATCTGAAAATGAGAAAACCATTACGCAGGTTAATGAACTCCTGAAGGAGAGTGTTAAAGACCGAAAGTCTATAAGTCCTGCGGCTGAATGGCTTCTCGATAATTATTACCTGATTGAGGAGGAGATAGTAATTGGGAAGCGATATCTCCCCAAAGGGTATAGTAAAGGTCTCCCAAAGTTAAAAAGCGGATTCCCCCGTGTCTATTCCATTGCGATTGAAATAATTTCGCACAGCGATGGTCATATCGACATTCAGAGTTTAAGTCATTTTATTGCATCTTATCAGAAAGCAAGTAACCTTACACTGGGCGAATTATGGGCTATCCCAATCATGCTTCGGTTGGCGTTGCTCGAAAATCTGAGTCGTATAGCGACACGGATTGCGGTAGATAGAAAGGACTCTGCTATTGCTAATAAATGGGCACGCCTTATTGTTGACACCGCTGAAAATGAACCCCGGAATTTAGTGTTGATAATTGCGGATATGGCTCGGTCAACACCCCCTATGGTAAGTGCTTTTGTAGCAGAGTTTGTTCGGAAACTACAATGGAAAGGACCCGAGCTTACCTTACCATTAAATTGGGTCGAACAACACCTTAGTGGAACCGGTGACACAATCGCTTCGATGGTTGCCGTTGAAAATCAAAAACAAGCAGCCAACCAGGTCTCTGTTAGCAATAGCATCAATAGTTTGCGATTCTTGGCAAAAATGGATTGGCGTGAGTTTGTCGAAACCATGAGCGTTGTGGAACAAACGCTAAGACATGACATTGATGGCGTTTATGCCAACATGGACTTTTATACACGCGATGAATACAGGCACAAAGTTGAAGCCATTGCAAAGAACAGTGGCTTGAATGAAAACGATATTGCGCGCATTGCCATAGAATTTGCCAGGCATAGTTATGCTGAAAATAGTCTGGACAAAAGGAAAGCACATGTAGGATATTATTTGATCGGGAAAGGTATTTCGCAAACAGAAAGAATGGCCCGCGTTCAATTGTCGGCACCTGAAACTATTCTTAAGGGGATACTCAACGCAAAACACTTACTCTACAACTTAAGTGCGATAATTATTACGTTGATGATTGCCAGTACTATGATGTTTATGGCAGCAGCGGGTAACCCAAGCATGAGCTGGTTAATTGTGATGAGCATAGCAGCATTAATCGGAACTAGTCATCTTGCTATTGCTATAGTGAATTGGGGAGTAACACTTTGGATCAAGCCAAAGCCATTACCAAAACTCGATTTTTCAACGGGTATCCCCAATGAGAACAGAACCCTTGTAGTTGTACCCACGTTATTAGTTAGCATTACTCAGGTTGAAAAACTGTTAGAGCAATTAGAAGTTCGGTTTCTAGCCAACCGTGATCCTAATCTTGTTTTTGGTTTGCTAACTGATTTTACGGATGCACCTTCCCAAACACTGCCGCAGGATTATTTATTGTTTAAGTTGGTTGAAAGGAGAATAAAAGAATTAAATCAACGATACGAACGGGAGTCGGATGATACATTTTTCCTTTTTCATAGGCCACGAGTATGGAATTCCACAGATAAGATATGGATGGGGTATGAACGAAAACGTGGAAAGCTTTCAGACCTAAACCAATTGCTTTTAAGAAAATCAGATAATCAGTTTTCGTTGGTGGTTGGAGACGCTCGTATTTATCATGCATTAAAATACGTGATTACCCTCGACACCGATACACAATTGCCACGCGATGCTGCATGGAAATTAGTCGGACTAATGGCACATCCTTTAAATCATGCCTTGTATGATGAGAAGAAAAAGCGAGTAGTGGAAGGGTATGCGATTATCCAACCACGCATTGCCATTAGTCTACATGGTGCTACCCGCTCTGGGTATACCTATCTGCATGAAAATGATTCAGGTATTGATCCTTATACGCGGGTGACTTCCGATGTATATCAGGATGTATTTGGTGAAGGATCTTTTATTGGGAAAGGCATTTATGAAATTGAAACCTTTGAAAAAGCATTACAAGGTCGCTTTCCAGAAAATAGAATTCTAAGTCATGATTTATTAGAAGGTGCCTATGCACGTTGCGGCTTTGCCAGCGATGTGCAGGTGTATGAAGATTATCCATCGAACTACCGTCTTGATGCCAACAGGCGGTATCGATGGATTCGGGGCGACTGGCAAATTGCGATTTGGTTTTTACCGTTTGTTCCTGGTGGAGACAATAGGTTAAAGAAAAATTCAATTTCCGCCTTGTCGCGTTGGAAAATATTCGACAACCTGAGACGTAGCCTGGTGCCTGTTGCACTTACTATGATTTTGATTGTTGGCTGGACTGTGTTTTCCTTACCCTGGCTTTGGACTTTACTTGTAATGGGTATTGTTTTTATTCCTTCTATTATTATTTCGGTTTGGAATCTCGCATGGAAGCCTGATGAAGTGGGTGTCTCTCAACACATCAACAACGCCTCTAAGGCAACATCCAGAAGTATTCTGCAAGCAGCCTTCACATTTGTATGCTTGCCCTATGAAGCATTTATAAATATGGATGCTATTCTGCGCACGTTATGGCGTGTAGTCATTAGTGGTAAAAGATTATTAGAGTGGAGTGCATCAGGATCTATAGTAAGTTCAAAGGAAAATTTACTTACAACGTATCGCACCATGTGGATTGCACCTGCCTTATCTATGGGGCTTTTAATCCACCTAATTAATGTATCGTCACCAGCACTTTTTATGGTACTACCTATTTTGTTGGTATGGTCGCTATCTCCGCTTATTGTTAACCTGCTTGGTAAGCCTTTAGACTCTGAAATATCTATATTAAATGAAGACCAGAAACTTTATTTACGAGGGCTTGCGCGAAAAACCTGGTCATTCTTTGAAAACTATGTAACGAAAGAAGATAATTGGCTGCCCCCCGATAACTTACAACAGTTTCCGGTTCCTGTTGTTGCGCACCGAACATCTCCAACCAATATTGGGTTGTCGCTTTTGGCCAATCTTGCCGCTTTTGATTTTGGGTATGTAACGGTTAATCAACTTATTGATCGGACTACGAATACATTTTCTACTCTTAGTAAGCTTGATCGGTGGTCTGGACATTTTTTTAATTGGTATGATACACTTAACATGAGTGTATTGCACCCACGTTATATTTCAACCGTGGATAGTGGCAACCTTGCCGGGCATCTGTTCACATTGCGGCAGGGTTTACAGGAAATACCCCATCACCGAATTGTGGAACACAAGTATATGCTTGGCTTGCAGGATACTCTTCAGCTTGCCCTTAATGAAATTCCACAGAAGGAAAAGGATTTGCATTTACTTTTATTTGAATTACAGGCATCGGTGGAAACGCAAGATTTTCAGTTACCGTCTCTCAAAGTTCATTTCGAAGCTGTTTTGTTTAGGCTTACAACTTGTATGACTTCCCTTCATGGTCGTTCAGTCGATGCATTGGTATGGCTCATCGCAGCTGAACGGCAATTACTGTCTATTCAGGCCGATCTTTTGTTGGGCGCACCCTGGTTGTTTGATCTTGCAATACCAGAAAAATTTATAGATCATAAACTAGTTTCTGGAATTCCTACACTGAACGAGCTGGCGAGGATGGATAGGGATATTATTTCAGAAGTTACAAAGTTAGCAGATCCTCAAAACTCTGAAGCCGAAAATCATTGGCTAAACCATTTCGAACAATGTGTTCATAGGGCTAGCACATATGCTCGCCAAAGAATAGCAACACTGCAAATTCTTGCTGCGAAGTGTTTAGAGTTTACAGATCAGGATTATGATTTCTTATATGATAAGTCGCATCACTTATTGGCGATCGGATATACCGTTGATGACCATCAGCGCGATGCAGGCTTTTATGATTTGTTAGCTTCTGAAGCAAGACTTGGGTTGTTTGTAGCAATTGCTCAAGGTAAACTTCCGCAAGAAAGTTGGTTTGCTTTGGGAAGAAGACTAACTACCGCTGGCACTACTCCGGTTTTACTTTCATGGAGCGGATCCATGTTTGAATATTTAATGCCTGCTTTAGTTATGCCTACCTATAAAAAAACGCTGCTTGACGAGATGGGCATTGGTTCAGTTAAAAAGCAAATTGAGTATGGTGAAATAAATGATATCCCTTGGGGTATTTCGGAGTCCTGCTATAATTTGGTTGATACACATTTAACATATCAGTATAAGGCATTCGGAATTCCGGGGTTGGGCTTCAAGCGTGGATTGGGTCAAGATTTAGTTATTGCACCTTATGCCACTGTGTTAGCATTGATGATTGATCCTCAGGCTGCTTGTAATAATTTGGAAAGAATGAAGTCACTTGGGTTTGAAGGAAAGTATGGCTTTTTCGAGGCTATTGATTATACACCCACTCGACTGTCACGTGGACAAACACATGCAATCATTCAAACCTTTATGGCACATCATCAGGGTATGAGTTTGCTCTCACTGTCATCACTCCTGTTGGGTCAACTTATGCAAAAGCGATTTGAGAACGATACGCAATTGCAAACTGCATTATTATTATTGCAAGAGCGGGTTCCTAAATCAACGGGCTTCTATTCCGGCTCCACTGACAATAAGAATGTGACCTCGCCTTCCGTTACTCCGGAAATCCGAATTATAACCACACCGCATACCCTGATTCCCGAAGTTCAACTGTTATCGAATGGCCGGTATTTTATTATGATTACCAATGCGGGTGGTGGCTATAGTCGTTGGCGCGATTTGGCTGTTACCCGTTGGCGTGAAGATGCAACGTGTGATAATTGGGGAATGTTTTGTTATATCCGCGATTTAGATAACCAACTATTCTGGTCTACCGCTTATCAACCAACTTTGAAAGCTGCTGACAATTATGAGGCGATATTTTCGCAAGGCCGCGCAGAGTTTAGAAGACGAGACGAGGGTATTGAAACGTACACGGTAATCATTGTTTCACCCGAAGATGATGTAGAAATAAGACGTGTGCATATTATAAATCATTCACGCAGTAAAAGAACTATGGATGTAACCAGTTATGGAGAAGTGGTGTTGGCCGCCCCTGCTGCAGATGATGCGCATCCTGCGTTCAGTAATCTTTTTGTTCAAACTGAAATTAATGAACATCAAAATGTAATTAGTTGCACCCGAAGAGCCCGATCCAAACAAGAAAATCCTCCATGGATGTTTCACTTAATGAAAGTTAGTGGTGTAGAGCCAACGGAAATTTCATACGAGACTGACCGAAGTAAATTTATTGGCCGGGGGTACTCATTAAGCAATCCCGTTGCAATGAGTAGCACTAACTCATTATCCGGCTCTCAAGGTTCCGTACTAGACCCTATTGTTTCCATTCAATATAAAATTGTGTTAGGTGTTGGTGAAGCAGCTATTGTTGATATGGTAACCGGAGCTGCTGATACCCGCGAAATAAATCAAAGCTTAATTGATAAATATCAGGATAAGCAATTACGAGATCGGGCATTTGAATTAGCATGGACGCATAGCCAGGTAGTAATACGACAAATAGGAGCTACAGAGGCTGATGCACAGGTATACAGTAAATTGGCTAGCTCCATTCTTTATCTTAATCCCGTATTACGAGCACACCCCAGTGTAATTTTTAAAAACCTTCGGGGGCAATCTGCTTTGTGGAGTTACTCGATATCTGGTGATTTACCAATTGTACTGTTATTGTTAACGGATTCAGAAAGTATAGTATTGGTTAAACAATTGATAAAAGCGCAGGCATACTGGCATATGAAAGGCCTGGCGGTTGATGTAATCATTCTTAATGAAGACCCGAGTGGCTATCGACAGGTTTTGCAAGATCAGATTCAAGGCTTAATTGCAGCAGGAATTGGAACAATGTCCGTTGAGCGCAAGGGTCGGGTTTTTGTAAGGCCTATAGATCAGGTAACGCAGGAAGATAGAATTCTCCTGGAAACCGTAGCGAGGCTTGTTGTCTCTGATACGCGAGGCACTTTAGAAGATCAGTTGAGCAAGCGCACAACAGCAAAAGCTCCGGTTCTTAAATTAGTTCCTACGCGACTGCACCCAATAATTAATCAGTCAATTGAAACTCCGAAAGATCTTCAGTTCTTTAATGGTACCGGAGGTTTTTCACCAACTGGAAAAGAGTATGTTATTGTTACAGGAAATAGCGTACACACACCCCTGCCATGGATTAATGTTATTGCCAATCCACATTTTGGTACTCTTATTTCTGAAAGTGGTTCTAGTTATACATGGTTCGAAAATGCTCACGAGTTTAGATTAACTCCCTGGAGAAATGACCCAGTTCTTGATAGTACAGGCGAAGCTTTCTATCTGCGGGATAATGAAAGTGCTCAGTTTTGGTCGCCCCTGGGATTGCCTGCGAAAAGTTCAACTACATATGTTACGAAACATGGATTTGGGTACAGTAAATTTGAACATCTGGAAGACGGGATTCGATCGGAGATCTGCATCTATGTTGATCATGAGTTACCTGTAAAGTTCATCGAAATAAATGTTGTTAATCAGTCAGGGCGTACGCGAAAGCTTTCAGCTACCGGATTTGTAGAATGGATTCTGGGTGAGTTGAAATCTAAGTCTGTTATGCATGTAGTTACTGAATTAGATTCTGAAACAGGGGCCTTAATAACCAGAAACTCCTTTAATACTGAATTCCAAAATTATGTAGCCTTCTTCGATGTCGATGCTCCGGAATATACCTATACAACAGATCGTACAGAATTTATCGGACGAAATGGTTCCCTTCGAAATCCCGAAGCAATGAGTCGGCTAAATCTCTCTGGCAAATCAGGAGCCAACATGGATCCTTGTGCTGCCATTCAAGTTGATTTTGTACTAGAGAGCGGACAAACAAGAAAAATTATCTTCAAGCTGGGAGCTGGTAAAGATTTGCATACAGCCAGGGAAACGATTCAGCGTTTTCAGAATAGTGTAGCAGTTACGCAATCTCTTGATCGGGTGCACCAATTCTGGAAGGACACGTTAGGTGCAGTACAGATTCATACACCGGACGAATCTGTTAATATTTTAACAAATGGTTGGTTGTTGTATCAGGTAATATCATGCCGGTTGTGGGGCCGCAGTGGTTTATATCAATCGGGCGGTGCGTTTGGCTATCGTGATCAACTTCAGGATACACTGGCAGTAATGCATACGCAGCCTATTCTAACCCGACAACAAATTTTACGCTGTGCTTCACGTCAGTTTGTTGAAGGAGATGTACAGCATTGGTGGCATCCGCCACAAGGACGCGGTGTTCGCACTATGTGTTCTGATGATTTTTTATGGCTTCCGTTTGTTACCAGTCGGTATATTGCAACAACGGGAGATGTGCAGATATTGGCGGAGTCGGTTCCATTTTTACAGGGCCGGTATCTGAATGAAGATGAAGAATCTTACTATGATTTACCAGTTACCCTGGATTCACAGGCTACGCTTTACGAACATTGTAAGCAAGCGATTATTCACGGTTATCGATATGGTGAACATGGCCTTCCATTGATGGGCTCCGGTGACTGGAATGACGGAATGAATCTCGTGGGCATTGAAGGTCGTGGTGAAAGTATTTGGCTTGCATTTTTTCTATACGATGTTTTAATTAAGTTTTCAAAAATTGCTATACTTCAGGGTGATGTTGAATTTGCAACTGAGTGTGATGAACAGGTGACCCGGCTAAAGGAAAATTTAACAAAAAATGCCTGGGATGGAGAATGGTATCTGCGCGCTTATTTTGATGATGGGTCACCGATGGGTTCACGAAATAATGAAGAATGTAAAATTGATGCTATCTCACAGAGTTGGTCAGTCCTTTCCGGAGCTGGAGAAGCAGAAAGAATAGCTAAAGCGATGGAGGCCATGAACAAGTTCCTTGTAAATCGTGATAAGGGATTGATACAGTTGTTGGAGCCACCATTTGATAAAGCTGATATGGATCCAGGCTATATTAAGGGATATGTGCCCGGAGTTCGTGAGAATGGAGGTCAATATACACATGCTGCGATCTGGGCTGTGATGGCTTTTGCAAAATTGGGTGATGTTGAAAAAACGGAGGAGCTATTGAAGTTAATAAACCCAATTCTTCATAGCAGCACTTCACGTCAAACAGCTATTTATAAAGTGGAGCCGTATGTTATGGCAGCCGATGTGTATGGGGTATATCCGCATACAGGTAGGGGCGGGTGGACATGGTACACCGGCTCTGCTGGATGGATGTATCAACTGATCACTGAGTCTTTTCTTGGTTTACGAAGGGAGGGGACAATCGTAAGGTTTGAACCCTGTATTCCAGCCCATTGGAAATCTTTTTCGATGCGATACAGGTTTGAAACCTCGCATTATTTTATTGAAGTAAAACAGAAGGCTGGTAAAGTAGGAGGGGTACTACTAGATGGAGTTGCCCAACACACAGATTATTTTGAGATGGTCAATGACGGTAAGGAACATGTCGTTATAATTTCGCTGGGCAACAGAGATCAGAATACTTTAGATATAGACACTGAATCTCTTCTGGAATTGAAGTAGGTATAATTTATATATCCTGAATAGCTTTTCTTCTTTTATCTTTCAATGCTTTGAAGTGCGAAGGAGTTAACCCGGTTATTTTCTTAAATTGAGTTGATAAATGAGCAGCGCTACTATAGTGTAATTTGTGTGCGATCTCGGATAAAGTTAATTCCTCGAACATGATCAGTTCCTTAATGCGTTCAATTTTAAGTGAAATCACATATTGTGCAATAGTTGTAGCTTCTATCTCAGAAAAAAAATTGGCTAGATAAGTATAATTGTAGTCAAGCTTTTTACTTAATACATCAGAGAAATTGGTAATTATTTTTTCATCTGTATGGTATACATAATCAATAATTACTTCCCGTATCTTCTCAATTAAAATGCCTTGTTTATTTTCCAGTAATTCAAGACCAGCTTTTTTTATGATGGTATTAAATTTTTTCCTTTCATCGGGGTCTACATCTTCTTTAGTTTCTATTTCACCCAGATCTATTTTGATAGGCGTTATGTTTAGTTCTTGCAATGCGTCTTTTATCACAACCTTGCAACTGAGGCAGGCCATATTTCTTACATACAGTTTCATGGTTTTACGTTAAGCATAAAAATGTGTAGGGACTTTTTATTAAATTGTCTTTCAGTTTTCATTAAATTAAAAAGGATCCCATTGCGAGGATCCTTTTAAGTGATCTGCTTATTGGCATTACTTTCTACCCCAAAGTTCCACAATGGATTTGTTATTAGATTCGTTTTTGGTATCATACCAAAAGATAACCTTTTCAATCGTTTTATTACTTCCTTTTAAATCAAGGATACGACCATCATTTGTTTTATTCACTTCATCAGGAAATGAAATATCTTTGGTGTCACCATCTGCAAAATGAACTGTGCACTTGTGCATTTTAAGCGTTCCGTTTTTCACCATAACCTTCAGTTCGGAGAAATGTTGATTGTTGGATATTGATACCACATCACGGTCCAGGGTATAATCCACTGTGCGAGTTCCCAACAGAGTCCAACCATCAAGAGATTTGTTGGCAGTTTGAGCGAAAGTCATTGGCGCTTGTAACATAATCAGAACGATCGCCATGAATGTTAGAATAGTTCTTGCTTTCATAATTGTATTTATTTTTATATTGTTCGAAAGGATAGATTCGACAGATCACTCCTATTATTCTTATAGAGATAACCATACCACAATGATTTGCCATCATTCAAAGTGTTTAAACTCATTTCTTTACTCCTATGTGGATTTATTTTCTTGTTGAGGAAATAATCGCTCAATAACTCATCCGTGTGGCAGAATTCTTTCTGTCTTCGCCACAATCCGGTATAAATAATACCAGATAAATCTGTGGTTTATATAATAATCCGGGTATTACTTGTAATGACTAATCTTTTCAAACCTCCCAACTTGCGTCATGATATTGGGTATATCTCAGGAGATAATAGGGTAAGAATATGAAAATATTGATGGTTGATGCGGATTCGGATAACAGACTCTTTGCAATGTTTGCGTTTAAAGATTTAAATGTTGCACATTCTATGGATTTTGTGAATAATAGCGCAGAACTAACGGACTACTTCACAACCAGGCTGAGGTCTAACAGTGAACTTCCTGATCTGGTTTTGATTGATTCAAACTTGAATGAGAACGATAAAATAGATTCTTTGATAGAAATTCGGTCAAACCCAAAATTAAGACATTTAAAGACTATTGCATTTTCAATATCAACGGCAAACAGGCAGTCCTCATTGAATGTGAATGAAAATGGTGAATTGGTGCGATCATCCAAGGATGACGAGTTAGTTTGGATCTTTAAAGAAATACGTGATGAATTGGTTGATTCGCCAGGATGGGAATATTTGATTGAGCGGCCAAATTCTACTGTCAAGAAGCACAGTGCGCAACAGGGAATGCTACGTATCTAAAGTCTCTCAATTTTTCACTAATTCCAGATCTTTCAAATCTAAAATCCGAAGTCCCTTATCTAATATTTCGATAATACCTTCTTCTTTAAAGTCGGCAAGAGTTCGGTTTAACGACTCTGTGGATGTACCTACCATTCCTGCAATATCTTTTCTCGTAACGGTAATAATATAAGAATCACCATTTTCTTGCGGCCGATGATTGTTATTAAGTTTAATCAAAGCAGTGGATACTCGTTGCCTTACTGACTGATAGGCAAGTTCAAGTAATAAATTTTCGGCATTATATAAGTTGCTTGATAACATGGATATGAATTTTCTGGCTATTTCTTTGTTCGTGTAGATCATAGTAAGAAAATCCTGCTGTGGTATCAGGTAGATTTCTGCTTCCTTTAAAACCACCGCAGTTTCATTATTAGGCTTATTCTCCAATAGTGGAAGAAATCCTATGAACTCACCTTCATGATGAATGCCGGTGATTAATTCTTTTCCATCGTTGGTTGATTTGTAGGTTTTTACCTGGCCTTTTGAAATAAAGTATAGATGAAGCGGCTGAGCCCCTTCCATAAATACGAAATCTTTTTTCTTGTAAATACGGCTCAGCCGGCCTGGTGAGATTTTTTGAAATCCTGGAAGTTGCCTTGTTTTGTCGAAAAAATCGTTAATGTCAGTTACATTATTACGAAACGTAGTTTTGATTAAGTCATATTTTTTCAGTCGCAGTTCAATAGCATTGAATAATTCAAGTCCATCAAAGGGTTTGGTGATATAATCATCTGCTCCCAGATTCATGCCCATTCTAAAATCTTTGTGTTCGCTTTTTGCGGTTAGGAAAATGAAAGGAATATTAGCCGTAGAAGGATTCTTGTTGAGGATATGCAAAACGCCATATCCATCCAGATCAGGCATCATGATGTCGCATAAAATTAAATCGGGTTGATATTTTTGTACTAATTCAATCCCTAACCTACCATTATTGGCAGTGTACACCTGATAGTTCGCAAGTTTTAGAATGGAGGCGATATTTTCGCACATCTCCAGGTTATCTTCAATTACTAAAATGCTTCTGTTCATATTTTTTGGTCAAGGGCAACACTAGTCACTTTACTGCTAGTCTCTCCGCTTGGTAAGGTTACGATAAATTCTGTGCCAGAATGTAGCACACTTTTAAACGAGATACTTCCTTGAAGTAGTTTTATATTTTTATCTACAATATGTAAACCAAGGCCAGTACCGTCAAAATTCACTGCGTTTTTAGCTCTGTAAAACCGATCCAAAATATTGCTAAGTTCATTGGCAGGAATTCCCATGCCGACATCCTTGCCAGTGATTGTCAGGATATGGTCGCTTATTTCTGACTTCAACGTAATGGTGTCGTTTTGCTTAGAGTATTTGAGTGCATTGGAAAGTAGGTTTGTGATAATGCTCCACAGCAAATGTGGGTCTAAAAATATTTTTGCATCGCCTTCATGTTGATATAAAATGGATTGCCCCGCTTGTTTTAACGGCTCCATTTCGTTGATCAGATCACGAATAAAATTTGGAATATTAATAGTGCTGTTGCTCACATTTATCCTACTCTCCTCCAGCAAGAGGAATTCGTTCAATATCATGGTTAGATTATTAACCGAACGTTTGATTCGGGTTGTATGTATTATTTTTTCTTTTTCAAAGTCTTCACCGGAATAGTTCTCCAGAAGAAAGGATGAAGAAAGAATAGTTGCGAGGGGTGTTTTAAATTCATGACAAGCCATAGTCACAAACCGTGATTTAAGCTCGCCAAGTTCTTTTTCCTTTTCCAGTGCTTTTATTAAGCCACTTTCCAGCCTATTTTTTTCAGTCACGTTTTTTAGTACGCATAAAATCTCACTAATTTGATTGTCTGCGTCATGAAGGGGTACTGCAGAAATATGATAAAACTGTTCGTTTGCTTCTGTCTCAAAAGAAACATGTTCCCCGGTAAATGCTTTCCGAACTTTTGATAAGGTTCCTTCATCAGACGTTTGACTTTCTGATACACGTTGGCCAATTAAACCTAAGGCATGTAAATCAATAGTATTAAGTTCTTTACCGTCAATCAGTACATATTTCATGTCCCGATTAAGAACGCCAATTACGCCATCTGGAAAATTATGCACTACCGTGTCATAGAGTCGCTGAATTTTAATCAGCTTCTGCTCTATTTCTTTACGCTTTTGAATTTGTATTTGCAAATCACGATTGATCCTTTCTGCATTGGCAAGTGAGGTGATCAATTTTTCAGTCTGCTGTTTAACACTTTGTTCTAGTTGAGTATTGAGTCTGTTGATCCTATCGATATGATTTTGATCAACTTCATGGTCTAGCTTTTTGCCAAAGTCAAAGCCTGTGTTGAAGGTACCCACCGGTTCCCCAGATGAGTCATGGATAACATAGGTAGTCCAAAAAATTGGATAATATTCGCCTTTCGTATTGATCACAACGCTTTCATAGTCTTCCATTGATCCGGACAGACAGGCTTGATCGAAACCAGTACGCCATTTAAGCGCGGTTTCGGAAGGGAGGAAATTTTCATGCCAACTAAGCCCAAAGAGACTTTCCTGCGGGAAGCCTAAAAGGGTGCAACCATACTTATTAATGAAGGAGATGTTAATCTTTTTGTCGAGAATAAGAAAAATCACCGCAGGTGAATTTTGAATGGTGGAGTCCGTTGCGGGTTTTGTTTCAACCGCTTCTAAGATAAATACAACTGTGAACTGCTCTTTGCCGCCTTGAAAATGGTTAGTGTTTATCTGAATTTGAAGTTCAGAACCGTCCTTTTTAATTCCCAAATACTTCTTTCCAGAACTTGCTGAATCTTGAGTTTGATCAAAGATTCCATCGGGGATGAGCTCTTTTACTTGTACACCGATTAGCTCTTTTTCAGTATAGTTAAATAGGTGGTTAATGGTAGGATTAATAAGAACAATAGTTCCTTTATCATTGATGATCAAAACGCCCTCAGGGCTTCTATATGAATGTTGTTTCATAAATCAGAACTACCCGAATAGAATACTCAGTTAAAATTAAATCAGAAATGCCAAGGTGGGAGGCTGACTATCAAGGTCGCTTATTCAGAATATCCTCCCGAGATCATGGAATGCGTTTTAGCATTAGAGATTACACACAAATATACCGATTATTTAAGTGGTGTTGATGACAATTGACATCACAAAGTCATGATGGAGATCATCAAAAAATTATAAGGACGTCAAATGACCCTTTTTTTTGCTGATTGTCCGCTACGTCATCATTACGCAGTGATGGAAATCATTGAACGTAACCGACCAGATCAGGTACTTTGTATCCTCGTTTCGATAAACATTATGAAAATCTTCAGATTGATTTCTTTTCTCTCTATTCCAATACTTCTTTCATCCTGCTATTACAATAAGCGAATGGTTTATTTACAGGGTAAAGACTTTTCGGAATACCGACCAACAGTGGTACAGAACAAAAAGTCGGTTTACCGTTTGCAGCCTGCCGATGTTTTGTCAGTACAGGTAAAGAGTTCTACAGAAACAGAAACTTCAAATACACTTTTTAATATTGCATCTCGTCAAAATGGTATGAATATAACTCCAGGAAGTCTATTCTTGGAAGGATATACGATTGATAGCAAAGGAGGAATTCAACTACCCATTATAGGGTCGGTACAATTAAAAGACCTGACCATTGAAGAAGCTCAGCAACTCATTCAGGCAAGTGCAAATAAATATCTTAATAAGTCCACCGTAATTGTAAAGCTTACAAGCTTTAAAGTTACTGTACTGGGCGAAGTTAAAAACCCAGGCTATCTATATGTATTTAATAACCAGGTAACGATTTTAGAAGTATTGGGATTAGCGGGTGATCTTACCCCCGTAGCCAATCGAAAAAATATTAAACTAATTAGGCAGGTATCTTCAGGGTCGCAAGTTATCTTATTGGATATTACAGATCCTAAGCTCTTGAGTTCTGAGTTTTTTTTCCTAATGCCTAATGATGTTGTTTATGTTGAGCCTTTTAAAGCGCGCGCAAAAAAGACAAACCTTGAACTATTGAGCTTGGTTTTTGCGGGTATTACGACCACCGTCCTCATCTTAAATTATGTTAATAATAATTGAACGATGAAAAATAATGATGAGGATTTGATCAAGGAGAAGATTAACATCAAAGAATTGATTCAAAAGATCACTGCCAAATGGTATTACTTTCTGATAACACTTGCCATTCTACTACCTCTTGCATTTGCCTATATCTACTTTTCCAGCAATGTATATTTGATTCGCGCTTCGATACTATTAAATGGAGGCGTAAGGAATGGACTCAACCCGGACAGTTTCCTTAAAGGAATGGAGCTGTTGAGTTCCAACACTGAGTTGGAAGATGAAGTAGGTATCTTAAAGTCCAGTAACCTTTCTGAAAGTACAATCAGGAAATTAAATTTTGGGATTACGTATTATGCCAAGTCAGCGTTTCGTTCCTACGAACCGTCTGCAAGGGCTTATCCGTTCACCGTAGTCCTCGACTCTACAGTTAATCAACTTGTAGGCGTTCCTATTTTTATCAAACGCACTTCCGATAGCACGTATTCCATTCGTGCCACCTCAAAAAAGGCCGGAACCTATAATTTCTATAGTAACCTACCCCAGGAAACTGTTACCCAGGTAGATATTCAAACTGCCGGATTAGTAGGGAACATGATAAGTGAGTTGAATTTGGGATTCAAAATTCAGTATAAGCAGCCCTTTACTACTGAGAGTAGTATTGAATATTATTTTGTAATTCATAATCTTAATTCCCTGGCCAGCTCCTATCTGGAACGATTGGAAATAAAACCCATCTCGCGCGAGTCGAATCTTGTTGAATTGAAACTTAAAGTAACTAATCCGGAGAAAGGAATAGTACTATTAAACACCTTATTAGAGGTCTATCGCACCAATGAGCTATACAAAAAAAATGAATTAGGACTTAAAACCATTCGGTTTATTGATAACCAACTGGGTGGGGTTTCGGATGAGTTGCGTCAGGTAGAAAGTTCACTTCAATCATTCCGGTCTCGAAATAATATTCTGGATATTAATACTACCGCAGAAAATCTTACCCGGAATCTTGATAAACTAGAATCGGATAGATCATTACTATCACAAAAACTTAAGTATTATCAATACATAGCCAATTCCATGGAGAAAGAGAGCGATCCAAAAAATATTAGTGCACCCTCTACCTTCGGTATTGAAGATCCGTTGTTGAATAACCTCTTGATGGAATTAGCGAGACTAAATCAAGAGCGTATTGGTTTAAATTATAGTACCAAAGAAGGAAACCCCGTAGTGGAAATTCTGGAACTTAAAATAACAAGTGTAAAAAGGGCCTTGCTTGATAATGTTCGCAATTTTATAGGTGCTTCCAGCCAGGCATTGGCCGATATCAATGCACAGATTTATGAAGTAAAGAGAAATGTGCAGGGGCTTCCGCAAAGCGAGCGTGAGCTGGTAAGTATTAAACGACAGTTTGACTTTAACGATAACGTATATAACTACTTACTTGAAAAAAAGGCAGAAGCCGGAATAGCGATCGCCTCAAATACGGTTGAAAAAACAATTGTAGATCGGGCTCAGCAAGTCGGTGCCGGACCTATTACACCCAATAAAAAATTAATCTATTTACTGACGGTACTTTTTGGATTCGCTTTTTCCTTAGGGTTGATCGTTTTTAAGGATGTAATTAATGACAACATCATTATTCCAAAAGACATTGAGCAAAATACCAGCATTCCCTACATCGGTAGTATTTCGCATGGCAACAAAAATGAGTTGGCATCTGTGATTGTTGCGCAGGCGAAATCGGCCATTGGTGAGTCGTTTCGATCCTTGCGGGTCAATTTGCAATACCTCACCTTGGGAAATGAAAATAATGTGATCGGTATCACGTCATCTGTTGAGAGTGAAGGTAAAACATTTTGCTCTGTTAATCTGGCTGTGGCCATGGCGCATTCCGGTAAAAGAACGATTGTGATTGACTGCGATATGCGCAGACCTAAAGTCGCTACATTATTTCAACTAAAAAATGATGTGGGACTTTCCAGTTATTTAATTGGTGCATGTTCATTAAAGGAGAGTATCAATGTGACCCATATAAAAGGTTTGGATGTAATCACCTCGGGCCCCATTCCTCCCAATCCCCTTGACCTGATTGGACTTCCCCGAATGGATCAGCTTATCACTACACTTAAACAATCTTATAACACGATAATTCTTGATTCGCCACCAATGGGTTTTGTTTCGGAGTATATCATTCTGATGAAATACACAAATGCTAACATTTATGTTGTTCGATCCAACTATACCAAGAAATTTCATCTTGATAAAATAAATAGACTATACAACGAAGCCAAAATCCGAAATGTGATCATACTTCTTAATGACTACAAAGTGTCGGCTAACGGATATAACTATGTGTATGGATGATCTTACCTATTTCAATACTACTAAATGCTTACTACATACGTAGCAGGTCATGTTTTTAATACCACTTCGTTTTCGCAAATATTTTGAGAATGTCTCATGGCTGATTTTTGAAAAGGGATTTACCCTGGCGGTAGGTATGTTGGTTGGTATCTATGTTGCGCGTTACCTCCAACCCGAAAGTTTTGGCCTCCTAAATTACGCAATAAGTTTTGTCAGCATTTTTTCTGCGTTCTCAACGTTGGGTATAGATCAAATCATCGTTCGGGAGTTGGCTAAACATAGTGAATCTAAAAACGACTTGCTAGGAACTGGGTTTGTGTTGAAAATGATAGGCTCAAGCACTTTATTGGTATTGATGTTTATCATTCTCATTTTCATGAAGCATGACAGTTTTACCAATACGCTGATCATGATCATTGCTTTTGCTGAATTTTTCAAAGCCTTTGAGGTAGTCAATTATTTTTTCCAGGCTCAGGTAATGTCAAAGTATGTAGTACAAGTTCAGCTAGGGATCAACTTGTTTGTAAGCGCCATAAAGTTGACTCTAGTTTTTGCAAACGCGCCCCTGATTTGGTTTGCCATTGTGATCGTTCTTGCGTCTATACTTAATGCTTCAGGTTTTATCTATGCTTATCATAAGCGCCAGGGTACAATTCGCAATTGGAAGTTTCGCAAGGATTTAGCCTTTAAACTTTTGAGCGAGTCGTGGCCCATTGCGTTATATGGTTTGGCGTTGCACACGCAAGCGCGCATTGATCAGGTAATGCTCGGAAAAATGTTGAATAACGCGGAAGTAGGTCAATATTCAGTAGCATTAAAATTCATTGAAATATTTGGCTTCATGCCCATGGTGCTAATGAGTACGTTCTCACCCGCCATTACAAAAGCAAAGGGTATGAGTGAGACGTTATATCACAGCCGGCTGGTTAATTTATATCGTCTCATGTTTTTAGCGTTTCTGCTGGTTGCTATTCCCATTTATCTTTTTGCAGAAAGAGTTATAATTCTACTCTATGGAATCGAGTATCAGGCAGCAGGTTTTCTGTTATCATTATTTGCCTTGCGCCTTTTCTTTTCGAACATGGGTGTGGGTAAATCTGTATTTATCGTTAACGAAAGTTTATTCAAGTACTCATTACTTACTGTTGTAATAGGTGCGATATCCAATATTACCCTAAATTATTTCCTGATCCCACATTTCGCTTCGGTGGGCTCGGTGATAGCGAGTATGATATCTTTTACGATAAGTATTTTTCTGGTCGATATCTTTTTTAAGAAAACGAGGGAAAATCAACAATTGATGTTCAAAGGCATCTTTACATTTTGGCGGCTAAAAGAGATTAATTAAATATAATAATATGGTTCAACTTAAACCCACCCTGGAAAATCAATACGCTTGTCCGGAGTGCCTATCGCAAAGCACGGTTGTAAACGAAATTCGATTTGAAACAATTAATGTGCTTGCGGATTGTACCTGTGGATCGTGTGGACTGGAATTCTTCCAGGTGCTGCCCGTAGGTCATACGGTGGCTTATCCCATGACCTTAGGTAAGTTAAATGGAAAATTATATCAACAAGATGTAACACCTACCTGGCTGGCGAATTCCCTCATACGGTCACATGAGAATATCCGACAAGATGATGTGTCAATAGAAATGAATATCTACAATAGATGTGATAGAGTTATTATTCTCAATACACTTGATTCAATATATGGGCATGTGCTGCTGAAATTATATAACGCATTTCACCATCTGGATCATCAGAAGGACATTGGTTTGATTATCATCATTCCCAAGATATTTAAGTGGTTAATTCCAAAGGGATGTGCGGAAGTTTGGGCAGTTGATTTGAATTTAGATGAGCTTGTCTATAGCTATCGGTCGATTCAAAAATTTGTTTCGGATCAGTCTCATAGGTTTCGTGAAATTTATTTAAGCTATGCCTATTCACATCCTGATTTAAGTACGGTTGATATTAGCCGGTTAACCGATGTTAAACCCTTTCAACTTGAAAACTATTCAACACAAAGACCAACAATTACATTTGTTTTACGCGAGGACCGATGGTGGTTTCCAGGTATAGCAGACTCTTGGTTTTATCGCATTTGCCGAAAACTCAAGATTTTACCCTGGGGGTCAAGGCATCTTTCAAAAAGGCAGAATGGTATGGTTAAAAAAACCATCAGATTAATCAGAAAAAAAATGCCTGAGGCGAATTTTAACATTGTGGGACTTGGAAGAACGGGGAAATTTGCAGGTTATGCTTCAGACGAACGCAAGTGGAGATTAAACCCGATTATTGAAAGAGCCTGGTGTATTACCTATGCAAAGAGTCATGTAGTGATTGGCATTCACGGTTCAAATATGCTTTTACCAACAGCTTTAGCGGCTGGCTGCGTTGAAATTTTACCTGAAGATCGCTATGGAAATATGATTCAGGATATATCGGTACGGTATAGCAACCGGCTACAGCTTTTCTTTTATCGTTTTGTTGATCAATATGTGCATCCGAAATCAGTAGCAAGCAAGACAATTGCTATGATTAACGATTATGAAGTGTACAACAAAAACATGTGCCGTTATATACATGCTGCTCCTTCATGATCATGTTATGTTTTCAGGATGATTTATATCATTGATATATGGGCCCATAAAATGCAATTTTAAGTTCTAATAATTAGTAATGTCAACCTTTAATCCACCGCAACCTCTTCAAACGGCTGTGCTTATGATTATTTTTAATAGACCCGATACAACTAAACTTGTATTTGAAGCTATTCGTAAAGCAAAACCATCTCGGTTATATGTGGCAGCTGATGGACCTCGTCACGGCCATGTTACGGATGGGATTAATTGTGAGTTAGCCAGACAGGTAATACGTGGCGTGGATTGGGAATGTGAAGTTAAAACGCTATTTAGTAATGTTAACTTGAATTGTGGGATCGCACCTTCAACTGCAATCACATGGTTTTTTGAACACGAAGAAGAAGGAATTATTCTCGAAGACGATTGCTTGCCCGCACAGAGTTTTTTTTGGTATTGTCAGGAGTTATTGGAACGCTATAGAAATGACACCCGTATTATGCACATAGGAGGTAACAACTTTCTGAATGGCTGGCAAAATGATGCTGATTACTCTTATTATTTTTCTAGAAGCGGGCATATTTGGGGGTGGGCTACCTGGCGCAGAGCCTGGAAAAAATTTGATTATAAAATTGCCTTATACGATGAGGTGAAAAGGAATAAATACTTTGATAATTTCTTTTTGAATCCACTGGAGAAATTGTATCGACTTAGAAAATTTGAAAAAACAGTGACCGCTGAACGCGTTGATTGGTGGGACTATCAATGGGATTTTGCGAGATACGTTAACGCAGGATTATCAATAGTGCCAAATGATAATTTAGTTCGGAATCTTGGTTTTGGGGACGATGCTACCCACACGCAAAATAGTAATAGCATGAGTGCTAAGTTGCAAATACAGGAGATGGCTTTTCCGTTAAAACACCCACCCTTCGTTATCCGGGATTTTGCTTCCGATAAGAAATATTTTAAGGAATTCATGATCGAGAACCTCATTTCAAAGCTCTCCTATTAGATGTTGCTTTTGAATAAGTACTAGTTTTAAATTTATGGGAAACCTTTCAACGTTCTCTGCTTCGCTCACTACTCCAGTGTTGTTTATGATTTTTAGCAGACCAGAAACAACCCGCCAGGTTTTTGAAGTGATTCGACAAGCAAGACCAACACGTTTGTATGTGGCGGCAGACGGGCCGCGCAGCAGTAAAGTTGGTGAAGCTGCCAAGTGTGAGGAAGCTAAAAGAATTATTGATGGTGTAGATTGGGACTGTGAGGTACGCACCTTATATCGCACCGAAAATCTCGGCTTGGGTCAGGCATTATCCACGGCTATCACCTGGTTTTTTGAACATGAAGAGGAAGGAATTATACTAGAAGATGATTGCCTCCCGTCACTATCTTTTTTTACGTTTTGTTCCCAGTTGTTGGAAAAGTATAGAGATGATACTCGCGTGATGGAAATCGGTGGAAATAATTTTGAAGGCTCTATGCAAACCGATGGGTATTCTTATCGCTTTTCAAATCTCACCTATATCTGGGGTTGGGCAACCTGGCGCAGAGCCTGGAAACATTTTGATTTCAAAATGAATCATTACCCGGAAATAAATATAAAAGAATACCTGGCTGGAGCTTTCGGATCCATCTATGAGCGGGATTATTATAGCTATGTTTTTAAAAAGATGCATCAGGGTGATGAGAAGATAAGCTCACGAACTATTTGGAGTTATCAATGGCAATTTGCTTGTAAAATTAATTCCGGGTTGGTCATCGTACCTAATCGCAATTTGATAAAAAATTTGGGTTTTGGTGAATATGCAACCAATACAGTAAATCCTACTGCGGTGGGTTATGACCTCGCGGTAGAGAAAATGGAATTTCCACTCAGGCATCCTGAGTTTGTTATGGTGGATAATGAAAAGGAAAGCGAGGTCTTCAAGTTGGTCTGCACATCCCCGTCATCCAGAATCAAATCTCAAATTAAAAACATACTTCCGGAAAAAGTAGTTGATACCTTGGTGCGACCATTACAGGCGTTGTTTACCTAAAAATAAGAATGGTAACAACTATAATCGCCAAACATGATAATCTTGTCAATTCCTGATGATGATGATCATTGAAAATTGAGAGCCACTCTATCATCTTTACCTAAGGTTTTTAATTCCTATACTACGCCTTTGAATGCGCTACATACTGCTGTTTTATTGATTGCCTTCAATAGACCTGATACAACACGACTTGTATTTGAAGCTATCAGGAAGGTAAAGCCTATAAGATTTTATATAGCATTCGATGGACCAAGACCAGAGGTTACAACAGATGTAATAAATTGTTCAAAGGTGCAGTCGATACTTAGCGAAATAGATTGGGAGTGTTCAGTACAGACATTAATAAGACAAGAAAATCTTGGCTGTGGTAAAGGACCCAGTACTGCGATTACCTGGTTTTTTGAGCAAGAAACAGAGGGGATCATATTGGAAGATGATTGTTTGCCATCAGCTTCTTTCTTTCCGTTTTGTGAAGAGTTGTTGACAAAGTACAGAGAGGATATGCGTGTAATGCACATTGGAGGAAATAATTTGGAATCAAATGATCAGCGTGATAGAGAATTATCTTACCGTTTTTCAAACCTTACCTATATATGGGGATGGGCAACGTGGCGCAGGGCCTGGAAGCTCTTTGACTTTACGATGAGCAAGCACGTAGAGATTGATAAGAAGAGATATCTGAGCGATACTTATCACACCATCTATGAGCGGGATTTCTATAATTATGTTTTTAAAAAGATGTATGAAGGCGATGCGGTAACCAGTTCTAAAACCATTTGGGACTATCAATGGCAGTTTGCATGTAAAATAAATTCCGGTTTGGTGATAGTTCCAAATTCCAATCTTGTTATTAATCTGGGTTTTGGAAAGTATGCTACAAACACCAGTAATTTAAAAGCGGTGGGGCATGACCTTAAATTGGAAGAAATGAGATTTCCGCTGTACCATCCAAAAGTTGTAATGGTTGATCAAGCGAAAGAGACAAAGATCTTTAGACTTGCCAATACATCTTTTGGATCAAGGATTAAATCCCAACTCAAAAATGTTTTCCCTTTAGAAGTTTTATCAAGACTTGTTAAACCACTTATCACAATCTTCTCATGACATTCTTGCCATACTTAACCTGACTTGCTGTGTATAAAAGAGATATCATAAATTTCTTATGCATCATTAGCTTTCCAATTTATGGACTTGGAACCTATATTTCTGCAGTTAATAGTCCATCCATAGGATATCTTATTTCACTAGCTCCTTTTATTTTTATCATTCTGTTTTATTTTATTAACAGCTTGTATAGTGGGGGATTCGACAGTAGGGTAAATAAGTTCTATTACTTTATGTTGTTGTTTGTGTTGTCATCAGCAGGCTCTTTATTTATTGCTTTAAACAAAGGCCTACCCGAAGCGACTACAATTCTCACTTTCACAAAATCCTTGTTAATAATAATACCTTTTCATGCATTTCTTATCGTAGTGTTATATAACAATACTACCAGAGAAAAGCTTTTGCAAGTGTTAATAATCAGCTTGAGTTTATTACTTGCTATCAACTTAGTTGGTTATTTCGCGTTGGGCTTAGCTAACGAGACACACAGTCTGGAAGGCCGTTTAAATTTTCCCTTTTTAGGCGGCTTTTATAGCGGAGCCAGTTTATTGGCCATCATTAACTTACTCTTATTATATTATCTAAAGCGGCATTGGACTGATCCAATTCGATTTGCTTCCTTGAGTGCTTATTTCTTATTCAATCTCGGTTTATTTTTTCTGATTAATTCACGGCTCACAATTCTGGTATATGTTCTTGTGATGAGTCTTTACCTTTTGGGGATTGCCCGGATGCGAGGGATTTATCTTTTGTCCTTGTTTACCATCCCTATGCTTTTAGGATCAGCTCTTCCTATCTATAAAATATTGCAGCTTCCGGGGCTATCGTCTATGATGCAACGGGTTGACATAGAAGATGTGACTACATTTAACGGGCGAGCTTTTTTATGGCAGGATGCAATGAATTGGTTACTCGATGATCGGCAAGGTTGGATATGGGGTAATGGTTATAAAGGACATTATTTCTTGGGGCTCATTGATGATGTCGCTAAGATGTGGAATGAAAAGGACGTTTTTCATATGCACCTACACAGTACTTCCATGGAAATTCTGGTTAGTCAGGGAATTGTCTTCTTCATCATTTTCTGCATTATCCTGTATGGAATTTATCAATATTTTAAACAGATGAGTAAAGATGGAAGATCAGAGGGTGCATTTTTTCCGGTTGTAATATTTTTCTTGTTCATTTTACAGATTGACACATTTTTATATCTCGATGCTTTGGGGTTTGTGATATTTTCTTTCATGGTGGCAATAATTGCCATTCCTAAACTAGAGAAGATGCGCATGGCAACACGAAATGCGCATAAAGAGAATTTGATGGTACATGAATTTAAACCTACTGAAGCTGATTGGGTATAGTATATGGACAACTAAAATTACATCAACATGATTTGCATAGTTATTCCTGTTCATAATCGAAAAAGTTTTACACGCGATTGTTTAGAGTCATTGCAAAGGCAATCTCAACCCGCTGATTTTATTATTGTGGTGGATGATGGTTCAACGGACGGCACCTGGGAAATGCTGAGTACTAATTTTCCTGATGTCATTGTATTGCATGGTGATGGAAATTTGTTTTGGACTGCTGCTATCAATATGGGTATTAATGTGGCTCTTGATTTGAATGCAGATTATATAATGACTCTCAATAATGACACAGTAGCTTCGCCTGATTTTGTGGAGAAAATGATGATCAGCGCTGAAGAGAATCCATTAGCCTTAATTGGAGCTTTGGATCTTGATATTAAAACTAAGCGCCCCTATTATGGTGGTGAAATATTTAATTGGTCATCGGGTCAATCCACGTATCTATTGGATACCCTGGTCAAGGAGAACCAAATGGGTTTGCATGAGGTTTCGTTGTTTCCGGCACGTGGGCTATTAATACCGGAGCGGGTATTTAAAAAAATTGGCCTTTTTGAAGAGAAGTATTTGCCACATTATATGGCTGATTACGATTTTACCCAACGGGCAAGAACTTATGGATTTACTATTTATTGTAATTACGATGCAAAGCTCTATACGTATCCGGAAGAAGGAGGTGATCACAAGATCAGAAAACAAAAGACGCTGAAGAATTATTTTAATCATTTGTTCAGTATCAGGGGTGGGGGTAATCTTAAGAATTTCACGATTTACACACTTCGAAATTGTCCCTATGAGGAAATGTTTGCTGCTTTAGTAACAGGATATTTTAGGAGGCTTGGTGGATTTTGGCTTAAATAGACATGAAAATATTATTTGATCATCAGGCATTTACAATTCAGGAGTACGGAGGGATTTCAAGATATTTTTATGAATTGACAACTCAATTTCAAAAAGTACCAGAAATGGCAGTTTATAATTCACTTTTGTTTTCTAACAATGAATACATCAGGGAAAGTAAAATTATCAAATCAACTCCTTTCTTCAAGATCATTAAGTTGCAGCGCAAGATAGAGACAATGAACTTGCTTAATGAAGTGCGAAGTAAGACGATTTATAGACAAGATAATTTTGATGTATTTCATCCAACGTACTATGATCCCTACTACCTGAATATAAAAAGTAAAAAGCCAATTGTTATAACATTTCATGATATTATCCATGAAAAGTATAAGACTGATGACCGTAGAACACTAACCCATAAGAGACAAACATTGAACAGAGCGGATAGCATTATTGCCGTTTCCTCCAGTTCTAAGAATGACCTGGTTGAGTACTATGGAATTCCGCCAGAAAAAGTTTCTGTTATTCATCTGGCTTCTTCGATTACCAGTTCGAGTAAGGTAATTGGGGAAATGAAGGATGAAGATTATTTATTATTTGTTGGGGGTAGAAATGACTACAAGAATTTTATATATTTTGTTACTTCCGTTGCTCCATTGTTGTTAAAAAAATCGAATCTATATCTATACTGTGTAGGCGGTGGAAAATTTACCAGGGAAGAGCATTCATTATTTAAAGAGTTAAAAATTCAAAATAGAATAAAATATTTTGGTGGTACTGATGATAATTTAAGGAAGTATTATTCTAATGCACTCGCCTTCTTTTTTCCTTCTGTCTATGAGGGATTTGGTATTCCATTACTGGAAGCAATGAATTGTGGATGCCCCATTGGCGCGAGTGAAACGAGTTCGTTGCCTGAAGTAGCCGGAAATGCTGCGCTCTATTTTAATCCAACCAATAAGGATTCTATACTCTCCGTAGCCGAGACATTAGTATCACAACAACCTATACGGACAAATCTTATACAGAATGGGTTTGACCGTGCAAAGGAATTTTCGTGGCAACAGACTGCCAGACTTACACAGGATGTATATACTAAGTTGATGTAAACTTAAATGGAAATTCATCCTGAGATAGATGCGCTGTTCGCGCAGTAAAATTCCATTACCTATTGTTTATCAAATTACATTTTGAAATCTTCTGCAACCACTATAAAGTAATTTCCAACGAGTATTAAATTCCACAATCTAGACCACGCAATCTCCACAATCTATTTATGCTGTATTAAAATGCTTTCAAAAATTCATTTACATAAAGAAAATAAATATGGCACAAAATTGTACACATAATAAGCAACTCATCTATAGCCTTCGTTGGTAGTTAAAGTCTTGGTTTCATAAGTGGTAGATTGATAGGGATGAAGAGAAGTGAATATTAACCAAAACAAGAAAACATGAAAAAAATTGCAACAATTTTAAAAGTTGTGCTCGTAACCGCAATGGTTACGGTGCTTCAACAAGCCTGTGAGGATAAAGAAGCGGACCCACGGCCTTTAACAGTAGTAAGTGTAGCAACGAATTTGGGGGTGCCTCTTTATGGAGCCTCTGTGAAAACAGACATTCCCGTAAATTCATCGGTTATTATAACCTTTGATAAAGAGGTGGATGTATCGACAGTAGATTTAAATTCGATTGCAATCAAAATGGATGGAGTGGGAGTGCCAAGCACATTAACAACGGTAGGAACTGATGTTACAATAACGCCTACCAATTTGATGATGAATGGAACTAACCATACAATATCTATTGGATCTTCACTGAAAGCTACGGATGGAGCGCCTGCCGCTGTAGCAGACTATAATTTTAAAACGTATGGAAGAACTAATGTAGTGCCACCTCAATCCGTTAATCAACTTTCTTATTTTTCGTTCTCAGGGAATATGAATGACGAAGCCGGTGATCATACACCCCTTGTGGCAGACGTTCGAGATCTAACGTTTAATGTAGATCGGTTCGGCTATGAAGGATTAGCAGGGGAGTTTAACGGAACAACCACGATTGTCGAAATTCCTGATGGTGAGCAATACATGGCACATAATAGTATGACACTTAGTGCATGGATTAAAGCAGACGCAGCCAGAAATGGACATTTTGTTCTAGGGCTGGGTGCTTGGAAGGGTTTTCACATGGAACTCGCCAGTGATTGGTCATGGATTAAATTTGCTACTCAATTTGATCAGGGCACGAGTCCCTCCGATGCCGAAGACAACTTGTTTTCAGGTACAGGTGCTATGATGAGTAATGGCGGATATCAAGGTTGGACTTTTCATAAAGATGTGCAGCCACATGGCGGTGGTGTTGGGTCTACCTACTTTAAGGATAAATGGGCACACGTTGTTTGTACGTATGATGCTGCTTCTAAATTATCTACTATGTATCTCAATGGTGAAATGGTAAAACAAAGTGATTTTGATCTTTGGCCAATAGATGATGCGAGGAGAAACGTAACAGGAGTAAAATTTGCAGGAAATATGGATGGTGGAAATAAATTAGCACTTGGATTTATTCAAGCTAGCCAGAACCGTGTGGTTTTACATGATTGGGCTAATCCAGCCGAAATTTATACGTATCATTATAAAGGACTTATGGACGATGTGAGAATTTTCAAAGTAGCACTTACCGAAACGGAAGTGGCAACCTTATACACTGCTGAAAAGCCTTGATTAGCAGCTCATATAGATGAAACGATTTTGAGAAGAAAGAAATCCCTGATTAAAAATTTAATCAGGGATTTCTTTCATTACAATAAACTGGTTATAAATCGAATTTAATCTACTGGCACAAAACGACTTTGATTAAGGATTAAACAATAGGTCATTTGTTATCAATACCTGATCAACCTTAACATTATCATCATACCATGCCATTTTAAATTCATTGGCTCCTTGTTCAAAATCAAACATGGCAGGCGTGTTACCCTCGGTTACTTTTACCCAGGTCCATGAAGTTTGAACACCGGCAAGCCATTTAATCCATTTGCCTTTTCCATCATAAACATGATAGCCTTGATCGGAAGTAGATGGTGATTTCACTTTTGCCCAAATAACATAATCGTCTGTTGTCGGAAGCTGGAATTTAAAAGTAGCAGTGCCTGGCGGGGGTATCATATAATTTCTGCCGTTGCCCGATGGCACATAAAAATAATTACCATTTTTAGCGACCGCATCGTAGCCTGTGGTTACTTTTCCACCAAGAAAGGCATCGGATGAATCTAAATATAGTTGAACAACTGAGCCAGATGGTGTATTAACTACTGGAGTTGATATTGGAGATGAGGTAGTTGTTGCACCAGTTTCAAAGGCACCAATATCAGGTGCTGAGCCCACGAAGGGAAAGTTAACATTAAGCCCTGCATTAATCAGTGGACTTCCTGCTTTGGGTTGATAATAGGCATCAGGGCGATTACCTGTTTTAGCGATTTGTGGATCGGACGTTAAATTCGAAGAGTAACTACCCGCCACACTTCCAAAAGGTAATCCGGAAAATAAATTATTCTTCACCGTAAGCGTACTTACCTTGGCTCCATTTTCCAGATGAATTAGTTTGTTCGGATAATAACTATAACCCGTGTTGCTATTAATAACGAGATTATTCTTGATGTCAATGTTATCACTACTGCCACCATAAAGTCCAACTACATTCATTGTTTTGGTGCCGGCAAACTCAATAGTATTATTGTACAACTTAACGTTGTGTAAACCATTCTTTTGCGAACGTACTATTTCACCAGGATATGTTCCTTGTAGTGCATAAAAGGTGTTATGATGAATGTTCCAGTTTTTCATAGCATGATCCCAATTGGCAATCCCATTGGTTCCTTTTATAAAATAGTTGTGATCTATTTCGGCATCATGAATGGTTAGTTCTATACCATATCCGGCACCTTTGGCGCGCGTTTCCAGATCTATTATGTTGTGATGGACACGGATTGTTTGTATACCTGTGGATGGAGTCGCATTACTATTCACGAGAGAGATCGTATTGTCGACATACGTGTTATAGATTTCGGAACCCACGAGATTAACCTGCCATAATTCGATGGCTATGTTCGGGGCGCCACCAGATTTCCATAACCCATAGGGATGAACTGAAATGCGGCTATCATGTATCTTTAAATTCTTAATATTATTATTCCCACTCGGTCCTATGGCTTTTATTCCATAGCCTTTGTTTTCATCCACGGTAAGTTGATCGATCTCTACCCGCTCCAGATTACCCAGATTCAACGCGCCTGAGCAGTACGAT
>LNFM01003223.1_pt1 | contig 32585 bp, 28 predicted proteins | sample 596031 | NCBI WGS metagenome assembly LNFM01 (sample SAMN04254537, study PRJNA301005) | activated carbon metagenome | isolation source: dual media filters at the Ann Arbor, Michigan drinking water treatment plant | place: USA: Ann Arbor | reverse complement strand
TCCTGCGCATCGAAACCACGCGCGGCGACCGGCTTTTCATCTCGCTTCTCGGCTCGGCCTTCATCTCGCTGGGCTGGCTGTTCTTCTTCGGTGCCCCCCTCTGGGGCGCGCTGATCCTTTGCCTGGTCTACGTCGCAGCTGTTTTCCGCTGGGTCTGACCGGGAAAAACCGCTTCCGGGCGGGGGCCAACACCCCGGCCGAAGGCACTGCCAAACGTCTCAACATTCTGGGAGGAATCATATGAGACTTCGTCAAAATACAACCGCCATGGCGCTTGCGCTGATGGCCTTCGGCCTGCCCGCCTGGGCAGACATCGAGGCGGCAAAGGCGTTCCTCGATGCCGAAATCGACCAGTCCACCCTCGACCGTGCCGCACAGGAAGCGGAAATGCAGTGGTTCATCGATGCCGCCGCCCCGCTTGCCGGCATGGAGATCAAGGTCGTCTCCGAAACCATCACCACGCATGACTACGAAGCCAAGGTGCTGGCCCCGGCCTTCACCGCGATCACCGGGATCAAGGTCACCCACGACCTGATCGGCGAAGGCGACGTGGTGGAAAAGCTGCAGACGCAGATGCAGTCGGGCGAAAACATCTATGACGGCTACATCAACGACAGTGACCTGATCGGCACCCACTGGCGTTACCAGCAGGCCCGCAACCTGACCGACTGGATGGCTGGCGAAGGCGCCGCCTTTACCAACCCGAATCTGGATCTGGCCGACTTCATCGGTACCAAGTTCACCACCGCGCCGGACGGCAAGCTTTACCAGCTTCCCGACCAGCAGTTCGCCAACCTCTACTGGTTCCGCTACGACTGGTTCAACGACCAGAAAACCAAGGACGATTTCAAGGCCAAGTATGGCTACGATCTCGGGGTGCCGCTGAACTGGTCCGCCTATGAGGACATCGCCGAATTCTTCACCGGTCGCGACATGGCCTATGCGGGCGGTCCGGCTTCCGGCGTCTATGGCAACATGGACTACGGCAAGAAGGATCCTTCGCTTGGCTGGCGCTACACCGACGCGTGGATGTCGATGGCCGGCATGGGCGACGTTGGCGAACCGAACGGCCTGCCGGTCGACGAATGGGGCGTCCGCGTGGACGAAAACTCCCGTCCCGTCGGCTCCTGCGTGACGCGGGGTGGGGCGACGAACGACGCGGCTGCGGTCTATGCCGTGACCAAAGCGATCGACTGGCTGCAGAAGTTTACCCCGCCGGAAGCGCAGGGCATGACCTTCGGTGAAGCAGGGCCGGTTCCGGCTCAGGGCTCCATCGCGCAGCAAATGTTCTGGTACACCGCCTTCACCGCCGACATGGTCAAGCCCGGCCTGCCGGTGATGAACGACGACGGCACGCCGAAGTGGCGCATGGCCCCCTCGCCGCACGGCTCATACTGGGTCGACGGCATGAAGGTCGGCTACCAGGACGTGGGTTCGTGGACCCTGATGAAGTCCACCCCGACGGATCGTGCGCAGGCCGCCTGGCTCTACGCCCAGTTCGTGACGTCGAAGACCGTCGACGTGAAGAAGTCGCACGTCGGTCTGACCTTCGCGCGTGAATCGACGATCCAGCACCAGTCCTTCACCGACCGCGCACCGCAGCTTGGTGGCCTCGTGGAATTCTACCGCTCGCCCGCACGCGTGCAGTGGTCGCCCACCGGCACCAACATCCCGGACTATCCGAAGATGGCGCAGCTGTGGTGGCAGAACATCGGCGACGCCATGTCGGGATCGAAGACCCCGCAGGAAGCGCTTGATGCCCTGTGCGAAGAGCAGGAGCGGGTGCTGGAGCGGATCGAACGCGCCGGTGTTCAGGGCGACATCGGCCCGAAGCTGAACGAAGTGCAGGACGCCCAGTACTGGATCGACCAGCCGGGCGCACCGGTCGCCAAGCTCGAGAACGAAAAGCCGCAGGGCGAAACGATCTCGTATGACGAGCTGATCAAGTCCTGGCAGAACTGAACATGAAGGGGGGCGGGGTCACCTCGCCCCCCATTCACCTGTTCTTCAAATATCCCCGCCGGAGGCTCCTGCCGCATCTGACGGACGCCTCCGCGGGGATATTTCAAGACCGATGAACGGGCCCAGGTCGTTAAGAAACCGTAAAGACGCGCCCGCAAGCCATTGATTCCAAACACGGCGAAAAATGTCCCAGCGTGGACACCACGCCGCCAAGACCCCGAGGGACCGCGATCCATGACCCATATCCTCGCCATCGACCAGGGCACGACCTCGTCCCGCGCCATCCTTTTCGACGCGACCCTCCGCCCCATCGCCGTGGCTCAGGAAGAGTTTCCGCAGATCTACCCTCACCCCGGCTGGGTCGAACACAACCCCGCTGACCTGTGGTCCACCGTAGCCGGAACCGCCCGCGCCGCGATCGAAAAGGCCGGCATCTCCACCACCTCGATCGCCGCCATCGGCATCACCAACCAGCGCGAGACCACTCTGATCTGGGACCGCGCCACCGGCCAGCCCCTCCACAATGCCATCGTCTGGCAGGACCGCCGCACCGCCGACACCTGCGACGCCCTCAAGGCTGCCGGCCACGAGCCGATGATCACCGCCCGCACCGGCCTGCTCCTTGACCCCTACTTCTCGGGAACCAAGGTCAAATGGCTGCTTGATCACGTCGAGGGTGCGCGCGCCCGCGCCGAGCGCGGCGAGCTTGCCTTCGGCACCGTCGACACCTGGCTGATCTGGAACCTGACCGGCGGCCGCGTCCACGCCACCGACGCCACCAACGCCGCCCGCACCATGCTCTACAATATCGCCAAGGGTGAATGGGACGCCGAGATCTGCGGCCTGATGGACATCCCGATGTCCCTGCTGCCGCAGGTTCACGACTGCGCCGCCCCCTTCGGCACCACCCGCGCCGATCTTTTCGGGCGCGAGATCCCGATCCTCGGCGTGGCCGGCGACCAGCAGGCCGCCACCGTAGGCCAAGCATGCTTTGCCCCCGGCATGATGAAATCGACCTACGGCACCGGCTGCTTTGCCCTGCTCAACACCGGGGCGGACATGGTTCCCTCGAAGAACCGCCTTCTGACCACCATCGCCTACCAGCTTGAGGGCAAACCGACCTATGCGCTGGAAGGCTCGATCTTCATCGCTGGTGCCGTCGTGCAATGGCTCCGCGACGGGTTGAAGATCATCCGCGAGGCAAAGGAGACCCAACCCCTCGCAGAAGCGGCCGATGCGGCACAGGGTGTGATTCTGGTCCCTGCCTTCACTGGCCTTGGCGCGCCCTATTGGCGGCCGGATTGCCGTGGCGCGATCTATGGCCTGACGCGCAATTCCGGTCCGGCCGAACTTGCCCGCGCCGCACTGGAAAGCGTTGGCTACCAGACGCGCGATCTCCTGGAAGCGATGCGCGCCGACTGGGGCGCCGCTGCTGACGGCGTGCTGCGCGTTGACGGCGGCATGACGGCAAGCGATTGGACGATGCAGCATCTGGCCGACATTCTCGGCGCCCCGGTGGATCGGCCCAAGGTAACCGAAACCACGGCCCTTGGTGCCGCATACCTCGCTGGAATGCAGGCAGGCGTCTGCGGCACGCCAGACGAGTTCGCAAAGAGCTGGGCGCTCGACCGGCGGTTCATGCCCGCAATGGACGCGCCAACCCGTGCCGCGAAATATGCCCGCTGGGGCAGGGCGGTTGCAGCCACGATGTCGGTATGACGCCGTTTTCAATCGCCAGCCCACCCAAGATTCTATTCGGCAGGGGCGAGGCGTCAAAAGCGCCGACATTGATTGCCGCTTACGGCGCGCGCGGGCTCGTTGTCCATGGCGCGAACCGGTCCCGTTCAGCCTGGCTGACAGGCGCATTTGTTGACGCCCTGACCATCGCTTGCACAGGCGAGCCAACGCTGGCTGACCTTGAAATTGCCCTCTCGCTTGCCAGACCGCACGCGCCACTTTGGGTTGCGGCCATTGGCGGAGGCGCGGTTCTCGACATGGGCAAGGCGCTTGCAGCGCTGATCCCGTCTGCCAGCCCGGCGATGGACCACTTGGAAATCGTCGGAAGATCCCTTCCGCTTGGCGCCGAACCGCTTCCGTTCATCGCCATCCCGACGACCAGTGGTACCGGGGCCGAAGCCACGCGCAACGCGGTCATTGGCCTGCCTGATCATGGCCGCAAGGTCAGCTTGCGGGATGACAGGATGATCGCTCGGATTGCCATCGTGGACCCGGCGCTGACCGACCATTGCCCGCGAAGCGTCACCCTTGCTTCGGGTCTTGATGCGCTGGTGCAAGTGATCGAACCTTATGTTTCGTGCAAGGCGACGCCCTACACCGACGCGATTACACTTCCGGTCATTGCGCCCGGCCTCGCCGCCTTGCGCCGTTTGATGCAGGCAGAAGACAGCGCCGCCCGCGATACGATGGCTTGGGTCAGCCTGTGCGGCGGCATGGCCCTGTCAAACGCAGGTCTTGGCGCCGTTCACGGGTTTGCCGGGGTGATCGGCGGCATGACCGGGGCTGCGCACGGAGCCATCTGCGGTGCCTTGATCGGACCGGTCCTGGTGGCCAACCGCGCGGCTGCCGGGGGCGAAGCGCGCCAAAGGCTCGACAAGGTTGTCGGGCTGATCGGCGATGCCTTTGATGTCAGCCCGGATGAAGCGCCAAAGGCATTGCAGGCCTGGGCGCAGAGTGCGGGGCTTGCGGATCTGATCGGGCTTGGCGTCAAGCCGGCGGACCACGCCGCGATCATCGCCGCATCCGCATCGGCCTCTTCGATGAAGGGTAATCCGGTCACACTGACTAACGATGCAATGGCGGAAATTCTTCGGCTCGCCTGATCCTGATCAAGGCGGCAAAACCCAACGGGCAGTATGGTCGCACCAGACAATCCCGGAGGCTGACATGCTGCGTTTGACGATGATCCTGTTTTCGATGATTTCGACAGCCCTTGCGGGCACCGCAATCATAGCCGCTCTTACGATGGGTTGGGTGGACCTGACTTCGATCGTCGTGGCCGCAGTCTTCGGATTTGTGCTGGCGATCCCGGTAAGTTGGTTCGTTGCACGTCAGATTGCCTGACGCGACGGAAACAAGCAGTGTGCGCGTGTAACTGCGTAAAAGCAGGAGTCATCTGATGCCGTCACCCACCGCCTATTCAAGAACCCAGATCGCGCTGCACTGGGTTATCGCTGTTCTGATCATCGGAAACCTGATCTTCGGCGAAGAGATCGGAGACGCCTACGATGCTTTGCGCGATACAGGTGTCGCCCGTTACGATCTGATGACGCTTGGCCACATCGGGGCAGGCGGGCTGGTGTTGTTGTTCGGCTTTTGGCGTCTTGGTCTGAGGCTTCGCCGTGGGGTGCCCGCGTCTACCGGCGTGGGTTCGGCCCTGAGCGAGCGCGTCGCCGCAGCCGTACATTGGGTGTTCTACGCCATGATCCTGGCGGTACCGATGACCGGCCTTGCCGCCTGGTTCGGCGGTATTGAGTCTGCCGCAGAGGTGCATGAACTGGCAAAGCCGGTATTCGTCATCCTGATCGCCGCGCATGTGGCTGGCGCGCTTTGGCATCATTTCTGGCTGAAGGATGGCCTTCTGAACCGTATGCGCAAGGCGAGGTGATTGCAGAGGTTGCCGCCAAGGGGCCACCTCAGCGCTGAAGGCGGGGTGTTGCCTCAGGCTTCGAGAAAGACCCGAACGGTTTCTTCGAATTCGCGCGGCTTTTCGGCGTGCAGCCAATGCCCTGCGCCTGGAATCTTTGCGAACCGCGCCTTGGGGAACAGGGCGCGGATCGTGTCGCGGTATTCGGGGCGCACATAGCTGCTGTCCGCTCCGGCCAGAAACAGCGCCGGCCCCTCAAACCGGCCGGTAGTCCCTGGCCAGCCGACGATCTTTGGCATTTCCGCTTCCAGCACATCGAGGTTAAGCCGCCAGACCGGCGGCTTTTCCCGAAAGTCCAGCGACTGCAGGAAGAACGCTCGCAAGGCCGGATCGTCGACCGATGCGGCCAGTGCCGCGTCCGCTTCGGCGCGGGTGGTTACTTCGCCAAGGTTCAGGCTACGCATCGCAAGCACATGGCGGGTTTGATCATGGCTGTAAGCAACAGGGGCAATGTCGGCCACCACCAGCCGGCGGATCAGTTCGGGTCGGGTCAAGGCCAGAACCATAGATGCCTTGCCGCCCATCGAATGACCCAAAAGGTCGGCACGACCGCCAAGGCTTTCGATCACCTCGGCCAGATCCGCGGCCATTTCAGGGTAGCCCTGAACGTCGAACCTTGGGCTCATGCCGTGGTTGCGCATGTCCACCGCCACCACATCGCGACGGTCGGCAAGCCGCCGGGAGATCACCCCCCAATTGCGCGCTGATCCGTATAGCCCATGCGCGATGACGAGGGGCAGGGCGTCGCCGGGCGTCGTGGCAGGGTGGCGGATCATTGCAAGCATGGCTTGTTTTACCCAGCCTGCCCGGAACAGGCCAGAGGTGTTGAACCCGACCGTTATCAGCCGTAGCTTCGCCGCATGTTGATGCACGGTGAGATGCGATGAGTGCGGTAACCATCCAGCAGATGGCGGACCGGGTTGCGCGACTGATGGACGAGCGGCTGGCCGTCGGTGGCCACGGGTTGCAGGCCAAGCTCAATCGGGCCGGCAGGCGATTGCCGCGCCGGGTGCGCGACGGTGCAGCGGCGCTGGCACAGGCCGCGCAGAAGGCCCGCAATCCAAAGCTCATCGGCCAGATCGACCACGGACTGGTGTCGGATGCATATGACACCTGCGTCCGCCACCTGACCGCTATCGACCCTGCCTTGCGGCGGCGCCAGATCATTGCGAGCATACTCAGTTCGGTGGTGTTTGCGACCGTGTCTGCGGTGCTGCTGGTGGTCGGATTTCTTGCGTGGCGTGGCTATTTCTGACCGTCAGGGGTTGCGTTGAAAGCGCTTGGCGCGTGACCAGCGTAACAGTCACGAAGGCCACATAGAGCAGTAGATACCACGAGCCCAGCTTGGCAAAACTGACGATCTGCCCTGGTGACTGGCCGGAATAGAGCCATGTCCCGGTTGCGGTGCCGACGTTCTCGGCCAGCCACAACGCGAGCGCCGACAGGAAAGCTGCCAGTGGCAAGGGCATCCACCAATCCCTGTCATGACCGCGAAACCAGATCCGAGTGCGCGCAAAAAGGATCAGCGTGGCCAAGAACAGGGCTGGCCTGATGTCCACCATGAAGTGATGCGCGAAGAAGTTGACGTAGATCGCTATCGCCAGCACCACTGTCATCCAGAACGGCGGATAGGGCGCAAACCGCATGTCAAATACCCGGATCACCCGGGCCATATAGCTGCCGACGCTGGCATACATGAAGCCGGAAAAGAGCGGCACTCCAAGCACGACGAAGACGCCGGCTTCGGGATAGCTCCACGACCCCGCGCTGACCTTGAACCATTCCATCGCCGTGCCGGTCAGGTGAAACAGAACGATCACGCGCGCCTCTTCCCATGTCTCAAGCTTGAGCCAGAGAAAGATTGCCTGTGTCCCGACAGCAAAAATGAACAGCGCATCGTAGCGGTGCAGCGGCCAGTCCGACTGCCAAACCAGCTTGCTGCCGATGATCGCAACGAGAAGCAATCCACCGAACAGGCAGGCCCAACCCTGCTTCAGCACGAACATCACAAATTCAGCCAGCCCGAAAGGCAACCGGGAGCGCGCCCAGTCGCCCATTCGGCGCTCCAGCGAACGGGTCTTGACCGTAGGCTTCATGCGCGCATCCCGAGAATGAACCGGGCGCGAGCCTGAAGCCCGCGCCCGGTCTGTGTCAATATCGGGAAGATCAGAGGTCCGGATAGATCGGAAACTGCTGGCAAAGCGCCTCGACTTCGGCGCGTACTTTGGCCTCGACCGCGGCGTTGCCATCCTCGCCATTCGCGGCCAGCCCGTCGACCACTTCGACGATCCAGCGGCCGATCTGGCGGAACTCGCCCTCGCCGAAGCCGCGCGTGGTGCCTGCTGGGGTGCCAAGCCGAACGCCGGAAGTGATCGTCGGCTTTTCAGTGTCGAATGGAATGCCGTTCTTGTTGCAGGTGATATGGGCGCGACCCAGCGCCTTTTCGGTTGCGTTGCCCTTCACGGATTTCGGGCGAAGGTCGACCAGCATCAGGTGCGTGTCCGTGCCACCGGTGACAATATCGAGGCCACCCTTCATCAATTCGTCCGCAAGTGCCTGCGCGTTCTTCACCACCTGTGTCTGATAGGTCTTGAAGCCGGGCTGCAGAGCCTCGCCGAAGGCAACGGCCTTGGCTGCGATTACATGCATCAGGGGGCCGCCCTGGATGCCCGGGAAGATCGCGCTGTTCACTTTCTTCGCAATCGCTTCGTCATTCGTCAGGATCATCCCGCCACGCGGCCCGCGCAGGGTCTTGTGGGTGGTCGTGGTGGCAACATGCGCGTGTGGGAAGGGCGAGGGGTAGAGGCCCGCTGCCACCAGCCCGGCAAAATGCGCCATGTCGACCAGAAGATACGCCCCAACGCTGTCAGCAATTTCACGCATCCGGGCAAAGTCGATGATCCGCGGAATGGCTGACCCGCCCGCGATGATCATCTTCGGCTGATGCTCGGTCGCCAGTGCCTGCACCTGATCGTAATCCAGCGTCAGGTCCTGCTTGCGCACACCGTACTGCACGGCGTGGAACCACTTGCCAGACTGGTTCGGCGCGGCGCCATGCGTCAGGTGACCGCCGGCATCAAGGCTCATCCCCAGAATGGTGTCGCCGGGCTTGATCAGGGCCTGGAAAACACCCTGGTTCGCCTGGCTGCCCGAGTTCGGCTGCACGTTGGCAAAATCCACACCGAACAACTTGCAGGCCCTTTCGATCGCCAGGTTCTCGGCCACGTCAACGAACTGGCAGCCCCCGTAATACCGCTTGCCCGGATAGCCTTCGGCATATTTGTTCGTCATGACCGAGCCTTGCGCTTCCATGACCGCGCGGCTGACAATGTTTTCCGACGCGATCAGCTCGATTTCGTGCCGCTGCCGGCCAAGCTCGGAGGTTATGGACGCAAAAAGCTCCGGGTCGCGGCTGCTGAGCGTTTCAGTGAAAAAGCCGGAGTCGCGATGCGGAGCGTTCATGGGGCGGGTCCTCTTGGGCAAGGGCAGGGATGCGGCGCTATTTAGAGCACTGATTGGCTCGCGGAAAGGCAAGAAAACGACGTTTTTGGCCATTGCGACGAAATCATCTTTCTTGATACGGCCCGTTGCATCTCAAGTGGCGCGGGTGATTGGCGGGCAGTGCAAGAACCAAGCCCTTGAGTTTGCCGTCCGCCCCGGCCAAGACTGCACCGAGCGGGGGACATCATGCCACAGCGGATCAGGTTCATGGCCAGCAAGGCGCCGGCCGCAGCGGAAGCCCTTGCCGCGCTGACGGCAGCCTACGGTCAGGTAGAGGTGCGGCATGCGGATGTGATCGTCGCACTTGGGGGCGACGGCTTCATGCTGCAGACCCTGCACGCCACCAAGGGTCGCGATCTGCCGGTTTATGGAATGAACTGCGGCACCATCGGGTTCTTGATGAATGCCTACTCCGCTGAAGAGCTTCCCTCTCGCCTCGCCGCCGCTGAAGAAGCGGTGATTCACCCGTTGTCCATGCAGGCGGTGAATACCAAGGGCAAATTTACCGAGGCGCTGGCGATCAACGAGGTCTCACTCTTGCGGCAGGGCGCGCAGGCGGCAAAGCTGCGGATCAGCATCGATGGCCGCGAACGGCTGGCGGAGCTTGTCTGCGACGGTGCACTGGTGGCGACGCCGGCAGGGTCTACCGCCTACAACTATTCCGCTCATGGGCCGATCCTGCCAATTGGGGCCGATGTGCTGGCGCTGACCGCCATCGCCGCCTTTCGTCCCCGGCGTTGGCGAGGCGCGCTATTGCCCATTTCAGGGGTCGTGCGTTTCGATGTCCTCGACCCCGAAAAACGGCCGGTTATGGCAGATGCCGACAGTCGATCCTCGGTGCGCGATGTGGCGAGTGTCGAGATCCGGTCGGAACGGTCAGTGCAGCATCGATTGCTTTTTGACCCGGGCCACGGTTTGGAAGAACGGCTGATTGGCGAGCAGTTCGTCTGAGAAGCGCAGACCACTGGCGTATCTCAAGCCTTCGTCCAGTTCTCGATCTTGCGATAAAGCGTCGACGGCGACACATCCAGCACCCTTGAGGCTTTTGGCACCGACCCGCCATATCGTGCCAGTGTCGCCTCGATGATCTTTCGTTCCGCCTCGGCCAGTGTGAGCCCGACAAGGCCGCCGATATCCTGGGTGGGCTCGGTCGGTGCCTGCAGGGGGTCGGCGGCGCGCAGCGAGTCAAGTTCGGTAGCCAACCCCGGTGGTAACATTTCGATCCCGACCCAGCCACCTGGGTTCAAGACGACCACGTTCCGCATCACGTTCAACAACTGGCGCACGTTTCCCGGCCATCGCAGGCGCGGCAGTAAATCGCGCACCTCTGAATCGATCCCGAAAAAGCTGCGACCTTCCTCTTCCGCGAACCGAAACAGGGCGGCTTCTGCGATTTCGATCACGTCTTGGCCACGCTCTCGCAAGGGTGGCATGTGGATCGGCACCACAAAAAGCCGATAGTAGAGATCCTCGCGGAAGTGCCCGCGCCGTACCGCATCCAGAGGATCGCGGTTCGTCGCGCAGACGATCCGTACGTTCACTTTCCGAGGGCGCGTCGCCCCGACCGGCTGAACTGTCGAGGTCTGCAGAAAGCGCAGCAACTTTGTCTGGAGGGCGGGCGCCATTTCGCAGATTTCATCCAAGAACAAGGTTCCGCCGTCCGCCGCCGCAGCTGCCCCGGGCTTGTCGGAAATGGCGCCGGTAAAGCTGCCTTTCATGTGACCGAAGACTTCGCTTTCCAGCAGGTCTTGCGGAATGGCCCCGCAGTTCAGCGCGATGAACGGGCCTTCCGCACGGGCAGAACTGGCATGTACCGCGAGGGCGCAAAGTTCCTTTCCCGTTCCACTTTCGCCGGTGATGAACACGGTTGCCATCGACCGCGCCACCGACGCGATCGTGTCATGGATGCGCTGCATCGTTTCCGATGTTCCGATGAACGACGACCCGTCCTGCAGCATGGCCCGGTCTTGCGGGCCGGGGTCCGGCGCTGTTGCAGGCGCCTTGCGTGGCAGGCGCTCGGCCAGAGCATTCTGAACCGCGCCAAGCAGGCGGTTTTCATCGAACGGCTTGACTAGGAAATCATGCGCGCCCGCCCGCATCGCTTCGACCGCACGGTTCACCGAACCGTTCGCGGTTATCGCTATGACGCAGGTTTCAGGCCGCAGGGCCAGCATGTCCTGCATCAGCATCAGCCCGTCGCGATCCGGCAGAATGAGGTCAAGCAGCACGACAGCCGGTTGCAGACCCCGAAACTGCGCCAGCCCGTCTGCTGCCGTACTCGCGACCGACACGCGATACCCTGCGGAGGCCAGCACTGACCGATAGACAAGCTGCAGCGAGGCGGTGTCCTCGATCAGGAGCACACTTGGTGTCCAGGCAGACCCGGGCTTCATGCTTGCCCTCCTGTCAATGGCTGTGTCTTTGCTACAACGTCGATCAAGGCTTCCAACTCGATCAAGGTGTCGGGCATCAGCATGGAAATGCCGGTGCCGTCCTTTGCATGGGTAGCGGCGTTCATGCGCTCCGCCAGGCCCTGCAACGACACCGCGCCGACCGAACCGGCAAGTGAGATGAGCACATGGCTGGCGGCTCGCAACCCCGGCCAGTCCATCGTGTCGAACGACGCGACCGACTGATCGCGCATCGCGATGAGGTCCTCCGACAGGCGGGCGAGCAGTTCGGCGCCATTTTCGGGGCCGGCAAGCTCCAGAAGTCGGCGAAAGCGAGCCGGCTCGAACTGACGCAGCCCGGGCTTTTCTGGTGCGGCGGCAGGGAGCGGAGGTACTCCCGCCCCAAGCTTAGCTCCGCCAAGCCGCAGGGCAGACCTGCGCAGGGTGTCAAGTTCGGCTCGCTGTGCCTTGGATCCGACCAGAGCTTCCAGTTGGTTGATCACAAGATGCAGCCGGTCCAGAGCTGCATCAAGGTCGACTGTCGGATCCTTCGCCCCAGTCACGGACAAACACTCGCCGTTTGATTGCATAATGGCCGATGAATGAGGTGTGATCTTTGCATAATGCAAAGACCTGCCCTATCGCTGTGCAACTGTCCAGCAAAACCGCGAAAGCTCAGGCCTTGGCCAGCCCTATTGAACGAAGCGCCTCTGCAATCTCGTCGAGGATAGCGGGGTCGTCGATCGTTGCGGGCATTTTCCAAGGTTGGTTGTCTGCAATCTTCACCATGGTGGCGCGAAGGATCTTGCCTGACCGTGTTTTGGGCAGGCGTTCAACCACCACGGCACGCTTGAAATCTGCCACCGGTCCGATCCTGTCCCGCATCATGGCGACGCATTCCCTGACCACATCCGCGTGGTCACGGCTAGAGCCCTTGTTGAGACACAGAAAACCCAAGGGCGACTGACCTTTCAGATCGTCTGCCACGCCGATCACCGCGCATTCTGCAACGTCGGTGTGTCCGGCAAGGACTTCTTCCATCGCACCGGTCGAAAGGCGGTGCCCTGCCACGTTGATCACGTCATCCGTCCGGGCCATGATATAGAGATAGCCGTCGGCATCGACGTAGCCGGCATCGCCCGTTTCGTAATAGCCCGGGAAATGCTCAAGATAGCTTTTGCGGTATCGGCTCTCTGCATTCCAGAGGGTCGGCAGCGTGCCGGGTGGCAGTGGCAGTTTGATTGCAATTGCGCCCAGCGTGCCTGGGGCGACGGGGTGCCCCCCTTCGTCCAGCACCTGCACGTCAAACCCTGGCATCGCAACTGAAGGCGAGCCGATCTTGACGGGCATCTGCTCGATTCCAATCGGATTTGCCGCGATGGCGTAGCCGGTTTCCGTCTGCCACCAATGGTCGATCACGGGAACGTTCAGATGCCGTTGCGCCCAAAGGATGGTGTCGGGGTCAGCGCGCTCGCCCGCAAGAAACAGGGCCTGCAGGGATGGCATGGCATGGCGCGTCACGAGCTTGCCCTCAGGGTCGTCGCGTTTAATGGCGCGCAGTGCAGTCGGCGCTGTAAAGAAACTGCGGACCTTGTGTTCCGAAATTACCCGCCAGAAGGCGGCAGCGTCCGGGGTTCCAACGGGCTTGCCTTCGTACACAATCGTCGTGCAGCCGGCAATCAGCGGCGCATAGCAGATGTAACTGTGGCCGACCACCCAACCGACGTCGGAAGCCGCCCAGAACACATCGCCCGGGCCGCAGTTGTAAATTGCCCGCATTGTCCAGTTCAGCGCTACAAGATGACCTGCGGTGGGTCGGACCACGCCCTTCGGTGCCCCGGTCGTTCCCGAGGTGTAAAGGATGTATGCGGGGTGGTTGCCTTCGACCGGCACGCATTCGGCCGGTTCGACGCCGAACTGGAACTCGTGCCAGGCGAAGTCACGGTCAGGGACCAATCGGGCAACTTCCTGCTCTCGCTGGAAGATGACGCAGAAATCGGGCTTGTGATCCGCCATTTCGATCGCGCCGTCGAGCAGCGGCTTGTAATGGACAACACGGGACGGCTCGATGCCACAAGACGCCGCAATGATCGCCTTCGGCTTGCAGTCGTCTATCCGGACGGCGAGTTCGGCAGCGGCGAAGCCACCAAACACAACCGAATGGATTGCTCCAAGTCGGGCGCAGGCAAGCATGGCCTCCAGCGCTTCGGGCACCATCGGCATGTAGATGATCACGCGGTCGCCCTTGCCGACACCCTTGGCCCGCAACGCCCCCGCGAGGCGGGCGACGCGCTCCTTCAGTTCGCCGTAGGTGATGACATGCTTGGTGCCTGTAACCGGGCTGTCATGAATGATCGCAGGCTGCTTGCCCCGGCCGGCTTCGACATGGCGGTCGACGGCATTCCAGCAGGTGTTGACTTCGGCGTCAGTGAACCATTCGTAAAGGGGCGCCGAGCCAGAGTTCAGGGCGTGACTGGGTGGCTTCACCCAGTCGATCGCCTTTGCCGCACCGAGCCAGAACGCCTCCGGGTCGGCTTTCCATTCGGCATAGACCTGCGCGTACGTCATGGCGTCTCCCCCCGCTGACCGCTTGCCGCTAGTTACGGCAGGTCAGGCGGTTCGCGCAACGGTGTTACCGGAAACGGAGCAGATAGATTTGCAGATTTTGCGCTATGCGAAGCGCGAAGTTTGCAAATGCCGCCTCTGTCGCGGCCACCTGACCTGCCAAGGGTTCGGTTTGCAAACTCGGCTGACCGGATGGCTGCCGGTCGGTGCGTTGATTCTATCCGTAGTGCGCCACAGGAGTTCCTGCGATGGCTGACATGTTCAGAAGGCCGCGCGCTGTAATCGCCGGAGTCACCACGTGCGCTTTGTTCCCCATGCCCATCAGGATCGGTCCGACTTCCAGCCCTCCAGCCTTGACCTTGAGGATGTTGCGAACGCCCGAAGCCGCATCGGCGCTTGCGAAAACAAGCACGTTCGCAGCTCCCTCGTAACGCGATCCGGGCAGCAGCCGGTCGCGCAGGGATTGGTCGAGCGCCGCGTCGATATTCATTTCGCCCTCGTAGGCGAAGTCCGGTTCGCGCGCGTCCAGCAATTCCAGAGCCGCACGCATGCGTAATGCATTGCCGTTGTCCATGTTGCCGAACTGGCTTTGCGTACACAGCGCGATCTTCGGCGTCAGGCCGAAGCGGCGGACGTGCCGTGCCGCGCCAATCACCGTGTTCATAATCTGCTCGGGCGTCGGTTCTGCGTTGACATGGGTGTCGGCGATGAAGAGCGGGCCGTCCTCAAGGATCATCATGCTAAGCGCTGCAACCGGATGCAGCCCCCCGCGCGCAAGGATCTGGCGGATGTAACCCAGATGCCAGAGATATTGACCAAGGGTGCCGCAGATCATGCTGTCAGCTTCGCCACGATGCACCATGATCGCAGCGATTGCCGTGGTATTGGTTCGCATGACCGCACGCGCCGTATCAGGCGTGACGCCGCGCCGGGCCATCAGTTCGTGGTAGGTGCCCCAGTAGTCGCGGTATCGGTGATCATTTTCCGGGTTGACCAGGAGGAAATCCTTCCCCGGCCGGATTGGCAGTCCGTAGCGTTCGCAGCGTGCCTCGATCACCTCGGGACGACCGATCAGGACCGGGATGTCGGTCGTTTCCTCAAGCACGGCATTTGCCGCACGAAGCACACGTTCGTCCTCGCCCTCGGCAAACACGATCCGGCGGGTGGCCAGCTTTGACGCCTCGAACACCGGACGCATCAGCAGCGCCGATTTGAACACCGATCCGTCAAGCTGACGCTTGTAGGCTTCAAGATCGGCTATGGGACGGGTAGCGACACCGGTTTCCATCGCGGCGCGTGCAACCGCGCTGGCAACGACACCGATCAGGCGCGGATCGAAGGGCTTCGGGATCAGGTATTCCGGACCGAAGGTCAAGGTCTCGCCGCGATAGGCGGCAGCGGCCTCGGCGCTTGTCGTGGCGCGGGCCAAGGCTGCTATGCCCTCGATGCAGGCAATCTCCATTGCGTCATTGATCTCGGTCGCGCCGACGTCCAGCGCCCCCCGGAAGATGAAGGGAAAACAAAGGACGTTGTTGACCTGATTGGCAAAATCCGAGCGACCGGTAGCGATGATCGCGTCCGGCGCCACTGCACGAACGGCATCGGGCAGAATTTCGGGCGAAGGGTTCGCCAAGGCAAAGATGATTGGCTTTGGGGCCATTTTCGCGACCATGTCCGGGGTCAGAACGCCGGGACCGGAAAGCCCGAGGAACAGATCCGCGCCCGCGATTACCATGTCCAATGTGGCGGGACTGGTGCCTTGCGCGAAGGCGGCCTTTTGCGGCGTCATCTGGGCGGTGCGACCTTGGTAGACCAGCCCTTCAAGATCGCAGAGCCAGATGTTCTTGCGTTGCGCGCCCAGCTTTACCAGCATCTCAAGACAGGCGATGCCCGCGGCGCCACCCCCGGTTGACACGATCCGGATATCCTCGAGCCGCTTTCCAGCGACAATGAGAGCATTCGTCGCTGCAGCCCCAACGACAATGGCGGTTCCGTGCTGGTCGTCGTGGAAGACGGGGATGTGCATCCGTTCGCGGCAAAGACGTTCCACGATGAAGCAGTCTGGTGCCTTGATGTCTTCAAGGTTGATCGCCCCGAAGGTTGGTTCAAGCGCACACACGATCGCGGCTAGCTTTTCGGGGTCTGGTTCGTTCAACTCGATGTCGAAGCAGTCGATGTTGGCGAACTTCTTGAACAGGACTGCCTTGCCCTCCATCACCGGTTTCGAGGCCAACGCCCCGATATTGCCAAGGCCGAGGACTGCGGTGCCGTTGGTGACGACCGCGACAAGGTTGCCCCGGCTTGTATAACGGCTGGCGGTGGACGGGTCGGCCTTGATTTCGAGGCAAGCTTCGGCGACCCCCGGCGAGTACGCGCGAGCGAGGTCTCGGCCGTTGGCGAGCGGTTTTGTGGCGCGGATTTCCAGTTTTCCAGGCTTGGGAAATTCGTGGTAATCCAGCGCCGCCTGCCGTGCGTTGTCGTTGCGTGCCTCGTCCATTCCCACCCCTCCGCAAATTTGGTTTAGCGTTAAACCAGTTTCTTGCGCGTGCCAACAGCAGAGCCTGCGCAAGTCTTATCGGCTTCGCTTGCAAATCCCCGCATTGCCGCCCAACATGCCGCGATACTACGGGGAATGCCATGACTGAAACGCGCGCCGAAATTCGCCTGCCGACGCAGGAGCTGCGCAACGACCTGCCCTTTTTCACCAAGACCCTGAAAATGCGACTGGACATGATCTACCCGGCCGACAATCCGGAGGTCGCTGTGGTGTCTGGCCACGGGCTGCGCCTGCGCATCGAGAAGGGTGCGACGGAAGCTCCGGGCACCCTGAGGATCTTGACCGATGACCCAGACGGCTTTGCGGAGGGCGCGCGGATCCTGATTGCCCCCAATGGAACGAGGGTCGAGATTGACGAACTTGATCCGCCGTTGGTCATGCCTCGGACGGAACACGCCTTTGTCGTCCGGCGCCTGGCCGACCAAGCACCCTGGGTCATCGGGCGCGCCGGAATGGAATACCGCGATCTCATCCCGTCGCGCCTTGGCGGTGCAATGATTGCCAGCCACATCCGCGTTCCGGATGGCCCGGTACCGGACATGGTGCATTATCATAAGGTCGGCTTCCAGCTGATCTTCTGCGTTGCTGGCTGGGTGGATGTCCTTTACGAGGATCAGGGCGACATTCGCCGCATCCACGCTGGTGACTGCTTTATCCAGCCGCCGACGATCAGGCACAAAGTGCTGCACTCCGAAGGCGTTCAGGTTGTGGAGATCGGCGTTCCTGCCGAACATGTAACCGAGATCGACCATGAGATGATCTTGCCTACCCCGCATTATCGCCCGGATCGCGAATGGGAGGGGCAGAAGTTTGTTCACAACATCGGTCGCGAAGGCAGTTTCCACCCCTACCGCATCCCCGGTTTCGAGGCGCGGGATACGTCCATCAATTCTGCGACAAGGGGTGTCGCATCCGTGATGGTCGCCCGACCGGTCGGCATCGCTCCCTGGACAGTACATGACGGCGATATTCTGTTCGGCTTCGTGATGACCGGGGGCATGACGTTGGAAGGGGAGGGCAAGCAGCCGTTTCGTCTTTCGCCCGGGGATGCGTATGTAATTCCACCCGGAATGGCGACCAGATACAGCGAAGCCACTTCGGACCTGGAACTACTGGAGGTCTCGCTGCCGGGCAATCCTCCGACGCGGATCGTGTGAGCGGCTTGCATAAGCCACCCTTGAGGGCCAAACTCTGACCGAATGGTCAGAACGGAGGGGCGATAATGACGCTGCTGGAAGCTGCAACGGCGGTGCGGGAAAATGCCTACGCGCCATATTCCCGCTTCAAGGTCGGTGCGGCCATCCGGGCTGCATCGGGCCGCATTTACACCGGCTGCAACGTCGAGAACGTGGCCTACCCTGAGGGCACCTGCGCCGAAGCCGGGGCAATCGCCGCCATGGTGGCCGCAGGCGAGACGCGGATCACCGAGGCCCTCGTCATCGCCGACAGCCCGGAGCCGGTTCCGCCCTGCGGGGGCTGCCGCCAGAAGCTGGCCGAATTCGCGGGTCAGGACGTCAGAGTGACGTTGTCCACCACCGACGGCAAGGCAAGTATCCTCACCGTTGCAGACCTTTTGCCGGGTGTTTTCACCGCGGCCCACATGGATCGCACATGACCGACGCCCGCAGCATCATCGTGCGGTTGCGCGATGGCGGTCAGCCCTCCGCAGATGAGCTGACCTGGTTCGCGCAGGGTCTTGCGTCCGGTGCCGTGACCGATGCCCAGGCTGGGGCGTTTGCAATGGCGGTTCTGTTGAAGGGCCTCGGTGAAGCCGGGCGCGTAGCGCTGACGCGAGGTATGCGGGACAGCGGCCGGGTGTTGGCCTGGGATATGCCCGGTCCGATCACCGACAAGCATTCGACGGGTGGCATCGGCGACTGCGTATCGCTTCTGCTGGCGCCTGCGCTGGCCGCTTGCGGTGCATATGTGCCGATGATCTCGGGCCGGGGGCTGGGTCACACCGGAGGCACCCTGGACAAGCTGGAAGCGATCCCCGGCCTGCGCACGGGCCTGTCAGAAGATGCTTTGCGAAGCCAACTGAAGGACGTTCACTGCGCCATTGTGGCCGCAAGTGCAGAAATCGCACCGGCCGACAAGCGACTGTATGCGATCCGTGATGTGTCGGGAACTGTGGAAAGTATCGACCTGATCACCGCATCAATCTTGTCGAAAAAGCTGGCGGCTGGGCTGGAGGCACTTGTCCTGGACGTAAAATGCGGCTCTGGCGCCTTCATGAAGACGCCGGAGCGCGCAGAAGAACTTGCCCGTGCGCTGGTCTCCACCGCGCAGGGCGCGGGTTGCATGACATCGGCCTTGATCACCGACATGAGCCAGCCACTGGCGACGGCGGCCGGCAATTCGCTTGAGGTGATCGAAGTCATGGAAACCCTGACGGGCACATCTGTGAACACGGCGCTGTGGGATTTGACGGCCGCGCTGGGCGGCGAGGCCCTTGCCCTGGCCGGACTGGCCGCCGACCCGGATGATGGGGCGGGGCGCATTGCGCAGGCCCTGGAATCCGGCGCCGCAGCCGAGATCTTCGGGCGAATGGTTGCTGCGCAGGGGGGGCCTTCAGACTTTGTAGAACGCTGGCCGGATCGATTGCCCGCAGCACCTGTAGTCATGGAAGTGCCGGCTTTGGATGATGGCTACGTCACTGCGATCAACGGCGAGGCGCTGGGTCATGCCGTGGTCCACCTTGGCGGCGGTCGCCTGCGCGAGGGAGACAAGCTGAACCTGTCGGTGGGATTGTCGGATCTCGCAGGCCTCGGCGAAGAGGCAGGGGCAGGTGTGCCGATCGCGATGGTCCATGCCGCCAGCGAAGACGCGGCGCGTGCGGCGGTGGCTGCGGTTCAGGCAGCCTACCGTATCGGCCCCGATGCCCCGGAGGAACCGCCCTTGGTCTTGAAGAGGATCGCTTGATGCCGCGCGCGTTCCTGATCGTGATGGATTCAGTGGGCTGTGGCGGCGCGCCCGATGCGGACCGGTTCGGCGATACAGGCGCAAACACTCTTGGCCATATCGCCGAGGCCTGTGCTGCCGGCCACGCCGACGAAGGGGGGCGCTCCGGCCCCTTGAAACTGCCCGTTCTTGATCGGCTGGGGCTGGGTGCTGCAATCCATCTGGCATCCGGGCTGCGCCCGCCTGGTCTGGCGTCGGAACCGCATGGCCTTTGGGGTACCGCGACGGAGGTCAGCTCGGGAAAGGACACCCCGTCCGGCCATTGGGAACTCGCTGGCGTTCCAGTGCCTTGGGAATGGACCTATTTCCTCGATACGGTCCCCGCCTTTCCCGATGACATCGTGGCCGAGGTCTGTCGTCTGGCCGGAACCGAAGGAATCCTCGGGAACTGCCATGCCTCGGGCGTGCCGATCATCGCCGAGCATTGCGAGGCTCACCTGAAGACCGGGTGGCCGATCTGCTACACCTCGGCGGACTCGGTGTTTCAGATTGCGGCCCATGAAGAGGCGTTCGGCCTTGAGCGACTTTTGAAGCTATGCGCCGACCTCGCCCCGATGCTGCACGCCCGCAAGGTTGGCCGTGTGATCGCGCGCCCGTTCACCGGCCGCCCCGGCAACTTCAAGCGCACCTCGAACCGCAAGGACTTCGCCATCGCTCCTCCCGCACCGACCTTGCTCGATTGGGCCACGGCCGATGGTCGTGCGACCCATGCCGTGGGCAAGATCGGCGACATCTTTTCGATGCGCGGCATCGGAACGTTGCATAAGGGAAAAAGCGATTCCGACCTTTTCGACCACCTTGAAGGTCTTGCTTCGTCGGCAGAGCAGGGATCACTGACGTTTGCGAATTTCGTCGAGTTCGACTCACTCTATGGCCACCCCCGCGATGTTGCAGGTTATGCGCGCGCTCTTGAGTGGTTCGATTCCCGATTGCCCGACTTCCTTTCGCGTCTTCAGCTGGGTGATCTGGCGATCTTCACCGCTGATCACGGCAACGATCCCACCTTCCGAGGCACCGAGCATACGCGTGAGCGAGTGCCGGTCGTCGGTTTCGGCTGTGGCACGCGGGCCATTGGTCACGTTGGTTTCATTGATGTGGCGGCCACCATCGCCGCACACCTCGGCTTGTCGGCGCACGGTCCGGGGCGGAGTTTCCTATGAACACAAACCCGAAGGTGGAGCTTCATCTGCACTTGGAAGGCGCCGCGCCGCCGGCCTTTGTGCGCGGTCTTGCACGCGAAAAGAGCATGGACCTGGCGGGCCTGTTCAATGACGACGGCAGCTACCGCTTCAAGGATTTCTGGGAATTCCTGAAGGTCTACGAAGCGGCGACCGGAACCCTGCAACGGCCCGAGGATTATCATCGCCTCACCCTCGCGGTCCTCGAGGAATCGGCGGCCAGCGGAGTTGTCTACAGCGAGACCTTTCTGTCGCCGGATTTCTGCGGCGGCCGCGACCTGGGCGCATGGCGCGAGTATCTTCACGCGATCCGCGAGGCCGCCGATCACGCGGAACGGCACATGGGTATCACCCTGCGCGGGATCGTCACCTGCATTCGCCATTTCGGCCCCGAAAAGGCGCGCCAGACCGCGCTCTGCGCAGCTGAAACGGCGGGCAACTGGATCGTCGGATTCGGCATCGCCGGCGACGAGAAGGTGGGCGAGCCAAAAGACTTTCGCTGGTCGTTCGATCTTGCCCGCGAGGCCGGGCTGCGCTTGACGGCTCATGCCGGCGAATGGGGCGGGCCAGAAAGCGTGCGCGCGGCGCTTGCCGATCTGGACGTTGAACGCATCGGACATGGTGTGCGCGCCATTGAGGACCTTGCTCTTGTTGACGAACTTGCCGAACGCGGCATTGTGCTGGAGGTCTGCCCCGGGTCGAACGTGGCGCTGGGAATCTACCCTTCCTTCCGCGCCCATCCCATCGGCCAGCTTTACGACCGCGGCGTCAAGGTGACGGTATCGACTGACGACCCGCCATTTTTTCACACCACCATGCAGCGCGAATACCAAATGCTGCATGCGGCATTCGACTGGGACGATGCCGTGTTCGCCGGGATCGCCAGCACCTCGCTTGACGCCGCCTTCTGCGATGTCGATACCAAAGCGAAAATCCGCGCCAAGTTGGAGGCCGCAAATGCTTGATCACCTGACCGTCGTGTCCCACCCGCTCGTGCAGCACAAGCTGTCGCTGATGCGTGAAAAGGACACGTCGACCGCGTCCTTCCGCAAGCTTCTCCGTGAGATCAGTCTGTTGTTGGCCTACGAGGTCACCCGCGAACTGCCAATGACCACGAAGCGGATCGAAACGCCGCTCGAGGAAATGGACGCCCCGGTAATCGAGGGCAAGAAACTTGCGCTGGTTTCGATCCTGCGGGCCGGAAACGGCCTGTTGGACGGTATCCTCGAGCTGATCCCGGCAGCGCGCGTCGGATTTGTGGGCCTTTATCGTGACCCCGAGACCCTGCAGCCGGTGCAGTACTACTGCAAGCTTCCCGACCACATGGAAGATCGCATCAGTATCGTCGTAGATCCAATGCTCGCCACAGGAAATTCATCGGCCGCCGCCGTATCCTTGTTGAAGAAGGCCGGCGCACGCCAGATCAGGTTTCTTTGCCTGCTGGCAGCACCCGAGGGCATCGCCCGGATGAAAGAGGCCCATCCGGACGTTCCCATCGTTACGGCCGCCGTTGACAGCCATCTCAACGATCACGGCTATATCGTGCCGGGGCTCGGCGATGCTGGTGACCGGATGTTCGGCACCAAGTAAGTACATCCGGGAACCTGATTCCGTCTGGCCGCCATGTGGGGAGAGGCAATGCTGGTCTTGATGCGGAACGTGGCATGGATGCTGATCGCCCTTACGTCTGCGGCGCAGGCTGAAAGCTGGCCAGGCCCCGCTGAACCACCGCCCGCGTCCTTTGCGGGACAACAGTATGTCGATGGCAACGGGTGTGCCTTCCTGCGTGCTGGAACCCCGGCTCAGACCCTCTGGATTCCGCGGATCAATCGCGAGGGCAAACCGCTCTGTGGCTTTCCACCGTCGGGTCGCCGGGTGCCGATCACGGGCGAGCCGGGCGGCATTGCGTCGGCGGCACCCCCAGCCTCCGACCCCGCAAGCACCAGCCCATCCCTTGCGGTCGGCGGGTCGATCCTGATTGCCGTAGGCAGCTTTTCGAAGTCCGAGAACGCAGAGCGGGCGGCGCGCAGTGTGGCCAACCTCGGTTTTCCGATCGTGCGCGAGCAATTGCAACGCGGCGGTGTGACGCTTACTTCGGTCTTGGCCGGACCTTTTGAAACAGCGTCGCAAGCGCGTGCCGCACTCGCTGCGCTGCGTGCTGCGGGCTATTCGGACGCCGTCGTGCTGGCGCCCTGAGCCATCAATTCGTGCAGATCGCCTGCAGAGCAACCCAGTCTTCGTCAGGAACCAGCGGCGTCGGTGACAGGCCCTTGTACGGATCGCCTTCGATTAGGCCCGCCGTCGCCTTGCCGTCGAGGTCAATCGCCAAGGCATAGGGCGTAGCCGGTATCTGGGCGGCTTCGAAGGCTCCAAGGATGCGCGCGTCGGCGGGCGCTGCGGCGGGTGTCCGCAGTAGAATGTCACCGTAGCCCTGCAAGGCTTGTGCTGGCAGATCGCCAGTGGTCAGCAACTGGAAAGTTGCACGAAGGCCGACATGATCAAGCAGCGGAAGCATCGGATCGAAGTCCGCCTTCAACAATCCGGCAACAAGCGCAGCTCCGGCAAGTGCCTCGGGGCCTTTTGAACTTTCGGCGAGTGTCCGGGGCAAGACGATCACATCGCCTGGCAAGCTTAGCGAGTGGGTGACACCCTCCGGCATTATGTAGAGAATTGGCGTATCAACCGGGCCGAACACCCGCTCGGCAATTCCGGCAAGTGCACCGAGGCCCAATTGGTTATCGCAAGGTGCGCCCGTCACACGGGACACATCGTCGAGCACGGCCTGACCGATCTCGGCGCGCTTTGCAGCGGGAATGACGGATGCCGTATGCGCCACAAGCGCGCCGGGCACCCATAGACCACCGACCACCACAATCGAGACGGTGGCAAGGCCCAGCAGCGCGCCGCGCAACCGCCCCGGCCGCGCAATGGCCGCTGTCACTGCGACCTGTACGGTCTCAAGCGCAGCGATCATTTCTTGCTCATCCAGTTCGAGCGTCTCGGTCGAATCCGCGCCGGGCGAAAAGATGGCGGGCATCTCGGCGGGGTTTATCCGCTCGACCGCAGGAAGTGACCAGTGGCTGACAGCCACACCGCTTTTCGGATCACTGAGAATGAGCGTCGCCTCGCCGAACTGAACGAGCACCTCGCGGCGCTGCGTCTCGGGCGTTTCTCGCCAGAGACCCGAACATTCAAGTCGTTGATACTTTTTCAGCGCCGTCATGTGGCGTTCGGTCTCTGCCTGTTTTGGTGAACCATAGCCATTCCACCGCCGAGCCACAATCACCTGCACCCGATGGGAATGCCAGCTCGGCGAATTTGCTCGAATTTTCAATCCGGCGTCGCAATCAGACGCGAGGCTGGGCGGACCGTTCGTTAGAGCAAGGCATGTCTGAAACGCCCCTCCCTGACGTGACGCCGAACCGCACCATAGCCGCCGCCGCGGCGGTTCTTGGCTATGCTATGCTGATCGGCTTCACCGACAATTATGTCCGCGTGATTGCTCAGGACTTTGGCCTTTGGCAGTTCCATGCCACCCGCTCGGCAATTGCCATGCTGATTCTGGCCACCCTGGCCTTTTGTCTTGGTTTGCGCTTGCGGCCCCGACGTTTCAGCGCGGTCGCGTTCCGGTCTGTCACACATGGCCTCGCGATGCTGATCTATTTTGGCGCGCTGGCGTTCCTGCCGGTGGCGCAGGTGGCCGCTGGCCTCTTTACCGCTCCGATCTTCGTGCTTTTGATCCAGCGCTTCACCTTGGGCCATAGCATCGGGTTCGTGCAGGTGATGGCGGTGGCGCTTGGCTTTATGGGTGTGGTCCTCGTGCTTGGGCCATCGGCATTGTCCGGCGCCACGCTGGCGGCTGTCCTGCCGATCCTTTCAGGCGCGCTTTACGCTGTCGGAAACATCGCAACGCGAGAACTGTGCAGTGATGAGACCGCCGAGACGATGGTTGCCGGCTTCTTCGCGGTGCTTGGTGTCTTCGGCCTCATCGGAGTGCTGGTGCTTCACCTGCTGCCCATCGCGGCCTCCGAGGGACCGGACGGTTTCATCCAGCGCGGCCCGGCATGGCCAACAGCCACGTTCCTTTGGTGGACCTTCGTGCAGGCCACCGGGTCCTTGCTGGGCGTTAGCCTTATCATCAAGGCCTACCAGATGGCCGAAGCCTCGAAGGTGGCGGTTTTTGAGTATGTGATCCTGCCGTGTTCTGCCGCCTGGGGATGGATCATCTGGGGCGAAACGCTGGCGCCGGTCGCTATCGCAGGCATGGTGATGATCGCATTGGCGGGCGCGATCATTTCACGTCACGCGCCGACAGCCTCGCGCCAATGGCGGCGGCACAGCGAAACGTAGGTCTCGTTGCCTCCGATCACGACCTGATCGCCTTCCTTCAGGGCCTGACCGTCCGGCCCCCTGCGAATGACCATGGTCGCCTTCTTGCCGCAGTGGCAAATGGTGCGCACCTCGCGCATTTCGTCCGCCCAGGCCAGCAATGCAGCCGAGCCGGGGAACAGATTGCCCTGAAAATCTACCCGAAGTCCGTAGCACATGATCGGAACCCCAAGATCGTCAACTGCCCGTGCCAGTTGCCACACCTGTTCTTTCGTGAGGAACTGCGCTTCGTCTATGAAGACGCAAGCTGTCGGCTCGGTATGAAATTTCGCCCGCAACCGCGCGAAAAGGTCGTCGCCCGGCGCGAATGCATCGGCGGGTTCTCCGATACCGATCCGGCTCGCGATACGGCCTTGCCCGGCACGATTATCGAACTGCGCGGTGAGCAGATAGGTGGCCATTCCGCGTTCGAAATAGTTGTGAGCGGCTTGCAGAAGCAAGGTCGACTTGCCTGCATTCATTGTCGAATAATGGAAATAAAGCTTCGCCATGGTGCGCTACGCCTAGCCTATATGCCCGTTGCGCTGCAAGGCGCCGCATGATTGGACCGGCCCCACGTGTGACCAGACATGGTAAGGGTGGGAAAAGCGGAAACTGGTACGCGCGGCCAGATGCCGCTTCTGAATTACTAAGGACCCGCCGTACGACGACGGAGTCCCGCCGTTGCCGCGTGAAGTTGAAGCGACGCGACGGCGGGTCCCCACCCTTACCGATGCTGGGGACATCGGCCACTTGTGACAGTTCCAACCACACGGAACGTCTTTATCAATGACAAATGCTTTCGACCTGATTAATGGGAAAAATCGTAGCGATTTCCCCACCGCTTGCTGCTGATGCCGCTGGGGTAGCGAGGAAGACATGTCGATTGCTGGTTATCTGAAGAAGCACACCGAGGCTTTGGTCAAGGATGTGGGCATCGAGGCTGCCTGTTCTTTGACAGGAAGGTCAAAGGCAACGATCGGTCGCTACTATTCTGACAGCGAGGAGCATGACGACCGGTTCATGCCGATCGATGTTGTGGCAATGCTTGAAGGTGCAGCGCGTCACCCGCATGTCACGTCGGCGTTGGCCGATCTGCGGGGGATCACTCTGTCCTACGATGCCGAACGCCGGAACGCGGCATCAAAGGGCGTCAATCAGGACGTGGTGGCGCTGGCGCAGCGGTTCGCGATCCTGATGTCGGAATACAACCAGGCCATCGGCGACGGCGTTATCTCCGTGAATGAGGCCAAGCGCCTCCTGCGGGAGACGCTTGCAATTCAGCAGGTCCTGCTCGACATGAAACTGAACCTGGAAGACGAGGCTACAAGCTAGCCAGGACGGCGGGTCGCGCCGGGCCGTCCGGAATCCGACCGGCGGGGAGCAAAGCTGCCACCTGCTGGCTTTGGGGCGCCGCCACGACCGGATGACCCGCCGGAGCGCGCACCAGCGGCCTTTGCCGGGGGCTTGGCGCCGGATTTCTGGCCGCCCTTCTGGGCAGGGCGCTGACCACGGTTCTGGCCAAGCTTCGGCGCGGCGGCCACGACGTCTGCTGCCCAGGGCGCACCGCCCAGAACCGGGATCGGTTTTTTCAGCAGCTTTTCGATGGCCTGCAATTCATCCATCTCGGCTGGCGCACAGAACGCCACGGCGGTGCCTTCCGCGCCAGCGCGGGCCGTGCGGCCAATGCGGTGGACATAGTTCTCCGCCACGTTCGGCAGGTCAAAGTTGTAGACGTGGCGCACCGTCGGGATATCGATGCCGCGTGCGGCAACATCCGTGGCAACCAGAACGTCCAACTCGCCGGAACGGAACTCGGTGAGCGTACGATCACGTTGGTTCTGGCTCTTGTTGCCGTGGATCGAGCCGACCTTGAAGCCCCACGAGGCAAGCAGCTTGCTCAGCTTCTCGGACCCGTGCTTGGTCCGGCCAAAGACCAGTGCCTGTTCGCCGACGTGCTGGCGCAGATAGGTCTCGAGCAGACGCGCCTTGTCTCCGTTCGGAATGTAATAAACTCCCTGAACGATCTTCTCGATTGGTTTGCCAGGTGGGGCCACCTGCACCCGGATCGGGTCGCGCAGATAGGCGTCCGCGATCTCAGAGATGTCCTTTGGCATGGTTGCCGAGAACAACATTGTCTGCCGCTTGAGCGGAATATGCTTGGCGATTTTCCGCAGGCTGTGGATGAAGCCCATGTCGAGCATGTGGTCGGCTTCGTCGAGAACGAGGTAGCCGCACTTCTCCAGACTGACGTCGCCGCGCTCCAGCAAGTCGATCAGTCGGCCCGGGGTAGCCACCAAGACATCGGTGCCCTTGCTGAGCGCTTGGGCCTGTTTGAACAGCGACGCGCCGCCCACAACCATCGTGACCTTAACTGCGGTCCCTTTGGTGAAAACTTCGAGGTTATCCTTGATCTGACCGATCAGTTCACGCGTCGGCGCAAGGATCAGGGCGCGCACATTCTTCGGCCCGGGCGGATGGCCAAGGTCGAGTAGGCGGTGCAGAAGCGGCAGTCCGAAGGCGGCCGTCTTGCCGGTGCCGGTTTGCGCAAGCCCCATCAGGTCGCGCCCCTGCATGATGTGGGGAATGGCCTGCGCTTGGATCGGCGTGGGCTCTTTGAGATTGGTCTTCTCGAGCGCTTTCAAAAGTTTCGGGGAAAGGCCGAGATCGGCAAAAGTAGTCATGTCTTGCATCCATTACGTCAAGGGCAAGCGACCCTCGTCCCAGGCGATTGCCCGTGACCGTGCCGCAAGCGGCGCCCCTGCGTGATGGAGGAAACCTGTGTCCGGGCCTTTCGGTGCTCACGCGGCACAGGCTTTCGGATGCGGTGCACATGGGGGTTATTGTGCGAACTGTCAACCCTGCACACGGTTGAGGCTTGCTGACCAGGGGCCGCTGGCCGGTATCACTGGACGCGCAACGCAACTGGGAGTAAACCTTGCATCCCGTGGGCTTGGCGAGGATTGCGGTCGCGCAGCCCCCGAATTCAACAGGAATAGCCAAAGTGTCTGCATTTCGATTTCACCGCGTGGCGGCTGTTTTGGTTCTGTTGGCCGCCGGGACCTGGATCGCGACAGGGCGCTTTTCGGCCGTGGGCAGCGCGCAGTCCGAAGTGTCTGGCGCGACGACCGAGCAAGCCGAACCTACTGGCACAGCAGAGCAGCCTTCCGCCCCCTTGGTGCGCACGGTTGCGGTGATGGAGCCAGTCTTCATCGATCACGCCAGAGTCATCCGATTGTCCGGAACGACGGCCGCCGACAAGCGTGTCGAACTTGCCTCCCGCGCCGAGGGTGTGATTGCCACTCTTACGATGGAAAAGGGCACCACGGTCGAGGAAGGTGCCGTCCTGCTGACACTGGAAGGTCCAGAAACGCTTGCACAGGCCGAAATCGCACAGATCGCCCTTGCCCAGCGTGAACGCGAGTTGGCTGTCGCCGAGCAGCTTTTTTCGGGCGGAAATACGCCTGAAATCCAGCTGACCGGCGCCCGATCCGCGCGTGACGCAGCGGCGGCGGAACTGAACCGCGCAAAGGCCGCCGTGGACCGGTTGCAGTTGACGGCACCGTTTACGGGGTTGGTCGATGCGATCGAGGTGGAGCGGGGGGAATGGGTCCAGACCGGAACTCCGGTTGCGATCGTCCTTTCACTGGACCCGATCCTGGTGCGAGCCGAAGTGAGCGAAGTCGACGTTGGCGCCGTGGCACCCGGCTCGCCTGCATCGGTCACGCTTGTCACGGGCGAACGCCTCGAAGGTCAGGTCCGCCTCGTTTCTCGAGAAGCCTCGGCCGAAACCCGGACTTTCCCGGTAGATATCCTGCTGGCCAATCCGGGCAACCTCTTGCCTTCGGGCATGAGCGCTGAAGTCCGCATAAGCGCAGAGCCGCAGCGCGCCGTCTCGGTGCCACGGTCGGTCATTACACTGGCCGAGACAGGTGAACTTGGCCTTCGGGTGGTCGGGGACGACAACACCGCCGCCTTCGTGCCAATCACCATCATCGACGATACAGAAGCGGGTCTGGTCGTCACCGGTGTGCCGGAAGGGGTCAGGATAATCGTCGCCGGACAGGATCTGGTACAGGACGGCGATCCGGTAGCCATTGCAGCCGTCGCCGGGACCACCCCATGAGACTGGTCGAAACTGCCATCGCAAATGCCCGGCTGACCATTTCGATACTGCTGTTCCTGATGACGGCCGGGGCGCTGGCCTACGTCAACATCCCCAAGGAAGCCGAGCCTGACGTCCAAATTCCGATCCTTTATGTCAGCACAGGCTATGCTGGCATCTCGCCGGAGGATTCCGAGCGTCTGCTGCTGCGACCGATGGAAACCGCCCTGAAGTCGATTACCGGCATCAAGAAGATGACGGCGACCGCCTATCAGGGAGGCGGTAACGTCGTGATAGAATTTCAGGCGGGAGCTGACCTGAACAAGGCGCTGGATGACGTCCGCAACAAGGTGGCTCAGGCGCGCTCCGAACTGCCCTCTGGCGCCGACGAACCTTCGGTCAACGAAGTAAACATTTCGGAATTTCCGGTCCTTGTCATCACGCTCTCTGGCGATGTCCCTGAAGCCGTTCTGGCGCGAACGGCCCGTGAACTGCGCGACCGGATTGAGGAGTCACCCGGCGTTCTGGAGGCCAGCCTACAGGGCGTGCGGGACGATCTGGTCGAGATCGTGATTGATCCGGCAAAATTGGCTACCTACGGGCTGCGCCCGGACGTGCTCATTCAGGGCTTCACTGCCGGCAACCAGCTGGTCGCTGCAGGCGCGCTGGAAGGGCAGGAGGGGCGCTACGCGATAAAGGTGCCTGCGTTGATCGAAACTGCGGAAGATGTGGCCAACCTTCCGGTGATATCCACCGACACGGCGGTCGTGCGAGTGCGCGACATTGCGTCGATCCGGCCGACCTACAAGGACGCCAAGACCATCACGCGCCTTAACGGCGAGGCAGCGGTTGCCATCGAAGTGTCCAAGCGGACCGGAGCGAATCTCATCGCCACCGTCGACGATGTGAAGGCCATAACCGAAGACTTCCGGTCACAGCTTCCTGAAGGCACTGTCGTCACGTTCAGTCAGGACAAGTCCAAGGATATCCGCCAGCTTTTGTCCGACCTGCAAAACTCGGTTCTGACGGCTGTTATTCTGGTCTTCATCGTCATCCTCTATGCCCTGTCGATGCGGGCATCGCTGCTCATTGGTCTGGCGATCCCGGCGTCGTTTCTGATGGGAATGCTGGCGCTGTCTCTGGCCGGGTACACGGTGAACATCGTGGTTCTGTTCTCGCTGATCCTTGCGGTCGGGATGCTGGTCGACGACGCGATCATCGTGACCGAATTCGCCGAGCGCCGGATGTCGGAAGGCATGGACAAACGTGAAGCCTTTGCGATGGCTTCGCACCGCATGGCCGGGCCGGTCACCGCGGCCACCCTGACCCGGATCGCCGCGTTCTCGCCGCTGCTGTTCTGGCCAGGGGTTGTCGGCGAATTCATGAAATACATGCCGATCACGCTGATCGTGACGCTGTCGGCCTCGCTGGTTTACGCGCTGATCTTTGTGCCAACGCTGGGGTCCCTGCTGGCAAAGCCCTTCAAGCACCCTCCCGTCCACCGCGACGGGGCATACATGTGGGTTGTCGGCAAGGCAGTCCGGCATCCCGTCATCGTGCTTTTCCTGACGCTGGGTCTGTTGGGCGCGGTGCCTTACGCCTACGCAAAGTTCGGCAAGGGCGTCGAGTTCTTTCCCAGCGTCGAGCCCGATTTCGGTCTGCTTTACGTCAAGGCGCGGGGCAACTTGTCGATCGAAGAGAAGGATATGCTGGTCAGGCAGGCTGAAGATCGCATCCTCGGCTGGCCCGGCATCGCCACAGTCTACACGCGGTCTGGCGCGGCGGGCGGGGCGGGCAATGAGGTGGCGGCGGACGTCATTGGGGTCATTCAATACGAATTTGTCGACTGGCGCGAACGTAAGAATGCGAACGCCATCCTGTCTGACCTGCGCGGTGCGATGACCGGCATTCCCGGTGTCGATATCGAGGTTTCCGTGCCGCAAGCAGGGCCTCCGACGGGAAAGGCAATCCAGATACAGCTATCGGCAGCGGACCCTTCGGGCCTGAACGATGTGGCCCGTGCCGTAGCCGAGCGCTTGGCGTCTGTTCCGGATGTCATCGACGTCAGCAATGGCCTGCCACCGCCCGGAGTCGACTGGGAACTGCAGGTCGACCGCGCCGAGGCAGCCCGGTACGGCATTGCCCCGGGCACGGTAGGGGCGATGGTGCAGCTGGTCACCGACGGGTTGAAGCTGTCGGATTTCCGGCCTGCAGGCTCGGATGATGCGGTGGATATCGTGCTCCGGCTGCCGCCCGACCAGCGGACGATTTCCGCGCTGGACCAGTTGCGCATCCAGACTGCAACCGGCTCGGTGCCGATTTCCAACTTCGTGACGCGGATTGCGGTGCCGACAACGGGCACGCTCAACCGCCTTGATGGCGAGCGAACGGTGACGGTCCAGGCCGGTATCCGCGGCGGCGTGCAGGCCGACCCGGTGCGCGCCATGGTCGAGGCCGAACTCGAAAGGGCCGGACTCGAGGCCTATGGCGTGCGCTGGAAACTGGCGGGTGAGGACGCGGAACAGGCCGAAGCCGGCGCGTTCCTGTCAAAGGCCTTCGGGGCAGCCGTCTTTCTGATCTTCATCGTCCTCTTGGCACAGTTCAACCGGTTCACTTCGGTATGGCTGGTATTGTCGGCCGTGATCATGTCGACGATTGGCGTCCTGCTGGGGCTGCTTGTGATGGGGCAGCCTTTTGGCATCGTAATGACCGGCATTGGCATAATCGCGCTGGCTGGGGTCGTAGTGAACAACAACATCGTGCTGATCGACACCTACGACACGCTGCGGCGCGAGGGCCGTCCAAAAATCGACGCGATCCTTGCCACCTGCCGGGAACGCGCGCGCCCAGTGGTTCTCACCGCCATGACGGCCATTCTTGGCGTGCTGCCGATTGCGTTCGGGCTTAACCTCGAGCTTTTGCACCACGAGACCACGTTCGGCGCGCCCTCGACGCAATGGTGGATATCGCTGTCCAGTGCGATCGTGTTCGGGCTGGCATTTGCGACCGTTTTGACGCTGGTCGTCATTCCGTCGCTTCTGATGCTGGTAACCGCAGCCGACAGTCCGCGCCCGTGGGTCTGGCAGAGAGAAAAGCGGAGGGCCTGGAAAGCTGCACGGCAGCAATCAGGCAAGGCCCAGCCGGCAGAATAAACGCGCTAGGCGAAGGGTCCCGAGCTGCCGCCGCGAGACGCGGCTGGCGCAAATGAAAAGGGACGGCCTGAGCCGTCCCGTTTTCAGTTTCTCTTTGGTGGAGCCAGGGAGGATCGAACTCCCGACCTCTTGAATGCCATTCAAGCGCTCTCCCATCTGAGCTATGACCCCACCGGAGAACT
>LNFM01003222.1_pt1 | contig 32590 bp, 29 predicted proteins | sample 596031 | NCBI WGS metagenome assembly LNFM01 (sample SAMN04254537, study PRJNA301005) | activated carbon metagenome | isolation source: dual media filters at the Ann Arbor, Michigan drinking water treatment plant | place: USA: Ann Arbor | reverse complement strand
GACCGGCGTCTGGCGCAGCACAATGCCGGGCGAGGGGCGCGCTCGACCCGCGGACGCGCCTGGGTGCTGCTGCATTCGGAAAGATTCCCGACGCAAAATGAGGCGATGAGCCGGGAATGGCATCTCAAGCGCGACCGGACCTTTCGCAAGACGCTGTCGCAGGGATTGCTGGCGACAGAGCCCGCCAAGGCGCCGCTCAGCGCTCCACGAACGCCTTCTCGATGACGTAATGGCCGGGCTCGCTGTGGCTGCCTTCGGCAAAGCCGCGCGCCTCAAGCAGCGCGCGCAGTTCCGCCAGCATGGCCGGGCTGCCGCACAGCATGACGCGATCCTCGGCCAGATCGAGCGGCGGGCAGCCGACATCCGCGCATAATTGTCCGGATTCGAGCAGGTCCGTGATGCGGCCGCGATTGCGAAAGGGCTCGCGCGTCACGGTCGGATAATAGACCAGCTGTTCGCGCAGTAATTCGCCGAAATAGTCGTTGCCGGACAAGTCCGCGATGATCGTCTCGCCGTAGGCGAGCTCCGCGATCTGCCGGCAGCCATGTACCAGGATGATCTTTTCGAACCGGCCGTAGGTGTCGGGGTCCTTGATGATGCTGATGAAGGGCGCGAGGCCGGTGCCGGTAGACAGCAGATAGAGACGGCGGCCGGGCAGCAGATTGTCCTGGATCAGCGTGCCGGTCGGCTTGCGGCCGACCAGAATTTTGTCGCCTTCCTTCAGATGCTGCAGCCGCGATGTCAGTGGCCCGTCCGGGACCTTGATCGAGAAGAATTCCAGATTGTCCTCGTGATGGGCACTCGCCATGCTGTAGGCGCGCAGCAGCGGGCGACCGTCCACCTCCAGGCCGATCATGGCGAATTGGCCGCTGACGAAACGGAACGACGGATCGCGCGTGGCGGTGAAGGAGAACAACGTGTCGGTCCAGTGCCGGACGGACAGGACGGTTTCGGTATTGAGGTTGCTCATGCGGTGTCGGGGAGGCGGGGAAACATGGCATCGCCGAGGACGCCGCCCCAGCGTCTTCCTCTTTCATAATAGCTGGAGCGTGTCTAACGGTTGCCGGTCACGCCGCGCCATGCGACTTAAGCCAAAGCGGACTCGGCCCTGATATTTTTCAGGACCTTTGCCAGCCGGTCCGACGCTCGAACAGAATGGAAATTGACGGGATTTTTCTTGAGGTTGCGGTGGGGCACCGCTTTGACTTGCTTCTGCGCAAGCGACTATTGTGCCGTGAGTTTCGCCGGAATACAAACTTGAGGTTGAGCGTTTACGCAAGTGGGCCAGGATCCGCACGTCAGCATCGTCATTCCGACCTTTTCGCGGCCTGTTGCCACCAGGCGGGCGCTCGACAGCGTGGTCGCGCAGACCTTCACCGATTTCGAGGTGATCGTCGTTGACGACGGATCGCCGGATCAGGCGACCGACTATCTGAAGGATACCGGGATCGAGCGTCTCACCTTCATGCGTCACCCGATGAACCGGGGACCGGCGGCCGCGAGAAATACCGGAATCGGCGCAGCCAAGGGGCGATGGATCGCGTTTCTGGATTCGGATGATACTTGGAAAGCCGAAAAGCTGGCGCACCAGCTCGGCGCGATGGAACGTCCCGGCGCCACGGAGATGGCCTGCGCCACCGGCTATTACCTGCACAAGGACGGGCGCGCCCTCACGGTCAGCCTGAACATGACTCCGGACACTTTTCGCCGCGAGATTCTCTTCGGCTGCACGATTTCGCCCGGCACCACACTGCTCGTGCGGAAATCGGTGTTCGATGACATCGGCCTGTTCGACGAGAATCTGCGCCGGCTCGAGGACTGGGACTGGCTGCTGCGCTTTGCCAAGCGCTACGACATGGCTTTTGTCGCCGAGCCGCTGGCGGATATTCATTTGCAGACGTCGCAATCGGCTTACCTTTCGGAAAAGGCCGATCCGGTGCTGGCATCGATCCGCGCCATCCGAAAAAAACATATCCCTCGTCTGGAGTCGCGGCTCGAGCGCGCGCAATTGCGCAGCGCGCTGCTGGTGGAATCCGCCGCGCATATGTATCGTAGCGGCCGCGCCATTCCGGCAGCGGCCTATGTCGTGGCCGCGTTCGTTATTTACCCGTACCGCAACGCCAGCTTCTTCCGGACGCTCTGGCGCTCGCTCGTGTCGCTGTGGCGCCGGTGATGTCCGCAGGGTTCGAGGGCGACATGCCAAGCTATGACGACGATCATTGCCTGAGCCGCTATCGCGCCCTGCAGAAGGCGCGGCCGCAATGGTTCGAGAATGCGGCCGATTGCCCGACGCGGATCCTGCTCGATGGCGGCGAGATCGCGGACGCGCAGGCGGCCGTGCGCGCCGAACGGATGGCGGAAGGTTCTCCGGTCGACGACCTGCGCGTCGGCGTGCTGGCCGAGGATCATTTCATGGGATACCTCATCCGCGATGCCGTGCGGTTCGCGGATGGCCGTCCCGGTCTCTACAACCGCGTGGCGGCAACCGGCGGCATCGTCGTGCTGCCGCTGATCGACGATGGCATCGCGCTCATTCGCATCTTCCGGCATGCACCGCGGCGATGGATGCTGGAGGCGCCGCAGGGATTTCTGGCCCCGGGAGCGGATTCCGCGGACGAAACGCGACGCGAGCTGATGGAAGAGATGGGCGCGCCGGCGCGGGAGATCATCCCGCTCGGTCTGGTCTATACCAGCACCGCGCTGACGTCCGAGTGCCTGAAGGTCTTCGCCGCCCGCATCGACAGCGTCGGGCGTCCCCAGCGCAGCGAGGGGATCGAGAGCATCCACCGGATCGGCCGCAGCGAGATCGATCGGCATGTCCGCGAGGGAACCATCTGCGACGGCCCGACCATGACCGCGATCCTGCGGGCGCGCGTGCATGGTGTGCTGTAGCGGGATCGGCGGTCAGCGGGCGGCGATCGTGATCACGCCGGCCGTCACCAGAACGGATCCCAGGATGCGGGGCGCCGACCACGGTTCCCTGAGAGCGTAAACCCCGATCAGGCAGGCGAACAGCACGCTGGTCTCGCGCAGGGCCGCCACGCTTCCCACCGGCGACAGGCTGAGCGCCCAGAGGAAGACGCCGAACGAGGCGATGCCGAGCAGTCCCGAGATCAGGGTCATCTGCCAGCGCAGCCGCAGCCTGCGCCAGAAGGCGCGGCCCTGCACGGTCCCGACCGCCGCAACGAAGGCGCCGCCATCGAGCAGGAACAGCCAGGCTGTGTAGGACAGCCAGTCGCCGTTCAGGCGGGTGCCCAGGCCGTTGCTGACCGAATAGCCCGCGACCATCAGCGCGGCGATGGCGGCGAAGATCACGGTGCGGCCGCTCATGCGGTGCTCCAGCCGCTCCATTGCGAACAGGAGAATGCCGATGGTCAGCAGGATGATGCCGATCAGTTGCTGGCCGGTCGGACTTTCGCCCAGCACCGCGAATGCGATCCCGGTGGCAAAGACCGGCGTCAGTCCGCGCGCGGCCGGATAGGCCTGACCGAGATCGCCATGCCGATAGGCATAGCTCAGACTCACCTTGTAGGCCGATTGCAGCAGCGCCGAGAGTGCGATGACCGGCCAGACCTGGGCGGCCGGGAATGCGACGAAGGGAATGACAAGAAGCGCCGCGCCGGCGCTGACCAGATTCATGCCGGCCATGGTGGTGATGCCGTTGTCGCTGGCTTTCACCAGCGCATGCCAGGAAGCATGCATCAGCGCCGCCATCAGCATCAGGCCGACGATGAGCGGGTCCATCAGCGCGCGATGGTGCGTTCGGTGGTGAAGGCTTCGGCGGCGGCGAGGCCGACGCTCGCGCCGCGGCTGCGCGCCAGATTCTCGAGCGCCTTGACCGAGCGCGCATGCGGCTCGGGCCGCATGTCGAAGGCGTAGAGTTCGAGCGCCTGAAGCTTGCGCGCGAGCGTCGCGGAAATGTCGACGAAATGACTGGGCCGGAACTCGGCTCCGAAACTCGAGGGCGCCCAGTCCGTGCTGGAGGCGATCTCGTAGGCGTGGAAGTCCGTCATCGGACTTTGCGGCATCGGCCGCAGGGCCGTCGCCGCCGCGCGATAGGCGGTCTGGTGATCGACGTTCAGGTTGCCGCCGTGGCTGACATAGACGGTCGAGGGTCTGGTCTCGCCGACGGCTTTCTCGATTGCGCCGACCACATCGCCAAGCGCGACGGTGTCGGTGCGGTTCTCGGGAAAGCCGGAGAAGGAGGGCGGCTCGGCGCCGAGCAGTTTTGCCGCCTGCGCTGCGGCCGCGCGGCGCTTTCCGTCGTGCCCCTGGCCGTCGCCGCACAGGATCAGCACATGCACCTTACGGCCGGCGGCGGCATGCCGCGCGATGGTGCCGCCGCAGCCGAGCACCTCGTCCAGTCCATGCGGCGCGATGACGAGGACAGTCATGACCGGCCCTATGCGCCGTAGAATTCGTTGACGGCGCCGGCCGCGAACTCCACCTGCTCCCGCGACAGGTGCTGATGGTGCGGCAGCGCCAGCACGTGGTCGGCTTGCCGCTCGGCGACGGGGAAGTCGCCGCGCTTGTAGCCGAAGCGCCTGGCGGCGGGGTGCAGGTGCAGCGGCGTGCCGTAATAGATCAGCGATTGCACACCGCGCGTTTCGAGATGCGTCTTCAGCGCATCGCGGTCGTCGGCCTGCACAAGGAACATCACGTAGGAATGCTGCTCGTAATCGCGCACCGGCGGGATATAGACCTGGCGGGCCCTGATCTTGTCCTGGTAGATCGCAACGTTGCGGCGGCGGCGGCCGATCACGTCGTCGAGCCGCGTGAGACGGAACTTGAGCACCTCGGCGTTGAGCACGTCGAGCCGCGAGTTGACGCCATACATCACGCAGGTGTCGCGGTCCTGCAGGCCGTGATTGCGATAGAGCCGGACCTTGGCCGCGATCTCGTCGTCGTTGGTCAGCATCATGCCGCCGTCGCCGATCGCGTTCAGGTTCTTGAGCGGATGCGTGGAGATGGTGCCGGCGTCGCCGAACGTGCCGCCATGCTTGTCGTGGTAATAGGCGCCCATCGACTGCGCGGAATCCTCGACGATCCTGAGTTTGTGCTTGCTGGCGATGGCCATGATCGCGTTCATGTCGGCGACGCGGCCGCCCCAATGCACCGGCATGATTGCCCTGGTCTTCGGCGTGATCTTCTTCTCGATCTCGGCCGGGTCGATATTCTGGTCGTCGCGCACGTCGGCATAGACCGGAGTCGCGCCGACATGGGCGATCGAGCCGGTCGAGGCGACGAACGAGATCGGCGTGGTGATGACCTCGTCGCCCTTGCCGATGCCGAGCGCCCACAGAGCCAGCATCAGGCCGTCGGTACCGTTGCCGCAGGACACGCAATGTTTTGCGCCGGTATACTCGACCACCTTCTGCTCGAACTCGAACACTTCGGGCGTCATCACCAGATGGCCCTTCGCGAGCACGCGCTCGACGCAGGCCATCAGTTCCTCGCGCTCCTCGACGAAACGCTGCTGCAGGTCGATGAAGGGTACCTTGAGGTCGGTCATGCGCGCTGTCCGTTGTAGAAGTCGCGAACGGTCTGAACCACGTAGTCCTGCTCGGCGCGGCTGAGATGCTGGTCGACCGGGAAGCTGATGGTGTCCCGGCAATGGCGCTCGGCCACGGGAAAATCACCGGCCTTGTAGCCCACCGGGCGCAGCGCGTCCTGCAGATGCAGCGGGATCGGGTAGTGGATTTTGGCCTCGATGCCGCGCGCGAGACAATGCCTGAGCAGCGCGTCGCGCTCCTCGACGAACAGGATATAGAGCAGATAGACGTTCCTGGTGTCGGCGCGCCGCTCCGGCACCCGCACGCCCGGAATGCCCCGAAAGCCGTTGTCGTAGTGGGCGGCGGCGGCGATGCGGCCGGCCACGATGGAGTCGATCTGCTTCAGGATCCATTTGCCGACGACGGCCTGCACCGAATCCAGCCGCGAATTGTAGCCGAAAATTTCCATCTCATCGCGGTTGCGCAGGCCGTGGTTGCGCAGCAGCCGGACCTTGCGGTTCATCTCGTCGTCATTGGTGACCACGATGCCGGCGTCGCCCCAGACATTGATGATCTTGAGCGGGTGCATCGAAAAGGCGCAGGCGTCGCCCCACGTGCCGACCCGTTTGCCCTTGTAGTCGCCCATCAGGCTCTGGCAGCCATCCTCGATGATGCGCAGGTTGTGTTTCTGCGCGATCTCCATGATCGCCGGCATGTCCGCGACGTCGCCGGTGAGATGCACCGGAATGATCGCCCTGGTGCGTGGCGTGATCGCGCGTTCGATCTGGTTGACGTCAAGGCAGAATGTGTCGTCGCAATCCACGAACACGATCTTTGCCCCGACCTCGGCCATCGCGCCGACGGTCGCATAGAAGGTGTTGGCGGCGGTGATCACCTCGTCGCCCGGGCCGATGCCCAGCGCACGCAGGGGAATTTTCAGCGCGTCGGTGCCCGAGCCCACGCCGATTGCGTGCTTGACACCCAGGGTGGCGGCGAACATCTGCTCGAATTCGCCAACGACCTTGCCGAGGGTGAAGTCGCCGCTCTTCACCAACGCCCGCAGCTCGTCGAAGACGGCGTCGACCTCGGCGAATTGCTGCGCAAGCGGGGAATAGCGGACGTGCATGAAAATCTCTGACAGGCCGCCTGTGACCGGGGGCGGCTAGAAGGGGCCTTTGAAGAAGGGGTCGGGAGCGTCGATCGGCAAATTCTTGCGCTGCTCGTCGAGGGAGGCCAAGGGTCCCTGCAATTTGTCGTCGCCGATCCCCAGCATCTTCCCGACTTCGCGCACGATGCGCTGTGAATCCGGATAGAAGCCCGCGATCATGCCGCGAGAACTCGGGGTCGGGTGATCCGGCAGGCCGAGGCGCATGGGCGCGGCTTTCAGCGCCGAAAAAATCTGGCCGACGACCGCCGCGACGATCTCGGCGCCGATGCCGTACATGGTAAAGCCGGTATCCACGGTGATGAGATGTCCGGTCTTCTTCACCGAGGCATGAATCGGCGCCATGTTGAGCGGCCGCAGCACGCGCATGTCGATGACTTCGGCGGAGCAGCCGATTTCACGCAGCACGTCGGCGGCGCGGATGGCTTCCAGCACCGCATGCGATGTCGCGACGATCGTGACATCCTTGCCTTCGCGCACGACGCGCGGGCCATCGAGCGGCGTCTTGTAATAGCCTTCCGGCACATGCCCGGTTGCATAATGCAGGAACCGGTGCTCGATAAAGATCACCGGATTGTCGTCCTCGATCGAGGATATCAGCATGCCCTTGGCGTCGGCGGCGAAAGCCGGCATGACTACCTTGAGGCCGGGAAAATACGAAAAGATCGGCTCAAGGCTCTGCGAATGTTCCGGACCCTGTCCCCAGCCGCGCCCGACCACCATGCGGATGACGAGCGGAACCTTGTGCTGGCCGTTGCTGATATAATGTGACTTCGCGGCGTTGTTCACGATCTGCTCAAGCGCGAGCAGCGCAAATTCCACGCGATGGAATCCGATGATCGGCCGCTGGCCGTTCAGTGCGGCGCCGACGGCGATGCCGACTGCGCCGTTCTCGGCGACCGGCATCTCGATGATGCGATCCTCTCCGAAGCGGTTGCCGATCCCCTTGATCGTTCCCCACATCGAGGCCGGATCATCCACGCCCTGCGCGAACATGAAGGTGCGGTCGTCGCGGGCAAAGGATTCGACGATGCCCTCGCGGATTGCGTCCGCAAGGGTGATGATACGCTCCTGGGACGCGGCGGCTTGCATCGTCATGCATAAACGAACTGGCTGGCCTGGCCGGGTTCCGGCAGCGGTGCCGCGCGTGCGAAAGCGCGGGCGGTTTCGATTTCCGACGCGATTTCCGCAATCATTGCCTTCTCCTGGTGCGAAGAGAGGGCGGACCCCAGCCGCTCACGCGACGCGCGGACCGGACAGCGCGTCTCCCATTGCCGATATTCGTCCTCGCTGCGGTAGCCGATATGATTGTCGAAGTTCGGACCGCAATGTTCGCGCCAGCGATAGGTGTCGAGCAGCAGGAAGCTGGGACCGTCGCCATCGCGTGCGCAGGCGACGGCCTCGGACATCAGACGATAGGTCTCTTCGAGGTTGTTGCCGTCGCCATGCGTGGCCCGCATCCCGTGGGCGAGCGCGACATTGGTCAGCGGCCGGTCCGGCTGGCGCTGGTGCAGCGGTGTATAGACGGAATAGAGATTGTTCTCGCACACAAAGACGACAGGAAGGCGATGCAGGGTGGCGAAATTCGCGCTCTCGTGAAAGACGCCTTCCTCGATCGAGGCGTCGCCGATGAAGGCGACAGTGACCTTGCCGGTTTGCATCCGCTTGTCGGCGAGGGCGCTGCCGGCCGCGAGGGGAATCGAGCTTGCGACAATCGGAACGCTCGCCATCACGCCCTTTTCGATATCCATCAGGTGCATGGAGCCGCCGCGGCCGCCGATGCAGCCCGCGGCCTTCCCGCAGATCTCGGCGAACATGCGATTGAGGTCGCCGCCCTTGGCGAGATAATGCGCGTGGCAGCGGTGGGTGCTGTAGACCTTGTCGCCCGGAGCCAGCGCCTCGCAGACGCCGACAGCCGCCGCCTCCTGTCCGATGGACAGATGCACCGGGCAGCGCATTTCGCCTTCGCCGTAATGCTCGGCAATGGCTTCCTCGACCATCCGGATCCGCAGCATCTTCCGGTAGGCTTCGACGCGCTGCTCACCGGACAAAGCGGCCGTCGGCGAGGCGCGATCAGCGCGCGCCATCAGGGCGGACTTGCTGTTCACAGGCATATCCCACTGGTTTGCACGGTCCGGGCATGACTACCGTAAGGGTCCGGTTTTGTCTATTCTGGGGTGCGATGCCGGGCCTTTGGATTTATCGGTATCTTTGCTCTGCTTGCGGAGCATCGCCTGCGGCGGTTCCGCCGATCGGCAAAAGCATCGAAAGAAATTGAAACGCCAGTTATTCCTTCTTGCCCGCAGGCAGGCGGCTGCTGCGATACTTCTGCGCGTCTAGCAGCCGCTCCACGAAAACTTCCTCCTTGAGATGATCCAGGTTTGTCCGCTGGGTCGCATAAAGCCGCGAGGCAACGATGTCGGGAAGCAATTCCTGGAATTCCGGCTCACCCCAGGGATCAAAGCGGGCGCTGATGGTCTTTCCGGTCAGCGGCGCGGCCGCGTCCGAAATCAGATATCGTGCGCAATTGATCGGCAGCGCGATGTCCTCGTCGCCCCATTCGCTGAGCAGCTTCATCACCGTGTCGTAGATCACGCCGCCGCGTTCGGGCCCCGCCGCGATCATGCTGTCGAAGATTTCGGTTGCCACAAAACCCGGCGCAAATACGTTGACGGCGATATTGCGAGGCGCGAGCTCGACGGCAAGGGTTTCCGCTAGGCGAATGATGCCGGCTTTCGACACCCCATAGGCGCTGAGATTTGGCATGGGATCGAAGGCCCCGCCACCCGAGAGCAGAAGGATTCGGGGACGGCGTTCGGGTTGCATCAGCGGGATCACGTGTTTGGTGGCCAGGAACGCGCCGAACAGGTCGGTCCGCAAGGTGTTGAACCAGTCTTCGCTGTCGATATCGGTGGTGAGTCCGATCGGTCCCATGACCGCGGCACAATGAATCAGGACGTCAACCGAAGGGGTGCGCTCGCTGACCTCGGCGAAGAAGCGCTTGACCTCAGCCTCTGATGCCACGTCGCAGGCGGCGTGGAAGGTGGAGGGAAGGCCTTGCGCGACCTGCGCGAGCCGGTCGGTGCGGCGCGCACAAATGAACAGACGGTGTCCGTCGCCGGCAAAAGCCTTGGTTAATGCCGCGCCAATGCCGGAACTGGCGCCCGTGATCACGATCGACTTCTTTGTATCCATCGCGGTTTCCATATGATTGACCCGGCATCCAGTGCCGGGTCACCATCTCGATCGAATGACTGACCGCGTTCAAACGAAATTGATGTGCATCGGCGGTGCTTCGCCCTTGGTCGCTTCGATCGGCACGATGCCTTTGACATGGTTGTCGAGCGCCTCGTTGAATTTGTGCTGGAGACACAGCGAAGGGCAGCTGGCCTGCGCGTTGAATTTGGGGGAGGCAAGGTGATTTATGACCTCCCAGTATTCATCGCTGAAAACGATGTCCTTGAAACGGCGCTCGCAAATATTTCCAAGATGAAATTTCTTGTAGCGCTCATTGAACATCATGGAGCAGGGCGCGAGCAGGCCGGTGCCGGACATCTGGACAAGGAACGGCACGCCATAGCAGCGCTGATAGGAGCGGGTGCCCTTGGCCTCGATCTTCGACCATTTGACGACGACCTTGTACTCGTCGTTTGAGTAGCTCTCGGCTTCGCGCAGCTTGTCGTAAAAACCTTCGTATTTCTGGTAATCGACACCAAGCGATCCGTCCTCGTCGTCGCTGCAATGCTTGAGCACGAGATAATCGGGCCGCAGTTCCGCGCCGAGTTTGGCGAGCGGCACCAGTTGGTCCTCGTATTCCGGCATCACCACCATTTGCATGCCGATGGTGACGTTCAGGCCGTCACGCCGCTTGATCTCCATCATGTCGCGGATGTTCTGGCAGACGCGATCGAACCAGGATTCCTTGGCGCCCATGATCTCGGCGTACCGCTTGCTCTCGCCGGCGGAGAAGTTGATGCGCAGATAGGTCAGATGCGGAAGGATCTGCTCGGCCCGGCGCCTGGTGATTGTGAGCCCGTTGGAGGCGCAGGCCATGGAGATGCCGTTCTGGCTGCCGCGCACGATGGTGTCGGTGAACACCGGCGAAATCGAACTCTCGCCGTCGCCGACCAGACTGACGCCGCGCACACCGACCTCGGCACAATCGTCGAGGAAGTTGTAGATCACGTCGCGTGTGATGACGTGGTTGGCGTTCTCCTGCAACATCGCGTAGCAAAAATGGCAGCCGTAGTTGCACGCGCGGGTCAGCGCAATATCCACCGTAACCGGCGCAAAACGCTCGCCGTGTTCCCATTGGGCGAGCCGGTCGGCATGCCAGGCAATCTTGGTGCCGTCGAGGATCAGTTCCTGACCGTCCAGAATGACCGGTGCATTCATGTCAGTCCCTCTGCCGCCATTGGCCTGATGCATCAACAGCTTGGCGGTGTCTGTTCGGATTGTCGCGTGGATCGGTCAATAGCAGCAATTGCCGGAAAATGCCACCGACCCACATTCAGGACAGGCGCCGGAGTGGGCTCGTATCCTTGGCCCGGTCGGCGACCAGGTCGATTTTCGACTCGGCATCGCGGCGCAGACGGAGTTCCAGACGGCGCATGAGGCCCGGTTTGTCGATCACCGGGATCCGCTCCGAGAAACCCACGATGACCCGCACCGGGAAGCCGTATTTGTTCTTTTCAATGCGTAGAATGCTCAGGTCGTCCGGATACAGTCCCTCGGATTGCAGGAAGCCGCGCAAGGCATAGTCGGCTTTCTCCAGGCGCTGCTCTGCGGACAAGGCCTGCCAGGCCGTGCTCGGAGGCTCGTAGTAGAAATTCGTTTCCTCCTTGGTCCCGGTGCGGGCGCGGTAGGCATTGTAGGCTTGCCGCGCGAGCCGGGGGGGCACCAGGAACGGGGCGCCGGCATTGGCCGGAAGCAGGACGCCGCCAACCGGCGGCGCCCGGTCGTCGTCCACCAGCGAGTCCAGCACCTTCAGACCGATGTGATCGGCCACTTCCTGGATCGGAAGATTTTCCGCTGCCTTGCAGAACAGATCGAGGATCGCCCGCGCGGCCGGCTGCGCCGCGCCGGCGTGGCGGGCGCGGCGCACCACATGGGTCTGCGGATCGACGGCAAGCATGAGAATCACCAGGCCATCCTGGCCGCTGACCAGGACCAGATCGCCGGTGTCGGACAGCGTGGAACTTTCATAGCCCATTTCTTCCGATGCGGCTTTGAGCGCAGGCCGGAAATGCGGATGCACATCTGCGAATTCCGGCAGTTCCGTGCGGTCCCAGTTTTGTGCGGCGGCAGGGGGCGGCAGGGCGGCCGCAGCGCCCTCCGGCTGCCAATAGGTGGGCGTCGCGTGGCCGGAGGGCCGTGCCCCATCATCGGCGGCGTTTGGCTTCATTTCCGTCGCCCGGAGCAGCGTGTGGGCGCCCTGCCGCTCCAGCGCGATCCGGCAGCTATGTGCCAGCGAGCGCTCCAGTTCCGGCAGACGCTCTGTCGGAACTGTGGCGGTACTGAAGCGGATGGTGATTTCCGCCAGTCCCCCGATCCTCGCCGAATCGACCATGCTGGCGATTCCCAGCACGGGATCGGCATCGGGGACCCAGAGGTCGAGAAAGCTCTGCGCCACATTGTGTTTGCGCAGGGTGTGAATGAGAGCCTGGTTGAAGGCCTCGACCAGCGCGTCGTAGTCGACCGGATCCATTGGCGACGTCGGAGGACCCTGTTTGCCTGTCATGCGTCCGTCCCACTCATGCGAGCGCGCCCTCCGATCCGTCGGCTATCCCTTCTGCGCTGGGAGGCAGAAGGCGAGGTCCCGACGGCCGTGCTGCGAATCAGCAGGCGTCGAAGAGACCAATCACTTCATACGGAAAACGATACCTATCCGGCCCGTGACCCCATGTAAAATCGGCGCGTAGGTCCCTTCTGCCTGGCCTATTGACCCCTCTGTCAGGGCCGGGCGGACCGGGATATGCGCCACTGGACGTCCTGCCGTTTCGGCCCGGACGACACGCCGATTGCGCGACAGCAGCCTTGTCGATGGAGGCCCTGAACCGGTAGAGACTCCGACCTCGTGGGCAACAGGCCCGGGCACTTTTTTTGCGCAGGCAGTTCTGAAGAATGAAGGTGCTGATCGCTACCGCCGTCTGGGGGAAAACCTATTGCTCGGTCTTCACGCGGTTCTCGCTTGCGAGCCTGCTGGCGAGCAGAAACATTCCCGAACTCGCCAAGCACGCCGGAATCACCTTTCATATCGTGACCACCAAACGCGACAGGCGTTGGCTCGTGAACGACCCGGCGATGGTCGAACTGCTGCAATATTGCCAGGTCGAGTGGGAGATGATCGAGGACTTCGGCGTTTTTCAGCCGCCGGAAGGTCCGGGCGGCGAGAAGTATCCTTTCCTTAGCGCGCTGCAGAACATCGCGATCCAGCGCTCACTGGATCACGATGCCATCGTCTTCAACTATGCCGACTTTATCTGGTCGAATGGCAGCCTGACTGCCGCCATCGAACTGCTGAACGCGGCCGGAAAGCCGGCGGATGCCGTTCTCGCATTCAGCGTGCCCGTCGATCGCGATGCGGCGCTGCCGGCGCTGCAACGATACCGGCTCCCGGCCGACAGCAATGTGATCGAGCTCTCGCCGCGCGAGGGCGCTGTCATCGCCGTCGAGCACATGCACCGCGAGGCGAGAAACCGGTTGTGGAACAGTCCGGGCTTTACCGTGACCCCGAGCTATCTGTTCTGGGAGGTGGATGGCCAAGGCCTGGTCGCGCGCGCTTATCATCAGACCGTCCTGGCGATGCGCGTGCGCGCGGACGATCCGACCTACCGGCAGGGGATCGTGCGCGGCAGCCTGGATGCCTGCCTGACCGCACAGCTTGCCAAGTCGGGAGCGGTCGCGGTTGCGACGGATACCGGCAAGATCCTAGTGTTTTCCCTCTATCACACGCCGGTCGATTCCCGCATGCCGGCTGGCATGACGCGGGAAATGTCGTTGCAGACTCTTCTGCGCGGCGACGTCATTCCGGAGCAGCGTTCTTTCGCCGAACATGCGTTCTATTTCAAACTGCATGACGGCGACGAAGCGCAGTGGACGAAAGTCACCGCCGATTCGGCGCGCCTGCTGCGGGAGGCCGAGAGCGCCGTCGCGTTCGATCGCGCGCTCTATGACCGCAATCTCGAGACGCACGGCGTCATTCCTCGCATGGTTCGTCTGAATTCCTTGCAGCGGCATATCCAGCAGCCGTTCATGGTGGCGGTGCGCTGGACCGGCGTTTATGCCGCCGCCATCCACATGGCCGCCGTTGCAAGCCGATACGGCAGCCGTGGCGCGCGCATTTTCTACGTGCTTTGGCACCCTTTCTTGCTGAAGGCGGCGATCGACCGCCGCCGCGAGCGATATACGGCGCGCGGTTTGAGATTGCAGCGGATCGGCCGCGTTCTCGTGACTCCACCCTTGCTGGGGGACGCGCTCAAGCGCCAGCTGCGTTTTCTCGTGGTATGGCGCCGCGGATTTTACTTCGCGCCGAATGTCTGGATTCCGCGCCGCGCCCATATCCTGTTTGCGGATGCGCTGGCGATCGAGGATTCCATCAGCAGGATACCGGATAATGCGCAATTGATAGTGGCGCTGCAGCGCGCGGAGGGATGGCTGCGGCGTGCCATCGATATCGCGCCGCTCTGGATCCATGCGGTGCGCGCGCTCGGCCGAAATCTGTGGTTTCAGGGACGTTTCGACGACGCCAAGCGGGTGTGGATGGAAGCTGAGGGCTTGCGCGACGACGTGGCGCGCACCGCCGACTGGCCGGTCGCTTCGTGCATCTTCCTGCCGCGCAATTGCGCGCAAAGCATCGGCCTGATGGGGCATCTCGATGCGTTTACGAAGCACAGAACACTCACCGGCGACAAGCGTCCATATTACCTTTTGGCGCCGCGCCAGGACATCGTGAACACGGCTTTCCTCGACTACTGGCGCGATCATCTTACGATCGTGTCGGATCCGGATGAAATCAAGAAAATGGCGCCGCTCGAGAACGTCTATGGCGTCAACTGGAACTGGATGATGCCGGCCGATGTCAAACTGGATTACGCGGGAGGCAAGCCCGATTTCATTCATGCCGGCATCGCTGCGGTCGAGCGCGCCTGGCAGCGCGAGAAGCGCCCGCCGCTACTGCAGCTGCGTTCGACGCACGCCGAAACGCTGGCGGAACTGCGCGGAAAATGGGGCATGCGTCAGGATGAACGCTTTGTGTGCCTGCATGTCCGCTCCGAAGGCTTTTATGGAAACGCAAACGAGAAGTTGCAGCAGTTCCGCAACACCGCGATAGAGTCCTATTACCCGCTGATGCGCGCGCTCGCCGATATGGGCTTGTGGGTGATCCGCATGGGCGACGCCGGCATGCCGCCGCTCGATCCGGCGCAATGCGGCAATACCGGGCGGATCATCGACTACGCAACGTCCGCCGATCGTTCCGCCGAACGCGATGTCGCCCTGTGCGCGCAATGCGAATTGTTCGTGTCCGCGCCGTCCGGGTTGCTGACGGTCGCGCATGCCTTCGGCCGTCGGATCTGCAACGTAAACTATCCGATCTACAACGGTTTCCCATGGCATCCGGACCATATCTTCATCCCGCAGCTTTATTTCTCGCACGCCAAGGGACGGATGCTGACGCTCGCGGAAATCATGGGCACCGACATGGTGCATCACGATCACCAGTTTCTGCTCGATCGTGCGGGCGTTTCGCTCATTCCCAATCAGCCTGACGACCTCGTGGAGGCAGTGCGGGAGGCCCTGGCGCCGTCGGCCTACAAGGTGCCGGATGAGGCTCTCGCCAATCGCGTGTGCGCGGTGTTCGACGATCTCAACCGCAAGCACAATGTAGGTATTTCCGGCCGGTTGGGTCGCCATTTCGCCCAAAAATACGCGTCTCAATTGGTGCACGACGGCTCGCATCCGCAGGATCTGATGCGGGCGAAGCCGGCGCCTAGAAACCGCAAGCTGGATTTCCTGATCCCGTGCTTCAACCGAGTGAATCCAGTCTATCACATCCTCAAGACCGGCCTCGCGCTCAATATTCCCGGCGCGTATTTCGTCGTTATCGACGATGGTTCCTATGCGTTCGAGGATGTTCCGGGGCTCGGTCGTGTGAACACGGAAATGGCCTGTCGCAGCTTCAACGACGAGCGAGTGATCTACTCGCGCAATCCCGTCAACATGGGCGTGGCCAGGTCGCTGGAACGATATTATCGGGAAATCTGCGATGCCGAATATGCCTCGCTGCTGAATCCGAAAGACGAATTTCTCTCCGGCGAGCCGGTCACCAATGCGCTCGTGAAACTCGACGCCGACCCGGCGATCAGCTTTGTCGTGTTTCCGCTGCGGCAGATCGATCAGATCGAGACCGACAAGGCGCTGCTGTTCGACTATATCCGCATGAGCGGACCAGACTTCATCGCCCGCCATGTGCGGGACTCGATGCTGCAGCATTGCAGCGGCTACGCCATCATCCGGGTCTCGGCCATGCGCAAGGCCGGAATTCCGCGCAGCCTCGACCTGCGGGCACTGGGGCTGGAGGACGGCTCCGGCATCGATCACGAGATGATCTACAACGCCGCCACCACCGGGGACGTGGATTTCGTCAGCGAAGCGCCGATCCGGCGAAAAATCGTCGGCGGTTATACCGAATATTACCCGCTCACCTTCGCCTATACCCAGTATCAATATGCAAAGCGTCTGATGAATGAGCTCGAACCGCGCGGCATTGTCTCGGCGGCGACGCGGCGGCGCTATCTCGGCTTCTGGCATTTAATCATCGCGCGCGGACTGGTCGTCGCGTATCGCCACGTGCATGGCAGCGAACTGGAAGAGGGCGTGAAACGCATCCGACCGCATTTGCCGATGCCGATCCTGCTCTATCTGCCGTACGAAACCGTGAGATCGGGTGTGGTGCCGCGTCTTGAGACGGTGGTCACCTATCTTGTCGGCGCGCGCTTGGTGCTGACGGACTGGCTGCGGAAAATTCTCGGACGGCCGCACATCGCCTGATCAGCTATCCCGCCGACCCTTCGCCGAAGAACCAGGCATTCAGCCGCGCCCATATGGCGCGTGCGCGCTCGCGTCCGAGCACGCGCCTGGCCACACGCCCGGCCGGTCCGGAGACGAGTTGCACCACGACCTTGCGGTACAGCCACATCCGCAGGCGGGTGGCAGAGCCGCCGGAAGGTCTGCGCCATCGGCTGTCCAGGGCGTCGAGATCGCTGCGGGCGGCGTAGACGCGCTCGAAGGCGGCGGGGTCGGGCGGGGTGGTGGCGTGAAAAGCCGACAGGATGGCTTCCGACTCCTGCGCGACCTCGGTCCATCGCCGTCCGGCACTCAGGTCGCGCTTGACCATAAACGGCCGTTCCGCGAAGCGGCGCTGCCCGGGGCCGATCGACGTCCGCAGGCAGTCCCGCAGGCACTCATCGCGCGTCCTGTCAGTCGGCGCGGCGGAATGTCCAACCGTGTGATGTAGCGAAAAGACCATGACCTCGTCGGAATCGGTGGCGTGCCGCACGCCGCTCTTGTCAGCCAGCAACTCGCTGAAATAGCCGTCGAGACTGCCGCGCTGGATGCCGGCGAGATAATCGGGATCGCCGGCGTCTACGCGCAGCGCCAGAACGGTCTGGTGATAGGCGCGGATCAGCACGCCGTCCGGCTCGACCCGCCAGATCAGGTAGGTCGGCATGGTTGTGAAGTCCGGATTATCCCAGATGCGCAGCCGTGCCTCCCTGTGCATGTAGTCGATGGCGATTCCCGCCGCCGCCCGGCTCGTCATGACGATGAGATGCGCATCGTCGCGCATTGTCCGGTACGGTGCGAGCGCGCCCCGCCCCGTGTCGCGGTCGACTGGAAGGCAGAAGCCGAGCACCGCATCGGTCCCGCCGGCCATCATCGCTGCGACATTGCAGAGCGCGCCGTCGGCCCAGATAAAATCCGCATAGTTGAACACCAGTGCGTCATGGCCGATCGAGCGCGCGAAGGCGATGTTCTGCAGCCGGCTCAGGAACGGGTATTTCTCGTCGTCGAAGCCGGCTGGAATCAGCTGCGGATCGTAGTCGTGATCCTCGATAAAATCCCAGATCAGGGTGCAGATCCGGCCCAGGAGCTGGATATTGGGCTGCCGCAGCAACCATTGCGCGTCCCTGCGCTTGGTGACGATGTGATAGGTGACGTGGTGGTCGGCCGACAAACGTGGAAGATTGCCCGGCGAGAGCTGGCTGGCGAGCGAATCATCGCAGAAAGTCGCCGCATAGGACCGGCCCCAGACCGCGACGGACAACAGAATTTTCATCGCTTCGTGTCCGCGCAGGCGGCCTCAGCTTCGCGTCTGAAAAAGCACCAATATGCCGTTTGCGACCGGCAGCAGAAGTTTATGAAAGCGCGTATCGGCCTGATAGTGATCGAGAAGCGCCTTGCAGCCTCGCCCTTTGTCGGAGGTCGGCTCCGCGTTCAGCGCGTCGCCGTGAAAGAAAACATCATCGACCACGATGGCGCCGCGATCTGTCAGAAGCTGTTCGGATTTCAGCGCATAGTTGAGATAATCCTGCTTGCTGCCGTCGATGAACACCAGATCGAAGGCGCCGGGCTTGAAGCTGTCGAGAATGGTTCCGGCATTGCCATGGTGCAGCGTGATCCGCTTCTCGAATCCGTTGCGCCGGAAATTCTCGCGCGCGATGTCGGCGAATTCCTGACCGACCTCGATTGTCGTCACATGCCCGTCCTCGCCGACCATGCGCGCGAACTGCATGGAGGAATGGCCGATGAAGGTGCCGATTTCCAGCACGGTTTTCGCGCCGATTAATTTCACGATCGCATCGAGCAGGCTCAGTTCCCAGGGCGGGGTCGACATCTGCTCGAAACCGATTTTATCCGGCGTGGTGAGCTGGAACTGCGATGCTTCGAACTCGCGCGCGTAGGATGTCATGAGTCCGTACAGGGCCGTCTCGAACGGCGCACTGCCGTTGTACATGTAGCGAAAGAATTCCTGGTTCGGAAGCAGCTTGTCGCTGTACTTTTTACCCTGCATGTGACGTCTCAGTTCGAATGGAATGTGCGCCCAATCTACATCGGGCGTATTGTATTGCGAACAGACGCTGGAAGGCGACGCCAGATTGCGGAAAGCGGACGCCGTAATCTGGCGGCGATTTTCTGCGTTGCGACCGGCATGCGACGGGCCACTGCCTGCGGTGCGCCGCGGAGGCGCTTAATTCTGGCCCAGATTCTCAGCAAACGACCGCCAGTCATGGATTCCAGCGCAACAAGCGAGCCGTAGAACAGCACCGCGCGCCCAGGATAAGCACGGTTACGCACCAATACCGGCAAAACGTGCTGAAGTTTGACCGGCTGGCTGATGTTGTCGTCGCTGCACAGTCCAAGCGCGCCATCACGCAAGATGCTCAGCCCGTTGATGAGGAATACCTTGCTGATATTCCGGATGGTCTCGTCCTTCACCCGCTTCAGAAAAGCGCGCCGGCCGGCTAGTTCCGGATGGATGAGGGGCACCTTGAAGGCCAGTTCCACGCTGACGATCGAATCCAGATAGTGGTCGACCTGGGTCCGCTGGAAACTGGCGTTGCTCTGGCGGATCTCGCTAACGATCGAAGGCTCGTCGAAATAGATGGTGCGGCCGAAGCAGGCCGGCCCGAGCTTGAGTTCGTAACCCGCCTGCCATTGCGACCCTTCCGAAGTCGCGAGCGCGCCCGACTTGATGAAATGCTCGCGCGAATAGAGCATCGCTCCGCCGATGATGTTCTTTCCGGTCGGGTCTCCGGCGAATTCGGTGAGGAATTCTTCCGCCGTCATCACTTTCCTGGAGAAGAGCGGCTCCTGCAATCCATGCGCGCGCATGAAATACAGATGGTGCGTCTTCGGCTTCAGTGTCGTTAGGTCGAAATAGTCGCCAATATTGTCGAGTGTGAAGGTCATCGTGTCGTCGGGCGCGCGCCCGAAATACGAGTCCGGCGTCGTGAGGAAATAGGACAGCTGCCCGCCCATGACCATCACGACATTGTCGTGGGTGTCGAAGGCGTCGACCTGGCGGCGCAGCAGATCGGGATAGAGCCAGTAATCGTCGTCGCAGAGATAGACCCAGTATTTGCCGCGCATCAGTTCATAGATGAACCGGCGCAGGATGGCGCGGTCGCCGAGCTTGGAGCCAACATTGGTCTCGTTGCGCAGATAGCGGATGCGCGGATCATTATAGGAGGCGACCACCTGGGTCGTATCGTCGGATGAGCAATCGTCGATGATGACGATCTCAAAATCCCTGAAATCCTGCATCAGGACCGATTCGATCGCACGGCGCAGCAACCGACTGCGGTTATAGGTGGTGATCAGGACGCTGACGAGAGGAGCAGGCACCGTCATTGTTCAAGCCGGTTTCGCGTAGAAATCGAGGGCCTCGTCGAGGGAGCCGATCATACGCACTTCGCCGTGATTAAGCACCAAGCCGCGTGTACAGTATTTGCGCAGCAAATCCGGGCTGTGCGAGGCGATAATCAATAGTCCCGCGCTTTCCAACAGCGCGTTAACCCGTTGCGAGAATTTGGTCTGAAACGCGGCGTCGCCGGCGCCGATGCCTTCGTCGATCAGGAATATGTCGCGCCGCCATGCCGTCGCCAAAGCAGCCATCAGCCGCGCGCGCATGCCTTCGGAATAGGTGCGGATCGGCAGGTCCAGGTAGGGTCCGAGTTCGGTAAAGTCGGTGATGTCCTCGACCAGATCCTGAAAGCGCTCGTCCGGAGCGCTGTACACGGTGTGATAGAACTTGATGTATTCATGGCCGGTCATTTCCGGCGTGAGGCCTGCGCCGATATCGAACAGGCAGCCGATGGTGCCCCTGACCGCGACTTCGCCCGCGCTCGGCGGATAGATGCCGGCGATGATCTTCAGGAGTGTGGTCTTGCCCGCGCCATTGTGGCCGATGAGCGCCAGATGTTCTCCCAGTCCGAGCTCGAACGACACATCGCGCAAGGCCTGGACATGCACCTTGCCATGATCCGCATTGATATTGCCGCCCACGGGCGACAGGAATTTCGGCTTGCGGATCAGGCGCAACTGGTTGGGCGCGAAGACGGGAATGTTGAGATGCACATGGCGGAGCTCTGCTCTGACGGTCATCATGCACCTACAGCCAGAACACAACGTATTTGTTGTAACGGCGATAAATCACAGCGCCGAAAATCCAGAATGCTGCGCCCATGCCGAGCACGACTGCGACGATGAGCGGATCGAGTGGCTTGCCGAGGAGCGGGGTGCGGATGAATTCGACCAGATAATAGAGCGGATTAAGATGGATGAAGCTCAGCCGCCATCCGGTCAGCATATTCGGTTGCCAGAAGACCGGCGTCACCATCATGAGCACGATGATCAGGCTCGACACGAGGCGGCTGAGATCGCGGTAGCGCGCAAACAGGATGGCGGCGATCGCCGTGAACGGGATCGAGATCACGAACATCACGGCAACCGCAGGGATGACGGCGAGACTGTAGATTGTGAGCGGAATGATCCCGAAGATCACCAACACCGCATAGACGACCATGTGATGGGCGAGGATGATGGCCTGCTTGTAGGCCGAGGCCCAGATGAAGAAGGACTTGTCGATGGCCGTCCCCTTGATGAAATGGCTGTAGTTGATGAAGGTGTTGCCGACCTCATTCAACAGTGCGGAGATCCAGAGCCAGCCGATCATGCCGCAGGCCAGGAACGCGGCATATTCCTTTGTCGGCACCGAAAACAGTGCGCCATAGACGAGGGTCATCGCGATCGTGAATATGACCAGATTGAGGGTGATCCAGGCGGGCCCAAGCAGGGTGCGCCGGTAGCTCTGGACCACGTCCATCCACGCGAGGCCGATCCACATGCGCGGATTACTCAAAGGAGCGTCAAGAAGGACGCGGAAAGAAGACGGAACAAAGCTGAGCCAGAATGGGAGCTGGTCTTTTCCGGTTGGATTCACGGCACTCATACGCCCGTCCTTCGCGAGATTGTAGCCGACCACCGGTTCTTTCGTCGGCGATCGACCCAACTTACCACTTGGTAGCATTTTTCTGCAGTTTCGGATGGGACACCAGGCAGTGCCAGATCACCGCCTGGAAGGCTTCTGCGTGCGGAGTTACGCGTGAAGCCTCAACGGTCGGAACGACGACAACGACATCGCCGTGCTGTTTGGTGTAGCCGCCGTCGCGCCCGACGATTCCGAAGATTCGCAGGCCGGCTTTGCGCGCTTCCTGTACTGCGCCCACGATATTCGGACTGACATTTTTCTCCAGGCTTCCGCCGCCCACGGAGAAGACCAGAATGGCATCCTTGGGTCCGGCGCGGCTTACCTTCAGCCATTCGGAAAAGACCGTCTGCCATCCCTCATCGTTGGTCCTGGCCGTCAGTTCCGAGACGTTGTCGGTCGGGGCGTAGGCTTCGATGCCGCACAGCTTGCGAAAATCATTGACGGCGTGGCCACAATTCCCCGCACTGCCGCCGACGCCGATGATGAACAGTCTGCCGCCGCGATCCCGCAATGCGACCAACTCGTCGCACAGGCTTTCAATGATATCGCATGACAGACGCTTCGCGGTCTCCGCGACCTCATTGAGATAGATGGCGGTGTGGGACATGTCGGGCTCGACTTTGCAGGCTAAAAGCGACCGCGGGCGTCCGCTTGAATTCTCGCCGGAGGAGAGGCCTAGTTACCACTGAAATGCGCGGCGGCAAGTGGAAGCAGCATATCAGAGCATTATGTGCGCGTATCAAAACGAGTATAAAGTGTCAATCATGCCATTGAACACGCTAAGGAATTTATGCCGGTTCTCGATAAGGCAGGTTCGCCCGCCCGAACCGGCCGGATTTGAAAATCGGTTTGGACCTGATGATGCAAGAATTTAACTTGCTGGGGGCGCTTCCGCACACCGTTCGCGACGTCACCGCTCGCCTTGTCGACAAGGAGGAAAGCCGCAGGCTTGCCCTGAATTTCGGTCGCGAATATTTCGACGGAACGCGCGAGCAGGGTTATGGCGGTTATCACTATGATGGACGCTGGAAAGCGGTCGCGGAGCGGGCGATATCGCATTGGCGGCTCAAACCTGGAGACCGGGTTCTCGACGTCGGGTGTGCCAAGGGTTTTTTTGTTAAAGATCTGCGCGATGCGCTACCCGGACTCAATGCTGTGGGTGTGGACATTTCCGACTACGCGTTGGAACACGCACATCCGGACGCCAAGCCCCATCTCTTCAAGGCTGGTTGTGACGAGTTGCCATTCGAGGACAAGTCTTTCCGTGCTGTCTTTGCGATCAACACCATCCATAACCTGGAGCCCGACAGGTGTTTGCATGCGCTACGTGAGATCGAGCGTGTTTGCCCCGGCGGCGGCTTTGTTCAGGTCGATGCCTATCGCACCGAAGCTGAGCGGACTCTGTTTATGGATTGGATGCTGACGGCCAAGACCTTCGATACGCCGACAGGCTGGCTGCGTATGTTCCGTGCCGCCGGGTTCACCGGCGATTACTGGTGGACGATCTTGGAGCGCGGCGATGCCACAGGAGCTTGAGCGGGCGGACCCTGGAACGAGACCCGCCATTTTTCTCGATCGGGACGGGGTTATCAATCGCAGTCTCGTCGGCGATGGCCGGCCGTATGCGCCGCTGACACTCGATGAATTTGTGATCATTCCGGGCGTTGATGAGGCCATCCAGGCGCTGCGCGCGGCGGGATATTTGGTGATCGTGGCGACCAATCAGCCCGATGTGGGAGCAGGGAAACAGCGGCGCGAAACCGTTGAGGCCATGCATGATTTTATGCGCGCCCGGCTTCCGCTCGACGGTGTCGAGGTATGCTATCATGTTGAAAGTGACGGCTGTGACTGTCGCAAGCCAAAACCGGGTATGTTACTGCATGCGGCGGCGGAGCACGGCATCGATTTGGGGCGAAGCTGGATGATCGGGGACCGCTGGCGTGACGTGGCAGCCGGACGCGCTGCAGGGTGCCGGACCGTTTTTCTGGATTATGGCTATGACGAGCCGCGGCCAGACCGCCCCGATATCATCGTTCATTCCCTGGCTGAGGCGGTCCCGTTCGTGCTGAACCGTACTCGCTAGAAAGTTCCACGTCCGCAAGACCTGTCAGGAAGGACTGCCACATGGCCAACATCGCCGATTTAAAAGTCAAAGTCTTTGCCGACGGCGCGGATCTTCAGAGCATGAAGGCGATGTACGCTAATCCCGTGGTCAAGGGATTCACCACCAACCCCACGCTGATGAAGGCCGCTGGCGTGACCGATTACGTGGACTTTGCCCGGAAAGTCCTGGCGGCCATTCCCGACCGGCCGGTCTCGTTTGAGGTTTTCGCTGACGAGTTCGAGGAGATGGAAAACCAAGCTCTGGAAATCGCGTCCTGGGGCCGCAACGTCAACGTCAAGATTCCCGTCACGAACACGCAGGGCACGTTTGCGGGCCCGCTGTTGAGCAAGCTCGCGAAACGTGGCGTCCAGTTGAACGTCACTGCGATTTTCACCCTCGATCAGGTGCGCGCGGTCGCCGACGCGCTGCATACCGAAACCCCCGCAATTGTCTCTGTCTTTGCCGGTCGCATCGCCGATTCCGGTATCGATCCGGTTCCGCTGATGGCGGAGGCGGCCCGTATCCTCGCAGCCAAGCCGAAGGCCGAATTATTGTGGGCGAGTCCGCGCGAACTTCTGAATGTCCTGCAAGCTGATCAGGTCGGTTGCGGCATCATCACCGCGACCGGGGACATCATCAAGAAGTTGTCGCTGGTCGGTAAAGATCAGGACGAATATTCGCTCGAGACAGTCAGGATGTTCTATAATGATGCACGCACGGCCGGCTTCACGATTCCCACCTATGCTCATATAAAATAAAAGCTTTTAGACGCAACCCGGCGCGTCAGGGAACCCGGATTGCCATTGCAACGCCTGTGACAGGAAGCTAGAAAAAGCTGCCAACAAGGGGGCAGTGGGGTGCTCTGCGGCTGGCAAATGGGGATGTTCCATTGTTTGAAAAGGTATTTGTCACCGGCGGCGCGGGCTATGTCGGTCATGTGCTGACTCCGCGGCTCTTGGAACGTGGCCACAAGGTCACCGTCTACGACACCCTGTTCTTCGGTTGCCGTTTGCCCAACCATCCCAATCTGCGGGTGGTGCGAGGCGACATTCGCGACACCGAAAGGCTTGCGGAGGCGGTTCAGGGGCACGACGCGGTGCTGCATCTGGCCTGCATCTCGAACGATGCGAGCTTCGAGCTCGACGAGAACCTGTCCAAGACCATCAATTACGATTGCTTCGAGCCGATGGTTCTCGCCTGCAAGAATGCGGGCGTGCAGCGGTTCGTCTATTGCTCGTCAAGTTCGGTTTATGGCGTGAGCGACTCCCCCGACGTGACCGAGGAGCATCCGCTGGTGCCGCTGACGCTCTATAATAAATACAAGGGCCTCTGCGAGCCGCTCCTGTGGAAGTACAACTCGGATGACTTCACCACCGTTGTGATCCGCCCGGCGACGGTCTGCGGATACAGCCCGCGCACGCGACTGGATCTGTCGGTCAACATCCTGACCAACCATGCCGTGAACAAGGGCACGATCACGGTGTTCGGCGGCACGCAAATGCGTCCCAACCTCCATGTCGAGGACATGGTGGATGCCTATGAACTGATGCTCGCGGCGCCGCACGAAAAAATCCACCGCGAGACCTTCAATATCGGTTTCCAGAACCATTCGATCGCCAACATTGCGGAGATCGCCAAGAGCGTGGTGGAGCAGGAGTTCCCCGGCCGCCCGCCGATCAGGATCGTGACCACGCCGTCCGACGACAATCGCTCGTATCACGTCAATTCCGACAAGATTTATCGGGTGCTCGGCTTCCGGCCGAAGCGGACGATCGAGGATGCCGTGCGCGATCTCGCGCGCGCCTTCCGCAATCACCTTCTGCCGGACAGCTTCGACAGCGAATGGTATTACAACGTCCGCACCATGAAGAAGCTCGGAGCGCAATGACTGCGAAGCCGATTGCGATCGTCACCGGCGGTGCCGGGTTCATCGGCAGTCACATGGTCGACAGTCTGGTCGACCGGGGCTTTGCGGTGCGTGTCATCGACAATCTGGTCGGCGGACGCGAAGCCAACCTCGCGCATCATCAAAGCAATCCGGATGTGAGTCTGCGGATGGAGGACATCCGCGATGTCCGTCCCGGAGATCCGGTCTTCGACGGCGCGAGCTATGTGTTCCATTTCGCCGGCATCGGCGACATCGTTCCGTCGATCGAGCGCCCGCTGGAATATATGTCGGTCAATGTGCAGGGCACCGTGCAGATGCTGGAATGCGCGCGGGCAGCGAAGATCCGAAAGTTTGTCTATGCGGCGTCCTCATCCTGCTACGGGCTTGCCGCGACTCCGACGCGGGAAGATCATCCGATCCAGCCGCAATATCCTTATGCGCTGAGCAAGTATCAGGGCGAGCAGGCGGCCTTGCATTGGCACCAGGTCTACAAACTCCCGGTCAATGCGATCCGCATCTTCAATGCCTACGGCACGCGCTCGCGCACTTCCGGCGCCTATGGCGCGGTCTTCGGCGTATTTCTGCGCCAGAAAATCGCCGGCAAGCCGTTCACGGTGGTGGGGGACGGCACGCAAAGCCGGGATTTTCTGTATGTGACCGATGTCGCCCAGGCGTTTTTGCGGGCGGCGGAAACCTCGAGGAACGGCGAAATCTGGAATCTCGGCGCCGGCAACCCGCAATCGGTCAACCGGCTGGTCGAGCTGCTGGACGGACCGGTGGTGCATATCCCCAAGCGTCCGGGCGAGCCGGACTGCACCTTTGCCGACATCACCAGGATCGGCCGCGACCTCGACTGGAAGCCAAAGGTGAGTTTCGAGCAGGGCGTGCGGCGGGTGCTCGACCAGATCGACTATTGGCGCGATGCGCCCTTGTGGGATCCTGGTTCCATTGCTCAAGCGACCGCAGGGTGGTTCCGCAATCTCTCTGATCGAGGCCAGCCATGATGGACCAGGCGAGCCGCAAGCTGCTGAGCCACAAGATCAAGACGGCGGAGGAAATCGCCGCCGCGATCGGGCCGCGTCCGCGCGACAAGAAAGTGATCATGTGCCATGGCACGTTTGACATCGTGCATCCGGGACATGTGCGGCATTTGCTCTACGCCAAGAGCAAGGGCGATCTTCTGGTCGCGAGCCTGACCGCAGACGCACATATCGCCAAGGCCAATTTCCGCCCTTACGTTCCGCAGGAATTGCGCGCCTTCAATCTGGCGGCACTTGAAGTCGTGGATTTCGTGGTGATCGACAACGAGGCGACACCAATCCGCAACATCGACGTGATCAGGCCCGACTATTTCGCCAAGGGCTACGAATACACCAAAAGCGGGCTGCATCCCCGCACTTCGGAAGAAAAGAACGCCATCGAAGCGTACGGCGGCGAAATCCTCTTCACGCCCGGCGACATCGTTTATTCCTCTTCGCATATCATTGAGACCGAACCTCCGGCGATTGCGACTGAGAAACTCATGGCGCTGCTCGAGGCCGAAAAACTCACGTTTGATGATTTGCGCGACTCCTTGGGACAATTGAATGGCGTGCGCGTCCACGTCATTGGCGACACGATCATCGACAGCTATACCAACACCGTCTTGATCGGCGGCATGACCAAGACTCCGACCATGAGCGTACGGTTCGACAATCGCACGGATTTTGTCGGCGGCGCGGGAATCGTGGCCAAGCATCTTCGGTCCGCGGGCGCGGAGGTGTCGTTCACAACCGTTCTGGGAGATGACTCGCTCGCGGAATTCGCACTGAAGGATCTGTCGGCCGCCGGCGTGAACTGCATGCCCGTCATCGACCGCACGCGCCCGACTACGAACAAGAATGCAATCGTCGCCGGCGGCTACAATCTGCTCAAGGTCGATACACTGGACAATCGCTCGATCTCCGAACGCATCTCCGAAACATTCGCGCAGCAGATCGGCGATACGCCGGCCGATATCGTGGTCTTCTCCGATTTCCGGCACGGCATATTCAACCGCGACACCATCCCGCCGCTGACGCAGGCCATCCCGGCCAATGCGTTCCGTGTCGCCGACAGCCAAGTCGCCAGCCGTTGGGGCAATATTCTCGAATTCAACGGTTTTGATCTTATCACGCCCAATGAGCGTGAGGCGCGCTTTGCGCTCGGAGATCAGGATTCGGTGGTGCGGCCGCTCGGCCTGCAGCTTTACCAGCAGGCCAAATGCAGGACGCTCATTCTGAAAATGGGTGAGCGCGGATTGCTGACCTTCCGTGCGGTACCGCAGAATTACGATGATGTGCGCGCCTTCTTCACAGTCGACACATTCGCAGAACGCGTGGTCGACGCAGTCGGGTCCGGCGACGCGCTCCTGGCTTACGCAGCGCTTTCCCTGTTCAAGACCAAGAATGCGGTGATCGCGTCGGTATTGGGGTCGCTGGCGGCCGCAGTCGAATGCGAGCACCAAGGCAACGTGCCGGTGACGCCGAAGAACGTGCTCGACAAGCTCGATCATTTCGAGCGCTACGTTACCTATAGCTGATCGCGGGCGGCAAACAGGGCACTGGTCCGATCATGCGCATTCTCATCGTTGGATTTGGTGTTCAGGGGCGCAAACGTCTGCGGGTGGCGGGCGCGGATGTTGTGGGCGTCGTCGATCCGGTATCGCCAGACGCTGGTTTTCGTGACGTCCGTGACGTGCCGGTCGATCGCTACGACGCGGCCCTGTTGTGCGTGCCGGACGAACCCAAAATCGAATTGCTCGACTATCTTTTCGGGCATGGCAAGCATGCCTTGGTCGAGAAGCCGCTTTATGCCGCCTCGGAAGATGAATTGCGGCGGCTTGAACGCGCGGCGCAGCGGAGTGGTGCGGTTTGTTACACCGCCTATAATCACCGATTCGAGCCGCATTACATGCGGCTGCGCGACCTGTTGAGGAGCGGCGTTCTGGGTCGCATCTATCGCTGCCGGATGTTCTACGGTAACGGAACGGCGCGGCTGGTGCGGGAATCAGCTTGGCGAGACAACGGAGCGGGAGTGCTGCCGGATCTCGGCTCGCATCTGCTCGATGCGGCGCGGTTCTGGTTCGGCGATCTGAGCGGCGAATTCCGTGTCGTGTCGGCGCGCTGCTTCGAGAACCGCGCGCCGGATCATGTCGTTGTGGCCTCCGAAGGCAATCCGCAGCTTGAACTCGAGATGACCTTGTTGTCGTGGCGCAATCATTTTACCTGCGATGTCTTCGCCGAAGGCGGCAGCGCGCATATCGAATCCCTTTGCAAATGGGGGCCGACGACCTTCACGCATCGGACCCGGATTTTGCCGAGTGGACGTCCGCCGGAAGAAACGGTGATATTGGTGCAGGATGACCCGACCTGGGAGCTGGAATACGCACATTTCAAGGCGCTCTGCGCGGAGCGGCGTATGACCAGTTTTGAAAGCGATATCTGGCTGCTCAGGACGCTAAATCGTCTCGGCGTCGAGGCGATGCAGTTTGCCGCAAAGCAATGACCATGACACCGCGCATTGCCTATGTTGGCATGACCCATCTCGGCATCTGCTCCGCCATCGCCGCAGCCAGCAAGGGGTTCCCGACCACGGGTTTTTTCAACGATGCCGAAGTGATCGCGCGTCTGAATGCCGGTCAGCTTCCGGTGGTGGAGCCCCAGCTGGATGATCTGCTGCGCGACAATCGTGCCCGCATAAATTTCAGCTCGGATCCGGCGGCGTTGCGTGATTGCGACCTTATCTATATCGCGCCCGATGTGCCGACCGACGACAACGGCAACGGCGATCCCACGACGATCGATATGTTGCTTGATCTCGCCTTCGCGCATGTTCGGCCGGAGGCCGTACTTGTCGTGCTCAGTCAGGTGCCACCCGGATACACCCGCGCACGCATGCGCGAAGGCCGGCTGCTATTCTATCAGGTGGAAACGCTGATCTTCGGGCGCGCCGTAGAGCGTGCAACCCGGCCCGAGCGGTTCATTATCGGCTGCCAGGATCCCGCAAAGCCCCTGCCGGAAAGTTTCGAGGCGTTCCTTCAGGCGTTCGATTGTCCGGTTTTGCCGATGCGCTTTGAAAGTGCCGAACTCGCCAAGATTGCGATCAATTGCTGCCTTGTGGCGTCTGTGGCCACCGCCAACACTCTCGCCGGCATCTGCGAGAGGGTCGGTGCGGACTGGTCAGAGATCGTTCCGTCGCTTAGGCTCGATCGGCGGATCGGGCCTTATTCCTATCTGGCCCCGGGGCTCGGAATCGCCGGCGGAAACCTTGAGCGCGATCTGGCCACCGTCATCAAGCTGGGCGATGCAACCGGCACGGATGTCGGCGTGGTGCGCGCCTGGCAGGCGAACAGCCGCGCCCGTCGGGACTGGGTCCTGACCAAGATTCATGCGTTGCTCCCGTCAGAGGCGAGCAGCTTGCGGCTTGGGATGCTGGGGCTCGCCTACAAGGAAAACACGGACTCCACCAAGAATTCGCCGGCCTTGGTTTTGCTTGCGGCGCTCGCGCCATATTCGATTGTTGCCTTCGATCCGGTCGTTGCAGTGAACAGGGATTGGCACCCTGGTCTGGTTGGCGCGCCGGACGCGATTTCCGTTGCGAGGGGCGCAGATGCACTGGTTATCATGACGCCGTGGCCGGAGTTCAAGATGATCTCTCCCGCAGACATCGCGGGGCAGATGCGCGGCAGGATTGTCATCGACCCGTTTGCTTGCCTTGACCGAGCGGCCTGCCGCGCCGCGGGGTTGTCGCATCATACGCTGGGCGTTGGCGCGGATTGAGACGAGGGTGAACACATGCTGAAGCATCACAAAAGCGAGGCCCACAATCCGGCGCGCGTGGTTGTTCTGGGCTCCAATGGTTTTGTCGGCCGCGAACTGGTTCGACATTTGGCTAAGAGCAAGGCTGCGGTTTTAGCTCTGGGGCGCGATCGGGTCGATCTTGTGGCGGAGGGTGCGAAGGATAAGCTGGCCACCGAATTGCGTCCCGATGACACTCTGGTGTTCCTTGCCGCGCTGACGCCGGACAAGGGACGGGGTATTCCGCCATTCCTCGACAATCTGAAGATGGCCGCCGCCGTCTGCGCGGCAATCGAGGCGAGACCCGTTGCGCATGTCGTCTATATCAGCTCCGACGCGGTCTACCCGTTTCGTGCAGGGCTCGTTGATGAGACGAGTTGTGCAGAGCCGGTCGATCTCTATGCAGCGATGCACATCGCGCGCGAAATCATGGTTAAGCAGGCTACGAGGTCACCTGTCGCTATATTGCGGCCGACGCTGATCTATGGTGCGGGCGACACGCACAATTCCTACGGGCCGAACCGGCTGCGGCGCATGGCGAGCAAGGACGGAAAAATCACGTTGTTCGGCGAAGGCGAGGAGACGCGCGATCACATCTACATCGACGATGTGATCGCGCTGATTGATCTGGTAGTGCGTCATCACAGCGAAGGACTGCTCAATCTGGCCAGCGGCCAATCCGTTTCCTTCGCGGATCTTGCCCGCAAGGTGGCAAGTCAGTTTTCGTCGAAGATTGAGATTGCCGGAACGCCGCGGCAGAGTCCGATCACCCACCGCTCTTTCGATATTTCCGCCTTGTATCGGTCGTTTCCGTCATTCCGCCTTACGACTCTTGAGAGTGGCCTTGCGGCTGCGCACCGGAACGAAGCGGCATGAGCGACGATGATCGCCGGCCTCTCGTCTCGGTTATTCTGCCCAACCGAAATCATGCTCATTTTCTTCCTGGCGCGTTAGAAGCGCTACTCGATCAGACGTTGACGTCGCTCGAGCTGATCGTGCTCGACGACGCATCTACCGACGACAGCCGCGATGTCATTCAGCGCTTCCAGCAGCGCGACGGTCGTCTCCGATTTATTCCTCTCGATAGCCACCAAGGGATTCATCGTTCCGTGCAAGCCGGACTCAAACATGCCAAGGGTGAGTTCGTCTATATCGCCGCGGCGGACGATCTTGTCGAGCGAGAGTTTCTTGAGCGCTGCGTGCAGGAAATGCAGCGTGTCCCGCAAGCGGGCCTATGTTTTTCCGATCCGTCCGAATATTACCGGACGACGGATCGGAAAATTCTGTTTCCGCTCTGTCTCAGCGCCTCGCCCACTTACTTCGATCCGGATCAGTTCGTTGAACTTCAAGCGCGTAACTATTTCCACATTTCGCCCAATACCGGCATCTATCGTCTGGCCGCCTTCCGGTCGGCCGGCGGATACCGGCAGGAACTGGACCTGTTTTCGGATTGGTTCGTGACCATGGTCGCGACGGTTCGCAATGGTGCCGTGTATCTGCCCGAGCAACTGACCTGCGTGGCCATTCGGGAAGGCTCATATTCGGCTACCGCGTTGCGAGATGCTGGGCGACGCCGGGCCGCCTTCGACCGCGTGCTGGAGATATTGTCTTCGTCTGATTATGCTGATGTGCTCGCGCGTTTCCGCCAGGCTGGCATTTTGCCGGAATACCATTTCGTCACGCTGGTCTGGCTGCTCGGCCATCCGTGCGGTCGCAAATTGATCACTCCGCGGATTATCGGTCGCATTCTCTTGCGGGGTGGGTGGAGCCATGTGCGTCGTCATATGCCATTGATTTGGCGTATGAATCTCCGCAAGTGGGTGAGCCGCTGGGGACAGGTGCCATCGCAGCGGTGAGGGTCGCGAAGATATTCGCGGGAGCCGAACAGAGCCGGGAATCCGATCACCAAATCTAAGGAGCTTTCGATGGTGCGGAGAGGCAGTAGATCAGAGGTGACGTGAGCATTTTTCAGAATCTTGTTCGTCCCATTGAATCCTTCCGCCTGCGCTATCTGCCGGTGGTCATGGTCTATTTCGCCTATGGCGCGCTCGGGCTGATCGATGTCACCCGCGACA
>LNFM01002097.1_pt1 | contig 32592 bp, 24 predicted proteins | sample 596031 | NCBI WGS metagenome assembly LNFM01 (sample SAMN04254537, study PRJNA301005) | activated carbon metagenome | isolation source: dual media filters at the Ann Arbor, Michigan drinking water treatment plant | place: USA: Ann Arbor | reverse complement strand
GATGCTGATGGGGCCGCACACCGCGCTGGGCAACATCCCGCGCAGCATCGAATACAACGTCGAGTGGGTGACGGGGCTGATCCGCCACATGCGCGCGCATGGCCTGACGCGCGTCGAAGCCAGGCCCGAGGGCGTGAAGTCGTGGACCGACCACGTCATCGCGCTGGGCGAGGGCCTGCTGTCCAACGAAGTCGATTCATGGATGACCGGCATCAACCGCAACGTCGACGGCAAGCAGGTCCGCACGGTCGCGCGCTACAGCGGCAGCGCGCCGGCCTATCGCGCGCGTTGCGACGCGGTGGCGGCCGACGGATATCGGGAGTTGGCGCTGGCCTAAACGCCGACGCTACGAGAGGTCGAACCCCTCATAGTCACGCGCCGCAACCTCCTGGCAAATTTCGCGATAACGAACCATTCCTCCGGCATAGGGCATGAACACGCTGGGTTTGCCGGGAATGTTCGCACCCAGGTACCAGGAGTGCTTCGCTTGCGGCAGCAGAGTCCTGTTGGCCACCTCATTGACCTCCGCCACCCATCTATCCATCGAGCCGGGCTTGGCCTCGATGCGTTCCATACCCTTCGTTCGCATGTAGTCGATGCAGTTCGTGATCCAATCCACGTGCTGCTCGATCGCCACCGGCATATTGCAAAGCACGGATGGACTCCCTGGGCCGGTGATCGTGAACAAGTTCGGGAATCCGGCAATCTGTAAACCAAGGTAGTTGCGTGGTCCCGCTTCCCAGGCCTTCGTCAAAGCCAGGCCGTCACGCCCACGAATGTCCATCCGCAGCATGGGGCCCGTCATGGCGTCGAAGCCGGTCGCAAAGACGATGATATCCAGCGGGTACTCAGCCTCGGCAGTCCGGACGCCTGCCGCCGTGATGGCCTGGATCGGCGCTGCTTTCACGTCCACCAGCGTGACGTTGGATCGATTATAGGTCTCGAAGTAGCCGGTATCGATCGGCGGGCGCTTCGCGGCGTAGGGGTGATCGATATCCGACAATAGCGCCGCCGTTCGCGGATCCTTCACAATGCCCCGAATCTTGCGCTTGATGAAATCGGCGGCTGTATCATTGGCCGCCTTATCCATTAGCATGTCCTGGAAGGACGCCCGGAACTGCAGGCCGCCCCGCTCCCAAGCGGCTTCATAGATTTTCTCGCGGTCTTCCGCCGAGGTTTCGACGGCCTTGCGGTCCTCGATCTTGAAGCCCATGCCGTTCAGCGTTTCGTGGGTCGTCGCTCTGATGTCTTTCGCATGCCGTTTGACATGCTGCTTGAAGTCCGGTGTCAGCGGCACGTTTCGCGCAGGGACCGAGTAGTTGGCTGTACGTTGAAACACCGTCAGGTGCTTGGCCTGGGCCGCAATCACGGGCGCGGCCTGAATGCCGGTCGATCCGGTGCCAATCATGCCAACGCGCTTGCCGGTGAAGTCCACCCCCTCATGAGGCCATTCACCGGTGTGATACCAATCTCCCTTGAAATCCTTAAGGCCGGGAAAATTCGGCACGTTCGCCGTGGACAGACAGCCCACCGCAGTGACGAGAAACTTGACGACATACGTTTCGTCTTGATCAGTCCGGACTCGCCAACGGTTCACGGCTTCATCGTAATGCGCCGACGTCACTCTGGTATTGAAACGAATGTCGCGTTTCAGATCGAACTTGTCCGCAGCGAAATTCAAATAGCGCAGGATCTCAGCCTGACCCGGATAGCGTTCAGACCACTCCCACTCGCGCATCAGATCGAGAGAAAAAGTGTACCAGTAAACATGGCTCTCGGAATCGCACCGCGCACCGGGATAGCGGTTCCAGTACCATGTACCTCCCACGCCGCCGCCGGCCTCCACCGCCGTCACGTTCAAGCCAAGGCGATCGCGGAGGCAAAGCAGCTGGTAGAGGCCCGCGAAGCCCGCTCCGATCACCAGCGCGTCAAGTTCGACAACAGCGCCTGCTGGGGCACTCGAACGACCTTGCGACACTTTCCTCATGACCAACCATCCCTTCGAATCGCTCGCCATTGCCCAAGGCTCCAGACGCCCGCCACCGTGATCAATAGTACACATCTGTCTTCGGTTCAGCGTCTTGCGCTTTCCCAATTCCGACGGGCGGCAGTTTAGCCACAGTCCGGGTTTGCCGGTGGGATTTGACCGACGCCGGTGAACGAAAAACGGGCCAGCGTTTGAACGCCGGCCCGCTTGCATTTCACGCGATGGTGCCCCCGGTCGGACTCGAACCAACGCTCCCGAAGAAACCTGATTTTGAGTCAGGGCAGGCATCACGCGCAAAGTGTTGAGCAATAGCGATCAAGTCGATCTTCCAGCCCGCCACTGTTGCTCGATTTTTTGCCTGATCCGGGCCACCAGTCGAACACGCGCTTACCTCAGTGCTCAATGCTGGCGAAAGGACTTGCGAGCCATGAGCGCGGCATTGATTTCAGCACCGAACCGGGCTTCGTTGCTCATCGAATTTGCCCCTCAAGCACGTCTCAAGCAGGCGCCCGGTCGTACGCGATGAAGAACTGCCAATGCACGTCGCGAACATCGAATTGGCGAAACCTGTGGTCACTCCCCCTTTGCCCGCAGGCTTCCTGGAAAGACTCAACGCCAAACCTGTTTGAGTAGATGACGAACTGGACTGCGATCCGAACCGATCTCTCCGCGCAGCATCGCGCTATGGCCTGCCTGCAGGTGACGTCAGGGTGGCCGTCCCGCGCGTGCAGACCTCGACAAGTTGCACCCTAAAGCCGGCCAGAGAGCAAATGCACGGCCTGTACTTCCGACTTCAGGCCCCGACGCCTAAGGCCGCGATATCACGGGTCGACCGACTTGCCTGGGCGCGCGGTCGCGCCCCTACTTTACCCGAGCTGACTCGATTGCGGCAATCAGGCTGGTAGCGGAGCTGCGTGCCTTCGACGCCTCGGCCTTGGCAGTCTCGAACAGCGGACGCACGCCGTAGCCATTCCGGCAAGCTTCCTCGACCTTGCAGCACAGGTCCGACAATGCAGGAAATCCGAGAATTGCTGCGAGCGGCACGAGCATATGCGCTTGGCTGGCCAGCTGTCCTTTCGATCGGGCCGGGTGCGCACCAAAAGTCTCGTCGATCTGTACCTTGAGCTTTGTAAGACCGTGCACGGCCCAAGGGTAGCCCATCAGCTCGCACGCCTCGGCGAAGACGGTTCTCTCCGACTCCGTCAACAGGGCCGCCGGTGGTCGGGCCAATTCAACGTCGAGCCGGGCGGCGACCTTGAGGAGAAGTCCCGCCTTCCTGAATGGTTTGCATATATGGTCGGTCATGCCCTCGGACATGCCCGCTTGCCCATCGCCAGACATCGCGATGACGGGAACCTTCGACATCGGGCCCTTGATCGCCCTTATCAGCCGTACAGCCGTCAAACCGTCCATGACGGGCATGTGAACATCCATCAGAAGGAGATCGAAGCGTGCATCGCGCACGGCAGCGACTGCTTCAGCGCCGTTGACGGCGACGGCGACGTCGTACCCTGCCCCCGTGAGAACCGTCCGTGCGAATGCCCTGATCGAGTATTGATCCTCCGCGACGAGGATTCGCGCCGGCATGGCGGGTCGGTCCTTTGCCATCCGTTCGTCGTTCATCATGTCGGGCGCAGGAGCCGGCCACCAACCACCGCGGCTGCCGTTCGGCTCCTCACGCCCAGGCTACGAAACAGCGCGGCCATGTGGACCTTGACGGTTCCCTCACCGAGGTCCAGGTCGCGCGCAATCGCCTTGTTGGACTTTCCTTCCACCACCAGTGCCAGCACACCTCGTTGTCGCGGCGTCAGGGCCGCGAAGGCTGACTTCGGTGTCGAATCCGCTTCAAGAAATGTAGCGATCTGTCTTTGCGTATCGGGAGGCAGGATGGTGATCGACGGAGGAACATAGACCACCCCATCGACGATAAGTTGCAATGCCTGTGCCAGTTCCGTCACGCTGAGTGCCTTTGGCACGTAGCCATGCACGCCAGCCTCGAGTGCCGAAAGAATATCACGCCGGCTCTTCGAACTGGATACAACTGCGACTATCAAGTCCCTGAAGCAGTCCCGCACGGCCCGGAGGTTGGCCGGACTCTCCATTCCGGGCATCCGCAGATCGAACAGCGCCAGCGATATATCACTTCGGGAAGACAGTTTTTCGACCGCTTCGTCGAGAGAATCCGCCTGCACCACTTCAGCGAAGTTCAGCTTGCTCGTCAGAATTGTCGAGAGCGCCATGCGGAAGAATTCATCGTCATCCGCGATAAGGGCGACTTGGTTTCGCGATTTCATTGCGATGTGGCCCCTTGTCGAAACTTCAGGGTTTCAGGGCTGGGAATGCACGGTACCCCAGATGCGACTAGAAAGCGAATGCGCTTCGAGCCGAGAAAGCCCTCCTGACTTCAGCAGCGTGATCTGCGCAGCGAAGCCGCAGTAGTCGAGCAAGTAGTTATTCCGTGGACTTTCGGAAAGATGCCAGCGGACGGCGCAGCATCGAGTTCTGGCGCCAGCGGCGCCCAGCGAACCGCGCAGTCATGCCCGTTCTCCAGAGCATCGCAGGTAACTGATCGTCCTCGCTTTGGCCGGGGCCTTGCAAACATGTCTTCCAATATACCCGGCGGCCAATATACCCGGCGGCGCCGGTCGCCAAGGCGGCACGGCTACTCGACGGGTACATGATGAATCTCTTCGTTGCCACCCAAACGGCGACGAGTGGTTATCGATGGTCTGGCCACGCCAGACTGCCGCTGCAAGACAATCTGCCAATCCTCGAGCGCTCGCTCTTGGAGAGCCCGACTGACATCGGAAGCCAAGAACTGTTTGTGACGAGCTTGAAGACGAGTCCGCGGGTTGCAGAACATCGCCAAGCCGTCCCCCGCAAGCATTGAAAAGACGGTGCTGCGCCACGATGGCCACCGATCGTCCAGGGCGCAAGATGAAAGGCGCGGAGGTACCCGGGGGACCACAACTTGATCACTGGCCCGGCTCCGAACGGATACCTAGCTTCGACGCATGACTTGCAACGTCGGAGTTCCCATCGCATGGATACCATCAACGATCCCGCGATCTTCCAGGAACAGGGTTCGGCGCAGATATACCCCGTAATCCTCTCCGGCGGCGCCGGCACACGCCTGTGGCCCCTGTCCCGCGCCTCGTATCCGAAGCAGCTTCTGCCACTGATCTCGAACCGCACCATGCTCCAGGACACGGCCGTCCGCGGTCTCGCGGATGTCGCTTTTGCGGCACCAATTCTGGTCTGTAACCAGGATCACCGGTTTCTGGTCGAGGAACAGTTGCAGCAGGTCGGCGTCAAACCCAACGTTCTGCTGCTCGAGCCGCTGGCGCGAAACACCGGCCCAGCGATTGCCATTGCCGCACTTTGGCTCGTGGCACACTACAAAGATGCGCTGATGCTGGTTCAACCATCCGATCACGTCATCGATTCACTGGGAGATTTCCATCGCGCCGTGATGAAAGGGCTGTCCGCGGCGCAGGCCGGGCGGCTCGTGACGTTCGGCGTGACGCCAAGCGGCCCCGAGACGGGCTATGGATACATTCAGCGCGGCAAACCGATAGACGACAACGAACATGTCCTCAGCGTGGATGGCTTTTTCGAGAAGCCCGACCCCGCTACCGCCCAGCGCTTCGTCGACAGCAACCAGTTCTTCTGGAACAGCGGCATCTTCCTGATGGGTGCACGCCACTACCTGGAAGAACTGGCGCACACGAATCCCGCGATGCTCGACGCCTGCGAGCGAGCAGTGCGCGACGGAAAAGAAGACCTTGCGATATTTCGCCCGTGCTCCACCGCCTTCGGCGAGGCTCCTGCGCTGTCGATCGACCACGCGGTCATGGAGCATACTACTCGGGCGGCGGTCGTACCGGTCGATATGGCGTGGAGCGATGTAGGCTCCTGGCCGGCGCTCCGTCGCGTCGGCCAGACGAATGGCGAGGGCAACGTTCTGCGGGGCGACGTCCTGGCCCGTGGCGTAAAGAATTCCTACATACGCTCCGAAGGTCGACTCGTCGCCGCAATCGGGCTGGATGGCATTGTCGTCGTCGCGACTGAAGACGCCGTTCTCGTCGCCGATGCCAGATCGGCCGTCGAGGTTTCCAGCATCGTCGAGGACTTGCGAAAGCAGAACCGACCGGAGTGCTCTCAGCACGTCACGTGCCATCGGCCCTGGGGACATTACCAGACGGTCGATGCCGGGCCCCGCTTCCAGGTCAAGCGCATTACGGTGAAGCCTGGCGCCAAGCTCAGCCTGCAGAAACACTTTCACCGCGCTGAACATTGGGTAGTCGTCCAAGGTACCGCCACCGTGGAGCTCGACGGCGAGCGGTCGATCTTGCGCGAGAATGAATCCGTCTACATTCCGATCGGCGCCGAACACCGTCTCGAGAATTCTGGCAAGCTCGAGCTGCAGCTCATCGAAGTGCAGTCGGGCGCATACTTGGGCGAGGACGACATCGTCCGTCTGTCGGACAGTTACGGTCGTGCCTGAAATCGGCCGCCTTGGGCAGATTCGTCGCCCCTGATGCCTCGGATTGATCACAACTCTTCATCGTCGACCGTCGTTATACGAGAGTCGGTCGCCCTTCGCGTTCTGCCAAAGTCGAGCGTGAACCGATCTTACATTTGAAGCAGGTGATGAAATGTCCAACCTTGTCACGCCGTCGGCCTGTCGACATCGCGCTGGTCTGTTCGGGGTACTGTTCGCACTGGCCGCTCTCTTCACCGTTGCAGCCTGCGACAGAGATCGGACACCGATCGTCGCCGATACGAGCGCTTCCAACCCGGCACCCACCTCGCTGAACGGGGGCGACCAAGCTGCTGGCGGCGGAAACGGCACTGCCGCCGGACGTCGTGGGTCCGACTACCGGCTGGGCGCCAACGATCGCATGCGCATCGTGGTGTTCGGGGAACCGAGGCTGACCGGGGAGTATACACTCGACAGCAACGGCACCATTGCCTTCCCCCTGATCGGCCAGGTACGCGCTGCCGGCACGACGACCAACCAGCTCCAGGCCGCAATCGCCTCCAAGCTCGAGCCCCAGTATCTCGTCAATCCGAGCGTGAGCGTCGAGGTGCTGACCCGTCGGCCGTTCTTCGTAATCGGCGAAGTTCAGAAGCCCGGACACTATCCCCACATGAGCGACATCACGGCGCTCCACGCTGTTGCGATCGCGGGAGGCTTCACCTATCGGGCGCGGACGTCGAGCTTCTACGTCAAGCGTCTCGACGAGAACGGCCGAATGGTACGCGTCCCCGCGACGTCCGAGACCTTCGTGCAGCCCGGCGACACCGTCGAAGTCAGCGAACGGTACTTCTAATGGTACAGGTACCGAACCAGGCTTCCCGGCCGGCTCAAAGAGAAACCTCGCTTCGTCCGGTTGCCTCGGCGGTACCGCAGTATCTGCAAGCGGAGCCTTTCGCGTACCCGGCGCGTGCCGTCGAAGATGATGGATTCGTGGAAACGATGCGCCGGCTTCGCCGGCGATGGTTCCTGATCTTCACCTTCACGCTGGTGGGGGCAGGAATAGCTCTCCTGGCCGTGTGGACCCTGCCCTCCTACTACGTCTCCGAAGGCAGGGTCCTGGTCGGCCTGCAGGCGCCGCGCGTACTCAACGTCGAAGCCATAATCGCCGATGTCAGCCCCGACGCCGAACGCGTGCAGAATGAAGGGTTTGTCCTCCAATCCCGCAATATCGCCGGGCAGGTAATCGACAAACTCGGCTTGCGCGACGACCCCGAGTTCAATCCTGCGCTGCGCAAGCCGTCCCTATGGGCAAAGTACACGGGCATGGCGGCAACGGCTGCCGCCGACATCGGTGCGGAAGCACGAGCCCTCCTTCCGGAAGACATCAAGGCATGGCTCGACAGCACCATGGCCGGCGAGACCACTCGACCGCCAGCGGGTGCAGGCACGACACAAAGCCGGCACAACGACCGCATGATCGACTTTCTGCTGTCTCGCGTCGACGTTTCGACGCTCGGACGCAGTCACGTTCTCAGCGTCAAGGCCGAGGCGCAGAACCCCGAAACCGCCGCCAGGATCGCCAACGCCTTCGCCGAGGGATATCTCGAGTATCAGCGCCGCGCGAAGATCGAATCGATGGATCACGTCGAGAAATTCCTGATGGGCCGCATCGCCGAGCTGCGACAGCAGGTTCGCAAGTCGGATCAGGCAGTGGAAGACTATCGTCGCAGCCACGATCTATACAAAAGCGCCGGCAGCGGTGTTACCGCCCAGCAACTTTCCGCTCTCAACACCCAGCTGATGGTCGAGCAGACAGCAAAAGCAGAGGCTGAGTCGCGGCTGAACGAGGCGCAGGCCATGCGCCAAGCCAACCTGGGCGGAGAAAGCGTCCCTGAGGTGCTGCGCTCTCCTCTCATCTCTGCGCTCAAGCAGCAGCTGGCGGACGCCGAGCGGCGCGCCGCCGAACTGTCGGCATCCTACGGCACGCGCCATCCCTCGATTGCCGGCGTGCGTGCAGAGATCGGCAACCTGCAGGGTCGCGTCAATGCCGAGGTAGCCAAGATTATCGACGGGCTGTCGCGTGAGGCACGCACGGCCAATGCCCGCTACGAGGTACTCAGCAAGAACTTCGATCAGCTGAAGGGCACGATGGGTGTGGTGAACGACCGTTCGATCCAGCTCGAAGCGCTCGAGCGCGATGCGACGGTGAACCGGACGCTGCTCGACGCAATGTTGCTGCGCGCCAAGCAAACCATGGGAACGGAAGACATTCTCCAGGCAAACGCCAAGCTGGTGTCACCTGCTGCTCCTTCGAGCGCTACCAGCTATCCGCCCAAGCTCCTTATCGTCATCCTCGGCATCCTCGGCGGTCTGATGGTGGGGGCCGCGATCGCGCTGGTCAGGGAGAAGGGCGATGATACCTTTCGCCGGGCAGATCAAATCGAGGCGATAACCGGCCTGCCGGTGATTGCCATGGTGCCCCAAGTTGGCCGGCGGACGCCACCGGCCATGGAGGTCCTGCGTCAACCGACGTCGGCTTACAGCGAAGCGTTGCGCCGGCTCCATATCGGAGTCGAACTGTCGGCGGATCCCGGCTCACCGAAGACTCTCCTCGTCAGTTCGGCCACGCCGTCGGAGGGAAAGTCGGTCATCGCGGCCTCTCTTGCCCGATTGATCGCAAGCAACGGTAGACGCGTGCTGCTGATTGATTGCGACTGGCGCAGCCCCAACCTTCATCGAATCTTCCACTGCAGCAACCGCATGGGGCTTGCAGATCTTCTGAGCGGCGAGACGAAGGATTTCGAAGACATTCTTCACCGGGACGCGCAGTCAGGTGTCGACGTTCTGCCATCGGGAAACTGGAACCCGCGCAGTGCGCATTATTTGAGCTCGGATCGCATGCGTCTTCTCCTCGAGGCGCTCGTCGATCACTACGATTACATCATTCTCGACACACCGCCGGCGTTGGTAGCTGCAGACGTGTTGTCCCTGTCGCGAATCGTGGACAAGGTGGTGTTCGTCGTACGCTGGGGGCATACGCGACAGGAAGCGGCTCTCGAGGCATTGAGGCAGATTTCCGACGCTCAGGGCAATGTCGCTGGCGTGGTGATGTCACGGGTGTTGTCCAAGGAGTATCGCCAGTACGCCTATGGCGATCCGATTCGAGAGTACGCCCGGCCACGAAAAGCGATGGCCAGCTGACAAGTCATGGCCGCGCCCTCCAACGTGCTTTTTGTCACCCGTTACTATTGGCCTGAAGTCATAGGGTCGGCGCCGTTTTGCACGGATATGGCATCGTGGCTGGCGGATCATGGACACAAAACGACGGTGCTGAGCGGCTTGCCGCACTATCCGCTGATGGAAATCTTTCCGGGATACCGAGATGTCAAGTTTGCGAGCGAGAGTGTAGGCGAAGTTGCAGTAGAGCGCCTGCGTGTTGGCCCGCCGGCTCGTCCGTCGGCGCTTCCCCGGATTGCGAATGAGGTGGCTTTCCTGATGCGCGGCCTGGGCGCGCTCGCGACGGGGCGCATTGCTCGCCACTCCCTCGTGCTCGCGCTCTGCCCGTCGATTCTATGCATTGCTGTTGGCATTGCCGCACGAAAGCGCGGCGGCGTGTGTGTCGCTATCGTTCATGACATCCAGTCGGGGCTGGCCGAAACGTTGGGCATGGTAGGTCGCGGCTGGCTGGCGCGTCTAATGCGAGCCTGCGAGCGCACTGTGCTGAACCACACCGACTTGATATGCGTTCTTTCACCAGAAATGAAGGAGCAGCTTAATACCATCGGCGTCACCGCTCCGATCGAGGTGATGCCGCTTTGGGTCGATACCGAACGGCTTCAGCCCGCCGAGCCCGTCTCACGACCGTCCGTCAAGGTGGTCTACAGCGGCAATCTCGGACGTAAGCAGGGCCTTGGCCAGGTCGTGGCGCTGGCCAATGAACTCGCCAGGTGCCGGCCCGACATCGAGTTTGTCCTGCGTGGCAGCGGAAGCCAGCTAGAGGAGCTGAGCGCCGACATCGCCCGTCGCGGCCTCACCAACATCAGCTTCGCCGATCTGCAACCCGACGAGGCTCTGGGGAGGTCATTGGCGTCTGGCGATATCCATCTTGTCCCGCAGAATCCCGCCGCGGCGGCTTTTGCCGTCCCGTCGAAGGTTTTCAACATCATGGCCGTCGGGCGTCCCTTCGTCGCGACGGCGTTTCCGGGCAGTGTGCTGTGGCAGCTTCAACGGCAAAGCGGCGCGTTTCTCTGCGTCCCGCCCTACGAACCCCGTACTTTCGCGGAGGCGATCATCAAGCTTGCCGACGACAAGCGCTTGCGTCACGAGCTTGGCCGTCGCGGGCGCGAGTTCGTCGAACTCCACTATTCCAAGCCGCGCATCCTTGGACAGTTCATGAGCCGTCTGGGCGTTGCCATGGCTCAGAAATAGAAGTTGTCCTTGCGCCGCGTTCTTGTCCTGGAACCCGACACCGAAGGTCATTCCCAGGAGTGGCTTCAGCACTTGATGGAGTTTGTCGCGACAGAAGCGCCCAACATGGCGATCTGCCTGGTCGCATCGCCGACGCTTTGCGAAGCATTGGCAAAAGTCGTTCCGGCAGACGCCCGGGATCGCATTCAGTTGACAGCGTTGAAACCGCGCGAACTGAGGTGGTGCACCCATCGCCGGCTGGCGATTTCGGCCTTTGCCCGCTGGTGGACGATGCGCAGACACCTCGAACGCAGCAGCGCCGACGAGGGCCTCTTCCTTTCTCTCGACTTCCTTGCGTTACCTCTGGCACTCGGCCTGGGCGCTCGCGGCAAGCCACTCGCTGGTATCCTGTTCAGACCCTCGGTCCACTATTGCACGCTGGGCAGGTACCGGCCGAGCCATGCTGAAAGATTGCGCGACCTGCGCAAGGACATTCTGTACCGATTGATGTTGCGCAATCGCGCCCTTCGCGCCGTTCTTTCTCTCGATCCGTTCTTCCCGCTACATGCAGTTTCCCGCTACGCACATGGCGATAAAGTACTCGCACTACCCGATCCTGCACATTCAGAGATCCGCAGCGTCGCCTGCGTTTCTGACATTCCCGACTTTGTTCCCCCCGGGCGTGTCGGCTTCTTGCTGTTCGGCCACTTGACCGAACGTAAAGGCCCGCTCGTCTTGCTCGATGCGTTGAGATTGCTGCCCGGCCATATCGCGGCACGCGCCGCAGTATTGTTCGCCGGGCGCATAGATCCAGCAATTCGGGAGAAAATCGACTCACGTCGTCGCAATCTCGCCCAGGCGCACCCGGATCTCTGGATTCGTATCGAGGACCGGCGGCTGGATCGCGCCGAACTGGACGCCTTGGTTGCACGAAGCCACGTCGTGCTCGCACCGTACCAGCGCTTTGTTGGTTCGAGCGGCGTCCTGCTGTGGGCGGCACGCGCTGGCCGTCCTGTGTTGGCGCAGGACTTTGGATTGATCGGCCGCCTGACGCGAGATCACTGTCTGGGAGCTGTCACCGATTCTTCAGATCCTGTCAGGCTGTCCCTGACCATCCGGTCCATGATCGAGCGCGGCCCCGCAACCTTCATCGACCGCTTCTCCGCCGAGCGCTTTGCCGACTCTCGCACTCCCTTTCAGTTTTCCTCCATTGTGTTGTCCCATTCCTTTCGGGGCGCCGAGCTATCGCGCAGCGCCCCAACATGATCACAACACTTCCAACCTGAACCATGGAAACTCCCATCATCAGAACCGAAACGCCCGCGCAAAAGGTTTGGATGAAGCATGGCGTCAGATCAGGATTGACCACGATGTCACTCGCGCAACCGACGGCACATTCCCAGGCCACGTCGAAGACGCGGCGCTTGGTGCAGGAAAGGCGCCACGGTCACCGGGCTGTGTCTGCCGCGATCGTCAGCCGGACAATGGCGATCGTCGATGCCATGGCCATCGGTAGCAGCGGCTTCGCGAGCATGTTTGCCGTTACCAATGACATCGACTGGCAGCTGCAGGCGCTGGTGGTCTTGCTTGGCATGGTCGTCGGCGTAAATATCTTGCATTTGAGCGGCGCCTACCGATTCAGCCAATTCAATACCTTCCGCGCGATCATCCGCCCCGCTCTGCTGGGCTTTCTGCTCACTTTCGGTGCGATGATCGCAGTAATGCTACTGATTCAGCCGTTAATGGCCATCAACGAACTGTGGCTCGCCCTGTGGCTTTCGATTGTGATCGTACTGCTTGGCACCGCGCGTATCATCTTGAGCCGCCAATTCAAGCACTGGAACCGCGCCGGACGAGTGGGTGGGCTCGTGGCGATAGTTGGTGCGGGGCCGACTGCGCAGCGCCTGTTACGCAGCTTGGATATGATGTCCGAGAACAAGCCTCGCATTTTTGGCGTTTACGACGACGGCATAAGGGATCTGCCTCGCCAATGTATGGGACACGCCATTCTCGGCGCCGTCGATGACCTGGAGCGGGATATCAGGCTTCACGGGATCGACACCGTCATTGTGGCGCTGCCCGCCGCGGCCGATCACCTTCTGGTCGAGATACTCAACAAATTGAGCCACACCGCCGTAGACGTTAGACTCTGTCCAAGTGAGTTTGCTCTGCGCCTGGGCACCGCACAGGTGAGTCACATCGGTGGCCATACTTTCCTGAACGTCATCGATCGCCCGCTGCGCGACTGGCAGTGGATTGCCAAGAGCGTCGAGGACCGACTTCTAGCCGCCATCATTCTGGTGATGATCTCGCCCGTCTTGTTGACGATCGCGCTATTGATCCGACTCGATACCGCGGGCCCGATCCTCTTCCGGCAGAAGCGTTACGGCTTCAACAATCAACTATTCGAAGTGCTGAAGTTTCGGACCATGCGCCAGGAAGACAGTGATGCCAACGCCGAGCAACTGACTCGTCGCAATGACCCGCGCATCACCAGGGTGGGGTCTTTTCTGAGACGAACCAGCCTCGACGAACTGCCGCAATTTCTGAACGTGCTCCGCGGCGAAATGTCGATCGTCGGCCCCCGCCCTCACGCGACGTCGGCAAAAGCCGGTGCTTTGCTGTATCAGGAGGCCGTCAAGCACTACGATGCGCGACACCGCGTGAAACCAGGGATCACTGGCTGGGCTCAAATAAACGGCTGGCGCGGTGAAACCGACACCCTCGAGCAAATACGAAAGCGTGTCGAACATGACCTCTACTACATCGAGCATTGGTCGATCACCCTTGACCTCAGCATCATCCTCCGAACCGTTCTTGGCGGATTTTCTGGCCGGAACGCCTTCTGATCACGAGCGGCGGTCAGCCTTGCGTTGCCTCTGGCTCACTTTGGCAGATCCCGACCCGCGCCATAACGGTCAATACGTCTATTCCGGCGGATTAATCGACTCGCTGGCTGACGCCGGTTGTCACGTCGAGGTGTTGGGGCTCCGTAGACCCGACACTGGCAACGGTCATGGATCGCGTGGCCAGCATGTCGTGTGGTGGCTTCCGCCCAATTCACCGCGTTCGCGCTGGGGCAGTCTCGCATCGACGCTACCGCACATCGCCTTTCGTTGTCGTACTTCCGGAATGCGCCACACCCTCGTCGACCTCATCTCCCGGGACGGTTGGGACGGGATCGTTTTCGATGGAATTTCGGCCGGATGGGCACTTCCCGCCGTTCTCGCGCGTTACGCGGGAAGACAGGATCGGCCGCGATTGATCTACATCTCGCACAATCATGAGGAGAGCCTGCGTGCGCAGATTGCCGAAACGCAGCCGTTGTTCCTCAAGCGCCAAGCCGTCCGGCTCGATGCCTGGAAGGTTTCGCGCCTAGAGCGGGCACTTGTCGGCGCGGTCGACTTCGTGACGGCGATCACCGCGGAAGATCTGTCTCTTTATCGTCAGCGCCGCACCGACAAGCGCATGGGAGTGCTGACGCCAGGCTATTGCGGCCGACGTGTCCATGCGCGACGAATCTCGGTCGACGTGCCGCGCCGCGCCGTGATCGTCGGCAGCTTCGACTGGATCGCCAAGCGCATGAACCTGGCCGAGTTCGTGGATGTTGCCGATCCTCTCTTCGCCGAGGCGCAGGCTGAGTTGCAAGCGGTCGGCAGTGCCGAGGAGAAATTTCTCAACCAACTCCGCAACAAGGTCGTGGCCACCAGTTTCACCGGTACCGTACCGGACATCGAGCCTTACCTCGATGATGCGCGGATCGCAATCGTGCCCGAGCGCAGCGGCGGCGGGTTTAAATTGAAGGTGCTGGAGTATGTCTTCAACCGGGTGCCGGTGTTTGCACTATCCGGCTCGATCGCCGGCGTTCCGCTTCGCCACGGCGAAAGCGTTATGCTTTTTCCAGATCACGCTGCACTAGCCCGTGGTGTGCTTGAGGCAATCGACAATTTAGACCGGCTGAACCGCCTGCAGGAACGCGCTTACGCTGCGTGCCGCGACCATTTCGACTGGGCCTGCCGGGGCCGGCAGATCGTCTCCGCGATCGCCTCGTCATGATGACCCAGGCGACATCGGCGCCGCTTCCAGGACGCCGCCTTGATTTCGTCGACTCCGCACTCGTCGTGTTGTTTCTTCTCGGCCTCTATCTTGGCGTCTCGTTGCAGATCACCTCCAAGATTCCCTTGACGTGCGCCCCGTCGGGCTTCGCCGGCTTGCTGTTGCTTTGGCGCTGGCGCGATCAGGTTCAACCCAGGCATCTGGCCGGCTTGCTCGGTGTCGTTACAATCTATCTGTGCTCTATCCTGGCCGCTACCGACTACGCCTTTCTCAGCAAGCGCTTTACCGGCTTGTTGCAGCTTACGTACTCAATGGTCATTGCCTATGCCATATACGTCACGTTGGTCCATGGCGACCGTCGTCGCATTTCGCACATCTTGTTTGCCTTCTGTATCGCGATCATCATTGGGTGTCTGCTCGAGCAATACGCCGGCCTACGCGGTATCAGCGACAAGGTGCGAGATCGCATCTACGATGCCGGTCTCGTTTACGATGCCGATCTGCGCGACCAGCTGATCTATGGGCGCATTCGGCCCAAGCTATTCACGTCAGAGCCGTCGGCCGTCACCTTCGCCTACACTCACTATTGCTCGGTCTGGCTTGTCGTGAGTCCATGGCGATGGAAGCTGCTGGTCTATTTTGGCCTGATCGGAATGGCGCTTGTCGTCTTACCAGGACCTACGCTGGTTCTGATGCTGTTGTTGACGGTTCCATATTTGATTTTTCTCGCCGGCGGAAGTGCGGGAAGATCGTTCTCGGCCACACGCCTGATAGGCGCCGTGGCGGTATCCACGCTCCTGGTAGGTGTCGCGATCGCGATCGGCTTGTCGTTCTTCGGAGAGAGGCTGAGCGAACTAGCCAGCGGCCGGGACGCAAGTTTCTTCTACCGTTTTACCGGGCCGATGCTCGTGGCATTCGACGTCTTGCACCACTACCCGATAGCCGGCGCCGGGCTTACCGGCGAGCTTTTTGTCGCCAACGACGTGGTCAAGGTTTACATGAACTCGGCTTCTTTTCAGTCGGCATGGCGTATCTCGAAGATCAGCGATGTGTTGACTAACTACTTTTGGCTGCATTGGATTTATCTGGGCCTGATTTTCGGTGTGATATGTGCCATGGCAATCTCGATCTGGCTCCGGCTGCTAGGGGTTCCCAGCGTGCTCTACTGCTGGAGTGTCTGGGCTATCCTGGGTCAAGCGTCCGGTTCATACGTCGGGCCCAAGGCCTGGAGCGTTCTCCTGATTGCGGCCGCAGTCTCCATTCTCAGCAGCAACGCCAATCGCCAGACCACCGCTGTAGTCCGCATGCCACGGCTCCGGCCCAAGCGCTATGCGCTTTATCGCCCCTCAACTCCGGCCTATCCCAATTCGTGAATTGACGAACGACGGCGCGAGCTGATCGGCGAGAGCGCCCGCATGGCGATGGTGACTCTACCCATCGCCGGCCACGACTGGCCGGAGGCTTATCTTAATTGGAGATGTTGTCAGTCGCTTCCTTCGGCGCCGAGGTGATGTCTTGGCCGACCTTACAAGGGCGCTGCAAGCCAAATACAAGGTAACGCATACCCTGTGAATGGCGACAATAGGTAGCCCGAAGGGCGACATTACGAACCGACATGGCCTAATCGCGCACGGCGCCAATCTGGCGTCGGCCACTATCGACGGCAGCAACGTTTTGGAGTTCGTCAGATATTCGACTGTGCGATTCCTCCACATGGAAGGCCTCGGCATCATTGGCGTTGATCGCGATGGGCACGAGTGCGAACACAAGAATCACTATCAGGAACATTTTCTGCCTCCGCGCCCCCACTGTGGAGTTCTGCGACGGTGACGGTTGTCTCATGATGGGCAAGTCTTCGAAGGCGAATTGGTCAACACCTACCTTCGCGAAAACAAGAGGGATAACATGACCCTCCGGCATGGGACGGGCGCTGGCATTCTTTCGGCTATACACGTGTTCGACTGCGTGCGGCCAAAAGGCCAGCAAGGCGTAACCATGGTCAACGGCTGCCACTTTCTACTCAGCGGCAAGCAGGCTTACGTCGTAGATCGCCGTGATAGGCTGCTCCGCCCATGGAAAGATCGACAGGGTCATTTAAGGCTCGAGAACGGGACGCCGTAGCCGGAGAAAGACTGCACCCCTGTAGGAAGCAGAGGCGAAGCCGCGTCTTGTCATGCCCCAAACTTCGCGCCGTGTCTCTGGCCAAGCAGAAACAACAAGTGTCATAGCGACCAAGCCAGTCATCCCGACCAACAGGATGCCTCCCGCAGTTGCGCTTTCGCCAGACAAGAAGGTTTGCCGCATGTACAAGACGGCACCAGCCGCCACCAGCGCGGCACACGCAGCCGGCGCGACAGCCCGGTAGATGCGACTCGTCGAGACTGGCCCATGGCGGGCCGCCAGCCAGAATGCCATCGGCGTACGTACCAAAAGGCCAGCAACGGCCACCGACGCCGCCACACCCTCCACGCCCCAGGGCAAACCGACCAATACGGAGACGATGCAAAGCCCCGAATCGATGAGCGTAGCGCGTACCAGTTCGCCGATCCTACCCTGGGTCAGGTAGAGTAGACCCACCGCCATCAAAACGGGCAAATACAGCGCTGACAGCGCGGCTGCGGCCACAAGTGGCACCGCCTGGATCCAGGAGGGTCCGAGCAAAACCGCCACCACCCAGTCTGCTGTCACACAGATCACTGCGAAGACGGGCATCGTAAGCAGCGCAAGCTTCTGCATGATTTGGTGGAACATCGACCGGTAGCGGTCGGGTTGGTCAACCAAGCGGCTGAGCGCCGGCATGGCCACGGCATAGACTGGACCGTTGATCGTGTTGACGGGTAGCATGATAAGCCGCGTGGTGCGTTCGTAAAGGCCGAGAGATGCCGCACCCCACAGCCAGCCAATGAGGATCTGATCCACGCTTCGCGCGAATGTAGTCGCAAGACCGCTAGCGGTCACCGACGCACCAAAGCGCAGCAAGTCAAGCATACCGGTCGCCGGGGCGGGGGGCGCCGGCCGCCAACGACAGACCACCCAGCAACCGATCAAAAGAAGTCCCGGCGACACCAGGCGTTGCGCCACCAGTGCCCAATATCCTTCACCAGCCACGGCCATGGCGATTGCTACGGCGAAGGCTACCATATCCGCCACCGTCTCGATCCCTGCGATCGCGACAAAGCGCATCTGACGACGAAGTAGCGCCCAGTGCTGTACCGTGAGTCCACTCAGCACAAAGCCCAGCGTCAACCAGCGCGTCACCAGTGTGAGATCGGGCTCGTCGTAGAACCGCGCAAGCGCTGGTGCAGACAGCCAGAGCACCGCACCCAGGAACACGCCTATCGCCGCGTTGATCCAGAACAACGCGGAAACCTGGGAGTGTGTGACACTTGGCTTCTGAATGGTGACGGCTGACAGGCCGAGATCCTTGATCAAGTCGAGGACCAGTCCGATCGCCGCGACCATTGCAAGGAGACCGAATGCTGCGGGTGGCAGCAGCCGCGCCAGGACGATCAGTGTCGCAACCTGGGCCAGAACACGGACGAATTGAGCTGTCAGCAGGACTGCTCCGCCGCGCCGCGAACGACGTCCGATATCGTCGAGGAGGTGGTCTGTGGCGAGCGCCCGCTCAGGCAACGGCCCGCCGCCTATCGGGTACGACGCTTTCGACGTACCACCGGTAAGTCGTCGCGAGACCGTCCTGCAGCCGGATCTTTGCCCGCCAGCCGAGTTCGTTGGCTCGGGTGACATCCAGCACCTTGCGGGGGGAGCCGTCGGGGCGAGCGGCATCGAAATGGACGCGCCCCTTGAAGCCTACGACGCGAACGATCTGATCGACCAAATCGACAATCGGCATATCGACACCCGTACCGAGATTGATGATCGACTCGGAGGAATAGTGCTGCATGAGAAATACTAAGCCATCCGCGGCGTCTTCCACGTGCAGGAATTCGCGCCGAACGCTCCCGCTACCCCATACCTCCATCGACGGGGCACCGGCGATCTTGGCTTCATGCGCCTTAACGATGAGTGCCGGGATGACGTGGCTTTGCAACAGGTCGAAATTGTCATGGGGACCGTAGAGGTTAGTCGGCATGACCGACACGAAGTCACATCCATATTGGCGTCTATAAGCTTGGCCGAGCTTGATGCCGGCGATCTTGGCCACGGCATACCATTCGTTAGTCGGCTCGAGTGGCCCCGTGAGCAGTTCCGTTTCCAAGATCGGTTGAGCAGCTAACCGTGGGTAGATACACGACGAACCCAGTAGCAGTAGCTTCTCGACATCAAAACGCCGCGAAGCCTCCACGACGCTCCCGGCAATCATTAGATTGTCATGAATGAATTCGGCGGGACGGGTATTGTTTGCGTGGATGCCCCCGACACGGGCTGCCGCCAAAAAGACCGCGTGCGGTCGCGCTTCCCTCATCCAGCTTTCGACCTGATCCGGCCGACGCAAGTCGACTGTCTCCCGCGGCGCCGTGAGAATCTCGCAGCCTTCACTTTGCAGGCGGCGCACCAAGGCACTGCCTACGAGCCCACCGTGACCCGCAACCCAGACTCTCTTATTGCGCAGCGTGTAAGACGGGGTCGTGGACATAATGCTCTCCATTACGACGCAGATGCAGACGATCGGCTTCGACCATCTCAGCAACCAGTTCAGCAAAGGTCGTTCTGTGCTGCCACCCGAGTTTGGTCATTGCCTTGGTCGGGTCGCCGAGAAGCAGATCAACCTCAGTAGGCCGACGGTAGGTGCCATCAATGGCTACCAGGACCTTGCCCGTCCGCCGGCAGCAGCCCTGTTCACCGTCTCCCTTGCCCCGCCATTCGATCGTCCGCCCTATCTGCTCAAAGGCGACCTCGACGAACTCGCGAACCGTGTGGGTCTCGCCGGTGGCGAGCACATAGTCATCGGGCTCTTCCTGCTGCAAGATCCGCCACATACCCTCCACGTAGTCGCGGGCATGACCCCAGTCGCGCTGAGCGTCGAGGTTGCCAAGAAACAGCCGCTCCTGATAACCGCGCTCTATCGCTGCCACGGCGCGCGTGATTTTGCGAGTGACAAACGTTTCACCACGGACCGGCGATTCGTGGTTGAAAAGTATCCCGTTGGAAGCGTGCATACCATACGCTTCACGATAGTTGACCGTAATCCAGTATGCGTAGAGTTTTGCCACGGCGTACGGGCTGCGCGGATAGAATGGGGTCAGCTCGCGCTGCGGTGTCTCTTGCACCTTTCCGAACAGCTCCGAGGTCGACGCCTGATAAAAGCGTACGCGGTCGTGCATGCTCAGAAGACGGATTCCTTCGAGCAGCCGCAACGTCCCAAGCGCGTCGGTATTCGCCGTGTATTCCGGTGTTTCAAAACTTACCTGAACGTGGCTTTGAGCGGCAAGGTTGTAGACTTCTACTGGCTTCACCTCGTCGAGCAGCCGGATCAGGGTCGTCGAGTCGGTCATGTCGCCATAATGCAGGAACAGCCGAACGTCGGCATCGTGGCGGTCGCGATATAGGTAGTCGAGTCGCTGCGTGTTGAGCGAAGAGGAGCGGCGCTTGATTCCATGTACGATGTATCCGCGACCCAGAAGCAAGTCGGCGAGGTAAGCCCCGTCCTGGCCGGTAATCCCGGTAATCAACGCTATCTTGTCCGACATGCTGTCGACCTCTCCTTTGTGGTCGTCGCGGTGAGCCGAATACATGCGGCACAGGGCGCTAACCGATGATTCAAGCGAAGGCGATTCGCTGGGCGACGCGGTCCCACGAGTAGGTGTCGAGAACATGGCGCTGGGCCATCATTGCCATACGTTCCAGTCTCTCGGGCTCGGAGACCGCGCTTAGAATGGCTTCGGCGAGCGCCGCAGGCTCTGGCCGATCAACCAAGAAGCCGTGTCGGCCGCCATCGACGAGTTCCGGCAACCCGTTGCGATTCAAGCCCATGACCGGCGTCCGAGACGACATCGCCTCGAGATAGACCTGCCCCCAAGGGTCGTTTAGCATGGGCTGAACGAGGACAGTTGCCGCCCGGTAGAGTTCCTGAAGATCAATCCAGGGAAGGTGCCCGTGGAAAGATATGCCCGGGCGGCTTCCGATAAAGGACCGACTGCGCTCGTCTCCAACTATGGTCAGAGTGAGATCATTGCGTCGCCGATGTGCGAGTTCGAACGCTTTGAGTAGCAGCTCTCCGCCCTTGGCTTGGAACAGATGCTTGGCGACGAACAGGAGCGCGGGCCGCGAATAGTCCTTGGGTCCGAAGTAGGGCTCGATCGCCCCCATACCCGAGCCGACTGCCGTCACACGATCAGCCGGCACGCCGTAATGAGCGATGAGATTGTCTCGAACATACGAGCCGATGGTGAAGATATGCTCGAGACCACATACCGATTCGCGCTCTGCACTTTCGAACGACGCCATCGCCTTCTTGTTGAAGCGTCGGGAAAGAATGTGATGTGTTCGCGCAAGCGCCCAACTATGGTCGCAGTACAGATAGTGCGCGACACCGCAAGTGCTGGCTCCAGTGGGCAGGTCGAATGTGCCAGTATGAAGTACATGGCGCACGCTTAGACGAAGGGCCAGGTCGGTCACCTGGTCCGCAAGCCGGCGGCGGGACCCCAAGCTGCGCAAGAAGTGCTCACCGTCGAGCGGACGTCCATAACCGGCGACCATGTTGGTTGCGGCAATCCCGACTTTGGCAAGTCGACCGAGGCGTGGATGGATGCCTTCGACGACCAGTCCAAGACGTTCGAGAGCATTTGAGAGATTCGCCGGCGCGCCCGACCACGACCGTGAGTCGCGCGGGTCTCCGAAAACGCAGCTTATTGCAAGGCGATCGAAGCGCGCGCGGCGCGGCGAATCTGCCTTCTCACACATGCCAGCTTGCAGCGCTTTCGTAGACCGCGCGGGGCGCCAAGCAATGTTGGTATTTGGATCGCTGTTCATCGCAAGCAGGGAAGCATCGCGCTTCTTCTACTGCCAGTGATCAACCTGTGACCTGATCTTGCAAAGGATGCGCGTCAACACAGATTGATCACCCAACTATCTTGTGCGACTCGCCAATACTGGCGTCCGGGAGGCGCCGTCGTATGCATGGATCGATCAACGAGCCGGATGAGAGGACGCTGTCTGGTGACGACAATGCCGAACGCCTCGAACTTTGCGCCGTGCACTCAACAGCCGGACCGCAGAAAGGGTTCGGCGCGGCAGGGCACGAACTCTTCTTTTTCAGCCCCGACGTTACAGATGCCACCACACTGAAACGCGTTCAGCAATTTGAAGACCATGGTTATCGCGTCACTGTTTTCGGCTTCAGGCGCGACCGCTATAACAAACGCTACCAACCACCCTGGCCACACGTGCCGCTGGGCTTTACGGCTGACGCGAGGTACTGGCAGCGCCTGCTCGCGCTACTGCGCGCCATTCCGGCGGTCCTTACACACCGCAGCATGCTGCGGAAAGCTTCTGTCTTCTATGCCCGCAATATCGATCAGTTGCTTCTTGCGCTGCTGGCGCGTGCCGTCGCATCCTCCCGCGCACCGGTGACCTACGAAGTCCTGGACATCCCGCCCATCCTCAACGGCCGCGGACCCGTGTCATGGTTGTTGCGAGCCATCGAGCGTCTGTGTCTGCGCAAGACGCGGTTGCTGGTCTTGTCATCGCCAGGCTTTCATCGCTGCTACTATTCAACGATTCAAAACTATCGCGGCGACTGGTTCTTGGCGGAGAACAAGCTGCATCCGTCGGTTTCTCGTAGGCAGGTGCCAGAGCGGCGTGCTCAACGCGGACGGCCGTGGGTGGTCGGCTATTTTGGCTTGATCCGAGGTGAAGCAACTTTCGATCTGATTACACGACTGGCAGAGCGTCTCCAGGGGCGCGTCCTATTCAAGTTCAGCGGCGTTCTGACGACGGTGAATCAAACGAAGTTCGCCGACGTTCTCCGGCACTCTCCTAACGTTGTCTATGATGGTCCTTACCTGCCCCATCAGGACCTCGAACGACTCTATACCGGTGTCGACTTCTCGTGGGCACTGGATCTCGAGCACACCGACCACAACTCACGCTGGTTGATGCCCTGTCGCTTTTACGAAGCAGGTTACTATGGAATTCCCTGCCTCGCAGTTCGTGGTTTCGAGGTCGGAAACACTGTTGAGCTGAATCGCATTGGCTGGACATTCGATACACCATTAGAAGACTCATTAGTCCACTTCTTCGAACGACTAACACTCTCCGAGTACGAGGACACGTGCAAGCGACTTCGGCTAATGCCGCCAAGCACGTTCGTCGCCGGAGACGATGTTGCCCATCTTTGCAACTTGCTCGTCCAGCAGTGAACCCGATTTGCTTCGACGAGCCGATGAAAGCTGCACAGGCCGACAAAAAACGATCACACGTTTCAGCCTATCAATGACCTCATAATTGTCACAGCTGCGACCATTATTCTCTACGCTCTTGAGCGTTATGATTTGGCTTCTTCGCAGGACGCGAACTGCGCCACCGAAAGGCTTCCGGCCATGAGCTTCCGAACTGAAAAGACTGCTGGCCCAAAGTCGATGCCGCAACTGAGTTTCGGCCGGTCAGAGGACAGCCTCGGTTGGCGCGATCCGAATGTCCCTGCCAAAGCTTTGAAAGATGTCCCACGGATCGGAGATATCGCCGGCGCTACCCATGACTATTCGACTTTAACGTTTCCCGGAGACGCCGGATCGACAATCCACGGCAGAAAGATTGACCTTCCCACCTTTGCAACCACCGATCACGCCACTTCCTCAGTTGGTCTGAGGGACTCTTTACGAGCTTTTAATGAAACGCCCGACGATGCCTTATCACAAGGCGACACCACGCGAGGCGGCGGGCAACGGGCCGCGCCACCCGATATGCCTCGTCGCGGTCAGTCGTTCATGCTGGTATTTGCGGTCGGTGCAGTCATTGCCGTCGTAGCTGGTGGTTTCTACGTTCTCGCATGGCCCAGCTGGCGAGGCACATCACCGTCTCCTGGTGAGATTGCCGCCACGCCGTCGATACCTACAAACCCTAGTCAGGCAGAAAATGGACTGCCATCCGTTGCAATTGCCCTGGAGCCGGTCACGCAGGAGCCGACTATGTTGTTGCCGATAAAGCAGGCTTTTGTACCCGGCCCCGAAGAGCCTAAGACGTCTGAGCCCAGCGTGATGCAGCCGGACCGGCGCGCCCTCAGCCAGAACGACATACTCGAGGCGCAAGTTCGGCTGAAGGCGTTCGGGTTCGACCCCGGGCCTCTGGACGGCGTTGTCGGGCCCCTAACGATGGCCGCTGTCGAGCGTTACGAAGCCGCCAGGGGGCGACAGCTCACGGGAGATCTGAATCGCGACGTGTTGGGCCGACTGCGGCTAGACACTAGTGAATCTACGCAGCTTGCACAGCCTGCAGCCAGGCCCGAGCGCTAGCCCCGAATTCTCGCAAGCCATCCGGATCGCGGCTCGTGCTTCTCTGTAAAGTCGGAGCCGAAGCCGCCTTAGCGCGATCATTGTTTGATCACTATCGCCCTTGCAGTAATTGGCCAATGCTGCGGAAACTGCGTAGTCGACGCCGACTCGGAGACCTTTATGCTCAAAATCGTCAAAGATGCTGTGCTTAGAACAAGTCGGTCATTGGGCTACGACATCGTGCCCTTGCGTGAAATGAAAGAGCGTGATTTTTCCCTGCATCTGCGTGAGCTTTTGACACTTCTGCGCATCGACTGCGTTCTCGATGTCGGCGCAAACGTCGGCCAGTATCACGACTTTTTGCGTGACAAGGTTCAATACGACGGTGCGATCGTGTCATTTGAGCCAGTCGCTCGGCACGTCGATCTACTGCTTGAACGCAGCCGGGGCGACTGCGACTGGCACATCGAGCCCTATGCACTAGGCAGCCGAACCGATACGATGGAAATCAACGTGATGGTTTCCGATCAGTTCAGTTCGTTCCTTGAGCCTGACAATACGCGCGTGATAGAGTTCGCGCAGCTCAATGTCCCATGTCGAACCGAGGCGGTAACAGTTCGCACTCTCGACCTGGTAGTTCCGACTTTACGTAAGCGCCTTGGATTTAGTCGGCCCTATCTGAAGCTGGATACTCAAGGCTTCGATATTGAAGTTTTGCAGGGCAGCGGAGAAACCTTGCAGCAGATGCTCGCATTGCAGACCGAAGCGTCGGTCATCGGAATCTACAAGGGCATGCCGGACTACATGGAAGTCATCCGCTACCTCGGAGCACGTGGCTTCGATATCACGGGTCTCTATCCCGTTGCACGTGACAAGTCTCTCCGGCTGGTAGAATTTGACTGCGTCATGATCAACCGGGCGGCGGCGATCTAAGTCTCATGCCTGTCAGTGAAAGCGAACGACCCTAAGCTCGCTTCAACATGTAAGTCAGCGCGACATGCCCTCACCGTCCACTTTTCGGTGGCTTTGCACGTAACCGCCCCAGAGCAGGACAGTTCCTGAAGGAACATTCGCTGAGGCGACGTCTCCGCCCTCTCGCATCACAATGTGATCACAACCGTTAACTCTCCCCACGCTTAGTTTGTGGCAGGTAGGTGTGGAGGTTCGAATGTCTCTTCCCGAAGTGGAAGAAACGGAAGACTTTGGAGAGTTTGTCTGCCGGAAAACGGACAGCATCTTCTCAGCCATCGAAAAATGTCTCGACAATGGGCTTGGCAGCGTCCTGGTTGTCGATGATGGCGAAGTACTCGTGGGCCGAATTTCTCTCGAAGATATCCGGCGCGCCATACTCAGCGGTGGCCTGCTTCAGAGTTCTTCACTCGAACGACACTTGGAGGTCGGCCAGCCTTTGGCCGGAGGTCAGCAAACCGACTTCATGGCCGACAATGAGGTTCTGCGGGCGACTGTAAACCATAGCGGTCAACTGACCGGAGTCAGTGTTGATCGATCAAAGCAGGCCATCCAGGTGAGCAAGCCCGATCTCTCCCATCTTGAATTTCGCGCGGTGCTCGACGCCTTCATCTCTTCCTGGATTTCCAGCAAGGGACCGTACATCGACAAATTCGAGCGGGAGTTCGGTGATTTCGTCGGCACCAAGTACGCCGTCTCGGTAACCAATGGAACAGTGGCTCTGCACCTGGCTTTGGTCGCACTCGGTATCGGCCCCGGCGACGAGGTCATTGTTCCCGACCTCACTTTCGCCGCCACCATAAACGCTGTTCTTTACTGCGGTGCCACACCGGTGATCGTCGATGTCGATCGCGATACGTGGTGCATGACGTTGCAAACGATGGCATCGGCCTGCACATCGCGCACCAAAGCCGTGATCCCAGTGCATCTCTATGGCCGACCGGCCGAGATGATGCCAATCGTCAGCTTCGCCCGAGCGCGGGGAATCGCGGTGGTCGAGGACTGTGCCGAAGCGCCTGGCGCTTACTACAGGGACAAGATGGTCGGCCAGTTTGGCGACGTCTCGTGCTTCTCATTCTATGCCAACAAAATAGTGGCCACTGGGGAAGGTGGAATGTGCCTGACCAACTCCACCAGTCTAGCGCGATCCCTGCGTCAGCTGCGCGACCACGGAATGGCGAGCGGCGGCTCCTACTGGCACGAGCGCGTCGGCTACAACTATCGCCTGACCAACCTGCAGGCGGCGATTGGCCACTCCCAGCTTGGTCGCATAGACCGGACAATTCGGCGTAATCGCCAGATCGAGGCATTGTATCACCAGGCGCTTCGCGATATTCCGGGCGTGCGATTGCCGGCCGCGATGGCCGCTGAATATCGATCTGTGGTTTGGTTGGCTTGCGTGCAAGTACCGGCCGAGCAAAGAGATCAAATCATCGAAACGGCGCGGCACGCTCGTATCGAGATGCGACCCTTCTTCCATCCGCTATCGGTCCTTCCTCCTTACGAAAAGTATAGGCGCTTCAATCCGAACAGCGCCGCCCTGTCGGCCACCGGCATTAACCTGCCGACGTCTCGCGATGTCGATGGCCAGGCCATTGGCCGGGTCGCCGAGGTTTTCCGTAGCGTTCTTGCCTGACGTGCCGGGCATATCTCAATGCTCTCATCGGTCATAGTAGGAGGCGGTCCCGGTGGCACCGGCATACTGATCTGGGCCGCTCAAAACGGACAATTTTCGGACTTGCTGTCGACCGGACTCGCCGTCGTCGACCGGCGAGAAGGCCTGGGCGGCACGCTCGGCCGCTATGCCGTGAACTCTGATTCATTGGGTGGCGTCTATCTCGAGTGCCTCGAAGCTGCGAGCACACCCGAAGAGATCCGCCAGCTATCGGCCGATCCGGTTGCCCGCGAGATCGAAGCATATCGCAATGGATTCCCGCCGCTCGCTCTCGTCAATCGCTTCATGCATAGGCTCGGAGCGAAGATCACGGCAATGTTGAGAGCCAACGCCCGTTGCATAGTTCACTCAGGCACGGAGGCGCGCGCGCTTCATATTCGACAGGATGGAACCGTCTGCATCGAAACGGCTACCGTCAAAGGTGGCCGCAGTTTCATCACCGCCCTCTCAGCCGTCCTGGCACTTGGCGGACGGCAACAGTGGCAGCATCAGATCTTGCCGCACGGCTTGACGCTCAGCGATTACCGATTGCGCCATGTGATAACGTCCGATCGTCTTCTGTCGCACGAGGGAATGCACGAGGCGGCACGCGCGCTGCGCTTGGACTGCGGCCGTCCCTTGGTCATTCTTGGCGGTTCGCACAGCGCCTACTCCGCTGCATGGGCGTTGACCCGACTGCTTCCCGCCGGCGTCCTCGGAGCCCGGCAGATCACGATCCTGCAACGCAGCCCGCCGAGCGTTTTCTATCCCGGCCGTGCTGCGGCCGAGGCGGACGAGTATCCGGTCACTGAAGGCAGTATCTGTTCCCGCACGCAACGGGTTAATCGACTGGGCGGCTTGCGAGGCAACGGCCGAGATATATGGCGCGGCATTCATCGGCGGACGGGCGCCGAGCCCGAGCCGCAGGTATCCTCCGGGCTCCTGGCCGATCACTCGGCCGGTGACTTGCGGAATATCCTCGAAGAGGCAGCCCTCGTAGTGCCTGCATTCGGCTACAGCGCTCGAACGATTCCAATCTTCGACCCGCAAGGTCGGCGTTTGATCTTGCGAGCCGACTCGGGTCACCCGGCCGTCGACCAGGACTGCCAGCTTCTGCTCAATGACGGTACGGCCTTGGCAGGCGTTTTCGGGATGGGGCTCGGCTCAGGCTATCGCCCATCGGGCATGATGGGAGGGGAAGCGAATTTTAGCGGCCAAGCCAACAGTCTATGGCTCTATCAGAACGATATCGGCGCGATAATCTACCGGGGCATCCAAGGTCGCCTCAGCGCCCTTGGTAAAGCATCGTCACGCCGCAAGACCGCAAAACGCGATCTTGTGAAAGCCCTGATGAATCTGCCACGCCTGTCTACCGCGTACAGCGGTTCTTGACTTCGACAGCACGCATCGCCTGCAGTGCATTTTCGAGGTTTGACGGCAAGTCTCATCTCTCTCTGAGCGCTTCCTGCTTGTAGCGCAGGAGCGGCGACAACATATAGCTTATGATGCTGCGAGATCCGGTCTTGACCTCGACGGTCACCGCCATGCCGGGCGACAGATTGACAGTTCTATCCTCGACTTTCATCTGACTGCGATCGAGCGAAACACGCGCAGCGTAGTTCAATTCCTGACCCTTTGGTTCGCTGTTGCTTGCCTCGGCGCCCTGCTGCCTGTCCGCACTTTTGTTCGGCGGCTTGTCGCGCAGAATTGCATCCGGGGAGACGCTCAGCACCTTGCCGTGAAGGAGTCCATATCGAGTGAAATTGAACGTATCGACTTTGACTTCAACATCTTGTCCGGGATGTATGAACCCGATATCCCGATTCGACACCATTGCCTCAATTTCGAGACGACTGTCTAACGGGACGACGACCAACAGGGTTTGAGCAGGCGTGACTACTCCACCCACGGTGCGAACGGCCAACTGCTGAACCACACCGTCGACGGGCGCAGTGAGTTGTTGCAGCTTGGTTCTTTGCTCAGCCTTGATGACATCTTGGACAAGCCCGGCCGCCTTCTGCTGGGCCTTCGACAGGTCGTCGAACAACGTGCGCTGGTACTCGGCTGCCGTTTTCAGTCGTGTTTCGGCAACGGCGGAAATCGCGGCTTCCGCCTCAAGATGGCGACTTCTTTGAACGAGGAGTTCCTGCTGTTGACCGATCAGTTCCTGAAGTTCCGACAGGTACAACAGCTTCGATCCGAGCTCCTTGTCGGAGAGATGCTTGCGGACATTGACGCGTTCCTGTAGCGGCGGAATTGTCGCCTCGAGCTTGCTGATTGTTGCACCGACAGTCGAGCGCTCGGCTTCCCTCTGTGAGTGCTGACGGCCAATCATCGCCAGCTTGGCGCCCTGTTCGGTGGTCTGGCTGAACAGAAAACGGCGGTGCATTTCGACCAGTTCGGGGAGAGCCCCGTCCGGGGCCTGAAATCCGGCGAGCGGGTCATCCTGCTGTGCCAGTGCCGCTCGTACCCGCGCAGCATCAAGCTGTGCCGAAATCAAGTCACTTTTCAAGCGTCCCAGCTCGGCCCCACTCATTGTCGGATCGAGGTCGATCAGGATGTCACCGGCCTTGACGCTTTGGCCGTCTCGAACATGGATGGCACGCACGACACCCACTTCCAAGGGCTGTATGACCTTCGTACCGCCCGTGGGAATGATTTTGCCCGACGCGGAGGCGACGACATCGATCGTGCCCAGACATGCCCACGCGAGCGCCGCACAAAATACGAGCATTATGGTCGCTGCAATGGCGCGTCCGACCGGCGAAGGTGGCGTCTCGACAACTTCGAGAGCCGCGGGCAGGAAGGCGAGCTCGTGCCGCTGCTGGCCGCCACGATTGCGCGGCAGAACAATGAGGTTGCTAGACGACTTCATGGAGCCCCGCCTGCAATCGGTGCAGCTTGGCGTACCGGCCGCCCTTGTTGATCAGCTCGTCGTGCGTGCCATCCTCGATGAGACGGCCCCGTTCCATCGTTATGACCCGATCGGCCACCCGAAGAGTCGAAAGCCGATGCGCGATGATGAAGACCGTCCGGCCCTTGGAAATCTCTCTCATGTTCTGTTGAATTATCCGCTCGCTCTCGTAGTCGAGGGCGCTGGTGGCCTCGTCAAAAATCAGGATACGCGGATCTGTTATGAGCGCGCGGGCAATCGCAACACGCTGCCGTTGCCCCCCCGAGAGACTGCTGCCGCGCTCGCCGACGATCGTGTCATAACCTTCCGGAAGTTCCAGAATGAATTCATGTGCGCCTGCAAGCTTGGCGGCAGCAATGACCCGCTCGATCGGCATCGCAGGATCTGCAAGTGCGATGTTGTCGCGAACGGAGCGATTGAAGAGAACGTTTTCCTGAAGCACGACGCCCATCTGCCGACGCAGCCAGGCCGCATCAATCAGGGCGACATCGATGCCATCGACAAGGACCCGACCACTTTCGGGCACGAAAAGACGCTGAACCAATTTCGCAAGCGTGCTCTTGCCGGAGCCGGAAAGACCGACAATTCCGATGATCTGCCCTGCCGGCAGCTCGAAGTTGATGTCGTGGAGAATCTCCGGACCATCGACGCGATAACGAAAGGTGACGTGCTCGAAAGCGATATCGCCGCGAACGGCGGGAAGCGCCGCGCGCCCGGGATTGTACGTCGGCTCCGCCGCTGTGTTGAGGATGTCACCCAGGCGCTCAACTGACAGACGGGCCTGATGAAAGTCCTGCCACATCTGTGCCAGGCGAAGCACCGGCGTGCTGACCCGCCCCGCAAAAAGGTTGAACGCCACGAGCTCGCCGACGCTCAAGTCGCCATCGATGACCAGCTTGGCTCCGAAAAAGAGAACTCCTGTGGTGACGAGCTTGCTGATGAACTGCACGCATTGACTGGTTGTGTTTCCGAGGCTGATCACCCGAAAGCTGGCCGATACATAGCCGGCCAGTTGTTCTTCCCATCGCCTCTGCATTTGCGGCTCGATCGCCATGGATTTCAGGGTCTCGACCCCGGTGAGGCTCTCGACCAGGAATGCCTGGCTTTCGGCTCCACGCTTGAATTTTTCATCGAGCCGCCGCTTGAACAGGGGCGTTACGCCGGCGGAGATTGCAATGTAGAACGGGACGGCGGAGAGCACGATCCAAGTTAACATTGGGGAATACACGAACATCACGGCCAGAAACACGAACGTGAAAGACAGATCGATAACCAGTGTAAGCGCCGAGCTCGTGAGGAAGTTGCGTATGTTCTCGAGCTCGCGCACGCGTGCAACCGAGTCACCAACCCTCCGGGCCTGGAAATAGGAGATCGGCAGTGCCAACAGATGCCGGAACAACCGCGCTCCCAGCTCGACATCGATCCGGTTTGTCGTATGCGCGAAGAGATAGGTGCGCAGAATGCCGAGGACTGTCTCGAACAGGGCAATGGCAACAAGGCCTACGACCAGAACCTCGAGAGTGCTCACGCTGCGATGTACGAGGACCTTATCGATCACCACCTGGAAAAAGAGCGGCGAGACGAGGGCAAAAAGCTGCAAGAAGAACGAAGCAATCAGCACCTCGCTCAACAGTCGGCGATATTTGTGGATCGCTCCGAGAAACCAGGTGATGTCAAAGCGTCGCGCGAGATCGGTTAACGCCGCACGTTTGGTCATCAACACCAGGCGGCCGTCCCACACCTGCTCCAGCTCGGCCCTTGTCATCAGCTCCGGTCGGGCCGATTGTGGCGATTGCACGAGAATTTTCTCGTCACTCACTTTGCCAAGCAGGAGGAAGCGCCCGTCACGCAGCGCAGCAATCGCCGGCAGCGGTGTCCGAACTAGCCGTTGCCACGTCGTTGTGACTGCCTGAGCCTTGAGACCGAGCTGCTTGGCACAAAGCAGCATCTCGGGGATGCCGATGGTGACAGTTCCCATTTGATGGCGGATCTGTCCTGGATCTGCCGCAATGCCCTGGAAGCGCAGTAACGAGACCAGAACGGAGAGTGCTGACTCCGTTGAAGCCATTCCTTCTTTCGTCATTACAGTTCACACCCGCTGTCAAGGAGCTCCCTGTTGAGCTGTTTGCGCGCGCCCATCTCAGGTCACCTCGAAGTCGCGAGAAGTCAGGGTCTGGCCAGGCGTCACCTGGGCAAAGCCGACGGCGGCCGCCGTACCGCTTCCATCTTTGTCGTAGGACACCACGCCGGTCGTCTGATTGTGGATGATGTGCTGGTCCGGCGTCATCGCCGCCATTGCCTGCACGAAGGCAAGTGGTCCGAGGTTGCCAGTCGGCAATGCGCCGAAGACCGAGTGGCTGAGCTCGAAGTGGTCCGTCCCCGACGTGAAGTCGGTAATTTTGTCGACATTTTTCGTCGCATTCAGGGCGTTGGTGAAGGCGAAGGTGTCGCTGCCGGCTCCGCCGGTCAGAACGTCGTTGCCGGCACCCCCATTCATGAAGTCGTCGCCGGACGTGCCGACGAGCGTGTCCGCCGTCGTACTGCCGAGCACCAGCTTGCTGCTGCTGCGGCCCTCGTTGCCGGCGAAATCGACCGCATTCGCGCCATAGCTGTGGACGACGTTGGCCGCCGCCGCGGCGGTGAAGCTCCAGCTCCCGTTGCTGCCGGTGGTGGCAAAGCCCAGCCAGCTGTTGCCGTCATAGATCGAGAGCGTATCGCCCGCCCCGCCAG
>LNFM01005323.1_pt1 | contig 32608 bp, 32 predicted proteins | sample 596031 | NCBI WGS metagenome assembly LNFM01 (sample SAMN04254537, study PRJNA301005) | activated carbon metagenome | isolation source: dual media filters at the Ann Arbor, Michigan drinking water treatment plant | place: USA: Ann Arbor | reverse complement strand
TGACCTGGAGGTCGCGACCGTTCAGCGAATGATTGGCATGCGGGCTCAGGCAACAAAACATGCCGAAGACGGAACCATCGGACATCGTTAGAGGTACGCTGACATGCGCACCGATGGGGACTGCCTGAGTGATCGGCATGGCCGCGGCAAGTGGGATAGCCGAGGTGTCGGGGATCAACTCGGGCAGACGGCCCGCCAAGATATGGCGGCAATAGACATCGTCGAGCGAGCGTGAATCGCCCGGTTTGATCAGCGCTTCCAGGCCGGGAGCGTCGACCGCCCGGAAAACTGAGTCATTGCGCACGAACTCCGACACATAGGCGACCTCCATGCCCAAATGCTGGCGCACCGACTGAAGCACCCGGTCGATCATGAAACCGTCTGAACGGCCCGCGGTTTCTGCGCCGCTTGAAAGGCACGCAAGGATCGACATCTGAACCTCTCGTCGGTGAAACACGATGCGTCCCCGCTACTGTGGCGCGTGGTCACCTAAGGGGACGTAAAGGCTTTGGAGCGGGCAGGATCCGTCGAGGCAGACCGTGGGGCCGGTGTCGCCCGCGCTCATCGCGCCTTGTTGGGACCGATGATGGCGCCCGCGAGGCCGTCACCGCTGTCGAACGCCGCTTCCACCCGCGGGCCGATGCACCAGTCGCCGCAGGCGCCCAGATGTGCGGATGGGTCCCAGAAGAACGTCTCTCCCGCCGGCTGCTCGACCAGGGCATAGCGCCAGCGATGCGCCGCACTGAAGCTCGGGTCAGCCGTTTCGCCGGTGAGTTCACGGAAGCGGGCCTGCAGTGCGGCGGCCGCCCACTCCGGCGTCTCTTCCAGATGTTCGCGCGACCAGGCCGGCGTGGCGTGAACGACGATGGCGTCGCCGCTCGCGTCGCGGCCGGGCTTGGAGCCGTTCCGGGCGATCCAGGCGATCGTCGCATCTTCTGGGCGAACACGATCCTCCGAGAGCCGGGTGCGCGCCGCGAAGCCGAGCATCAGCGCCCAGCAGGGCGCGTAGGTCGCGCGCGCCGCACCGTCCCAGGTACAGCCGGCCGACGTCAGCAGGGGCACGGCCTGGGGTGCCGGCACCGCCACAATGACGCCGGCGAACACGCCGTTCCCCTCCGTTGCCGCCAGTCCGTCGGTCGCCGCGACGCTCCACCCGTGGGCTCCACGTGTCAGCGACGAGACCGTGCAGTCGGTCACGATCGTCGCCTGCGGGGCCAGCAGGCGCGCCGGCGCACTCATGCCGGGCACGCCGACATGATCCTCGTCCCAGCGGGCGACCAGACCGTCGGACGTCAGGGTCTCGACGAGCGACCCAAATCGCTCGCCGCGGGCGGTGAAATATTGCGCCCCATGATCGAACTGGAAGCCGCCGGCCCGTCGGGTCGCCATGCGCCCGCCAAGGCCGCGGCTCTTGTCGAACACGGTCACCGATCGTCCGGCGTCGCTGAGCCGGCGTGCGGCGGCAAGCCCAGCCATTCCGGCGCCGATGACGGCCCAATGCTCACTCATGGATCGAATCCCCAGTTCGTCTTGCCTACGTGTGCGTGGTCAGGGCGGATCAGGGAAACCGATCAGACGCAGGCAATCGGGAGCCACACAGGCAGGGCCGCCAGCGCCAAGCCAAAATCCCATCCCCCTGCGGCCGAGGCAGAGTCCTCCGGAGCGCGGTTTGCTGAGCCGGGCGGCCGATTGTACTCCATCGAGCGAGGTTGACGCTCAACTCTGGAGCCGATCGGACGTCTTCAACACAATCGGCGCACTGCAATCCTCAATGGTCGCTCGCGGGTCGCAAGCGGATATCATCGATTGGTGCAGCTTTCAGGCGCTCAGAGGGCAGCGGTTGACTGGGGCGGATTGCCGGCATTTCAACGGACCGCCAATGACCGTTGGCCGGACGAGTCTGCTTTCCGGCATTCTGCTGTACCGCCAGCATCCCGCTTGCATCGTCATGGCGATGGGACCGCAGGAGTGCTCTTCATGAACATGCGCCAGATCGAGGCCTTCGCAGCCGTGATGAAGGCCGGCACCGTCTCCAGGGCCGCTGAAATTCTCGGCGTCAGCCAGCCTGCCGTCAGCCGCCTGATCGCCGATCTCGAAAGGTCGCTGGGCTTCAGCCTCTTCAGCCGCGTCAGAAGCCGGATCATCCCGACCCCCGAGGGGCGCCTCTTCCATGAGGATGTCGAGGCCAGTTTCCACGGCATGGACCGCCTGCGCTCGACCGCCGCGCGGATCCGCGACAGCGGCGCCGGCGAGATCCGGATCGCGTGCCTCTCCTCGCTCAGCGGCTCGATCGTTCCGAAGGCGATCCTGAAGTTTCGCAGCCGCTGGCCCGACGCGACGGTGACGCTGATGGTCCAGTCCTCCCGCGACGTGCGCGACGGAGTCGCCAGCGGCGCCTACGATCTGGGGCTCGCAGCCGACGAGATCGATCTCACGGGCATCGAGCATCAGATCTTCGTCCAGCCGCGGGAGCTCTGTGCCCTGCCGCTCGGCCATCCGCTGCAGGGCCGGGAGGTGATCCGCCCGCACGACCTCTCGGGCATCGACTTCGTAGCCTATGTGCCGGAGGACCGGGTGCGCCGACGCTTCGAGCTGATCTTCAGCGAGGCCGGGGTGCCGATGCCACGGATCGTCGTCGAGACCCTCTATGCCTCCACCGTCTATGCGATGGTGGCCGAAGGAATTGGGGCGGGCCTGCTGACGAGCTATGCGATCACGGGCTTCGACCAGAGCCGGGTCGTGCTGAGGCCGTTCGAGCCGGCCGTCAACAGCCGCACCCTGCTGATCCGCCCGCCGGAACGACCCAAGTCGCACTTGGTACGCGACTTCATCGACTGCCTGATGGAATCGCGCTGAGCGCGGCCTTCGCGCCGCACGGAAGGCGCCATAACACCACCGCATAACCTCATCCGGGCATATGATTGCGGGGCTCTGCCGCGTGCTTCAGCATGAGACCGAGCCTGACACCACCATCGCGAGCGGGGAGACCGACCATGGGATCGCCTGTGCCGCTGTCGACCGACGGCTTTTTCGGGCAGCGCGCCGCCCGGCATTTCGGCGTCCGTGGCCAGGAGGTGAGCGCGCTGCGGCTGGAGGGCGAACTGTCCCTGGTGGCGACGCGGCTGACCTGCGAGGAGAGGATGCGCGAGCGCACGCAGCCGGCCCCGCCGGACGCGGCCTTCTCGCTGCTCTGTCCGATCGACCGGCTCGATGGCCATCGCTGCTGGGTCGCGGGGGAGCCGCAGCATAGCGGGCCGCTGCCGGCCGGCTCGGTCAGCCTGACCGACCTGCGTGACAAGCCACAATGGCAGCTCTGTGGCCGGGTCGACGCGCTGCAGATCTACATTCCGGTCAGGGCGCTCGCCGCTGTTGGCAAGCGTCGCTCCCAGCCGGCCGTAGGCAGCCTGCGCTGCGATGCCGGGCGGCCGGATCCGATCATCGCCGGGCTCTGCGACACGCTGATGCGCGCCGCTCAGTCGACCGGATCCAATACGCTGCTGATCGACCAGCTCGCGATCTGCCTCCTGACCCATGTCGCGGAGGTCTATGGCGGGCCGGGCTGCGCCGAAGGGCGTGCGAGCGGGCGGCTCGCGCCCTGGCAGGAGCGCCGGGCCAAGGAGATCATGGCGGCGCGGCTGGCTTCCGAGCTGACCATCTCGCAGTTGGCGAGCGAATGCCGCCTCACCGCCAGCCACTTCGCCCGCGCCTTCCGGCGCAGCACGGGCGTCGCGCCGCAGCGCTACCTGATGCAGTTGCGGGTCGACGAGGCGAAGCGCCATCTCGCCGCCGCCCATCTGCCGCTTTCCGATATCGCCCTGATCTGCGGCTTCGGCGACCAGAGCCATCTCACCCGCGTCTTCAAGCAACTGGTCGGGATGCCGCCCGGCGCCTGGCGCCGACGGCTCGAGCCGGCCGTCGACAGGGCCCGCCTGTCGGCCTGAGCCACAGCCGGCCGGCGCCTCCACGCCAGCCGACCGTCCCGGGATGCGCTTCAGGCAACCTTGGCCGGGCTGGGGCCGATGCGCTCGCCATGCGCGACGCGCTCCGGCGCGCCATGGACCATGGTGTAGGCATAGTCGATGCCCATGCCATAGGCGCCGGAATGCTCCTTGGCGATCGCGGTGACGGCGTCATAGGTGTCGCGGCGGGCCCAGTCGCGCTGCCATTCGAGAAGCACCTGCTGCCAGGTCATCGGCACCACGCCGGCCTGCACCATGCGATCCATCGCGAATTTATGCGCGTCGGACGAGGTGCCGCCCGAGGCGTCGGCGACCATGTAGATCTCGTAGCCGCCTTCCAGCATGGCGCTGAGCGCGAAGGTGGTGTTGCAGACCTCGGTCCAGAGGCCGGAGACGACGACCTTCTTGCGGCCGCTGGCGGCGAGCGCGTCGCGGACGTTCTGGTCGTCCCAGGAGTTCATCGACGTCCGCTCGAGGATCCTGTTCTCAGGAAAGACCGCCAGCAATTCCGGGTAGGTATGGCCGGAGAAGCTCGTGGTCTCGACCGTCGTGATGGTCGTCGGGATGCCGAAGACCTTCGCGGCCTTGGCGAGGCCGACGACATTGTTCTTCAGCACCTGGCGGTCGATCGACTGCACGCCGAAGGCCATCTGCGGCTGCTGGTCGATGAAGATAGCCGGACATGGTCGTCTCCTTGGGTTGGGGCGAAAGCTGATTCAAGAGATCTCCCTCCCCCCTCACGCGGGGGCTGGGCGCAGATCGAGGAAATGGCGCACGACGGGCGGGGCGTCGCCGCTATGGAAGCGCCTCACCTGCTGCTGCAGCTCGGCATCGGCTTTGGAGACCCGCTTGTGCTGGCGCAGATGCTCGGCCCAGGACGAGACGACGAACCACTCGACCAGCCTTTCCGGGTCGGCAGTGTCTTCGGTGATGCCCCAGTCAAAGGCGCCGTCGCGGCGGCGTGAGACGGCAAGGCGCTGGATCGCCGCAACGAAGCCATCGCGCTGCGCCGCCTGCACCCGGTATTCGATCAGGATCAGGACGGGACCGCGGTCATGCGCGACGGGGCCTGCGACCAGCGGCTCGGGCCAATGATTTGAGGGCGCCAGATCGGCATCGCCCGTCGGGAGCTTGATCCGGTGCATGACGACCGCGGCGACCAGCAGGCCGCCTGCGGCGATCACCAGCGTTCCCCGCAGGCCAGCGGCCTCGGCCACCGTGCCCCAGCCGAGACTTCCGGCCGTCATCGCGCCGTTGAAGACGGTCAGATAGACCGCCAGCGCACGCCGTTGAGCGTCGTCAGGGCGACGATCCAGGCTGCGCCGAGCAGCAGCAGGATCGCCACGGCGATCCCTTGCGGGGGGGCGAGCGCTAGCGTGACCATCACCGTCGCGGTGACGACGCCTGCCAGCAGCAGCAGGGCGTCGGCATCGAGCTGGGCGCGCAGCCGCGGCAGGAGCAAAGCGCCAAAGGTGGCGCCGGCCCCGACTGCGCCGAGCAGGATGCCGTAGAAGCCGGCTCCGCCGCCCAGCAGATTGCGGGCGACCAGCGGCAGCAGCGCCCAGACGGCGCTGGCGCAGGTGAAGAAGATCGCGGCGCGCAGCAGCACGACATGCAGTTCGCGACTCGCCCGCGCATAGCGCAGCCCGGCGATGAAGGCGCCGGTAAAGCGCTCCGACAGGGCATCGTCGGCGTGAGGGGCGCGCTGCCACCAGATCAGCGCTGCAATGACGACGACATAGCTCAGCACGTCGGCGCCATAGGTGAAACCGGCGCCGAGCGTGGCCAGGATCAAGCCGCCCAGCGCCGGGCCGATCGCGCGGGAAATGTTGATGCCCAACGAGTTGAGCGCCACCGCACTCTTCAGATCGGACTTCTCGACCAGTTCCGGCACGATCGCCTGCCAGGTCGGCGCCATCAGGGCGGCGCCGATGCCGCCGAGAAAGGTCAGGCCCACCAGCGAACTGACGCTGAGCAGTCCGGCGGTCGAGAGCAGCATCAGCGACAGGCTGACGAGCCCGAGCAGGATCTGGATCGCGATCAGGAATTTGCGCCGGTCGAGAATGTCCGAGAGCACGCCCGCCGGGATCGCGAGCAGGAAGATCGGCAACGTCGCGGCCGCCTGAACGAGTGCGACGGCCGCGGGTGCCCCAGACAGGTCGGTGACGAGCCAGGCGCTGGCGACGTCGCGCATGAAGGAGCCGACATTGCCGATGATCGTCGCCGCCCAGAGCACGGCGAACACGCGCCCGCGCAGCGGCGCGAACGCCGATGCCTGTGCCGGCTTGCTCTCGGGCGTGCTCATCGCGCCCCCTCAAACCGCCCAGCAAGCGCAACCGAGTGCGCCCCAGAAGCTCTTGAAGTCGGAGATCGGCAGCGTGCTCGCCCATGCGCCGGCATGGTCGTGGCCATGGACGCCGCAGGAACTCCCGCAGCCGCAGGCGGTCATCGCGCTGCGACGCAGGGAGTTCTTGCCCGCTCGATCCGGCTCGCCCCAGGCGCCATAGCCCCGGAAGGTCCGCACCGGCGACCAGTCCGGCATCGCCGGCGGTGGTGCGCTGTCGTCGAGCGCGGCGAAGTCGCCCGCGCCATAGACGATCCTGCCGCCGACGACCGTCAGTTCGGCGGAGATGAAGGAGATCTCGTCCTCCGGGCAGGAGAAGAAATCGCGGTCCGGCACGATCAGGTCGGCGAGCTGGCCGACCGCGATGCGGCCCTTCTTGCCCTCCTCGTTGGAGAACCAGGTGACGTTCTCCGTCCACATGCGCAGCGCGGTCTCGCGGTCGAGACAGTTGCGCTCCGGCGTGAGGCGCAGGCCTCCGAGCGTGCGGCCGGTGATCAGCCAGGCCAGCGAAACCCAGGGGTTATAGGAGGCGACGCGGGTGGCGTCCGTGCCCGCGGAGGTTTTAATGCCCTTTTCCAGCATGCGCGCGACCGGCGGCGTCGCCTCGGCTGCGCCGAGCCCATAGCGCTCGACGAAATACTCGCCCTGGAAGGCCATGCGGTGCTGCACGGCGACGCCGCCGCCGAGCGCCGCGACACGGTCGATCGAGCGCTCCGAGATGGTCTCGGCATGGTCGAAGAACCAGTTCAGCCCCGCGAGCGGAATGTCCCGGTTCACCTTCTCGAAGACATCGAGCGCGCGCGAGATCGTCTCGTCATAGGTCGCGTGCATCCGCCAGGGCCAGCGGTTCTCCGCGAGGATGCGCACCACGCCCTCGAGGTCATCCTCCATCTGCGGCGGCATGTCGGGCCGCGGCTGGCGGAAATCCTCGAAGTCGGCGGCCGAGAACACCAGCATCTCGCCGGCACCGTTGTGGCGGAAATAGTCGTCGCCCTGCTTGTAGGTCGAGGTCTTCGTCCAGTTGAGGAAGTCCTCCTTCTCCTGCCCGGCCTTCTGCGTGAACAGGTTGTAGGCGAGCCGGATGGTGAGCTGGTTCTCGTCGGCGAGCGTCTGGATGACCGCGTAGTCGTCCGGATAACTCTGGAAGCCGCCGCCGGCATCGATCGCCCCGGTGACGCCGAGGCGGTTGAGCTCGCGCATGAAGTGCCGCGTCGAGTTGACCTGATAGTCGAAGGGGAGCTTGGGGCCCTTGGCCAGCGTCGCATAGAGGATGCCGGCATTGGGCTTCGCCAGCAAAAGCCCGGTCGGGTTGCCGGCCGCGTCGCGGGTGATCTCGCCGCCCGGCGGGTCTTTCGTCTCCTTCGTGTAGCCGACAGCCCGCAGCGCCGCGCCGTTGAGCAGCGCGCGGTCGTAGAGATGCAGCAGGAAGACCGGCGTGTCGGGCGCGACCGCGTTGATCTCTTCGATCGTCGGCAGGCGCTTCTCAGCGAATTGGTGCTCGGTGAAGCCGCCGACGACGCGCACCCATTGCGGCGGAGGCGTCACGGCGACCTGGCGCCTGAGCATGTCCATCGCGTCGGCGAGCGAGCGCACCCCGTCCCAGCGCAGCTCCAGATTGAAGTTCAGGCCGCCGCGGATAATGTGGAGATGGTTGTCGATCAGGCCGGGCAGGACGCGCTTGCCCTTCAGATCGACGATCGTCGTCTCCGGCCCGGCATGGGCCATGATCTCGGCAGCAACGCCAACGGCGACGAAGCGACCCTCCCGGATGGCGACGGCGCTGGCGACCGGGTTGCTGCGGTCGAGCGTCGTGATCCGAGCGTTGTGGAGGATCAGCTCGGCGCTCATGTCCTCTCCCTCTCGCCGCTCGGGCCAGGGCGCCGATCTCCCGCCGGCAGATGGCCGAAGACATGGGGCTTGACCTGACGATGCCAGGATTGCGCCGTGGGCTCACGGCTCCACAGGCCCTTGAGCAGCGGTGGTAGCTGCTCGCCGACGAGGATCCCGAGCAGGCCGACGAGCGCGACCACAGGAGGGGCCGGCGAGCGGACCTGGATCAGGCTGTAGACGATACCGACCAGCAGGCCCGCGCCGAGCGACATGAGATAGATTTTCATCGTCTGTGGCCCTGCCAGCAGCGACGCGCATCGGCGCCCTACGCTGCCCGTCAAGGTGACGATGCCCCCTTGGCGCGTCTTGTCCGGATCCGCGGCGCTTTGTCGGAATGCGTCGACGCCTCGGTTTGGGCGTGCCCGGTTTGGCGCCTGGCGGGTAACGTCCTCGCCGGTCTCATGCATCGGGGCTTTGGGCGGGGCCGGCAAAAGGTGAAGGCTTCGTCCAAGACGTGAAGCGGAAACCGACGTTTCCTGTCGCCCAGAAGCGCCGAGGCTCAGTTCTCGTCAAAGCGCCGGGTCGAATGCGAACACGTCGGGGAGCAGCAGATGTCGCCAGTGAGCGGTCGTGGTTTGCATCACGTCACCGTCGTCGCCACCGACCCGGGCCGGAATCTGGATTTCTACCGGCACGTGCTGGGACTGCGCCTGGAAAAGCGCACCGTCACGCATGAGGACCCCGGCGCCTACCACCTGATGTACGGTCAGAACGACGGCCGGCCCGGCGGTCATCTAACCTTCTTCTCCTGGCGCAGCGCGGCGCCAGCCCCCCGACAGCCAGATGATGTCGAGTTCCTATCCTTTGCCGTGGATGCCGCGGCGCTCGACTGGTGGGAAGAGCGCCTGGACCGGATGAAGGTTGCCTGCCATCGCGAGGCAATGCCCTCCGGAGCGCCTGCGATCACCCTGCAGGACCCCGACGGCACCGCTCTGGCGCTGGTCGGCGGCTTGGCGGGCCGAGGGGGGCGGGAGGGCGCCGGCATCCCCGGGGCCTTTGCCATCCATGGACTCCGGGCGGTGGCGCTGAGCCTCCACGACACCGATCTCATGGCCGTCATCCTGACGGAGGTTCTGGGCTACGCGGAGACCGGGCGCTACGGAGACTGGACCGCGTTTTCGGCGCATGATCAGGCGGGTGGAGAGTTTCTGCTCCATCGCCGGGGTGACGACCGGCGGGCGCGGCTTGGAGCGGGGTCCATCCACCACGTCGCCTTTCGCACCTCTGACGACGAGACTCAGGCGCGGATGGCCGCTCTGCTCAAGAGCCGGGTCGGCATCGAGGCCAGCCCGGTCAAGGACCGCTTCTATTTCCGCTCGATCTATTTCCGTGGTCCCGACGGTATCTTGATCGAGATGGCAACCGACGGACCGGGGTTGCTGATCGACGAGGCCCGCGACAACCTCGGTGAGCGGCTCGTCCTGCCGCCGGGGCTGGAGGGCCGCCGCGATGAACTGCTTCGCCTCCTGCCGCCGCTGGCCTGAGCCCGGGCCGCCGGTCGCCGTGGGCGGACGCAGCGAGGGAGAGGCGGACCCGCCCTGCCCTCGCCGCGCCCGGTTTCTGTGGCGCAGGCTGTCTCAGCCCTTCACGAAAGCCAGCAGGTCGGGATTGATGACGTCGGCATTGACCGTCAGCATCCCATGGGAAAAGCCCTTGTAGACCTTCAGCGTGCCGTTCTTGAGCAGCTTGACCGAAATCTCGGCGCTGGCGGCGATCGGCACGATCTGGTCGTCGTCGCCATGCATGACGAGTGTCGGCACGGTGATGGCCTGGAGATCGTCGGTCTGGTCGGTCTCGGAGAAGGCCTTGATGCCGTCGTTATGGGCCTTGGCGCCGCCATTCATGCCCTGGCGCCACCAGTTCAGGATCACGCCCTGATCGACCTTCGCGCCCGCGCGGTTGAAGCCGTAGAAGGGACCCGCCGGCAGATCATGGAAAAACTGGGCGCGGTTGTCGGCGAGCGCCTTGCGCAATCCGTCGAAGACAGAGATCGGCAGGCCGCCGGGATAGCGCTCGGTCTTGAGCATGATCGGCGGGATGGCGGAGACCAGCACGGCCTTGGCGACGCGGCCCTGCGGCTGGCCGAATTGCGCGACATAGCGGGCGACTTCGCCGCCACCCGTCGAATGGCCGATATGCACGGAATTGCGCAGGTCGAGATGCTCGGCGACGGCCGAGGCGTCGGCGGCGTAATGGTCGATGTCGTTGCCGCTGTCGACCTGCGTCGAGCGGCCATGGCCGCGCCGGTCATGGGCCACGACGCGGTAGCCATGGCTGAGGAAGAACAGCATCTGGCTGTCCCAGTCATCGCTGCTCAGCGGCCAGCCATGGTGGAACATGATCGGCTGGGCGCTCTTGGGACCCCAGTCCTTGTAGAAGATGTCGACGCCGTCCTTGGTCTTCACGAACCCGCTGCTCATCTGCTGCTTCCTTGTTTCGGGAGGGCTGGCGCGATTGCCTGCTGGAGAACGCGTTCGGTCCTGTCCGCGTTCACCTCGCGCGGCAGAGGTAGGACGTGCCGCTCGCAGGGGATTGCAGATTAGCGTCGTGGCTTGGCTGTATTGGCGATTGCAGAGCGCGCCAAGGCGGTCGGCTATGCAGGTCATCAACGCGGGCCGTTTCATAGCGTCGATCCCAGCTGCGAACGCCTCTGGACGATGCGTTAGACGTAGTACTCTCTGGCCTCGGTCAAGAGTCGCAAAATCCTTCTGCAACGTCTGCTTTGTGGCAGAGTGCCAACGTCAGGAAGTGGCGCGACGCTAACGCTTGGTCGACGGAGCGCGGGCGATTGCGAAAAGCCGATCTGAGCGGCGCGATTGGTGCGAAACTCTCAACGGAAAGATGTGCCAGATGGCAGGCTTAGCTTTCCGGTAATTCAACATGTTTATCGTCGATTGCGATGGTCGAGTTCCTTCTCATCGTAACGGTAGCAGTGTGCATTGGCTGGTGGCGCACAGCCGGGTTGTTGGCGCGAAGTCGTGCCGTTCTTAGCGATGTCGTCGAGGGCATGCCGGACGGCTTCATCCTGTGGGATTCGAACGACAGGCTTGTCGCCTGGAGTAAGAAGGTCAGCGACGTTTACGCCGTCACGGGGCCTCAATTCCGCGCGGGCGTCTCGTTCGAAGAGCTGCTTCGGCGCGGAGTACAAATGGGACAGTACCCAGCGGCTTCCGGGCGCGAACATGAGTTCATCGCCGAGATGACCGCGAGGCACCGCGCGACGGGGACGACCGAATGCCAACTCATCGGTGACCGCTGGATACGTATTCGTGAGAAGCGTACGCCGTCAGGCGGCATAATTGGCTTACGGACCGAGATCACCGACCTCAAGCGAGCGCTCGCTGAAGCTGCCGCGTCACGCGCCGCTGTTGAGCACGTCGCCCATCACGATGCTCTGACCGATCTGGCGAACCGTCGACTGTTTCTCAAGAATCTCGGTCGTGCCCTTCAGGAGCGCGATATGACAGCGACACTTTTCATGGATCTCGATGGCTTCAAGCTGGTGAACGACCGCCTCGGCCATCTCGCCGGCGACAGTTTGCTGCGAGCGGTCGCCGCTCGTCTGCTTGAAGTCGTCCCATCCGATTGCGTCGTCGCCCGGCTCGGAGGCGACGAGTTCGCCGTATTGGTCGGCCCGGGATTCGAGGCCAAGGTTGTCGGGCAGCGCATCGTCGAGGCAATCGCCAAGCCATTCGACCTCAACGGAGAGTACGCGGAACTTGGTGCATCCGTCGGCGTGGCGCACGCGCGGCCCGGTGAGAAAGCGGACGAGCTGATGCGACGGGCCGATGAAGCGCTGTACGGTTCAAAGAGAGCGGGTGGTCGTTGCGTTCGTGTGTGGCCTGCCGATGCAGTCGACGCGGTCGCATGATGCCAATCCGGCGGCCTCGAGGCTTCCGGCCACTACGCGTTTCGGCGTGCTCCATCGGATAGAAGCGGTGTCTGCGCCGGCAAAGCCGCCGTTTCGAATGGGAGTCTTCCACGCAAAGTCGGCGTCAAGTACCGAAGGTGTTGAGGCAATGCTGACGGACGTCGAGGCCTCCAGACGAGTAGGTTGAGCTACGGCGTTCCAAGCGACGACGTAGATTTGGCAACGTCGGCTATCGGGCATTAGGCCAGCGTCAGGAAATGGCGCTAACTGTCAGCGACCGCCGAGGAGCGCCGCTTCCAGAGCGTCGTCCGAGATACGCCAAGTAGCTTGGCGGCCTCTCCAACATTCCCGCCCGTCTGCACGAGGGCCTTCTCGATGACGGCGGCGTCTGCGGCAGCTCGCGCGCGCGCGAGGTCGGTTTTCGGCAGATCAGCGAGCCTTTGTTCGGGAAAGAGGTCGGCGAGGCCGATCAGGGGTCCATCAACCATGACGCCCGCGCGGGCAATCCGGTTCCGCAGTTCGCGCACATTGCCCGGCCAGTCATGGTTCACCAAGGCGAGGCGCGCCTCCTCGGCGAACTGCTTCGCCTCCGCGCTTTGCTGCTTCGATTCGTCGAGAAAACGCCGGGCGAGCGGCAGGATCTCATTGACTCGTTCGCGCAGCGGCGGGATCGCGAAGGTCAGCACCGAGAGGCGGAAGAATAAGTCGTCGCGGAATCGCCCGTCCCGGCGCATCCGATTGAGGTCGGCATTCGTGGCAGCGACGATCCGTCCCCGAAACTCGCCATCCCGCGTCGCGCCGACAGGACGGAACCGTCCGTCCTGAAGTACTCGCAGCAGCGCGGCCTGCAGCCGCAGGTCGAGCTCGCCGATCTCGTCAAGAAAGAGAGTGCCAGCTCCGACCTCCTCGAAATGTCCGACATGCGCCTCCACGGCTCCGGTGAAGGCTCCGCGCCGATGGCCGAAGAACTGGCTTTCGAGCAGATCCTTGGGGATCGCTCCGCAATTTACGGCGACGAACGGCTCGGCCGACCATGGCGAGGCCTCGTGGAGACGCCTGGCTGCCACCTCCTTGCCGACGCCGGTCTCACCCGTCATCAAAACCGGCAGCCTGGAGCCGGCCGCGCGCTCTAGCTGTTTACCGAGCACCGCCATTGCGCCCGATGGAACCTCTGTTACCTCGGCTTGCAGGCTCTCGGCGGATGAACGCAGCCTCGCGCGAATGCGCCCGACGAGATCGTCGACATCATAAGGCTTGGTCAGATAGTCGTCGGCACCAGCCTTCACGAGACGTACCGCCTGCTCGACCTCGCCATAGGCGGTCGCGAAGACAATTGGGGTGAGCCCGAGAAAGCTTTGTGCCCGGCGATAGAACTCCTCGCCCGAGCCGTCAGGCAGGCGGATGTCGCACAGCACGAAGGCCGGGCTGCGTCGCCGCATCGCCGCGAGCGCCGAGCGCAAGTCCTGCGCCCAGATCGGCTCGAACCCTTCGAGCTTCAGGCGCTGCGTGATCGCGCCCCCCAAGACCTGATCGTCCTCGACGACGAGGATGACGGGACCGCGGATCATGACTGCCGTTCCTCAGATCCCAGCGGCAGCGTCAGCGTGACCGTTGTGCCGGTCTGCGGCGAGGCGTCGATCCCGATCCGCCCGCTCAGCCGTTCAACGAGACGGATCACGATGCCAATCCCAAGACCGGGACCCTCGAGGCCATCTGGACCTTGCTCGTAGACGCGAGCGAGCGAGGGCGGGATGCCTTCGCCGGTATCCGATACAGCGAGCAGCAGCGAGGCCTGTCCGATACGGGCCGAAAGGCCGACGCGGCCGCCCTGAGGCGTCGCTCGCATCGCATTGAGCAGGAGATTCAGCAGCACCTGCCGGACCTCCAGCGCCGGAACGGGAAGGCTCTCCGGCAGGGCCACATCAAAAAGCAGCGTTACCTTCCGCGCCCGGCTGTCCGCCTCGACCAGCAGGCGAAGATCGTCAAAATCCCGGCGCGTCAGCGGACGCCAATCCGCCTGAGGACGGTAGCTCGCGAGCGTCGCGTCGACGACCTGCCCCAGCGCATCGACCCCACGATCCAGGAAGCCAAGCGTCTCATCGCGCGTCGGCGCCTGGTCGCCGAAACGGCGAAGCGTCGATATTGCGGTGCGCATGCCCGCCAGCGGATTGCGGACCTCGTGCGCGATCACGGCCGCGAGCTGACCGAGATCGGCCTTGCGCTGCTGTTCTGCCATATGCGCAAGCATGCTCTCCCGCTCGCGACTGGCGTGGACCATGGCATTGAAGGCGTGGAACATCATCCTCGACGAGTTCTCATCCGGCATAGAGGCAGCCTCGATCGGCTTGGGGGTGCCCAAGGCTGCCTGATAGAGGCGTTGCGCGATGATCGTCACTGGCTGCTGGATCCGGCGCATCATGAAGAAACCGGCGATCGCACAAAGCCCCGAAAAGACAAGGTCAGCAAAAAACAGGAGCCAGCGCAGCCACTCGCGGTCACCTTGGAACCCAGACGCGTCGAGATGGGCAGCCACCTTCCCGTAGGACCGGTCGCCGATCTGCAGGGATCGCCAGAACCAGACGCTTCCGTCGTCGCGCCGGAGAACCCCGGCCGGCTGTGCCGTGATCGCGCCCGGCAGCGGTTGCGGAGTGCCGGTCTCGTCTCGCGCCAGGTTGATAACGGCCTCGCGGGAATCGACGAAGCCGACCTGCCGCTCGATGATGCCCTCGTGGAACGAAAGAGCCCGGCGCAATGCGTCCTCGATCGCCGCAGCGTCTCCAGTCCGTGCATAGGGAAGCACGGCGGCAGACAGGCCGTCCAGATAGACTTGCCCCAGCAGTTCGGTCTGCCGCTCGCTATGACGCGTCATCACAAACAGCGCGGCCTGGGTCGAGGCTACGGCCGCGAGAAAAATCATAGCTGCCGCGGCGAGCGGCAGCCGGATCGCGACCGGCAGCTCGGCGATCGAGAATTTCAGGGTTCGCTCCCGAACCGGGTGGGTTGAACGCGGACCCGAGGTCGTCTTAGCCGAAGATGACAATCGGGGAGGCGCGCTCATCGGACTTTGCACGCCGCGACGAGTTGATCCAGCCGGGATGCCCCTGATTGCCATGTATGATGACATCGGCGGCGAGCGGTTGCTGTCGGCTTTCGATGCATGGCGGATCTCTTCTTTCGGCTGCGAACACTGGCAGTACAGAATCCGTTACGGCGGCTGTGTCGACGCCTTCCGCGGCGCGGATTGCCAGCCGAGCATCCGGCCACGGATCGGTGGCGAGAAACCAAGCGAGCGTCCGGTCGCTGTGGGGTGTGCCGTCATGCAGAAAGACGATGCGCTCGATCGAACTCGTCGATGCTCCGACCGCCGCCAGCGGAAAGATGCCGCGCATGACGAGATGGGCTAGCGGGTCCGTGACGCCATCGCCGGCGCCGTGGTCGAACCAATGATGAGCGTCGATCAGCACGAGGCCTCGCGGCGGCAAGTGTGAGCGCAGGAACCTCGCGGGATCGCCCTCGTCGAGCTTTATGTCATAGGGAATGCCGGTCTGCGTGACCGCCGCCTCGAACCGTTCGACGCTCGCGGCGAGCCTGTGCCTGGCCTGCTCGATGCGTTTCGTCCGCAGACGCGACGCATAGTGATTGCCGCCGAGCGGAACCGGGCCGACATGGGCCAACATTTTCGTGTCGATGATGGCCATGGCCCTGATCTCGCCGTTATGAGCCTTCGCCAGATCGATCGCCCGTGCCACGATTTCATCGCCGAGTGGGCTCGACGACAGCGCGACGACGACGCGAAACCGCTCTGGCTCGCCTCCCGACCGTCCAGGAGCGGGCACGTGGCTCACCGAAGGTCGGTCGAAGGAGCCGCGCTTCAGCGCTCCGGCCATTTCGTCGCCGCTCGTGCCGGTCCAGAGAGGCACGCCGCCGACATAGCCGGCACGCGCGAGCAAATGGCCTGCGATCGGCGTGGTCACCAGCAGGAAGCCGACGCCGAGCACGACCTTTACCCAGACGTCGAGTGAAGGATAGGCGAAGGCGACGCCGATCAGGACCAGGCCGCAGCCGGCCACGCCGGCCTCGGTCGCAGCATGCATGCGCATGAAAAAATCGGGTAGGCGCAGCACGCCCACCGCCGCGATGAGGCAGATTGTGGCGCCGACGACGAGAAAAAATGACGACAGCCAGAGCATCGTTAGCGCTCCTCTTCGTTGATCGATCCGCGTTCGATGAAACCGGCGAAGGCCACCGTCGTCAGAAAGCCGACCAGTGCCACGCCCAGCGCGATGTCGAGGAAGGCGGCGGACCCCGACGCCACGACGGCGATCCCCGTGGCCGCGACACCAAGCAGACTCAGCATGTCGAGGGCTACCACGCGGTCCGGCCCTCCCGGGCCTCGCACGATGCGCACCCCGGCGCAGACCAGCGCAGCCAGCACGAGCAGCGCCGCAAGCACGACCGCGACCTGGTGGACGGATTCGGCGCTCATGGCAGAACCTCCTTCACTCTGCGCTCGAAGCCATCCTTGATTTGCCGGACGCTGAGGTCCGACACGTTCATCACATGGACGTAGAGGGTCGCGCGGTCCTCGCTGACGTGCAGACTCACCGTGCCCGGCGTCAGCGTGATCATGTTGGCGAGCAGGGTGATGCCGGCGTCGCTTTTGACATCGAGCGGGACGGCGAGGATGGCTGATCGACTGGCTCGCTGCGGGTCTATGACGGTGAGCGTCACCTCCTTCACCGAGAGCGCCAGTTCCTTCAGGAAGAGGCCAGCCAGCCGCCCCCAGGCGAGCGCGGCGTTCGCGAAAGCCTTCATGGCCGGGCCTCCGCCGTGCGCTGCGCGCCGGGCCCGAGCACCGCCTCGATGTAGGAACTCTTGTCGAGTAGCTGCTCGCCCGCACGGAGCGAGAAGGCGACGAAGGGTTCGGCCATCAGACCGATCGTCAGGGTGATTGTGGCGAGCAGAACGATGGGCGTCAGCATCGTGCGGCGCGTGCCGGCATCGGTGAGCCAGCGCTGCATCGCGGCGGTGCTCTCGGCCGGAGCGGCTTTCCAGAAGGCTTCGTTCCAGATCTTCAGCATCGAATAGAGTGTCAGCACGCCGACCGCGAGCGCAGTCGCCGCCAACAAAGCATGGCCGGCGTCGATGCTCGCCTTCACCACCACGAATTTCGACCAGAAGCCGGAGAGCGGAGGCAGTCCCGCCAGCGATAGCGCCGGTATCAGGAACAAGACGCCAAGCCAGGGCAGCGTGCTGTAAAGCCCCCCGACCCGCTTAAGCTCGAAGGAGCCGCCGGCGCGGTTGATGACGCCCGCCAGTAGGAACAGGTTCGCTTTCACCACGATGTGGTGGACGATGTAGAGGATCGCGCCGCCGATCGCGAGCGGAGTGGCGACGGCAATGCCGAGCAGCATGTAGCCGATCTGGCTGATGATATGGAACGACAGGATCTTTCGCACGTCGAAATGCGCCGCCGCTCCCAGGACGCCGCTGACCATCGTCAACGCGGCAATGATGCCGATGATCGGCGCCGTGAAGCCCTGCGAGAGATCGAAGAGGAGCGTGAAGCTCCGGATGATGGCGTAGACGCCGACCTTGGTCAGCAGCGCGGCGAAGATCGCCACAATCGGCGCCGAGGCGGTGTGATAAGAGGCAGGCAGCCAGAAGAACAGCGGGAACACCGCCGCCTTCGAACCGAAAGCAACGAGGAATAGCACCGCGATGGTGGTGACCAGTCCTTGGTTTTCCACATTGGGCAACAGTCGCGCGATGTCGGCCATATTGAGGCTGCCAGTCAGCCCGTAGAGGAAGGCTACGCAGATCAGGAAGAGCGTTGTCGCGACGAGGTTGAGGGTGACGTATTTGACCCCAGCGTCGAGCTGCTCGCGCGTGCCGCCGAGCGCCAGCAGGCCGAACGACGAGATCAGCATGACCTCGAACCAGACATAGAGGTTGAAGATGTCGCCGGTCAGGAAAGCGCCGGCAACTCCCAGCAGCAGGCCCTGATAAAGCGGATGGTAGAGTGCGGCCTCGCGCGACTCGGCGTCATCGACCAGACCATAGATGCCGACAGCGACCGCCATCAGCCCGGTGATGACCACCATGGCGGCGGATAGCATGTCACCAACGAAACTGATGCCGAACGGCGCTGCCCAGCCTCCGAACTGCGTCGCCAGCACGGTGCCGTCCCCAGTCGCCGCGAGCAGTGCGACGGACGACAGCAGGAGCCCGGCGCTCGCGGCGAGGCTGACGATTCGCTGAGCGCGCGGCCTCCGCCACAAGATGCAGCAGAGCGCGACGCCCAAAAGGGGCCAGAGGATCGGCATTGATAGAAGGAGATGGGTGCTCATCGGGCCGGCTCCGTGGCGCGATGAGCGGGGGACGGGCGCTCAGCGGGTAATGGCAGTAGCCCTGTGGGCGCCTTTGGTTCCGCGTCTCTTAGTTCCTCGGTGTCGAGCGTGTGGAAGCGGCGATGTGCGCTCTCAAACAGGATCACCGTGAAGGCTATCAACGCAAAGGAGATCACGATTGCGGTCAGGATCAGCGCCTGCGGCAGTGGATTGGCGCCGCCCACGAGAGCCTCGGCGCCTCCCGGAACCAATGGGGGGGTGCGCGACCCCATTCGGCCGGCCAGGAAGATTGAGAGATTGGCCGCATTGCCGAGCACGAGCAGGCCGAGCACGATCCGCAGCACGTTTCGCGACATGACGAGATAGGCCGAGGCTGCGACGAGGACGCCAAACGCCAGCGCGAAAACGGGCTCCATGGTCACTCCTCCAAGTAATTGGCGAGAAAGGTCAGGACCGCGCCGATGACGCACAGATAGACCCCCACGTCGAAGACGAGCGTCGTGCCAAGCGGTAGGCCACCCGGGAATGCCCATTGATGCTGCAGAAACGGCTCGGCGAGGACGAGGCCCGGCAGCCCCGACAGCAAAGCGAGTGTCAGCCCTATGCCGATCAGGGCCTTCGGCGAAATCCTGAGCAGGCTCACCAGGGCGTCGCGGCCGCGTGGCAGGCTGTGAACAGCGATTCCGGCAGCCGCAATCAGCCCGCCGATGAAGCCGCCACCGGGCTCGTTGTGGCCACGCAGCAGCACATAGACCGAGAACAGCAGGGCGACCGGCAGGACAATGCGGCTGCTTGTGAGCAGGATCAGCGAATTCATTGGGCGTCTCCGGAGGTGGCGCGCCTCAGACCGGCGATGACGGCCGCGGCCGCGATGGCCGCCAGCCCGAGCACGGCGATCTCACCGAGCGTATCCAGAGCACGGAAGTCGACGATGATGACATTGACGAGATTGCGGCCATGAGCTTGTGGCACGCTCTCCGCCCGGAAGAAGTCTGACAGGCGCGCGTCGAACGGCTGCGCTAGCACCGACAGCATGACTAACGTCGCCGTAAGCCCCGCTGCTAGCGCGATCGCGCCGTCGCGCAGCTTCTCGTCGCGCCGCCGATAGTCGCTGTCGCGGAATGGCAGGCGTCCGACGATCGCCAGCAGGATCACGATCGCTAACGCCTCGACCGAGAACTGGGTGAAGGCGAGGTCCGGCGCTCCCTGGAACAAAAACAGCAGCGCAACTGCGAAGCCGACGAGACCGGCCGCGGTGAGGCCCGCGACGAAATTGCGCGCCCGAAGCAATGCGAAGGTTGCCGCTACGAGAAGCACCGCTATGACGAGTTCGGGCTGCCAAATTCCAGCAAAGCTCGGCAATGCGAAGCCGCCTTGCGTGATCAGAGTGGCAAAGCCGGCAAACGCGGCCACCGCGACGGTGTAGCCGGTGTAGCTGCGAAGGCTACCTGACTGGATGGCGCTCGTCTGCCAACGCGCCACGTTCTGCAGGCCTTCCATGGCCTGGTCGTAGACGCGATCTGGGCCCCACAAAGCGATCTTTTCGATGCCGCTCAAACGCGTCCGGATGCGCGTCCAGCTCCCGAAAGCCGCGATGCCGAGCGCGAGCGTCAGGAGACTGAGCATCAGCATCGGCGTAAATCCGTGCCAGAGGGCGAGCTCGTAGTCGATCGGATGTCCCGCGACCGCGGCAGCAGCCGGCAAGATCAGGGCGTCGCTGACGAGCCAGGGCGCGAGCCCGAAGACCAGGCCGAGCGAGGCGAGTACTGATGGGCCCGCCAGCATGGCGATGCCGGGGTCATGCGGCTCTGTCGGCGTGGCCCTTCTGCTGCCGGCGAAACAGCGCCAAGAAACGATGCAGGCGATCACCACCATCACCGCGTTGGCGACGAGCGCGACAGAGACCACCAGCCAAGAGGCGGAGGCGGCAAGGCCCGTTTCGTAGACCAGTTCCTTGGCGGCGAAACCGATGAAGGGCGGCAGGCCGGCCATGGAGAGGCTGCCGGCGCAAGCTACGAGCGCTGTCAGCGGCATCGCATGGCGCAGACCGCCCAGCGCAGACGAATCCCGCGTGCCGGTCTGGTGGTCGACGATGCCCGCGACGAGGAAGAGGCAGGCCTTGTAGAGCGCGTGGACAACCAGGAAGGTTACGACCGCTATGGCCGAGAGATCGCCCGGGATGCCGATCATCAGCACAAGCGTTCCCAGTGAGATGATCGTCGAATAGGCCAGTACGCGCTTGAGATCGGTCTCGCGAAGCGCAAGCACCGCGCCGACGAGCATGGTCAGGCCGCCGAATCCGGTTAGCAGCAGCACCCAGGTCTGGTGCCCCTCAAAGACCGGGCTCAGCCGCGCCAGCAGATAGATTCCGAGCTTGACCATGGTAGCGGAATGCAGGAACGCCGACACGGGGGTCGGCGCGACCATGGCGTTGGCAAGCCAGGGGTGCAGCGGCGCCTGCGCCGACTTGGCGAAGGCGCCGGCCGCCAGCAGGCAAATGATTGTCGGCGCCAAGGGGTGCTCGGCAATCTCGGCCTTGCGCGCAATCAGGCCGGAGATCGAATAGCTTCCGGCGATCTGGCCGAGCAGGATCGCACCCGCAAGCATGGCGAGCCCGCCGCCCACCGTAACGAGCAACCCCTGCTGCGCCGAACGGCGCGAGGCCGCCTTCTCCGGCGAGAAACCGATCAGCAGGAAGGAGGTCAGGCTGGTCAATTCCCAGAAGACGACGAGCAGCAGCAAGTCGTCCGCTAGAACGGCGCCGAGCATCGCAGCCATGAACAGTGTCAGAACGGCATAGAAGCGCGGCAGGCGCGGGTAGGTCTTCAGGTAGAGCGAGGCGTAAAGGAAAACGGCCGTCCCGACGCCGGTAATCAGCAACGCGAAGACGAGCGAAAGCCCATCGAGCCGGAAGGCTGCGGTAATGCCCAGCGACGGAATCCAGTCGCGAGTGGCCGAAACGGCCTGTTCTGCCCCGACCAGCGGCACAAGGTTCAGAAAGCAAATGGCCAGCACAAGAGGCACGCAGGCGACGAACGCCGACGACCGGCCGCCGAGCCAAGCTGCGAGCGGCGCCGAGGCGAAAGCGATGAAGACGACGAGTGCGAGATCCATTCCTGCCCGATCCGATTCGGGCTTGGGAACTGGAAGAAGCGTGCCAATGGCTCAATCGACTGAAAAATCTGAAAATACAACGGCTTGTACACAGGGCAAGCGGGTAGAGTTTCCAGCGGCGTTCACCGGACTTAACACGGAGCCGGTGCTCGGTTGAGATAAGCTAACACCATGTCGTCTGCGCGCGCCGGAGGCAGGTGCACCCATGTCGTTCACCCGATGCCGCGATGTCCGGTTTTGGGCAGATGCTCAACGTCAGGAATTGGCGCATCTCGCCCGGGGCGAGTAGCTGGCGGTTTTGGCCCCTAGCCGACATCTGTGACGTCTGCTTCTGGGCAGTTTGCTGGGCCTGTTAGTCGAGCAGCCGCAGGGTGGCCCACGACAGACATCGGGAAGGTCTGCAAGCCGCTCCAAATGATGCGACCGGTCGTGGCGTGGAGGCGCGCCGAGATGGCCGGTTCCGCGCCTGTTCGACTCCTGGCGATGGACAGTCGTCTCGGTCAAGCGCCCGTCGATGCATCCAGATCCGTGAATGACCAGTGCGTGTCGCTGGCGGCCATGTCGATGAAGGTGCGCACCTTCGCCGAGAGCAGGCGCGCGGTCGGGTAGACGAGTTGGATCGGCGAAGGCGGTCGCTCGTGGTCGGCAAGCAGCACACGCAGGTGGCCTCGTACGAGCGCCGATGCGGCCTGATAGGCGAACACCAGCGTCAGCCCCCCTCCATCGACCGCATGCTGGACGGCGCTTTCGGCGCCGTTGGTCACGAAGCTCGGCGTGAACCCGACCCGGACCCGCCGGCCGTCGCGTTCGAAAACCCATTCATGGGCGGCGTTGAAACCCGAGAAATGGATGCAGCGATGGCCTGCTATGTCGTCCGGGGTGGCTGGCGTGCCATGCCGTTCGAGATAGGCCGGCGCCGCCACCAGAACGCGGCGCGTCTCGCCGACGCGGCGCGCCTTCAGCGTCGAATCGCCGAGCTCGCCGATGCGCACGGCGACATCGATGCCGTCGTCGATCAGATTGACGTTACGATCTCCCAGCCGCAACTCGCCCTGCACCGCCGGATAGCGCGACAGATAGGCCGACAGCAGCGGGCCGACATGGAAGCGCCCGAAGGCCATCGGAGCCGCCACGACCAGGCGACCGGAGGGGACGGCGCGCACGGCCTGCAACGAGGCGTCGGCATCGGCCAGATCGGCCAGGATGCGGCGAGCCTGCAGCAGATAGCGCTCGCCCTCGTCGGTGACCGTAACCGAGCGTGTGGTCCGCCGCAGCAGGCGAGCGCCGAGATGATCCTCGAGCGCCGCGACGAGACGCGTCAGGGCCGAAGGTGACAGGCCCATATGCCGGGCCGCCGGTGCGAAGCCTTTGAGCTCGGCCACCTTGACGAAGGCTGAGAGCGAGGCGAAGCGGTCCAATCAATTGCTCCGCTAAACGCAATAATCAAGTGTCGAATCGAGTGATTATCGTTTTGTCTTGCGATTGTCATCTTCCTTCTCACGAGGCGGCATCCCGGCTGGCCTCGAGGGAAGCAGACCGATGAGCGATCTGAAGAGTTCGAGCGACATTGCCTTCACGCCGGCCGTCAAGGCGATCCAGCAGCAAAAGGGCTCCCGTAACGGCTACCGCCGGATGGAGGAGCATGGCGGCTGGGAGACGACGGTGACGCCGGAGCTGGCCGCCTTCATCGCGGCTCGCGACAGCTTCTTCCTGGCGACGGCCAGCGCCGAAGGTCAGCCCTATATCCAGCACCGCGGCGGCGCGGCGGGGTTCCTGCGGGTGATTGACGAGAAGACCCTCGGTTTCGCGGATTTCCGCGGCAACCGGCAATATGTCAGCCTCGGAAACCTGTCGGAGAACCCGAAGGCCTATCTCTTCCTGATCGATTATGCCCGCCGCCAGCGCATCAAGATCTGGGGCACGGCCAAAGTCGTCGAGGGCGATCCGGACCTGCTGGAGCGGCTGCGCCCCGCCGGCTATGCCGGCACGCCGGAGCAGGCGATCCTGTTCACGATCAAGGCCTGGGACGCCAACTGCCCGCAGCATATCCCGCAGATGATCCCGGCGAAGGACGTCGCCACGGCCCTCGCCGACAAGGACCGCCGAATCCTGGCGCTGGAGGCCGAGTTGGCGAGCCTCAGGGGCAAGCCGTCGGAGCGCCTCAATCCGGTTGCGTCAGGTCGACGGCCAGGCGGTGGATGAGCGGGGCTGCGAAGGCGACGATGGGCAGCATCTCCGACCAGGCGAGCAGCCAGGCGCCGAGCCGGCGTTGCAGCAGATCGAGCCCGCCATCGCCGGGCAGACGCGCGATGGCGGCCGCGATGGCAGAGGTCAGGCCCGACTGCAGCACGCCGAAGACGACATGGCTGTAGCGCCGGGGAATGCCGCGCATCGGTAACCGTCCCACCCGCCGATGCGCGAGGCGAAAGGCCTCGCTCGCCTGCGGGCGGGCGGGCACAACCCTTGCCTTGGATCCTTCAGGGCTGTGTTTTGCAAGATCGGGACCGCCATGGCGTCGACCTATGCCTTCAGCGCCGGAGCGCACGGACACTGGCGAATCTCCTCGATCTTTGCCTGTCGCGGCGCCGGCCTCGCACCGGCGGAGGCCCTGACCATCCACCCCTGGGAGCCCGGTCCGATCGATGACACCACGAGCTGGCGCCTGCTCGGCACGCTCAGCAACCTCCGCTATGCGACGCGAGACGAGGTGGCTGGCCTGAGGGTGCGCCAGGAGGGCCTCGACCGTCGGCAGGCAACCCATGCAGCCCTGATCCCGATCAAAAAATCGGCGGCGTGGTGGGACCTGGCCCAGGACGAGCGGCGCGCGATCTTCGAGGAGACCTCGCAGCACACGCGCATCGGGATGGACTACCTGCCCGCGATCGCGCGGCGGCTGCACCACAGCCGCGATCTCGGGGAGCCCTTCGATTTCCTGACGTGGTTCGAGTTCGCGCCAACCGATGAGCCGGCGTTCGACGAACTTTTGGCGCGGCTGCGAGCGACGCGGGAATGGGATTTTGTCGAGCGCGAGGTCGATGTCCGGCTCGTCCGGACCGAGCCTGTCTGAGCGAAGCCTCAGACTCGCCCCGACACCGGAATGAACGCTCCGGTCACCCCGCTCGCGTCCTCGGCCAGCAGGAAGCCGATCGCATCGGCGATCTCGCGCGGCTGGACCCAGGCCTTGTGGTCGGCGTCCGGCATGGCGGCGCGGTTCTGCGGCGTGTCGATGATGCTGGGCAGGATCGCGTTGACGCGAATGCCGTCGGCCTTGAGTTCGTCGGCGAAGCTCTCGACCAGCCGGTGGACCGCACTCTTCGCGCCCGCATAGGCGGCGAGCCCGGCGGGGGCCTTGATCGCGGCGCCGGCCCCGATGGCGACGAGGCTGCCGCGCCCGGCCGCCCGCATCGGCGGCAGCGCCGCCCGGAAGATGTTCAGCGTCGTCAGCACGTTCAGCCGGTACATCTGCTCCCAGAGGTCCGGGCCGCCCTCGGCGGCCGCCGCCGAGGCGAAGCCGCCGACCGTGTGGGCGATGCCGTCGATGCGGCCATACCGCGCCAGCGAGGCCTGGATCGCGCTCTCGCACGCCCCGGCATCGAACAGGTCGAGATCGGGCAGGACGAGATGGCGCTCGCGGCCGCCGAATGGCGCGAGCAGATCCTCCATGGCGGAGGCCTGCCGGTCGATCGCCACGAGGCGATGTCCGCGCGTGGCGAGCGTCGCCAATAGCGCGCGGCCGACATTGCCGGCCGCGCCGGTGACGATCACGATGGGGGATGTCTCGGTCATCGTCGGATCCAGTGCTTCTCGGGTCAGGAATGGGGGCGGATGCGGGCGAAAAGCCGCGTCAGGAGCGCGTCGAACAGGCCGAGCGCGATGAAGGTCAGGCCGAGGCGCAAGACGAGATGCAGTTCGCCGACGCCGATCAGCGCGGCCAGCGGCGCCGCCTGCAGGAAGACGCCACAGGCCAGGGCACAAGCGAGCAGGGTCGCGGCCAGGGCGAGCGGGCGATCGCTCACGGACGGCTCGTCGGCTCGGGGTCGAGGCGCAGCACGAGCACGTTGCCGATCCGCTCGACCTCGCCCTGAAGCGTTACCGGAATGCCGACGCGGCCGCGCAGGGTCGCCGGAAGCGGACCGCCATCGGCGCTCGCCAGCAGGAGGAACCGGCTGCCGGCGACCGGATCGGCCGTCACGAACACCGCCGGCACCTCGCCGATCAGGCAGAGATTGGCGCAGGCTTTGTGCGACAGCCCCGCTCCGGGCCGCATCGCGCCGGCATAGCACTTGCCGTCGCAGATCTCCCCGGCGATCCGCCAGCGGCCGAGCGCCTCATGCATCGCCGGATGCAGATCCGGCGAACCGGACAGCGGCGCCGCGCCGTCCACCACGAGCATGTCGAGGCTGCCGCGCCGGAGCACGCTGCCGCGCAACTCCATCGGCCCTGCGGCGGCGGGCAGATCGGGGCCGCGCTTGCCGTCTCCGCTCAGCAGCATCACCCGTCCCCGCGGGAAGCCGGCGCTGGGCGGCAGGTGGAGCAGCGGATAGCCCAGCCGCGCGACATGGCCCCGCAGCACCTGTTCGCCGCCCCAGTCCTCGGGACGCACCGGCCTGCCGCCCGCGTCGCGCTCGCCCAGCCGCAGCAGCCCCGCGGCGGGATCGTCCGCGTGACGGCTGAGCCCGTATCCGACCAGCGCCATCGCCGCGACGCAGACGATCGCCACCACGGCGAGAAAGCGCCCAAGGCGCGGGCCCGTCCGCCCGCTCCAGCCGATGAAGAACTCGTCCGGTTCGGCGCGGCCACTCATCGCAAGGCCCCGGGGATAACGAGCGGCTCGACCGCGGTGCCGAGCGGATTGGGGCGCGGATCGAGCAGGATCGCCTCCCCCTCCAGCCGCAGCCGATAGGTCGCGACGCGCTCCGTGAAGGGCGCCGGGGCGCAGCCGTCGCGCAGGCGGTACTCATAGCCGTGCCAGGGACAGATCACGCAGCCATCGCGCAGCCGCCCCTCGCCGAGTGGGCCGTTCTGATGGGCGCATAGATTGCTGATGGCCGCGAGGCTGTCGTTCTCGCGGAAGATCGCCACTGAGGAGCCGTCCGCGAGCGGGACCACGAGCCCGCGCCCGGAGGGAACGTCGCGGATCAGCCCGGCGGTCATCCAGCCCTGCAGATCGCGTTCCGCCGGCCGGTCGCGCTGCCGCTCCCGCCAGGCCGCTAGGAGATGCAGTGCGATGAGCACGCCCGCCCCGCCGACGACCAGCAGCGGCAGGCCTGGATTGCGCGTGTCCTGCAGGGCACCGAAGGCGACATGCAGCACGACCAGCCCATAGGCGCCGTAGAGGCTCATATGGATCGCCTTCCAGACCGGGGGGCCGAGGAAGGCGAGCCAGAAATCGTGGCTGGTCGCCGCCAGCACCAGCAGGATCAGGAAGGCGAGCACGCCGAACGGGATGAACGGAAAGCCGCGCAGGTCGCCCGAGGCCACGTCGGTCGCCAACAGCGCGACCCAGGGCGAGAGCGGGCTGTAGGCGAAGTACCAGTCGAACACCGCGATGGCGTGGCTCGCCGCCACCGCGCAGGTGATCACGCCGAAATGCCGGCGGTTGTAGAGCAGCGGCAGGAAGCGCTCGTCGAGACGCGCCAGCGGCCCAATCGCTAGCACGAGCGTCAGCAGCAGGAAGGCGCAGCTGCCATAGGCCTTGATCGCCAGAGACTGGGCGTCGAGCAGGGTGCCGGCCGGCCGGGCCCCGGGCGCGAAGCGCAGGAAGGCGACGAGATAGAGCGCCACCCCGGCCAGCAGCACCGCGTCGTAGACGATCTTGCTGCGCGTCCAGCCGACCGGCCGATAGGCGACGCTCATTCCTCCGCCTCCCGCGCGCCGGCATCGATCCGCAGCGAGGCCGGGGCCGGCAGGTCGTGCTGCCGCAGTACCAGCGCCGTGGCGAGGATGAGGGGCAGCAGGCCGGCGAGCCCGAGCCAGAGGACGGCATGGGCGCGCTTGTGTCGCCGGCGCAGCGATGGCGGGGCGCATGGCTCCGGAGCCACCAGCGGCCAGAGCAGGACGAGCCCCGGCAGCAGCAGCGGCCTGAATCCATAGGCGCCACGCGCCGCGGCATCGACCCTGTCCAGGCCGAACAAGAGGAAGGCGACGCCGACGCCGAGCCCGGCCAGCAGCCAAGCCTGACCGAGCGCGACGAGGATGGCGGCGGGCTCCATCGCGCTCTCAGCCCGCTTCCGCGACGGCCGGGCGGCTGCGCGCCAGCAGGCTCGTCTGCGCCGGGGCATTGGTCGCCCAGGCGCCGTCGAACAGGCGCGCGCCGAGTTCCTCGGGCATCGGCTCGAGCCAGGGGCTGCCAGACAGGGCCGCGCGCGCATCGAGAACGCCATGCGCCCAGCGCGACTCCATGGTGTCGGCGCTGAACTCGTAGTCCTTCGACTGACCCTGAGGATCGACCGGGCGATAGCTGAGCCTCACGATGTCCATCCGGGTCACGCAGCCGAAGTCATAGAGGAACTGCGCCTCCTTGGTGCTGCGGAGATCGTCGGGCAGGCGCTCGATCAGGCTGTTGATGTTGTGGCGGACATCGTGGATGACGCGGGCCATGTCGGTCGCGGCGCGGGTCCGGCTGGAATAGCGAATGTCCTTCTCGCGTTCCATGGCGCTCCCGAGGTCGTCGGGAAGCCGCCCCTCGGCGTTGAAGACATCGACCTGGAAGGTGAGCCGGCTGCGCCGCGGCACGTAATCGAGCACGTATTGCAGCGGCGTGTTCGAGACCAGTCCGCCATCCCAGTAATGCTCGCCCTCGATCTCGACGGGCGGAAACCCGGGCGGCAGCGCCGCGCTCGCCATGATGTGCTCCGGCCCTATCCGCATCTCGCGGCTGTCGAAATAGGCGAAGTCGCCGGTCCGGACATTGGCGGCGCCGACGCTGAAGCGCGTTTCGCGGGCATTCAGCCGGTCGAAATCGATGAAGGCCTCCAGCGTGCTGCGCAGGGCCGCGGTCTCGTAGAAGCTGACCGGCGAGCCGAACCACTCCGTCAGGGGGCGCGGCGCGAAGAAGCCCGACTGGCCGAACAGCAGGGCGCTCGCCGCATGCCAGCGCCGATTCATCGTCTGCGAGAAGGGCAGGAACGGGAAGCTCGCCACGGGCGCGGTGACGCGCTCCCAGAAGCCGCGCAGCCGGGCGATCCGCTCCGCAGGGGCATTTCCGGCGATGATCGCGCCGTTGATCGCGCCGATCGAGATGCCGGCCACCCAGTCCGGATGGTAGCCGGCCTCCGCCAGGGCCTCGTAGACCCCCGCCTGGTAGCTGCCCAGTGCGCCGCCGCCCTGCAGGACGAGCCCGATCTTCTTGTCGAAATCGGCGGGTTTGGTTCGGATCTGCGCGCTCATGATCGTGCCTCTCTTGATGGGGCCGCGGCGCGCGGACGCGCGCGCCGCGCCGGTTTCAGCCCCGGCCGGCGCCGGCTTCGAGCCGCTCGAACAGCCACACCGCCACCGCGCCGTAGATGACGTGGCCAACGAAGCTCATATAGGAGAGCTCACCCCCCTCCCCGAGCAGGTAGAAGGACAGCCCGCCGACGGGCGCCATCAGGCCGAGCGCGTTGAACCAGGTGAAATTGCCCCAACTGATCGCATCCGCGATCAGCGGGCTGCGGTTGATCAACCGCGTCGCGATCAGCCCGACCGCCGCCGTCCAGAAGATGAAATGGATCGGGGCGAAGGTGCCGGCCGCGATCAGCCCTGCGACTCCGGCGCTGAAGGTCACGAGGACGATGGCGTCGAGCACGAGCGGCCAGCGCGGCACGAAGCGCGAGATCACGAAATAGGCGACCGGATAGCCGACGATGCCGACGCCGTAATGCAGCGCCTCGCGGATCAGATAGGGCACGGACAGGCCGAGCCTGTGCTGGGCGATCGCGTCGATCAGCCCTGCGGGCTCGAGCGGATAGCCCAGCACGGCCTTGGTCAGCACGCGGGCCCAGACCTCCCAGATCAGCAGGCCCGCCAGGCCGCCGGCGAAGAGGTGAAGGGCCGTCCGCCCCTGGAGGGTCGCAGGTTTCGCTTCGGCTGCCATGGTCATCGTCGGTCTCCCCCCATCGGGTCTGCTGGGACATGCGCTGACGCTGAATTCGGTCGGCGCAGCAGCTTGGTTACCGACGGGTCGTCGGCCTTGTGGCGCCGCCTCACCGCCAGCACCTGGCGCAGGCCCGCGGCGTCGCCGGCCGCCTGCGCCATCCCCGCGAGCGCCTGCAGGAAGACGTCACGCTGGGCGTGGCTCCCCCCGAGCCGGTGAAGCCGGCGCGCCAGAAAGCCGACCGGCACGTCGGAGACCCCGCCGGGCTCGCCCTGGACCAGCGCGAAGGCGAGCTCGGCGCCGACATTGCGGGCGACATTGGCCTGGTCGGTGGCCGCGCGGCTGCTGTCGTGGATGAACTCGGCGAAGGCCGCCGCCTCGTCGCGCCGGCCGGCCCCGATCAGCGCGATCAGGAAGTGCAGTTGCGCGAAGACGAGGGTGGTGCCACGCGCGTGCCGGTGGGCGATCTCCGCCAGCGCCTCCCAGCGCGCCGCGCCCGGATCAATCCCGAGCTGGCGCAGGCGCCACAGCATCGAGGCCGCATTGGCGAAGTCGCGGAAGTCGCCGGAGAGTTCGCGGCCGACGTCGCGGTCATAGATTGCCAGGACGGCGTCGTGGTCGTCGCGCTCCAGTGCGAACAGGGCGAGATGCCAGGCGAAATGCCGCGAGAAGTTGTTGCAGCGGGTCCAGACCGCGCGGTGCTCCTCGAGCCAGACGGTGCCCTCGGCGGTCTGGCTGCGGCTCTCGAAGACATGGGCCACGGCGTGGAGGCCCCAGGCATCGTCCGGCGCGACAGCCAGAGCGGCCCGACCTCCAGCCCGAAGGCGTGGCAGCCGAGCAGATAGCCATAGCCGGCGTTCGAGCGCTCGCATTCGAGGCTGAGGCGGGCGGTCAGGCTGACCATGCCGTCGACGTCGCCGGTCATGAAGCGCAGCGCATGGGAGAGCTTTGCGGCCAGGAAGGCGTTGGGATCGCGGTAGAGGAAATCGTCGAGGACATCGGCGGCCGCGCGCAGGCGCCCGGCGACGGCATGGTCGAGGGCGCCGACCAGCGCCCGTTCGAACGCCGTTCCGCCGCCATTGCGCCCGAGTGCCTCGCGCGACCGCTGCAGGTGGATGGCGGCATCGGCGAGATGGTCCTTGCCGGCCAAGACGACGCCGGCCATGCCGGCGAGCGCGTGCGCCGCCGTCAGGGCGGGCTCGGCCGCCAGCGCGGCTTCGAGATGGGCGCCCGCATCGGGTCGGTGGCCGGCCAGGGCCCCGACCGCAGCGGCGAAGGCCTGGCCCGCGACCGGATGACCGACGGCGTGCTGCGAGCCGAAGGCGTCGATCATGCCGCCGCTCCACGGGGCGAGCGCGCGGAACCGAACACGGTTGCGGGATCAGACTTCACATCCGCACCTTTCGCTGCTGGGTCACCGGGTTTTGCACTTGCGAGAGGCTAGCCGAGGGCAAATCATCTTGCGATGACGCCGGGGCGCGATCTTGCTGCGAAGGCTGGCCCGGACCCGGCAAGAAGGCGTCGAGGGCCGCGAAAGCCCCTATTTGCGGTGCAGCGACCGCGCCATGCTCAGGCGAAAGGAGGACCGATGACCACGCACGCCATCGCCAGCCCCGGCCGGCCGCGACGCTCCTTCGCGGATTTCTACCGTTCGTCGGCCTATTCGCAGTTTCCTCAGGAGCACCGCACGCATCTCTGGAGCCAGTTCCACGGCTTCGTCGTCGATCAGCAGCCGCACGACTTCACCGACATCGCCAGCACGGACTGGGTCCTCGGCCTGCCGCTGAAGGCGGCCTGCCCCACCCGCTTCGACTATGGCGAGGGCTGGAAGCAGCGGCCACGCAGCCGCGGCGATTTCCTGCTCGTGCCGCCCGGAACCGAAGTCCGCTACGAGATCGCCGGGCCGACGCGGCTCCTGGTCCTGACCTGGAGCGGCGGTCTCCTGACCGATCTCGACGACGAGCTCTTCGCTCATGAGGAGGCGGCGCTGCGGCCCCTCATCGGGCACTACTTCAAAAACAACGTCCTCGAGGCGGCGTGCCGGGCACTCTGGATCGAGCTGGCGCGCACCGACGACGCGTCGCGGCTCTTCCTCGACAGCGCGGTGACCCACCTCGCCGGCAGCCTGCTGCGCTGCGCCGCGCGGCACCGCGAACGCTCGACCTACCGGCGCATCGAGGTTCGAGGACCTGTCGCTGACCGAACTCTCCGCGCTCGCCGGGCTCAGCCTGTTCCACTTCGCGCGGGAGTTCCAGGCGCAGGTCGGCGTCTCGCCCTATCGCTTCATCCAGCAGCGGCGCACCCAGCGCTGCCTGCGCCTGATGGAGACCAAGGACCTCCCGATCGAGGAGATCGCCCGGCGCTGCGGCTTCGCCAGCCTCCGCAGTATGCGCGGCCAGATCCGGCGTCACGCCGGCGGCAGAACCGTGCCATAGTCGCCGCTCATCGCGGGGGGAGACGCGACCATGACCTACTGCCTCGGCATCTGGCTGCCGACCGGTCTCGTGCTGGCTTCCGATTCCCGCACCAGCGCGGGGGTCGACCAGATCTCGACGGTCAAGAAGCTCGCACTCTTCGAGAAGCCGGGCGAACGCGTCGTCGCCATCCTGTCGGCCGGCAATCTCGCCACCACCCAGGCCGTGATCAGCATGGTCCGCCAGAATGCCGGCCGCGCTGGCACGGTCGGGCCCGAGGGCGATATTCTCGCCGCCCGCAGCCTGTTCGACGTCGCCCAAACCGTCGGCGCCGTGCTGCGCGAGGTGATGCGGCTCAACCGCAGCTTCGTCGAGCCCTATGGTGACCCCAGCGCGAGCTTCCTCGTCGGCGGCCAGATCGCCGGCGACGGCCACCGCCTGTTCCAGGTCTACTCGGCCGGGAATTTCGTGGAAGCCTCGAGCCGTAACCCATTCCTTCAGCTCGGCGAGACCAAATACGGCAAGCCGATCCTCGACCGCGCCCTGACGATGCGCAGCGGGCTCGACGAGGCGGCGAAGCTCGCCCTGCTCT
>LNFM01005635.1_pt1 | contig 32610 bp, 34 predicted proteins | sample 596031 | NCBI WGS metagenome assembly LNFM01 (sample SAMN04254537, study PRJNA301005) | activated carbon metagenome | isolation source: dual media filters at the Ann Arbor, Michigan drinking water treatment plant | place: USA: Ann Arbor | reverse complement strand
GTCCCGCTCGCTCATGAGCATGAGCGAGCGGGACGCTCGCGGTCCGGAAGAACCATGACATGAACCATGACCCTGTCGCCGTGAGGCGCTTCGGCTTCGCTCAGCGCAGGCGGCGACACCTCCCCACGCGCAGCGTGGGGAGGCGAAAGAAAGAAAAACCCCCGCCTTGCGGCGGGGGTGGCAGGTAGCCCGCGGTTCTTGTGTGCGGGCGATATCGATTTCCTGAAGATCAGTGCAGGCGGCGCGGCAGCTCGGCGATGGCGTCGTCGATGTGCCTGGCCGTGCCCGGCGAGCCGACCTGCTCGCGCAGGAGCGCGCGCGTCGCCGACAGGGCGACGTCGACGGCGGTGTTGCGCACCTGCTTGGTGGCGGCGGCCTCCGACTGGGCGATCCGGTCGAGCGCCTGCTGCTCGCGCAGCGCCACCGCCGATTGGAGGTTGGCGGCCGCGCGGGCCTGCATGCGCTCGGCCTCTTCCTTGGCCTGCTGCAGGATGGCGGCGCCTTCGCTGGCGGCCTGGGACAGCGTGCGCTCGGCGTCGGCCTTGGCCTTCAACGCCTCGGCGCGCAGCCGCTCGGCATCGGAGAGCGCCCTGGCGATCGCCCCCGCGCGCTTGTCGAGCAGCTCGGAGATGCGCACCCACAGGACCTTGCCGGCCAGCGCGAAGAAGATGACGAAGGCGACCGCGACCCAGAAGCCGGGATCGGAGAACAGGCCGCCATGGCCTGCGTTGGGGTCGGCCGCCCAGGCGGTGCCGATCATCGGGCGGCTCCCTTGATCGCTGCGGCGATCTTGCCGGTCAGCGCGTTCTGGTCGGCCTCCTGGCCGGACAGCTTGCTGTAGACGTCCTGGCCGATGTCGCGAGCCATCTGCTCCAGGCCGGCCATGACGTCGTCGCGCTGCCGGGCGATGCGCTGCTCGGCCTCGTCGATCTGGCGGGTCAGCCGCTCGCTGAGCTCCTGCAGGCGCTTGGCGGCCGCATTGCTGTCGCCCTCGCCGCGCTCGCGCATCAGACGGCGGGCGTCCTCGCGCGAGTCGGCCAGACGCTTCTCGTAGGCGGCGACCAGGGCGCGCGTGTCCTCGTTGGCCTTCTCGGCCGCGTCGAGGTCGCCCTGGATCTTGGCCTGCCGGCGCTCCAGCGTGTCGGAGATCGCCGGAACGGCCAACCGCGACATCACCAGGTACAAGGTGACGAAGGCGATCGCCAGCCACACGAGCTGCGGCGCGAAGAGATGGTAGTCGAGCTGCGGCATGCCGCCCTGCGCCGCGGCGGCCGTGCCGACGGCAAAGGCGGCCAGGCCGATCGCCAGCGCACCGAAGACCGATTTACGCATCATCGCTGTTCCCAGTCCGGAGGGCCGGACTAGAACACGAACAGGATCATGAAGGCGATGACCAGCGCGAACAGCGCGACGGCCTCGGTGAGCGCGAAGCCCAGCAGCACGTTGCCGAACACGCGGGGAGCGGCTTCCGGGTTGCGCAGGGCGCCCGCCACGAAGCTGCCGAAGATGTTGCCGATACCGACGCCGACGCCGGCGAGGGCGATGGTGGCGAGGCCGGCGCCGATGAGCTTGGCTGCAGAAGCGTCCATTTGAATGTTCCTTTCGGTCAGTGATTGTCAGTGATGGAGATGAACGGCGTCGTTGAGATAGAGGCAGGTCAGGATGGCGAACACGTAGGCCTGCAGGAACGCGATGAGCAGCTCCAGGCCGGTGAACACGACGATGAAGGCGAGCGGCGCCCAGCCACCGAGAATGCCCATCATGACGACGAAGCCGCCGAACACCTTCAGCATGGTGTGGCCCGCCAGCATGTTGGCGAACAGCCGGATCGACAGGCTGAAGGGGCGGATGAAATAGGAGATGATCTCGATCGGCACCAGCAGCAGCAACAGCACGAACGGCACGCCCTTCGGCACGAAGAGCGACAGGAAATGCAGGCCGTGCCGGGCGAAGCCGATGATGGTCACGCCGACGAACACGAAGGCCGCCATGGCGAAGGTGACGACGATATGGCTGGTCGGCGTGAACGAGTAGGGCACCATGCCCAGCACGTTGCAGAACAGGATGAAGATGAAGAGCGTCAGGATGAACGGGAAGTACTTCTTGCCACCGTCACCGACATTGTCGCGCACCATGCCGGCGATGAACTCGTAGCCAACCTCGGCGACCGACTGCAGGCGGCCCGGCACCAGCGCCCGCTGGCGCATGCCCCACACGAACACCGCCGTCGCCAGAATCACGGCGATGATCATCCAGGTCGCTGAATTCGTGAACGAGGCATCGATGCCGAAGAGGTTCAAGTGGAGCAGTTTCTTGATCTCGAACTGCTCCATCGGGCTGTGCATTTAGATCCCCACTTCCATCTACGCCTACACGCCGCTTCAGGGCAGTCGCGGGCCTCCGCCGTTGCCCCCGGCTGCGTCCTTCGAGTACTGCCGGATGGCGCGCCAGGCATTGTTGACGCCGGCGGCGAAGCCCACCACGAGACCCGTCACCAGCGCGTACGGCGCCCAACCCAACCAGCGGTCGAGCCAATAGCCGAGGAAGCCCCCGACCAAAAGGCCCGCGATCATATCGACCATCACACGATAGGCAACGCCAGTCTGCCGGTGCGACATTCCGCTGCTCTGCCGCGGCTTCTCGACCGTACCCCGCGCCGCCTTCAGCCGCCGGTCGATGTCCTCGACCCGCCGCCGATCGCCGTCGGGATCGGGTTCCCGGCCAGCGTCTCGCGCCGGCTCTCTATTGGGTGGGGTAGGCTCTGTCAAGAAACCGATTTCCTTTATGTGGCAGGTAATTAGCGGGTCAACGTCGCCCTCCCCAGCGAAGCTGGGGAGGTGTCGCCGTCTGAAGGCTTTTGGCCGCTCTGCGGCCAAAATGCCCAGGCGACGGAGGGGTCATGAGCCATGGGAGAGGGTTGAGCCTGAGGCTCATGACCCCGTCGCGTATGACGCGACACCTCCCCGGCGGAGCCGGGGAGGTGCATGAACAGCCTACCCCTTCAGCACCGTGAATGTCGCATCGCCATCGCGTTCGACCTGCGGGACGAGGTCGACCTCCCAGTCGAGGTATTGTCGCATGGCGGCCTCGACATTCTCCTGGTTGTCGTAGGGCCGGTACCAGACGTCGGTCGGCGGATCCGCCATCCTGGCGTGGCCGGTCTCGATCGGCAGGCCGGCGTTGCGCCACGCCTTCATGCCGCCGTCGAGGATCGCTACCGGCAGGCCGCCGGCGACCGCCTCGACCTCCGAGGCGGCGAAGGCTGCGAACTCGCCGTCGGGCGAGACGAGGACGATCCGCGTCACGCCCGGCTGCCTCGCCAGCATGGCGGGCACGGTCCGGCCCAGATTGGCGCGCACGGCGAACCAGGCGCCGGGGACGTGGCCGTCGCGGTAGCGCAGGCTGGTGTCGAGGTCGATCACCAGGGTCGAGGCCAGCGCCCCGTTCAGCGCCGCCGCGGACACGGTGGCGGGCGTCGGTAGCCTGAAGCCCGCCGGGAAGCGCGGCTCGGGCTCGGTCGTGAGCTCGCCGGCCGCCGGCTCGTGCTCGAGGATGTAGGTCTCGGCCCAGCCCATCTGCAGCAGCCAGTGCGCCGTCAACGTCGCGCGCACGCCGTCATTGTCGTGCAGCACGATGGTGGCGTTGCGTGCGCCGACGTACTGGTCGGTCGCCTGCACGAGCTGGCCGCCGGCGGCATGGCGGAAGCCTTTCAGGTGACCCTGGGCGTATTCTGCCGGGTCGCGGACGTCGAGCCGATGGAGCGGGCCGCTGCGCGCCCCGAGCTTCGCCAGGCCCGCCCTGTCGATCTTCCTGATCTTCATGCGCTCGGCCAGCGACGCGGCGGCGCCCCGGGCGAACTTCGCGGCCTCCGGCCCCTGCGGGCCGAAGCTCCTGGTTTCGCCGCGCGCCACCTGCAGGCCGGCGAGGTGCCAGCCCATGGTGCCGTTCTTGAGCGCGATCACCTTGTTGGGCAGGCCGGCGTTGATCAGCGACTGCGCGCCGATGATCGAGCGCGTGCGGCCGGCGCAGTTCACCACCACCAGAGTCTCGGGGTTGGGCGCCAGGTCCTTGACGCGATAGACCAGCTCGGCGCCGGGGCAGTCGATGCCGCCCGGGATCGACATGGTGTTGAACTCCGGCATCGGCCGCGAATCGAGGATCACCAGGTCGGTCTTCGCATCGACCAGCTTCTGCAGGTCGGCGGCATCGATGCGCGGCGTGTCGTTCTCGTGCTCGACCACCTCGCCGAACGCCTTGCTGGGCACGTTGACGCCGGTGAAGACCTCGTAGCCCGCGTCGCGCCAGGCCTTGAGCCCACCCTTCATCACCGCGATGTCGGTGTAGCCCATCTGCGACAGCTTCGCGGCGGCGCGGTTGGCGCGGCCGGCCCATTGCGGATCGACGCTGTCCTCGCCGCCGTCCATCAGCACGATGCGCGTGCCCGGATCGGGCAGCAGCGCGAGCGCGCGCGGCTCGAGGCGCGACAGCGGCAAGGGCGTCGCGAACAGCGGATGGCCCTCCTGCGAGAACTGGCCCTCCTCGCGCACGTCGAAGAAGGCGAAGACCTCGCCCGACTTGAGCATCGCCTTGACCTGCTGCGCCGTCACCAGCGGCGTCAGGATCTTGGCCTTGGCCATGAATCGCCTGGCCGTGCCGCTCGCCATGTCGACCGAGACGCGGTCGGGCAGGTGCTCGAGGCTCAGCCCGTAGAAATGCAGGTGCAGCGCGTCGCCGGTCCCGGCCGGCGTCTCGATGTGATGGAAATCGTCGGGCAGGTAGCTGATGACGTCGCCGCGCCTGAGAGTCTTCTCCTTGGCCGGCGCCTCGCGCAGCTCGACCACGCCCTCCTCGGCGCCATTGTCGAGGCGCTCGTAGACGACGTTGCGCTCGGCGCCGTGCACGCCGGCGATGATCGCCCAGGTCGTATGGTTGTGCGGCGGCACCTTCTTGCCGGCGCCGCCCGCCGAGGCATAGAGCGCGAAGCGATGGTCGGGGTCCTCGCTCAGGCGATAGATGCCGCCATCGGGCCCAAGCGGGAACTCGGCCTGAGGGAACAGCTCGGCGCGCGACGCCAGCGCGGCCAGAAGGCCGCCGATCTTGTCCAGGGTGGCGTAACTCACGCCCTCCGTCTCGATCTTGCGCGCTCGATCGACCAGCTGCCGCACCGCCGCGGCGCGCTCCTGCTGCAGGTTCATTGGTTCCTCCGTTCGCCCCCTGGACACGTGAATCCAATGATCCAGCGCTTGTCGTTCGACGGCAAGTCGAACTACGGTGAAGCATGAAGCATATCGTTCCGGCCGTCCTGCTGGGAGCGGCGACGTTGATGGCTGCCTCGGCCCTGATTTGGCCTGCGGGAGCGCAGACCTCGACAAAGCCGCCGTCCAAGCCCGCCGCCGCCGCCAAGCCGGCGGCCGCAACGAGTTCCGCCCGGCCTCGGGCAGCCCGCCCTCCGGCTCAGGGGCGCGCCCATCCCACGATCGCTCCGCGCCGCCCTGTGTTCGTGCCGCCGCCGCCGGTGATCGAGCTCGACGAGGTCGCCGTCGTCGCCGACCTGCCGACCGTGCTCGATGCCGACTCGCGCGAGCGCTACCGCCGCATCTTCCAGGCGCAGGCCGCCGGGCAGTACGGCCAGGCCGACGCCGAGATCGCCGGCCTCAAGGACAAGGTGCTGATGGGTTATGTCGGCGCCCAACGCCTGCTCGGCCAGGGCTACGCCGCGACCTACGAGGAGTGCGCGGCCTGGCTCCAGCAGTACAACGACCATCCCGATGCACCGGCCGTCTACAAGCTCGCCCTGGCGCGCGGCCGCGGCGCCGGGGACCTGACGCCGTCGAGCTTCGTCGCCCAGCCGACGCTCTCGCCGACCTTCGCCGCGGCGCGCACGGTGAACGGCGCCGACGGCGGCCGCGCCGCCCAGCTGCGCGGCCGGCTGCAGCACATGGTCGACAGCGGCGGCTTCAATGCCGGCTTCGCCCTGCTCGACCAGAGATCGACGGCCGACGCGCTGGGACCGCAGGAGGTCGAGCTGTGGCGCGGCCGCATCCGCACGCGCGCGCTCGAGGCCGATCCCCAGCGCGGCGTGCAGGTGCCGATCGACTACGCCACGCCGCCCGATGCCAACTGGACCGCCGGCCTGTCTGGCTTCACCCGCGGCGACATGAGCGAGGCGGTGCGCCGCTTCGAGGCGGTGGCCGATGCGGCGCCCGACCAGGCCTCGTCGTGGACGCTCGCCGCCGGGTCGTTCTGGGCGGCGCGCGCCAACCTGCTCGCCGGCAACCCGCAGAAGTTCGCGCCCTATCTCCGGCGCGCGGCGCTGCATCGCACGACCTTCCATGGGCTGGTGGCGGCCAAGACGCTCGGCATGCGCATCGAGCCCGACTGGAACGTGCCGCCGCTCGACCGCCGCAAGGCCGACATGCTGGTAAACGATCGCGCCGGCCGGCGGGCGATGGCGCTGATGCAGCTCGGCGCGGCGACCGCCGCGGAGCGCGAGCTGTACGCCGCCGCGATCGACGCCGATCCGCGCTTCATCGAGGCGGTGTTCGCCGTGGCGCAGAAGGCCTCGATGCCCGGCCTGTCGGCGCGCGTCGGCAACGCCAACTGGGACCAGCGCCACAACATCAAGGGCTGGGACGGGGCGATGTTCCCGACGCCGCCATGGCAGCCGACCGGCGGCTACTCGATCGACCGCGCCCTGGTGTGGGGCTTCATGCGCCAGGAATCGGCCTACAACCCCAAGGCGCGGTCCTATGTCGGTGCCATGGGCCTGATGCAGCTGATGCCGGCGACCGCCCGGCAGGTGAGCACGCGCTACGCGCCCGAGCTCGCCGGCTCGAACTTCTGGGATCCCTCGACCAACGTGGCGCTCGGGCAGTCCTACATCGGCGTGCTGCTGGGCGAGGTCGACAACAACCTGGTGCGTACCGCGGCGAGCTACAATGGCGGCATCGGCAACGTCTATCGCTGGGACGCCTCGCTCAACGCCTCGCAGGATCCGATGCTCTACATCGCCTCGATCCCGCTCCACGAGACCCGCGACTTCGTGCAGCGCGTGCTGACCAACTACTGGCTGTACCAGATCCGCCTCGGCCAGCCGACGCCGTCGCTCGACCAGATCGCCGCCCACGAATGGCCGCGCTACACGCCGCAGGATAGGGGACGCTGAGAGATCACCGCCACGGGATCGCGAGATAGGCCTTGAGCCGCTCGCCGCGCGCCGGCAGCGCGGGTGGCCGCTCGATCGGCACGTAGCTGCCGAACAGCCGGTCCCACCAGTCGACGAGGATGCCGAAATTCCCCTCGATGGCGCCGGCGTCGTGATGGAGGCGGTGGACGGGGCGCTTCATCCAGAACACGAGGTCGGGATTGGCGTGCTGTAGCTGGTGGGCGTAGGAGGCGAGCAGGGTGTAGGCGAGCGCACCCAGCATCCAGCCGAAGCCGGTTGCCGGCGACACGAGAAAGCCGATCCAGCTCAGCGCCGCAGCGCCCATTCCGTAATCGATGACGTCGCGCAGGAAGGTGCGGGGATCGTTGCTGGCGTGGTGCCAGCGATGGCCCTCGGGGTAGAGCAGGCCCCAATGCATCGCGCGATGGACGAAGTATTCGGCGAACGTGCCGAGTGTGATCGCGGCAAGTGCCGCGCCGACCAAAGCCACTGTGCCATCGAGCATGGGCGCCATCCTGCGTCGGGGGGCGGCTGCAGCATCCTCGACACTTGTCGATCACCCCACCGTCGAGGTGGGGAACCCGGATGAGCCGGTCAAGGCCGTCGATGCCCAACTTCTCTGCGGGGCATCGGCGAGGCCGGGCGTCGCCGCAGGGTATTCACAGCTCATGCTTTGGTCCGTCATCCCGAGCGAAGACACCCGATCAGGCGCTGCTTGCAGCGCCATTGGCGGCGCAGTCGAGGGACCTTTCTTGCCGACGTCGCGACAAGAAAGGTCCCTCCGCTACGCCTCGCTGCGCTCGGCTCCGGTCAGGATGACGGTGTTCTTTGTCATGCCAACGCCGCGCGGCCGCCTGGAGGTTTCGTTGACCAGCCGTTTGAAGTGACCATATCATGTGGTCACAGTGGAGCGTCATGCGTCATGGAAAGGAAAATCAACGCCGCAGCCTTCAAGGCGCGGTGCCTCGCCCTGATCGACGAAGTAGCCGAAAGCGGAGAACCGATCACTGTCACCAAGCGCGGCAAGGCGAAGGTGCAGATCGTTGCCGTGCGCGAACGACCCAAGACTCTGCTCGGCGCGACCAAGGGGACGTTCAAGATTCTAGGCGACATCGTAGGTCCACTCGACGAGGACTACGACGAGGATCGCGAATGGCGCAACATCACCGGGCAGTTCGATGACCCTCCTGCTCGATACGCACACGATCGTGTGGCTGACCGAGGACCTCCCCGACCTCGGAAACAGGGCAAAGCGCAGCTGCGACGCAGCCCTCGAGTCAAGTGATCTCGCGGTATCGACCATCGTCTTTTTCGAGCTCGGCCAGTTGGTGAGGCGTCGGCGTATCGCTAGCCCCGAGAGCGTATCAGGATGGCGCGCGAGGTTGATGGCCCTCGATGTCCAGGAAGTGCCCGTGTCGGCTGAAATTGCCGTGCGTGCCGCGGAACTCGACGAGCTGCATGGCGATCCGATCGATCGGATCATCGTTGCGACGGCCATCATCAAGGGAGCACTACTGTTGACGGCCGATCGACGGATACTCGATTGGCCGGGCAGCATGCGCCGCCAGGATGCGCGGCGCTGAGGAGAAGGTGAACGTGCTACCGCTTGCCGGGGTGAAGGTCGTCGAGTTCTGTCAGGTGGCGGCAGGGCCGTTCTGCGGCCTGCTGCTGGCCGACATGGGCGCCGAGGTGATCAAGATCGAGCCGCCCGAGGGCGACATGCTGCGCCAGTGGCCGCCGATCCGCGACGGCTTCAGCGAGAATTTCGCCTCGCTCAACCGCAACAAGCGCTCGGTGGCGCTCGATCTCAAGGACCCGGTGCACAAGGCGGCGGCGCGCCGGCTGGTGCTGTCGGCCGACGTGCTGGTGGAGAACAACCGGCCGGGCGTGATGGACCGGCTGGGGCTGGGCTGGGAGTCGTTCCGCGCCGAGAAGCCCGGCCTGGTCTATTGCTCGATCTCGGCCTTCGGCCAGACCGGGCCGCGCTCGGGCGAGGGTGGCTTCGACGTCACCGTGCAGGCGATGAGCGGCATCATGAGCGTGACCGGCGAGCCCGGCGGCGCGCCGGTGAAGTGCGGCGTGCCGGTGTCGGATTTCAGCGCCGGCTTGTACGGCGCCTTCTCGATCGTCTCGCTGCTGCGCCGCGTCGCCGGCGGCGGCGAGGGCGGACATATCGACGTCTCGATGCTGGGCGCCAGCCTCGGCATCGCCGCCCTGCAGACCAGCGAGTTCTTCGGCAACGGCCGCGATCCGGTGAAGCTCGGCTCGGCCCATCCGCGCAACGCGCCGTACCAGGCGTTTCGCGCGAGCGACGGTCATTTCGTCATTGCCGCCGGCAACAACAAGCTGTGGGGGGCGGTGACCCGGGTGGTCGGCCGACCCGACCTGCAGGCCGACCCGCGCTTCGCCACGACCCTGTCGCGCGCCCAGAACCAGGTCGTGCTAAAGGACATCCTCGAGGCCGAGTTTGCCCGCCACGGCGTCGATCACTGGCTCACAGCTTTCGCGAAGGCGGGAGTGCCGCAGGGCCGAATCAACAGCTATAGTGAGATCCTCGCCGACCCGCAGGTAGAGCACATGGGCTGGATCGAGGAGATGGAATTGCCGTCAGGCGTCAGGAGCCGGACTTTCGGCACGCCGGTGCGGATCGCCGGCACCGATCTCGCCAAGCGGCGCGAGCCGCCGGCGCTCGGCGCCGACACCGAGGCGGTGTTCGGCTCGCTCGTCGGGCGCAAGGCGGCCGAATGACGATCGAGCGCCTGCGTCGCTTCATCGGCGACATGACCTCGCTCGTCGGCGGCGCCTGGCAGGACCGCGACGAAGGCGCGATCGTCGATGTCGGCGCCAAGTTGCTGGGCGCCCTGGTGAGTCAGGATGACTGGCTGCCCGACTCGGTCTCGCGCGTTCCCGCGCACGGCTACGCGCAGAACCTCCTGTGGTGCGATCCCTTCGAGCGCTTCTGCGTCGTCAGCTTCGTGTGGGGGCCGGGGGCCGCCACGCCGGTGCACGATCATCAGATGTGGGGCCTGGTCGGCATGCTGCGCGGCTCGGAGACCTCGCTGCGCTTCGTGCCCGATCCGGCGACCGGCGCGCTCGCGCCAGGTGTCTTGACCAAGCTCGCGCCGGGCGACGTCGAGGTGCTGCGCCCGGCCGACGGCGACATCCATCAGGTCACCAACGCGCTGAAGGACCAGGGCTCGATCAGCATCCACGTCTACGGCGGCAACATCGGCGCCGTGCGCCGCCACACCTTCGAGGTGCCGTCGGGCCAGCCCAAGCTGTTCGTCTCGGGTTACACCAACCGTGAGGTTCCGAACTTGTGGGACCGATCGGCGGAGGTGCGCGCGGCCGGCTGAGCCGGGACATGCGCCTGTCCCGGCCGCATTGATCTGGGTCAAAGCGAGGCCGTGACGCGGCTGTTCTTCTTGCTCATGGGTGATCCTTTCCTTTTTCGTTGCCCGAACACTGGTCTGCGGGTCCAGGCAACGGACAACGGCGAGGAGCCCGTCAGCCGGGAGGGTCCCCGCTACCTCGCTGTCGAGTGCCTGGCGTGCCGCGGGTTCCATTTCGTCGACCCCGCCAGCGGCGAGCTGATGTCGGAGAGAAAGAAGTGAGGTCGGCGCCGGAGAGACGTCGCCTTGCCTGGTGGTCGATGAGGGGAGCGCATCGCAGGACGGGCCGCTCCTCAGGGTGAGGTCTTCGGTAAAGCTGGGCCCATGGGCGGCCGGCTCGGGTGTGCGCGCCGGGCAATTGTGCGGCGAGAATCGGCGCGTGTAGGATCACGGCGACGATCGGCCCGAGCCTGGGAATCCGTGATGGCCCGCACTCCGCTGCTGAGCATGCTGCTGACCCTGTCGCGGGAGAGGGCGGCGGCTGACCGCGCGCAGCGTGCTGCGCTTCGGCCGAGGTCGCCGGCGATCGGCCGGCGCGCGGTGCTGCGCGGTGCGTCAGGGCTCGCCCTCGCGTCGGCGCTGCCGCTCGCCGGGCTGGCCGCGACGGCAAAGGTCGCCGTCGTCGGTGCGGGGCTGGCCGGCCTGACGGCGGCGCGCGAGCTGCGCAAGGCGGGGCTCGCCCCCGAAATCTACGAAGGCAGCACGCGCATCGGCGGCCGCTGCTATTCGGCGCGCGGCATTTTCGGTGACGGCCAGGTCGCCGAGCATGGCGGCGAGTTCATCGACAGCGAGCACAAGGAGGTCCGCGCGCTGGCCGGCGAGCTCGGCCTGACGCTCGACGACGTGCTGAAGGCGACGCCGCGCGACACCCGCTCGATGTTCGTCCTCGACGGCAGGCCCTACGACCTCGCCGCCGCTTCGCGCGCATGGGAGCCGCTCTATCGCGAGGTCAAGGCGCAGGACGCCGCGATCGGCGAGTTCGGCTACCGCGGCGCCGGCGCGGCGGCGCGCCGCTACGACGCCATGACCATCGCCCAGTGGATCGACGCCCACGTCCAGGGCGGCCGGGCCGGCCAGTTCGGCCAGCTGATCGAGACCGCCTTCACCGAGGAGAACGGCGCCGATGCCGATCGGCAGAGCGCCCTCAACCTCATTCCGGTGCTGGCCGGCAACCCGCGCCGCCAGTTCGATCTCTACAATGCCGAAAGCGACCAGCGCTTCCACGTCCGCGGCGGCAACGACCAGATCCCGCGGCTGCTGGCCAGGTCGCTCGGCGACGACGTGCGCACGTCGCGGGCGCTGGTCGCGGTCACGGCGCTGCCCGACGGCAAGGTTCGCCTGAGCTTCCGGGGAGACGACGGCGTGCGCGACGCCGTCTACGACCGCGTGATCCTGGCGCTGCCTTTCTCGGTGATGCGCGCCCGCGTGGACTGCCGGCGGGCCGGGTTCCGCCCGGAGAAGAACCAGGCGATCGCCACCTTGCCGATGGGCGTCTCGACCAAGTTCCAGCTTCAGTTCTCGCGCCGGCTCTGGCTGGAGGCCGGCTGCAACGGTGAGATGCGCGTGGCGTCCCCGACCTTCCAGACGACCTGGGAGGTCAGCCGCGGCCAGGCGGGCGAGCGGGGCATCCTCAATTTCTTCTCGGGCGGCACCCAGGCGATCAATGCCGGCAAGACCGATTCTGTCAGCCTGGCGTCCGCCGTCATGCGCGATCTGGCGCCGATCGTGCCGCGGCTGGACGAGGTCTGGACCGGATTGATGACCAAGGATGCCTGGCAGCACAATCCATGGTCGCTCGGCAGCTACGTCTACTATCCGCCGGGCTACCAGACGATGCTGCTCGGCGTCGAGGCCGAGCGCGAGGGCAACTGCTTCTTCGCCGGCGAGCACACGGCGGAGGAGGGCGGCTTCCTGAACTCGGGCGTCCAGACAGGCATCCGGGCGGCCGGCGAGGTCGTCGCCTCGCTGCGCTAGTTCAATGCTTGTGCGGGTGCGGATGGGTCGGGTCGACCCAGTAGACTTCCTCGGGCTTCTCGACCGGCGCGATGTCGATGTTGATGGCGACCGCCTCGTTGTCGGAGCGCACCAGCACGCATTCCAGCGGCTCGGTCTCCGAGGCGTTGATCTCCTGGTGCGGCACGTAGGGCGGCACGTAGATGAAATCGCCCGGCCCGGCCTCGGCGGTGAACTGGAGCTGGTCGCCCCAGCGCATGCGGGCGCGGCCCTTGACCACGTAGATGACGCTCTCGAGATGGCCGTGATGATGCGCGCCGGTCTTGGCGTGGGCGTGGATGGTGACGGTACCGGCCCACAGCTTCTGCGCGCCGACGCGGGCGAAGTTGATCGCCGCGGCGCGGTTCATGCCCGGAGTCTGGGCGGTGTTGGTGTCGAGCGAGCCTGCGGGAATGACCCGCACGCCATCGTGTTTCCAGTCGGTCATGCCCGTGCATCTAGCGTCGCTTCGGCCGAGCGACAAGGGCGGCGGCATAGCGAAGCAAAGCTCGCTCATCGCATCGGGAACGACAGAAGAATTTGCCGTCGGACATGCGACGAAGGAACTTTTTTGCGGCGTAGCCCCGACCGCGCGGCGGGCGGTATGATGGCGGCCATGAACCGGATCGACGACTCTCGTCCCTTCAAGCCCGTGAACATCGCCGTGCTGACGGTGTCGGACACGCGCACCCTCGAGACCGACAAGTCGGGCGACACGCTGGTCGAGCGCATTGCGCGCGACGGCCATGTGCTGGCCGATCGCGCCATCGTCACCGACGACGTTGCGGTGATCCAGGCGCAGGTGAGGAAGTGGATCGACGACCCGCGCGTCGAGGCGGTGATCACCACCGGGGGCACCGGCGTCACCGGGCGCGACGTCACGCCGGAGGCGCTCGAGGCGCTGTTCGAGAAGCGCATCGACGGCTTCGGCGAGGTGTTCCGCTGGATCAGCTTCCAGAAGATCGGCACCTCGACCATGCAGTCGCGCGCCACCGCCGGCGTCGCCAACGCTACCTACATCTTCGCGCTGCCCGGCTCGACCGGCGCCTGCCGAGACGGCTGGGACGACATCCTGCGCCAGCAGCTCGACATCCGTTTCCGGCCCTGCAATTTCGCCGAGCTGATGCCGCGCCTCAACGAAGGGCGCCCGCCGCGGAGCGGCTGAAGGGTGAGGATCGCGGAGCGGTTGAAGGGTGAGGATCGCGGAGCGGCTGAGCGATGATCTCCGGCGGAGCGGCTGAAGCATGAGCGTGCGCGGAGCGGTCGGGCGATGATAGCGGGGAGCGGTGCAACGATGTCGACGCGGCGCGGCCTGGCAATGACACGCGCAGCGGCTGGCCGGTGATCGAGGCCCTGCTGGCCGCGCTGCGTGAGCAGCCGGCCCATGCCGCCCTGACGGAACGCGATCTCGTGCGGCTGCCGGCGATCGGCACCGCGCATGGTCACGTGCGCTTGCCGAAGGGGCTTCTGGCGCGCGTCGCCTACGCCCACGAAGGCGATGCCACGGCGGCGGCGCGCCTCGCGACCCAGGCCGCGGGGTTCCGCCACCTCGCGCCGGCGGGCCGCACGCCGCGTCTGCACGCGGTGATCGAGCCGCGCGCCGGCCTGCCGGGCGGTGCGCTGATCGTCGATCATGTCGAGGGTCGCGCGCCCGACCTGCCGGCCGAGCTGCCGGCGATTGCCGACACCCTGGCAGGCCTTCACGCCGTGCCGCCGCCCGCGCCCGGCTCGCCGATCCCGCGGCAGGAAAACCCATTCCTGGCCACGCTCGAGACCGTCGAGGGCGGCGCGGCGCGCTTCCTCGACAAGGCCATGCCCGATCCGGGCGGGCGCGCCGAGATCGTCGAGGAGCTGCACGCGATGCGCGTCCTGGCGGCCGGAGTCGGCCAGCGTGCGCAGCCGCTCGCGATGGCGCTGGCCGATACCCATCCCGGCAATTTCATCGTCGATCGCGGCGGCATCGCCTGGTTCGTCGACCTCGAGAAGGTCCATGTCGGCTCGCCGGCGATCGATCTCGCGCACGCCACCCTGCCGACCTCGACCTTGTGGGATCCCAATGTCGGGAAGATCCTGACGCGACGCGAGGTCGAGGATTTCTACGCGGCCTACCTCGCGAAGGTCGGCGAGGCGCAAGCCGCTTCGCTCGGGCCCTGGCTGCTGCCGATGCGCCGGCTCACGTGGCTGCGCACCATGCTGTTCATGGCGCGCTGGCGGGTCCAGACGCGCAGCCCGCGCGACCCCTCCGATCCCGCGCAATGGAGCGACGCCGGGCTCGATCCTGCCATGAAGGCGCACATCGATGCTCGCATCGACGACGCCTTCCGGGGGGAGACCATCCGCGGCATCCGGGCCGAGTGGATCGAGGCTTGACGAGTTCCTCTTTTGTTCTCATCCTTCATCGATGAGGCCGACAGTACCGCCCGACTATCCAGACGACCCGATCCCCGAGCCGATGCATCGCGGCCGCGGCGCGCTGTCGAACGAGTCGAGCCGCTACGACGGCGAGAAGCGCATCCGCACGACCGACGGCTGGGAGGTCGGCACCCCGGCTGACGCCGCGGACGACGATGAGCTGCCGCCCTTGCGGACCACGCTGACGCGCGACGCCACGCGCACCATCCTGGCGCGCAACGCGTCGCCCGACATCCCGTTCGATCGCTCGATCAATCCCTATCGCGGCTGCGAGCACGGCTGCATCTACTGCTTCGCGCGGCCGACCCACGCCTATCTCGGCCTGTCGCCCGGGCTCGATTTCGAGACCAGGATCCTGTTCAAGCCGGATGCCGCGGCGCTGCTGACCGCGGAGCTGGCCTCGCCGAAATACCGGCCCGACGTGATCGCCATGGGCACCAACACCGATCCCTACCAGCCGGTCGAGCGCGAGCTGAAGATCACGCGCCAGATCCTGCGGGTGCTGAGCGACTTCAACAATCCGGTCGGCATCGTCACCAAGAACCACATGGTGACGCGCGACATCGACATCCTGGGCGACATGGCGAAGCGCAGCCTCGCCGAGGTGTTCGTGTCGGTGACGACGCTCGACAAGGACCTGGCGCGCACCATGGAGCCGCGCGCCTCGGCGCCGCATCGAAGGCTCGAGGCGATCCGCGCCCTCGCCGCCGCCGGCGTGCCGGTCGGCGTCATGACCTCGCCGATGATCCCCGGCCTCAACGATCACGAGATGGAAGCGATCCTCGAAGCGGCGTCGGATGCCGGCGCGACGCGGGCCGGCTTCATCGTCCTGAGGCTGCCGCTCGAGATCAAGGCGCTGTTCGAGGAGTGGCTGCGACAGCACAGGCCCGATCGCGCCGAGCGCGTGCTGTCGCTGATCCGCCAGATCCGGGGCGGTGCGCTCTACCAGGCCGAGTTCGGCAAGCGCATGCGCGGCGAGGGGCCGATCGCCGACCTGCTGGCCTCGCGCTTCGCCGTCGCCGTCAAGCGCCTCGGCCTCAACCGGCAGCGCTACCGGCTCGACACTGCCCGCTTCCGGGTTCCCGACGCGGCGCGCACGGCGCTGGTCGACGCCAGGCGCGACGCGCGCCAGCTGAAGCTCTTCTAGCGGCTGCTCTTCTCATGCGCCGGGAGCGCGCCACTTCGTGGCGCTCGGTTGAGAACTGTCAGAAAATCTCGTATATTTCTGACAGGAGAATGGCTATGCAGAGACTGACCGAACAGATTCTGGCGCATACCGAGGGCCTTCCCGAGGGCGCTCCGATCGCGGCTAAGAGCTTGCTCCACCTCGGCAATCGCGCCGCGGTGGACCAAGCATTGTCGCGACTGGCTGAACGTGGCCGACTGATGCGTGCCGGGCGCGGCGTCTATCTGCGCCCGGTTTCGAGTCGGTTTGGCGTTCGCGCCCCCTCCGTCGAGAAAGCCGTCGAAGCCCTCGCGCTCCAGCGGGGCGAAATCATCGTGTCGAACGGCGCCGCCGCCGCCAACGCGCTCGGACTCACAACCCAGGTGCCGGTCCGGTCGGTCTATCTGACATCGGGCCGTAGCCGGACGATGAATTTGGGCCAGCAAGTCGTCGAACTGCGGCATGCGCCACGCTGGCAATTGGCGTTGGCCGATCGGCCCGCCGGACAGGCGGTGCGCGCGCTGGCCTGGTTGGGGCCGGAGAAGGCGGAAGCGGCCTTGAAGACGTTGCAGCGCAAGTTGCCGTCTTCCACATTCGGCGAACTCGTCGCGGCCGCGCCCCAGCTCCCGAGCTGGCTCGCTAGGACAGTGGGCAAGGTCGCGCATGGCTGAAGCCTTCCTCACATTGTCGGCGGGCGATCGGCGCGAGGCCTTGGCTGTCGCTGCCGATCGATCCGGCCGGCCGCTCCATCTGCTGGAAAAGGATGTGTGGGTCGTTTGGACCCTCGCGACGATGTTCGGGTCCGATCTTGGCGAGCATCTCGTGTTCAAGGGCGGCACGTCCTTGTCTAAAGCCTATCGCGTCATCCGGCGCTTTTCCGAGGATGTGGATCTCACCTACGACATTCGCGCCATCGCCCCTGACCTTGTGGGCGAGAACGGCGAGGCCCTGCCGAAAAACCGGAGCGAGGAGAAACGGTGGTCGAAGGCCGTCCGGCACCGCCTGCCTGAGTGGGTCGCCGGAACGGTCCAGCCGCTTCTTGCCGGTGCAATCAATGCGCAATCGCTGCCCGCGACGCTCAGGGTCGAAGGCGACAAGCTGTTCGTCGATTGTGAAGCGACCTCTGCGGGACCAGGCTATGTGGCTCCGAGCGTGATGCTGGAGTTCGGCGCCCGCTCGACGGGAGAGCCGGCCAGCCCGCGCGACGTCGTGTGCGACGCGTCCGGACTGATCGATGGCGTCGAGTTTCCAACCGCGCGCCCGCGGGTGATGCATGCCGAGCGGACGTTCTGGGAGAAGGCGACGGCGATGCACGTCTTCTGCCTGCAGGAGCGGCTGCGTGGCGAGCGTTTCGCCCGCCACTGGCACGATGTTGTTCGACTGAATGATGCGGGGATCGCCACCGCCGCATTGGCCGACCGCGGCCTCGCCAACGCCGTTGCCCGCCATAAGAGCATGTTCTTCGCGGAGAAGGCTGCCGATGGCGAGGCCATTGACTACGAAGCCGCCGTCGGCGGGAAGTTGCAACTCGCGCCGAGTGGTGAGGCGCGCACGGCATTGGCCACGGACTATGCGCGCATGGTCGAAGACGGGCTGCTGCTCGAAGATGCCGAACCGTTCGAGGCGTTGATCGAACGATGTGCAGACATAGCAGAGCGGGCAAACCGCGCGGCAAAGGGGTGATATTGGGGAGTCCGTGCGGGTGTGACGAGCAGGCCTTCCGCCAGATGCTGGGCGCCGAGGTGCCGTGGATCGAATGGCCGCTCTCCCCGAGCAAAGTGCCCGACACGCCGGTGATCCTCGATCTGCTCGAGTTCTGCACCAGCGCCGTGGGTGAGCCGATTCAAGGCGCTTATCAACCGATACCGACATTCGTTGATCGGGCCGGCCCGGTTCCTCGATTTCCTTGGCTTCGTCGCGGCGCGCGGCCATGATCCGTCGTCGCATGACGGAGGGGGACGGCATGGCCAACAATCCTCAGGTGCTGATCGCCGGCGCAGGCCCGGTCGGCATGACGTTGGCGAACGAGTTGGCCCGGCGCGGCATCGGCGTGCGCATCGTCGACAAGGCGCCGGCGCGCACCGACAAGTCCAAGGCCCTCGTGCTGTGGAGCCGCACGCTCGAGCTGCTCGACGACGCAGGTTACGTGAATGGGTTCCTGTCGGCCGGCATGCGGGCGCACGGCGCCACCATCTCCACGGGCCGCGAGGTCGTGGCCCGTGTCGCGTTCGACTCGATCGACAGCCGCTATCCCTTCGCCCTGATGATCCCGCAGAACGAGACCGAGCGCGTTCTCGACGAGCACCTGGTCGCCCGCGGCGTCACGGTCGAGCGCCCCGTCGAGCTGGCGAGCTTCAGGGACACCGGCAGCGGCATCGAGGCAACGCTGAACAAGGCGGGTGGCGAGACGGAGACGGTGTCGGCCGACTGGCTGGTCGGTTGCGACGGCGCGCATTCGGCGGTGCGGCACGGGCTGGGTCTCGCCTTCGAGGGCTCGACCCTGCAGAGCGACTGGGCGCTGGCCGACGGCTTCATCGCCGGGCTGGAGCCCAAGGACAGGATTCACATATTCTGGCACCGAGACGGCATCCTCGCTTTCTTTCCCATCGTCGGCGATCGCTGGCGCGTCATTTGCGATCTCGGTGCGGCCGAGGGCGAGGGCCATCGCGCCGATCCGACGCTGGAGGAGATCCAGGTGCTGCTCGGCCGTCGCAGCGGGCGGGATCTCGTCATGACCAATCCCTACTGGCTCGCCTGCTTCCGCATCAACGAGCGCAAGGTGAAGGACTATCGCAAGGGCCGTGTCTTCCTCGCCGGCGACGCCGCCCACATTCACAGCCCGGCGGGCGGCCAGGGCATGAACACCGGCATGCAGGATGCCTTCAATCTCGCCTGGAAGCTCGCGCTGGTGATCCAGGGCAGTGCGAGGCCCGCCCTCCTCGACAGCTACTCGCCGGAGCGCAGCGCCGTCGGCGACCGCGTGCTGCGCAATGCCGGCCGGCTGACCGAGGCGGCGATCGTGCGCAACCCGATCGCCCAGGGCCTGCGCAACGCGATCGTGCGCTTCGCCACGGGCTTTCCGCTGATCCAGCACAAGATCGCCGACCAGCTCACGGAGATGGATATCGGCTATCCCGACAGCCCGCTGACATTCACCGACGGCATCGGCGGGAGTGGACCGGAGCCGGGCGAGCGCTGGCCGCACCCGGTGCCGGAGGGTCCGCACGGCGCGCGCTTCACCGCCATCGGACCGGACGCTGCCGTCGCCGCGCTGGCGCAGAGTTTCCCGCGCCTCGTGGTGGCCCAGCCAGCCTCTGAGATGACCCTGCGCCTGATCCGCCCCGACGGCTATGTCTGCTTCGCCGATGCCCACGCCGACCGGGCGCTGGCGGAGAAGTATCTGGCGGGGATTGCCGCCTGACCGACCTGCCTGGGGCGCTCGTTTGCCGCTGAGCTCGGGCGGACCTGCAGGATTCCTTCAGCATCGGTCGTCGATGCGTACGATCCAGGGTGGGAGATATCGACCATGAGCAACGTGGGAATCGTCGGGCTCGGGCCGATGGGTATGGCGGTCGCGCGTGCTCTCCTGCGCGCCGGCTTCGCCGTCCATGCCCACGATCCGCGGCCATCGGTCACGCAGGTCTTCGTCGCTGCCGGCGGCAGGGCCGCCGCCGATCCGGCGGCGTTGGCAGCGGTGGTCGATATTCTAGTCCTCGTGTTGGCCAATGTGGCAGAGGTGGAGCTCGTTCTATTCGGCCCGAATGGGGCTGCGGTCGCGCTGTCCGAGGGAGCCGTTGTCGTCGTCAGCGCTGCGGTCCCGCCCGACTACCCCGAGACCGTGAGCAGGCGTTTGGCAGGGCGCGGCATTTTGATGCTCGACGCGCCGATGTCCGGCGGCGGACTGGCAGCCGGGAAGGGAGTGCTGTCCATCATGGCCTCGGGTCCGCCGGCGGCCTTCGACAAGGCGGCGGGTGTGCTGGACGCCATCGCCGAGAAAGTCTTCCGTCTCGGCGACCGGCCAGGGCAGGGATCGCGACTAAAGATGATCAACCAGCTGCTCATCGGCATTCACGTTGCCGCCGCGGCCGAGGCTATGGCGCTCGGCGTCCGGATCGGCTGCGATCCGCGCGTGGTCTACGAGGCGATCAGGCACAGCGCCGGCAGCTCCGTAATGTTCGAGAGCCGCGTGCCCCACGTTCTTGCCGACGATTACACGGCGCCCTTTCCGGTCGACACCATGGTCAGGGACCTGGGCACGGCACTGGACGACGCGCGCCGCCACGGCATACCACTGCCATTGACCGACGCCGCTCACCAGCAGTTCGCTGCTGCCTCCACGGCCGGCTACGGCGGCGCCGAGGACATCGCAGTCATCAAGCTGTTCGAGGTTCCAGTGAAGAGCGCGGTAACGTGAACCCCGACATGGCGAATGCCGATCTCACCATCGATCAGGCTCTTCGGCGCGCGATCGAGTGCCACAAGGCGGGGAACCTGGCGGAGGCCGAGCGTCTGTACCGGGCCATCCTGCAGGCTCAGCCATCGCACGCCTTCGCCAACCACAATCTCGCCTGCCTCGCCGTCGGCCTTGGAAAGGTCGCCGAGGCGCTGCCCTACTTCGAGGCGGCCTTGCGCGCGGCGCCGCAGCAGGAGGCGACCTGGCTGAGCTATGTCGCCGCCCTCGCCGGTTGCGGCCGACTGGCGGACGCCAGGCGCGCGCTTGTCCAGGCGAGGGCATCGGGCGCGGCAGCCGCGCCCCTGGAGGCGCTCGAGGCGCGGTTTCCCCGCGAGCCCTCGGCGGCCGAGATCGGCACGCTCAAGCGCGCCTTCGAGGCACGATCGTTCGCCGACCTCGAGCGTGCCGCCGTCCCGCTCACGGAGGCGTATCCGCAATCGGCGCTCGCGTGGAAGGCGTTGGGGCTCGCGCTCGTGGCGACGGGGCGCTCGCAAGAGGCCCTGCCGGTCCTCGCCCGGTCGCTCGCCTTGAAGGATGACGATCCCGAGGTGCACATCTATCGGGGCGATGCCTGCCGCAATCTCGGTCAGCCGGCGCAGGCCGAGGCGAGCTACCGGCGCGCGATCGAGCTTCGGCCGTCCGCCGGAACCCATCTCGAGCTGGGCAAGCTTCTGCTCGCACAGGATCGCCTCGACGAGGCCGTGGGGCACTTCCGATGCGCGATCGCCGCCAGGCCTGCCTTCGCCGCTGCGACGCCTCGACAGGCTCGACGAGGCGGAAGGGTGCTTCCGCGAGGCCGTGACGCTCGATCCCGGCAGCACGACCTGCCACTACAATCTCGGCAATTTCCTGCGCGACGTCGACAGGCTCGTGGAATCGGAGGCGGCGTATCGGCGCGCCCTCGAGCTCGATCCGGCCAACCGGCTGGCGATGAACAACCTGTCCGAGACGTTGATGGAGCGCGGGCGCTTCGCCGAGGCGCTCGATCTGCTCCGGTCGGCGATCGAACGCCATCCCGACTACGCGACGGCGCGCTGGAACAAGAGCCTGGTCGATCTTCGCCTCGGCAACTTCGCCGAGGGGTGGCGGGGCTACGAGTGGCGCTGGCGCTACGAAGGCTTCCCGACCCCGCGGCGCGATCTGCCGCGGCCGCTGTGGCTCGGCGACGCGCCCGTCGACGGCAAGACCGTCGCCGTGCCCTGGGAGCAGGGGCTGGGCGACACGATCCAGTTCTGCCGCTACCTGCCCCTGCTGGAGGCGCGCGGCGCCAGGGTGCTGTTCGCGCCGCAGCGGCCGCTCCGCCGGCTGATGAAGAGCCTTCCCGGCAAGGTCGAGCTGGTCGACCTCGACGACCTTCTCGAGGGACGCGCGGCGTTCGATTGCCAGGTGCCGCTGATCAGCCTGCCGCTCGCCTTCGGGACGGCGGGCGACAGCATTCCGAACGCCGTTCCCTATCTCCGCGCCGAGCCCGAACGCGTGCAGCGCTGGCGCGACAGGATTGGCGGCCACGGCTTCAGGATCGGCATCTGCTGGCAGGGCAACACCGGCACCTTCGACCGTGGCCGCTCCTTCCCCGTCGCGAGCCTCGCCGGTATCGCCCGCCTGCCCGGCATCCGCCTGATCAACCTGCACAAGGGCGCGGGCCTCGGGCAGCTTGCGAGCCTGCCCGACGGCCTGCGCGTGGAGATGCCGGGCGACGATTTCGATGCCGGTCCCGACGCCTTCGTCGACACCGCGGCGGTGATGGCTCATTGCGATCTGGTGATCACGTCGGACACGGCGGTGGCGCATCTGGCCGGCGCCCTCGGTGTCAGGGCCTGGGTCGCGCTGAAGTTCGTCCCCGACTGGCGCTGGCAGGAACACCGGACGGACAGCCCCTGGTACCCGACCGTGCGGCTGTTCCGCCAAAGGTCGCGGGGAGAATGGCAACCCGTGTTCGCCGAGATCGAGGCCGAGCTCGCGCGCCTGCTCGAGGTGTGAGGCGATCCGAAAAGAGCGCCGCTTTGGCGGAGGTTACTCCGCCACCAGTGGCGTGCTCATAGGCGCCAATCTTACCGAAGACCTCACCCTGAGGAGCGGCCCGGAGGGGCGCGTCTCGAATAGGGCGAAGTCACCTTCGCCCTTTGGTTGGCAACAAACCGGGTGCTGCGACACCGGTTTCCCAATGATCTCGTGTGTCCCATCCTTCGAGACGGTCGCTACGCGACCTCCTCAGGATGAGGACTTTGCTGGACCGGCCAGCGTTAGCGCCTATGAGTGGCGCGCTCCCAGCGGAAGAGCTTGCTTCTTGCGAGTGGCGCGCTACCGGCGCATCCCGGCGCATAGAAATCCACCGTCAGGCCCACCAATCTTGCGGTCCCGTCACCTCGCGCAGGCCTTGCACCGCGATCTTGGCGCTGGGCGGGACGCACAGCATGTTGCACGACACCAGCCCCGGGAACTTGTTCTCCGTGTTGCCGCGGAAGTTCGGTACCTTGACGCACGGCGGCAGGTGCCAGAAGCAGCGGTAGCCCAGCGCCTGCAGCTGCTGGATCAGCGCCGGCGATCGATCCTGCCGGTCGTTCTCGCTGTAGATCAGGGGAGCGCACCGGCCGATCGTGTCGGTCGCGCCGAGCAGGACATCGAGCTCCATGCCCTCCACGTCCAGCTTGATCAGGTGGCAGGCAGGCAGGCCGAGACTGTCCAGCCTGACCAGGCGAACGCTGTCGCCGGCCTGATTGCGTCCGAGCGTCAGGCCGCCGAAATTCTGCAGCCGCGAGCTGTCGAGCCGGGGCACCGGTATGGTTCCGTCCGTGCTGCCCGCCGCCGCCCAATGCGGCTCGACCTGCTCGAGCCCGTTGAGGGCGAGGTTGGCGCACAGCATCTGGAAGACCGAGCGTTGCGGCTCGAACGCCAGGAGCCGGCCCGTGGGGCCGACCTGACGGGCGATCGCCAGCGTATGGGCGCCGACGTTGGCGCCGGCCTCCACCACGGTCATGCCCGGCCTCAGGATCTGGCCAAAGACAGTGTTCTCGTCCTCCGAGAACTCGCCGTACTGATCCAGCATCGCGCCGATGTACCGGTCGTTGATGTTGTAGACCATCATGCCGTGCCGGCACTGCCGCTGGCGCAGATGGTCCTTCTCGTAAAGCGGCGCGCCCGCGATCGATGCGACTGCTTCGGTCATCGCTCGACCACGCAGCTGTTCCTCGTTCTGCGCATGGTCGACCTACGCTGCCGCCTGGTCGGCGTAGGGCACCGGTGTGCACAAGGCGTCGTCCTCGTGCAGGCGCCAGTACAGCTCCTCGATGCGCCGCGTCAGCGGGCCGGGCCGTCCGTCGCCCACCGGGCGTCCCTCGTAGCGGGTCACCGGCATGATGCCGCCCGCCGTGCTGCTGACGAAGATCTCGCTGGCCTCGGCGACCTCGCCGGGCTGGACGGCGCGCACCTCGCAGCGCAGCTGCAGGTCGCGCGCGATCTCGATCACGGTGCGCCGCGTGATGCCCTCGAACAGGCCGCGCGCCGGCGTCGCCAGCACGCCGTCCTTGACGACGAAGACGTTGAAGCCCGGCCCCTCGGTGATCGAGCCGTCGGCGGCCGGCAGGATCGCCACCGTGGCGTCGCGGTCGTAGGCCTCGAAGATGCTCATGGTGAGGTCGAGCCAGTGGAAGTTCTTGATCCGCTGGTCGAGCGACTCCGGCGGGATGCGCTGGGTGTGCGACAGCACCATGCGCAGGCCGTCGCGGCGCTGCTGCTCGTCGGCGATCCAGACGAAGGGCTGGGCGAAAGCATAGAGGCGATTGCGGCAGAGCCTGGGATCGCGCGTCCCCTGCGGCGGCATCCCGCGCGTGCAGGTGACGTGGACATAGGCGTCGCGCAGCCCGGTGCGGCTCGCGCACTGCATCATGATGTCGGCGATCTGCTGGGCCGAATAGGGCAGCGACATGCGCAAGCCCGCCATGGAGGCCTGGAAGCGCTCGACATGATCCATCAGCCGGAAGAAACGGCCTTTCCAGACATGGGCCACGTCGTAGGTCGCGTCCGAGCGCACGAAGCCGCGGTCGAGGATCGGCACCGAGGCCTCGGCGAGCGGGACCCAGCGCCCGTCCATGAAGGCTATTCCCGTGATGCCGGCGGTCTCGTCGTCGATGGTCATCGCCACGGCTCCTGTTCGCTTGCCCGGGAGAGACAATGCCAGCATCCGCCCGGCCGTGGCCATGCCCATGACAATGCGCCGAGGGCGCTACTCCAGCGATGCCAACTCGATCTTGATGGCAGAAGGCGTCCTTGCTGGGAGCGCGCGGGGCCTCGAGCACAGCCAACGATACGCCCCTCTATACCTGCTGCGCTGCGGAGTCGCTGTGCTATGCGGCTCTGTGATGGAGTGTGGGAATGCCACTCACGTCCTCTTCACGCTCCGCGTGCCAAGTATCGTAAGCCGCCTGCATGCGCACCCAGACCCCGGCGCCATCGCCGAACAACTTGCCGAGTCGAACCGCGACCGCCGCAGAGACCGGCTTGCGCTCGTGCAAAACGTCGTAGAGATGCTGCCGTGAAATGCCGAGAAGGCGTGCAATCTCGGTCTTGGTCTTGCCGGTCGCGGGAATTACATCCTCCCTCAGCAATGCGCCAGGATGGGTCGGGCAGCGATCTGGGTTGCGCTTGGCGACATGAGCCATGATTGTCTCTCCTCAGTGATACTGCTCGAAGTCGACGCGACAGGCGTCGCCGTCCTCGAACTCGAACGTGATGCACCACGGCCCATTCACATGGACCGAATAGCGCGTGGGCTTGAAGCCTCTCAAGGCATGGAATTCAAAGCCGGGGATGTTCATTTCCTCTGGCTTCGCCGCTGCGTCCAAGCGATCCAGCCGACGAAGGATACGTAGGTGCATTTTCGCATTGATCTTCGACGTTCGTCCGGTCTCCCAAAGCTCGGCAAGAGGCTTGCTCTTGAAGGTCCTGATCATGCCGTCGGCAGTGTAAGCGATTAGTTGACGCGTGTAAACAGTTAGCTTACATGTTGCTCTGCTGCGTCGACGGGAAGTCCGCGGCGAAGCAGTAGTGCCATCTTCATCGGCCGTGGCGGCTCCCAGAGCATGAACGTCATTCGGCCCGCCACCGCCTTCCCGGCGCATCGAGGTGCGCGTAAGGCGTGCTGGGGGCCCCCATGCTATCGTTCCGCCCATGTGCGAGCTCTTCTGCCTCTCCAGCCGCCATCCGATGCGCACGACCCTGTCGCTGCGCCACTTCGCCGCCCATGGCGCGCCGGACGGGCGCAACGTCGACGGCTGGGGCGTGGTCTTCCACGGCGGCCGCGACGTGCGCCTCTACAAGGAACCGGAGCCGGCCGGCGTCAGCCCGTGGGTCGAGTTCATCGAGAATTACGGCCCGCCGACGCGGATGCTGATCTCGCATATCCGCCGCGCTACCGTCGGCGGCAACAGCCACGCCAACACCCAGCCGTTCGCGCGCGAGCTGGGCGGCCGCATGCACCTGTTCGCCCACAACGGCGGCTTCGACGGCATCGACGCCCTGTTCGACCGCTCGCGCCATCGCTTTCAGCCTGTGGGCGAGACCGATTCGGAGAAGGGGTTCTGCCTGCTGCTGGACCGTCTCGCCGGCCTCTGGGCAGGCCATGCGACCCCGTCGCTCGAGGCGCGTCGCGACGTCGTGGCGGCCTTCGCCGCCGAGATGCGGCCGCTCGGCATCGCCAATTTCCTCTACGCCGACGGCGACTACGTGTTCGGCCACGGGCACCGTCGCACGCAGGCCGACGGGCGCGTGGCGCCGCCCGGCTTGTGGCTGCGCCACCATCGCCATACGACCCGCGCGCATGCACGGCAGATCGCCGCGACGGCGCCCGGGCTCGCAATTCATGCCGACACGGCGACGGCAGACGAGGAGCAGGAAATGACGCTGCTCGCCAGCGTGCCCGTCATGTCCGGCGACTGGTCGCCGCTCGCCGAAGGCGAGATCGTCGTGGTGGCAGCGGGAAGGCCGGTGGGGCTGGTGTCGCAATAGAGGCTGGAGGGCCGGGAACAGGAGCGCGGTCGTGGCAATACGTCTGCTTCCGGGGATCGGGTTCGGCACCGGGCGCTACCCCGAGAAGGTGGCGCGGCGGCTGAGGACGCTCACTTTCGCCGCCTGGATCGCCGCGGCCACCCACGCGCTGTATGCCGCGGTGCTCCTCTACGATGTCGCGCGGTTCTGGTGGCTGATCGTCGCCAACGCCGTCGCGATACTGCCCTATGCCGGCGTGCCGCTGCTCTATCGCTTCGGCCGTCTGACAGGACCGATTGTCGTCATCGTCCTGCTGTTCGTCGACATGGCCGCCTACATTGTCCTGCTCGGCAGCGGCCTCGGCATGCAGTTCTACATTCTGCTCGGCGTGGCGCTCATGGTGCTCTACGTCGGCCCGGAGGAGGTAGCCGTCACGACAGCCACTGCTGCCGTCGCCGCCGCCCTCATCAGCGCAACGTTCCTGATGCTGCCTCGGGACACGGGATTGCTGCCGCACTGGTTGATGGTCGCGAGCCTCGTCACCAACACAGTCGTCAGCTGCGCAATCCTGCTGGTGGTCGTCTCCTACGCCCTGCGCCAGGCCGCTCGGGCCGAGGCTGCCGCCGAACGCGAGCATGCGCGATCCGAGCGGCTGCTCAACAACATCCTGCCTTCCTCCATTGCCGCGCGACTGAAGAGCGAGAGCAACGCAGTCATCGCCGATCGACACGACGAGGCGTCGATCCTGTTCGCCGACATGGCGGGCTTCACGGCGCGGGCAAGCGACACGCCGCCGGCCGAGCTCGTGCAGTTCCTCGACCGGGTCTTCTCGGACTTCGACCGGCTGGTCGAGCGGCACGGGCTCGAGAAGATCAAGACCACGGGCGATGCCTACATGGTCGTGAGCGGCGTCCCGACCGCGCGCCCCGACCATGCCCAGGCGTTGGCCGATCTGGCGCTCGACATGCGCGAGGCTGCACTGGGATGGCGCGACCCGCGCGGCCGCAGCGTGCCGATCCGCATGGGCATGGCCAGCGGACCGGTTGTGGCCGGCGTCGTCGGGACGCGAAAATTTTTCTACGACGTGTGGGGCGATGCGGTGAACGTGGCGGCCCGCATGGAGACGACGGGAAGCGCTGGAATGATCCAGGTCTCCCGGGACGTCTACGAGCGCTTGCGCGAGGAGTTCGTGCTGGAAGCGCGCGGCGAGATCGACGTCAAGGGCAAGGGCCGGATGCCGACGTGGTTCCTGCTTTCCCGCAGGTCGCTCGCCCGTGCCGAGCCGAATCCCGAGAACGGTCGGGCGAACCGGCCTTCGTAGACGGCCCGAATACACATCACCGGCGATTCCGAGGCCGGCACCTCGACCCTTGGCGCGGCCCTGGCGGCGCGGCTCCGGCATTCCAAGTTCGTCGCCGATCCGATCTATCCGCTTGAATGGCGCTCAGATAGAATATACCTGAGAAGGAACCAAGGAACAAGAAATGGCCCTGAGCATCAAGGATCCTGAAACCGAGCGATTGGCGCGAACCCTCGCCAAGCTCACCGGCGAGAACATTACGACGGCGACCAAACGCGCCATCGAGGAGCGATTGCGCCGAGTCGGAGGACATGGTCGCCGGGCTGCCCTGTTGGAGGACATGGCCGAGATCCGCCGGCGCTGGAGGGCAATGCGTGTCCTGGACGATCGGACGCCGGAAGAGATCATCGGCTACGACGAGCACGGGCTGCCGCGCTGATGGTCATCGACACCTCCGCGATCGTGGCGATCGCCCTCGACACGATCCGGTTCGTCTCGTCTCCGCCGCGACAGTGCTGGAGGCGACGATGGTGCTCGAGACGCGGCTGGGCGACAGCGGGGGACGGGAGCTCGATCTCTGGTTACTGAAAATCGGCGCCGAGATCGTTTCTGTGGATGCCGAGCAGGTAGACGCAGCGCGGCGTGCCTGGCGGCGCTATGGCAAGGGGCGGCACGCCGCCGCACTGAATTACGGCGACTGCTTTTCCTTCGCGCTGGCGCTGACCCGCAATGAGCCGTTGTTGTTCAAAGGCGAGGATTTCGCGAGGACCGGCATCGATCGAGGGCGCGGCGTGGCCTCCCGGTAGGGCAGGGCTGCGGATCGCGCTCCGACACTGATTGGCCGGTGCGGGCTCATTCCAGGAATCGCACCTTTGGCCACATCTCGCGCCATCGCTTGGCGTCGATGCGCGCCTCGTACTCGAGCCGCCGCGTGCGGCCGAAGGCGGTCGGCCGGCAGCGCAGGCCGAGCAGGTCGTCGGTGCCGAGCGGCGCCACCACGGTGAGCGAGTCGTCGTAGCCAGTAGATCATCGCGTCGGCCGTGTCGCGATGCGGCGGCAAGTCCTTCCACACATGCATGCGCGCCTGGTTGCGCACCTGCCAGGGCAGGCCGGGGAGCAATCCATCGAGGCGGCCCTCGTGCGCGATCTCGCGCTCCTTCGAGAGATCGCCGGCATCGAAGTAGAGCACGTCGATATCCACAGGCTCGCTCGCCGGCACGATGCCGTGCAGGTGGTCCCACACCCGGTTGCGCACGAATCCCGCGGCAATGCACCAGTCGGGCAGCGCCAGCGTGCGCACCGCACGAAGCTGTATCATAGCCACAGGGTCCTGGGTGATGATGGCGGCGATCGAGGTCATGCAGGCAGTGTAGGGACACCGGCAGGGGATATGCCGAGCTTTCGCTTCGAACGGGTTTGCGCGGGCCGGGTGGCCGGCATCGACGAGGCCGGGCGCGGCCCGCTGGCCGGGCCGGTGGTCGCCGCCGTCGCGCTGATCGACCGGGCCGTGGCGAAGCGCAAGCTGCTGCGCCTGATCGACGATTCCAAGAAGCTCGAGGAAGAGGATCGCGAGGCTGCCTACGAGGCGATGGTCGGCTCGGGCATCGTCCAGTTCGCCGTCGGCGAGGCGAGCGTCGAGGAGATCGATCGCTTCAACATCCTGCAGGCGACATACCTCGCCATGCGGCGCGCCTTGCGGACGCTGACGGCAGTGCCGGGCATGGCGCCGCCCGACCTCGTGCTGATCGACGGCGACCGCATCCCGCCGGCGCTGGGCTGCAGCGCCCGGACGATCGTCGGCGGCGACGCCCGATCCTACTCCATTGCCGCGGCGTCGATCTTCGCCAAGGTCACGCGCGATCGCACCATGGTGCACCTGGCCGAGACGTTTCCCGGCTATGGCTGGGAGACGAACCGAGGGTACGGCAGCCGCGAGCACCTCGACGCCATCGACCGGCTCGGGCCGACGCCGCACCACCGCATGAGCTTCGCGCCACTCAGGCTGCGCCACGCGGGACTGCCTCTTCTGGATTACGTGGACAAGACGGGTGCCAATTGTGGATAGATCCGACAGTCAGCTGACATTGCGGGATATTTCGGACAACCCCGCAGTGGATAATCCTGCCGACGCCCAGCCGTCGAAGGACCGTATCCTGGTCGGCGACTGCGTCGAGCTGATGGGCACGCTGCCCGAAGGCTCGGTCGACATGGTGTTCGCCGATCCGCCCTACAACCTGCAGCTCCGGAACGAGCTCCTGCGGCCGGAAAACACCAGCCACGTCGATGCGGTCGACGACGACTGGGACAAGTTCGCCGACTTCGCCGCCTACGATGCCTTCACGCGCGCCTGGCTCACTGCGGCGCGGCGCGTGCTGAAGCCCAACGGCTCGCTGTGGGTGAAGGATCTGGGCTACTGGCTGTTGAACGACGTCGTCTGGATCAAGACGAACCCGATGCCGAACTTCCGCGGCAAGCGCTTCACCAACGCGCACGAAACCCTGATCTGGGCGGCGCGCGACCAGAAGGGGCGTCCCACCTTCAACTACGATTCGATGAAGGCGATGAACGAGGACCTGCAGATGCGCTCGGACTGGCTGCTGCCGCTGTGCACCGGGCCCGAGCGGCTGAAGGACGCCGACGGCAACAAGGTCCATGCGACGCAGAAGCCGGAGGCGCTGCTGCACCGCTGCATCCTGGCGGCCTCGAAGCCTGGTGATACGATTCTCGACCCGTTCTTCGGCACCGGCACGACCGGCGCGGTGGCGCGGCGTCTCGGCCGGCACTTCGTCGGCCTCGAGCGCGAGCCCGGTTATGCCGACGCCGCGCGCGCGCGCATCGCGCAGGTGCGCCCGCTGCCGCGCCAGTTCGTCCTGCCGCTCGCCGGCAAGCGCGCCGAGCCGCGCGTGCCCTTCGGCACGCTGATCGAGGCCGGGCTGCTCGAGGCGGGCGCGGTGCTGACCGACGCGCGCGGCCGCGTGCAGGCGAGCGTCTGCGCCGACGGCTCGCTGCTCGCCAGCGACGCCGCGGGCGGCCATCGCGCAGGGCGCCGAGGCCTGCAACGGCTGGACTTACTGGCATTTCGAGCAGGACGGCACTCGCCGGCCGATCGACGAGCTGCGCGCGAAGGTGCGGGCGGGTATGTAGGCTGGCAATCTGCTTCAGGCGTCCTGGCCGGAAATACTGTTGCGCCATGCAAGCGCTGCCGCCCTCGAGCGCACGCTGGAGGTGCGGCAGAAGTTGCGCATCGAATCGATGAGCCATGGCCCTTGATCCAGTCCATATGCCGTCGGCTCCGAGGCCCGGCAATCAGCGCTGCGGCGACGGATCGTGGCAGTGACATGCGAGCGCGACACAGGCCGGGTTGAGAGTAAGGGACTATCGCCTTACATTCCGTTCCGGAGGCACGACATGAGCACCCTTACCGTCACCGCCAAGGGGCAAGTAACGCTGCGAAAGGACCTGCTGCTGCATCTGGGCGTGCGTCCTGGCGACAAGATCACCGTGAACAAGCTTCCCGACGGCCGCATCGAGGTGAAAGCAGCGCGGCCCGCCGGCCCGATATCGGCCGTTTTCGGCATGCTGAAGAGCAAGAAGGGCGCGTCGCTGTCGATCGAGGAAATCAACGAGATCGCGGCGCGAGGCTGGGCCGGCCGGCGATGAAGATCGCCGCCGACACCAATGTGCTCGTGCGCGCCATCACCGACGACGACGAACAGCAAGGCAGGGCGGCTCGAGCTCAGCTCACGGATGCTGACATGGTGGCGTTGGCAATCCCGGTGCTGTGCGAGCTGGTATGGTGCTGTCGCGGGGCTACGGGAATTCCTCGGAGGAGACTGCCGCCACGGTCCGCCGCCTGATCGACAGCGCCAATGTGGTGGTCGATCGTCCGGCGGCGGAAGCGGGCCTGGATCTGCTCGAGGCTGGAGGCGACTTTGCCGACGGCGCCATCGCCTATGAAGGAAGTTGGCTCGGAGCGCAGACCTTCGTGTCCTTCGACCGGAAGGCCGTGACGCTGCTCGCCGCGCGGGGAAAGGACGCCAGGCTATTGTCGTAGCGCGGCGCCGGGTTCGCGGCCCAGCACCCCGGGTTACCCGGATCGTCGCCGACATCCGCCGTGAACGACAAGATCGTCACGCTGCACCGACCCTGAAACAGGAGATCGAAAGCGACGCAGGCCCGCACTGAGGGACCTTGGTGAGCGGGAATCGGCTACCGTCCAACCGCCCGGTGTCGGCTTGGAGAAATCAGGCCATTCCCGCGATCGCCGTCTTGACGTCACGAAGAACCCGGCTAGCGTTGGCGGGCACCGGCGATGCGTCATCGCCGGCGAACGCGCAGCATCAAGGAGGATGGGACATGCGCACGTGGGCGGCTGGGGCCGAAGGAATGTCGGCGCGTGTGCGCGTCTGCCTGCCCGCACAAGTCGCGACGCAATCGCCGCCCGTGACGCAAACCGGGATCGCCGACGTCGGCGCCAACTCGTTGATGTCAAAGGAGTTGTGACGCTGTGACGCAAATGACGCAAATTTCGCGCGCGATTCTGCGGTGGCCTCTGTGTCGTGATGCGGAGCGCCCGCCCGACCGCAAGAGCCACCGCCCCGACGGCAGGAAGCTGCGTTCGACCGCTCTTGCGTTCGGCCAAGTCGTTGAAGAACAGTAAGCGGTGTTCTGACCGCATCTTCATAGGCGGCTCGTGATTGTTCATCGTCCGCTCCCAGGTAACGAGCGGAGTGGTTTTATGCTGGACAC